>OFHI01000006.1_pt1 | contig 64156 bp, 52 predicted proteins | sample 1522021 | NCBI WGS metagenome assembly OFHI01 (sample SAMEA2464839, study PRJEB22497) | soil metagenome | biome: Grassland; feature: Farmland; material: Clay | place: Australia | collected 2013-02-01 | depth 1.4 m | reverse complement strand
TTCTCCAGGGTGTACAAGATAAAGTACGGAGGAAAGGAGATTATGTCGGAGATTCCAGCATCATCCGCAAAGCTGGATGATCAGCTGGGTACGAATATATTCCCTAAAAAGTTGCGGAGTTAAGGTTTTTAAATATGAGAGGAAAAGAGTAAATATGCCCGCTCTATGAAATCTTATGCCGCAAACTTCAGGTGAGAGGATAGTTTATATCGCTCATCCTGCCAGTGGTCTGGCAAGATCAAACTTTCCGTTGAAATGCCATGTCAAGGATAATAAGATTATCCGGTGCCTTCCCTTCTATATCCCGGAAGACGTAAACCTCTATACCATCAAGACTTCCAGGGGAAACTTCTCCCGGCCAAGAAAGGATGTGCAGATGCCTTTGGCTTATTCCTGGAAAAGAAGGGTAGACACAGATGATCGTGTACGCTACCCATTGCTGAGAAAAGACTGGGATCCTGATAATCCAAACACTGAAAAACGTGGTTTGAGTGATTATGTGAGAATTTCATGGGATCAGGCTCTTGACATAATCGTTTCCCAATTGCGCAGGATTCATGAAAAATATGGAAGCATGGAACCTGTACTTGTGCAGGCTGACGGGCACGGTCAGAGTGGATATATGCAGTCTCTTCACTTCTGGGGTCACTATCTTTTCGACAAGATACACGAAAACCTCGGATGGGGCTGGTGGACCCAGCAGATCAGGAACCCGGACAGCTGGGAAGGATACTACTGGGGAGCAAAGCATGTGTGGGGATTTGAAGAATCTCTCGGCGAGCCTTACCAGGATGAAGTGTGGGATGACGTTCTCGAAAACACAGAAATGGTGATATTCTCCGGCAATGACCCGGAATCAACGGGTTTTGGCATGTCTGGGTCCATTTCCACGGTGATGTCAAAATGGCTGAAGGAGGCGGGAATAAAGATTGTTGCGGTTTCCCCGGACCTCAATTACGCTTCAGCGGTATATGCCGACAAATGGATTCCCATCAAGCCGAATACTGATTCCGCCCTTTATCTTGCCATAGCGTATGTATGGATACAGGAGGGAAGCTATGACAAAGAATATGTGGACACCCACACCGTGGGATTCCACGAATTCCAGTCTCACGTGATGGGTGAGGATGACGGACTTCCAAAGACGCCGGAGTGGGCAGCAGGAATAACGGGGGTACCCCAACACACCATTATAGCCCTGGCAAGGGAATGGGCATCAAAACGTACTTCACTTTCTGTGTATTTTGGAGGGCCGAAAGTCAGGGGAACAATGTCGCATATGGTTGCAAGGCATGAGGCCTATCTCCTTGGGATGCAGGGAATCGGAAAGCCCGGCAGGCAGTTCCTGAGAACTGGAGCCCCGTCTTTCTACAAGAAATGGCTGGCCCAGGTTCCAAGATTCCCTGATGTTGACAGGGAAGGAATACCTCTCAACCCGTTAATTGAATATGCGATAGGAAAGGGAGCCAAGTCGCCCGTCTTTATTCCAAGGACCCTCGTTGATGACGCCATATTGAAACCGCCAATCAGGTGGCGTGGATCCTCAGCAGCTCTTGCCGATTCAAACGATCAGTTTGTCAAATACCAGTTTCCGCCGAATGAGGATCACCCCGGTATAAGGATGATCTGGAATGAAAACGGGAACCAGCCTGTCAGCTGGACATACGGGAGGAAATGGCTCGACGCCCTCAGGGACCCAAAGATTGAGTTCGTTGTTGCAATCCACCCGTGGCTGGAAAACGATGTTCTGTTTTCAGACCTTATTCTTCCTGCCCAGTCCATATTTGAGCACGAAGACATAATAGCTGTCCAGAGAAGCGACATTCTGGGAATGTTCTATCAGGAGAGGGCCATAGAACCGGTTGGCGAGTCAAGAAGTGACTATGAGATACACAGGATGATAGCGGAGAGACTCGGCCTTGGGGAAGGTTTTCCACACCACGAGGAATGGCTGAAAAAAGCCTATGAGGAGAAACTTGCCTTTACAAAATATGGCATAACATGGGATGAATTCAAGAAAAGGAAGTACATAATTTACGACTGCCCCACCTGGGAGGAATGGCTGGAAATAAAGAAGGGGCGGGGAGACGGACCTCACGAAGGCGGGATGGCATGGTTTTACAGAGACGCCACAGGCCTCCAGACTCCAAGCGGAAAGATAGAGTTCGTATCCAGGAGAATTGAGAAAGAGGCACCAAATGATAAGGAGAGGCCGCCAGTCGCAAAATGGCTGGATCACCCGGAACTTCAGTCATCACCAAAAGCAAAAAGGTACCCGCTTCTTGTTATCGCAAACCACCCGAGGCTAAGGTTCCATGTGCAAGGAGACGACATCGACTGGATAAGGGAAATATGGAAGATCAGCGGGCCTGATGGTTATCTTTACGAACCGTGCTGGCTGAACCCCGAAACTGCAGAAGCAAGAGGCATCTCCAGTGGCGATGTGGTGAGGGTGTTCAATGAAAGAGGTTCTGTTCTATTTGCTGCAAAGGTAACAGAACGGATCATTACCGGTGCAGTATACACTGAACACGGTGCAAAGATGGACCTCTATAATGTAAGCGATGAGATTATCGACCGCGGTGGCAACATTAACTTCATATCTCCGTCACCGCAGGAAAAATACGGGTCAAAGGACGAGATCAAGATACCTGAAATGAATGTGAGCGGATTCCTTGTCGAAGTTGAAAAAGTGGATCCGTTTAAACTGCTGGAAGGACATTCTGCTGAAAAAATGAAACCGGAAATCACCATGGGGGAGGTGGATTAGTCATGGGGAAAAAGGAATTTTTCATAGATCTGGATGAGTGCACCGGTTGCAACCTCTGCATAATAGCATGCAAGGACGAACACGTGGGGAACCCCCAGTTCCCGTGGACCGGGCCACAGCCGGATACCGGACATTTCTGGATGGATGTGGTGCCAAAGGAGAGGGGGCAGATGCCAAAGGTCAAGGTGACCTATCTTCCATTGCTCTGCCAGCACTGTGACAATGCCCCTTGCATGAAGGTCTGCCCAGAAGATGCAATCGCAAAGCGTAACGACGGGCTCGTGTGGATTGATCAGGAAAAGTGCACGGGTTGTGGATTATGCCAGGAGGCCTGCCCCTATGATGTCATATACATGAATGAGGAACTCAATGTGGCCCAGAAATGCACTGGGTGCGCACATCTCGTGGACAAGGGTGAAACCCCCAGGTGTGCTGATATCTGCCCGAGGGATGCCATCTACTTCGCTGACGAAGACGATCCAAAGCTTATAAGGCTCAAGGAAAAAGTTGAGGTTTTCCACCCCGAATATGAAGCGAAACCGCGTGTGTATTACAAAGGTCTTCCAAAACCATTCTTTGCAGGCACAGTTGTAGGAAAAGACACCCGCGAGATCCTTGAAGCTGTGAAAATAACCGCCACAGATCTCTTCAATGACAGAAGGTTTGTGGCAACAACGGACGGATTTGGGGACTTCTGGTTCAGGGAGATGGAGATTGGGCACAAATACAGGATCGATCTTGAATCCGCAGGCTACGTGAAGAACACAATGGTAGTTACTGCAGACAAGGACAGGAATCTTGGAGACATAATACTGGAAAGGAAGTGACAGTCCGGATTTGAAATATGGATTTGGGATCAGATCCATTCACTTCTGCATGTGTTCCGCAAAACCCCTAAAAACCATCATTTTGACATATATTCACCTTTTTTAGGATTCGTTGCCGAAATTTGAATTTTACTTGAGCGATAAGATATAAATAGATATAGTTGGTAGAACACTCTGGAGTTGTGTTTTTATTGGCAAATAAATCGAAGAAAATCTCGTCAATTGCGTTTGGGGCAACAATAGGCACTACAATGGAATGGTATGACTTTTTCATTGCAGGCCTTGCAGCGGCAACTGTCTGGCCGACAATATTTTTCTCCAATTTCAGCCCGGCAGCAGCTCTTGCAGCTTCGCTATCATCATATGTTGTAACATTCATATCGAGGCCTATAGGTGGCTATATTTTTGGCCACTTCGGTGACAGGCTTGGAAGAAAATCGATGCTGGTCTGGACCCTGTCACTTATGGGGGTGTCGTCGTTTGGAATCGCATTAGTTCCTTCTTACGCGACCATCGGTTTGGGAGGACCTGCACTGATCATTCTTTTCAGGATTATTCTCGGTCTCGGGCTAGGCGGAGAATGGGGTGGAGCATCATCATGGATACTTGAATTCGCATCAGGGACAAAGAAGAGAGGGTTCTGGTCAGGATGGGTTAACACCGCACTTGGATTTGGTGTGGCACTTGCTGCAGGTGTATTCACTCTGGTCAGGATAGCATCACCAACAACCTTCTTAACCATAGGCTGGAGAATTCCTTTCATAATTGGAGGTTTCCTGATTGTGATTGGCATAATCATACGATACTACCTGTCAGAGAGCCCGGTCTTTGATATGCAGAAACAGAAAGGAGAGATATCAAAGTCCCCGGCTGCCGAGGTACTCAAGAAATATGCAAAGAAGATCTTCTCACTTGGTTTCATCCTGAGTTATGTTATCGCTGTGCAGTCGGGAGTTATCCTCGCTTTTGCGGTTCCATTCCTCATAGTAGTCCACCACATGGATCCCACATTTGTGTACTCCACAATAATCGTGGCAGCCATAATTTCAGTCATAACAACTGAACTCGGGGCCATATCGTCAGATAGAATCGGCAACAGGACACCTCTTATCATTTCGATAATCCTGACCATTGCTTTCATCTATCCATACGTAATTATGGTAGAAACGCTGAATCCTGTATTGATTATGGTGGCACAGGCCATTCTCGGTGGAGTGTGTTTCTACGGATACGGAGTTCTTGTACGTCTGTTCGCAGGAAACTTCGAAGCCAAATACAGGTATTCGGGGGCGGGACTGGTGTTCCAGATCGGTGCTGCATACGGTTCTGTTATCGCAATAATTTTCCCGCTGGTAGGGGCTCAGAAAGGAGGAATCGGCGGAATATATGTGGTAATAGCAACGGTTGTCATGTGTATACTATCCCTGATTCCAGCCCTCCTGATAAAGGGAACAGAGGTGGTGGACGTACAGCCTCAGGCTGCATAATTTAAGCAAAAAAGAAGGGAAAACTCCCTTCATCAAATATTTTTTGAATCAAAAACAAAAAATTGTGAGATCAAGAAAAATTTTTCAGGAAAATGCCGTAAAAGCAATTGCCTGTTCAGACTTTTTCCCTGAGCTTTTCCAGCCTTTTTCCGACCTCGTAATGTTGTCCGTTTACGATTTTCTCTGCATCATCCTGGTATTCTTCGGGCCAATAGCCGAATGTCTGTCCGTACCATGGGTCACGCAGATTAAGTTCGGGAAGACCCTCGTCTTTCCATATCTCTATAGCTTTTTCCATGTATTCCTTCCTGGGCAGAGAAGTGGGGGGATAAGGGAATTTCCTGGTTGCATCAATGAGCATTGCACCCGAGCCCTGCGCCTCCGGGAAATCCTTGTCAGCCCGGGAAGCCTCAGGGGAGTATGCTGAAAGATCAAGCTCCGGATATTTCCCCCTTACGATCTTTACATCGCGATGGGGCTGCATGGCAAAGCTCATTGCCCAGATCACTGAATCAGGGTCTCTCGGGTCTATGTCATCATCCACTGCCACAACGATTTTACCATACTGTGGATCAAACGCTGTGGCAGCGTAAAGTGCCTGCCATGGCTGAGCGGGATGTGTCTTCTTCAGTTTTACAACAAGGTATCTCGCCTGGCTCATCTCCATGAGTGCCACGTCCTGCACAGCAGGGTTGTTACAGTCGGATTTGAGGAATTTCAGGAATACGCTTTCATACGCGATCTTTCGCATAACAGAACTTTCACTTGGTGGAAACTGGCTAATCACATGGGTGAAAATCGCATCCTTCCTGTGCGTAACACAGGTGATCTTGAATTCGGGTCTGGAAACAACATCGGTAGCCATATATCCCGTGTACTCTCCAAAGGCATTGCCTGGTTCAACGAAGTCAGTAGAAACTTCTCCTTCTATGACGATTTCAGCATTTGCCGGAACTTCAATGTCTACTGTCTTGCACTTTACAAGCTCAACCGGCCTACCTGCTATTGCACCAGCCACTCCAAACTCATCAACTCCGTATGGTATCTTTGCCATGGCAGTGAATGCTATGTTTGGTGTAGCCCCTATAACTACGGCAGCCTGCAACTTCTTTCCATTGGCCTTGGCTTTTTGCCAGTGAACATACCCATGATTTGTCTTTGCTATTTCCCAGAGCACTTTTGTTTTGCCGAACAGATGTGCCGAGTAGTTTCCAACGTTGCGGATGCCTGTTTCTATATCCTTGGTAATAAAGGCGGAAAATGAGCTCCTAATCTGCCCGCTGTATCCGGGAACGTCAACCGGAACTGGAAACTCCTCGATCCCCTTACCGTCCGCAAGGAGATCGTCACCAGTAACCACAACTTCCTGTACAGGGCCGTTCTCAACAAGCACAGGGGGAATAGGGTTTCCTAAAGCTGAGGCCCACTTCCTGTTAACATCTTCAGGTTTGCAGTTCATGCCAAGTGCGTATATTTCCCTGGACGAGGCAAGAATTCCGGTAGCCACTTTCATGTTGTATTTCCTGCCTTTGGAGTCAATCACGTTCTCAAATAGAAATCCCCTTCTCTTCTCCTCAGGCAATCCCCTGAACTGGAGCTTCACAAGGCTTGTCAGTTCCTTCTCTTTTATAATTGGCCTCTTGATGTGAATCAATAATCCCAATTTATCAAGCTTTTCCAGGTATTCCCTGAGATCCTTGTAGTATGGTGTGTCTGTTTCGACTGTCGGCATAATGATCGATATATAAGTTCAAAAAGATTATAAAAAGATTAGTCATAATATAAAATGTTTTATGAGTATCCCATTCAATGACATTATGACGACTTTTTAGGAATTGGTCGACTTGTTGTCAGTTATTGGGTCAGGTCTTTTCGGCTCTCAAATTTCTGAGCAGATTTCAGGTTAATGATTCAAACATTTTTCTACGGCATGGATCTTAAGCAGACTCAGTATTTTCCTATTTCTTTAGTTAACAACATCAGAAAATTTTTATATACCATTTAGCTGACTAAATCCATGAGCTACTTTTCTTTTCTTATCGATCCCATATACCGGCCATCTGCATTCTCAGAAATGACACTAAGGATTTTTGAGGAGGCCGAATACCAGGGTGGTGAATTTTTTGACTGCCAGAGAACATTGTCAAAGATCAGGCCTGGAAACCTTGAAGATTGGTATAATGAGTGGTACAAACTCGGGGAACAGAAGGAAGAGGAGGGCGAAAAGCATTTGAGAAGTGGGCATTTTGTGTCTGCAAAACAAAATTTCCTTCATGCTTACAATTACTACAGGCTTTCTTACTTTTACATGAGCAACAAAGATGATAAGAAGAAGAATGCCTATCAAAAGGGATATGATTCATTTAAAAAAGCGGCCAGATTACTGACTCCAAAGCCACAATACATAGACGTACCTTATGAAGGGAAGAATCTTCAGGGCATATTCTTTCCAGCTCCAATCGAAGGTAAAGCACCCGTTGTAATCTTCATAGGTGGAGTTGATGGCCAGAAGGAAGAAGCATACTTTGTGGGTGCGCAAGAACTCAATCAGCGTGGAATAAGCGTGTTTGCAATTGAAGGTCCAGGTCAAGCGGGTGCACTTATTCAGGAGAAATTGCCATTATTGGTTGAATATGAAAAACCCGTTGGGGCGTTTATCGACGAAATTGTGAAAAGACCCGATGTGGATCCGGATAAAATAGCAATTTTGGGCAGAAGCTTTGGCGGCTATATTGCACCAAGAGTCTCAGCATTTGAGCCAAGAATTAAGGCGTGCGTGGTTTGGGGCGCATATTATGACATGTTCGAAAATAAAAAAGCACAACCACCAGATCTAAACCTTGCCATCATGGAGATGCTCATGATCGACGATAAGGAAAAGTTCTTGGAGGTCTCCAAGGGATACAATTTAAAAGGTGTTGTTGACAGGATCAAGTGCCCAATGCTCATAGTTCACGGGGAGGCGGATCCGATGACACCAGCCTGGAATGCTCAAAAAATGTATGAAGAGGCCAAGTGTGAAAAGACTCTCCGGATGTTCAAATTGGGGGAACCAGGAGCCGGCCACTGCACTCATGATGCTCCTTCAATTGTCTATCCTTTTATTTATGACTGGCTCTATGATAGATTAAAAGAATAATTGCAGAGTGAACAACTCCTTTTATGTTCTATCCAATCCAATTTTTATGATTCAAAGAAAATAGGCTCATTTCCAGCTATATTTGCACTCTTGTCACAGAATACAAAAATGATGCAATTGGATTTAGTTGATTCCCCATTTTTCAATTTATCGGTTTTTAAGCAATAAGTTGACATAATATCTGAAAATAATACAATAATTAGGGCAAAGATTTAAAATATACAAAATACGTGATACTTTTAATATGCCAGAACAGAAAAAAACTTCAATAATGAAGACGCTGTTGGCTGCAACTGTTGGAACGACATTGGAGTGGTATGACTTCTTTATCGCTGCATTGTCTGCTACAGTGGTCTGGCCAACCGTTTTCTTTCCTACACTAAGTCCGGCTCTAGCTCTTGCAGCCTCTTTATCCTCTTATGTGGTCACATTTATTAGCAGACCATTGGGTGGATACGTTTTCGGCCACCTTGGGGATCGACTAGGGAGGAAGTATTCATTTTTATTGACCCTGGCTCTTATGGGAATCGCTTCTTTCGGAATTGCAGTCGTTCCGTCATACGCAGCCATTGGTGTCCTGGGACCTGCTTTGATCATTATGTTCAGAATAATATTTGGATTTGGCATAGGTGGCGAATGGGGCGGGGCATCATCTCTCGTCCTGGAGTCTGCTCCTAATTCAAAGCACAAAGGTTTCCTGTCAGGATGGGTCAACGCAGGACTCGGATTTGGCGCAGGCCTTGGGGCAGGAGTGTTTGCCCTGACATCAACATATTTCCATGACATTTTCTTCACAATAGGGTGGAGAATCCCATTCGTTATTGGTGGGATAGTGGTGATTATTGGAATGCTCATAGTGCACTTCGCATCTGAGAGTCAAGCGCTCCTCAGCCGCAAGGAAAAAGGAGAGATTTCAAAAGCTCCTGCCAACGAAGTCCTGAAAAAATATTGGAAGAAAATTGTCCTGCTTGGATTTGCCTACTATTACACCACAACAATCGTTTCAGGGGTGGCAATTGCATTCGTTGTTCCATTCCTGATAATCCACCATTTCACTCCTGCCTTCGCTTATTCCACAGTGGTGGTATGGGCTTTGGGTATGGCTGTGGGGGCCATAACAGGAGCAGCTGTTACCGACTATATCAGTGTTAAGAAAACGGCTATAATCGGGGGCATACTTGTGATAGCATTCATCTTCCCGTACACGTTTATGATACAGTCGCTCAATACTGCTCTCATCTACACCGCATCCTTCATTCTTGCTGTATTCACAGATTTCGGAGCGGGAGGCCCAATGGTCAGGCTCTTTGCAGGAAGTTTTGAGACAAAATACAGGTATTCAGGTGGAGGTCTGGTATTTCAATTTGGAGCTGCATACGGTGCTGTATTATTGCTCGTCTTTCCATTAATAGGTGCCCAAAAGGGTGGAATATATGCCATATACATGGATATCATAGTTGTAATTTCTGTAGTTGTGGCCATAATCTACACAGCATTGCTAAAATACAACGAAGTAGAGTATACATGATTTGAGTGGAATATTTCTACTAATCCACTTTTTTTTAGTCAGAAGTGGTTTCCTAAATTTTTCTACAAGATACATTTTTAGGCATGACCTGGAAGAATGGTGGAAATCAGTCAAATTATTTCCCTGGGGGCGGAAAAGTGATCTTGATTTGTATCACCAACAGCATTTACCCATGAACTCAAGAACTGGCAAAAAACTTTTAGTTCTTTGTATTCCTCGTAACAATGTCTGCCCTCAACTTCAACATGGTCTCAAGCGGGAGCAAAGGAAACTGCTCCCTTGTCTGGGATGACGAGACGCTCCTGGTCTTCGACTTCGGCATAACCATGAAGAGATTCAGGGAGAGACTGAAATTGCTTGGGATAGACCATCATGAATATTCCATGTTCATAAGCCATGAGCACAGCGACCATACACGCGGGATAAGCATGATCAACAAGTATGACCGTTTTGACCTTTATTCAAGAGAAGGAACACTAAATGCCCTGAGGATGCGTGACGGTTACACCATTCACGAAGCAGTGGCCATCGGGAATTTTCATGTCAACGCAATATCTGTGTCACACGATGCTGCCGATCCGGTTGGGTATGTGATCAAAGCAGGAAACAGCAGGGTTTCCATCGTTTCAGATCTGGGGAAAGTTTCAACGGGACTTCTCAAGGAAGCAAGAAATTCTGACATTCTTGCGTTTGAGGCGAACCATGACGTGGAGATGCTCAGGAATGGGAAGTATCCGGAGATGCTCAAGAGGAGGATACTGAGCAACCACGGTCACCTTTCGAATGAACAGTCTGCCGAGGCAATTTCTAGAATTGTGGGCCCGGAAACAAGGATAGTCCTGACCCACCTGAGTGAACACAACAACACACCTGATACTGCCCTGGGAACCGTTAAGAGCTACCTCGAAAACAGGGAAATTCCATACAAATCCATAGAATGTGCAACCCAGGCACAGGGATCCAGTTCAATGTCAATTGATAAAGATGGTTCTCTTTGAAAGTTTGGGGTTTGATCATCCGCGATGGGGCTTAAATCCCTTGGCCTGAGCCCTAAGGCCATTATCAGATCAGCACACATCATTCCGGAATACTGTTTTCCTTCCTAGAAGGAAATATACACACATCCTCTAATTGCAACCATTTCATTCCACAATCCCTGCTCATTCTTCCCCCGTTTCTTTTCATGCACTGATATTGTTCCCCCGGCTCACCTCTTTATGCAGAATTTGCATAAATTGATGGGATAATTGATTTCATGCCAGGAGGAAAAATGAGATAATGAGTGAGAAATCTATGGTGAGGCAATTCTGCTGCAAGTTATGCCAATGAAAAATTACCCCACAAAACCAAAGAGCTCCATAAAGATTAATTTTTTAAACGAGTCAAGATAACACAGATATGAGTGAGATAGGCTTTGTGGGTCTCGGCAGGATGGGGTTGCCGATCCTGAAGCGCATAACTTCAAGCTACAAGGTAAAGGTGGCCTATAACAGGAACAGGGGAAAGGCCGCCGGCCTTGAGGGTATACGGGTTGCAGAAGAGCCTTTTAAGGTCGGTTCCGCATGCGAGATCATTTTTGTCATGCTTTCAGACGACAAGGCCTGTGAATCAGTGATATTCGGGGAGAACGGGCTAATCAGGACAATAAATCCCCAGAGCATTCTTGTCAATCTCAGCACCGTTTCCCATGAGTTCAGCATTTCCGCCTCACGCAGGCTGTCACAGAACATGTGCACTTATCTGGATGCGCCTGTTCTTGGAAGTGTGGATCTGGCTGCAAAGGGAACACTTACGTCACTAGTTTCGGGACCGGAAAAAGCCTTCAAAACGGTGTCCCCCATTATTGGCACTTATTCGGGAAACATATTCTTCCTGGGTTCACAGGGTAACGCCGTGAAGATGAAGCTGATTTCAAACATGGTAATGGCAGTTAACATGGCAGCAGTGGGGGAAGCGCTGGTGATGGCTGAAAAATCTGGCATCACAAGGGAAAATGCCCTGGAAATAATGGAAAAGGGCGAGAGGCAGCCTGGCGTAATTGCATCAAAAAAGGAGACTATCCTGTCAGAGGCGTATGAGCCAAGTTTCGCACTGAAGGATATGGTGAAGGATCTGGGTTACGCATCAGACCTGTCAAGGGACCTGGCATCGCCGGCAAACCTCGGAATCTCAGCCATGCAGTTCTATCTGGCGGCAATGTCAATCGGCCTGGGCAACCTTGACTTTTCCTCGGTGGTCCGTGTGTTCAGGTTCATGATAGGAAGGGCTTAGGTGGACAGGTGAACATCCCCTACATTCTGACGTACCTGGTAATTGCAGTTGCCATTGTTTCACTGTTCTATGGAAGCTACACAGATGTACGCAACCGTACTGTGAAATCACTGCTTTTCCTGCCGCTTGCCCTCTCGGGATTCGGCGCGAACTATTTCCTGCACGTTCCCACCCTGTACCTTTACCTAGGGATAGCCATATTTTTCCTCTTTTTTTTTTTCAAGCAGAAGACGGCATACGAGATCGTGGGTGCTGCTTTCTTCGTCGTCGCCATCATTGTACTCTATCTGGTAGGCTTCTACTGGGGGTTCCAGCTTCTCATAATCGCGATCATTTTCCTTCTTGGCTTCCAGGAAAGGCTGTTTGGCATAGGCGACATAAAGGCGATCGTTGCCATCATGTACGCTTCAAGCTTCTACTCTCCCTTTGTGTCCAGTCTCGTAGGAGGCAGGTATGATTATGGAGTCATACCAACTTCTCTCACACTTCTTGTGGATATCTCAATCTTTGCCGTGGCATTTCTTGTTTATGCCCTGTATCTCCTCTCCAGGCATGGCACAGTGAACATAGCAGGTCAACCAATGGCCATCAGGTACGATGCAGAACTTGCGGGGAAGAATCCTGCGGCTTACAGGATGGGTGAAAAGGACGGCACGCGCTACCTTGTTTACAGAATACCCTTCATTGTGCCCATAACTCTGGGATACATTCTATTTCTGACCATAGGTTTCATACCGTTCACAATTTAGATCAGTTTTTAGTGTAATGTGTTATTTTCAATCAATGGCAGCATTGCTTGTTGAAAACGCATCCCAGATTTTGACCATGGCCGGGGCAGGCTGGGAGCCCCTTTCCGGACAGAAAATGAAGAAGCTAAGGATCAGGAAAGGTGGCGTGATCCTCATCTCCAACGGAAAGATTCTGGAGGTGGCAGACGAGGAAAAGGGAGAGTCCCTGAAGAAAAAGTATGATGCGGTTTCAATAGATGCCAGGGGCAACACTGTAATGCCTGGGCTGGTGGATTCCCACACACACGTTGTGTACGGGGGGACCAGGGAGGAGGAGTTTTACATGAAGTTGAAGGGAAAGAGCTACCTTGAAATCCTCAGCTCAGGCAACGGTATCTACAGGACCGTGGAGCAGACGAGGGATCTCCCCGAATCAAGAATATTCTCCGAAAGCCTTTCCAGGGTCTACGATGCAATTTCATCCGGAACAACCACCATGGAGATCAAGACAGGCTACGGCCTGACAATGGAGTCTGAAATGAAGATGATGAACGTCATTGACAGGCTTTCGGCACTTGGAATAATGAACGTTGTTCCCACCTTCCTGCCACTGCATGCGATTCCCAAGGGTACAACAGAAGAATCATATGTGCACGATGTTGTAGAGAAGATGTTGCCAAGATTTCAGGGAAGGGCACCATTTGTGGACTCGTTCTGCGATAGGGGGGCGTTTTCTCCGGAGGCAACAGAGGAATTTTTCAAGGCTGCTGAGAAATACGGGTTCAAGCTCAGAATGCATTCCGACGAACTCGCAGACATAGGTTGCCTGAGCCTCTGTGAAAAGCACAACATTTCCAGCGTCGATCACCTCCTCTATACGGACGACAACGGTATATCGAGAATAATGAAGAACCGGACAGTTGCCACTTTCCTTCCCATAACGGCATTCAACATTACAGACGGGATGTACCCCGACATAAGCAGGTTCATTTCCAGGGACATACCTGTTGCGATTGCCACAGATTCTTCACCGGTTTCCTACAACACCAACCTGTTCTTTGCACTGTATCTCGCCGTGAGATTCTGCAGGATATCCATAGAGGAGGCACTGAATGCGGTTACGGTCAATGCAGCCTACTCCCTGGGCATACTTGATTCAGCCGGATCCATAGAACCCGGGAAAAGGGCGGACATAACCATCCTCAATGTTGACGATTACACCAAGATTCCTTATCAGTATGGTTCCAAACTGGTGAACACGGTGATCAACAACGGGGAGATAGTGATGAAGAATGGTGTTTTTGCACTTTGAAGGAAAGAGTACGATTCAACTTCATTCCTGAATATGTCTTAATATCCGTTCTAAATTAAGGTCTATTGACAACAACCATTGAAGAGGTTATGGAACAGCTTGAAAGGCTGAATGCAAAGAAGATACTGCTGCAGTTGCCCGATGGCCTCAAGCCGCACGTGTTTGATTATTTCAACATGCTGTCCGAGAAATACTCCGTGATCGTGAGTTCTGACCCTTTCTATGGTGCGTGCGACATAAGCACCCCCGATGTCTACAAAGACGTGGACTGCATCGTCCAGCTTGGCCACTCGGAGATACCCAACATAAACTATCCGAAACCCATGATATTTATGGAGTACAGGGTGACAAAGGACATAGAGATCGATGAGGCAGCTTTCAAGCCCCTGCAAGACCTGGGGTATCACAGGATAGGGCTTCTCTGTTCCATACAATACCTGGACCAGATGCACAGGGTAAGGGAAAAAATGACTGCAGTCGGGTTCGACGTGACCGTGGGAAGGCAGGACACAAGGATGAAGTATCCAGGACAGGTCCTGGGATGCAATTTCAGTGCGGCGCATTCAATTTCCGAGGAAGTTGACTGCTATGTGGTGGTAAGCACCGGAAAATTCCATGCCATTGGTGCACAGCTCGCCTCGGAAAAGGACGTCTTCATACTCGACATGAATGAGAGAAGGCTCAAGGAGATCAGGCCCGAAACAGAGAAGTTCATCCGGAGACGCTATGCGAAACTTTTCAAGGCGCGTGATGCAAGAAAGATATGTGTGGTTGCGGACACAAAAATTGGTCAGTACCGCATCAAGCTCGCTAACAGGGTGATGGAACAGGCAAAGTCTCAGGGGCTTGATGCCGTGCTGCTTACTGCCAACGACGTCAGGCCTGGCGACTACGAGAACATGAGGTGTGATGCCGTAGTGTTCACTGGCTGTCCACGCGTTTCGCTTGATGAGGGTGACAAGTTTCCCATGCCCATACTGACGCCACCTGAATTCCAGCAGCTTTTCGGCTTCAAAGAAAACAACCGGTACATAATGGATGAGATAGTGGCAGTGGATGAAATGAATCTATAATTTCTTCCCAACCAGGTAGGTGCCAGCCTTCTCAACGATCTCCACCTCAACTCTCTGGTAAAGCGGCAACTCACCCTCCAGAACCACAGGCCTGTAGGAGAGGTCCCGTCCAACGCTGGTTCCCGGTTTCCCCTTTTCAGTGATCAGGACGCTCTCAACTCTTCCAACAAGAGTGGAGAATCGCTTATTCAACAGTTTCCGGTGGAGGTCAGTGTACTCCTTCGTCCACCTCTTCACGAGGTTTGAGGCCGGGACTTTCCTGTCATAGTCAGGCGTGTAGGGCCTGGGGGAGAATCTTGTAATGTTAACTATCTCCGGGCTGGTTTCCCTTAAAAGGTCCATGGTGAGGCTGAAACTCTGTTCATCCTCGTCGTGGTATCCCGAGATTATGTCTGTGGAAAGTGTTCCATCGGGATATTTCTCCCTGAACTTCGCCACTATCTCCCTGAAGGCATCCGCATGGTATTCACGGTTCATGAGGTCAAGTATCCTGTCATCGCCGCTCTGCACCGGAATGTGCAGAAACTTGAACACCCTGTTGTCGGAGAAAGTATCCAGGAGCCTGTCGATTATCTCCCGGGTGTTCCTGGGTTCCATCATTCCTACCCTCAGCATGAAGTCCTGATCCAGGGACAATATGCTGGAAACAAGATCGGGGAGAGTCCTCCCAATCTCCCTGCCGTAAGCAGCTGTGTCAAGTGATGAGATTCTCACCTCCTTGATGCCTCTTTCCAGTTGCATCCCGATCTGGCTTACTATTTTTGCAGGAGGCCTGGAAACAAGCTTTCCTCGGGCGACCCTTGAGATACAGTAGTTACAGCTTCCGGTGCAGCCCTGATTGATGGGTATGCCATCGAAGATTGACGGTTCTTTGATCTCCACGTCGTCCAGGCTTCCGCTGTAGAATGATTTGAAATCCCTTGGCTTGAGTACCTCTATCCTGTCGGACTCCAGTTCGCCTCCACTTACCGAGGGGAGGCAGCCCAGCACTTTTACCCTGGACTCCCTGGAAAGGTTCTCTATCCTGGAGAGCATCCTGTCCTGTGTATGCTTTATGACTACACAAGTGCCGATGACGCTGAGGTCCGCCTGCTCCGGTGACGAGACTAGCTCACCGCCCTCGCTGAGCATCCTGTTAACGTAAAGCCCCGCCTCCGATTTGGAGAGGGTGCATCCATAGGACTCAAAGTATATCTTCAGCGCAAACACCGTTTGTTCTCGAACATTAAAACACACTATTTCTCATTTGTGCAATTCCGGGCACACCGATAGTCGTCCGGCACGTTCTGTAACTTGAAATGCACCAACTGAGTTCGATATATTTTGATGCTTTTCGACAAAAAATGGTTAAATATTAACAGCACATGGCAAAATGTGGAAGGAAAGGAAATCAACGAGCAGTATCTTGAGGGCTACAGTTGCGACATTGCAATCAGGTGGTCCAAGATTGATCCATCTCTTCTTCCAGTGGATGAACTTGATAAACAGATAATCTGTTTTCTGAGATTCAATGCAAGAATGTCCAATGCCGAAATGGCGAAGCAGCTCGAGACAAGCGAGGCCACTATTAGAAGGAGAATCAACCAGCTTTTAAAGAAAAAGATAATCATAGGCTTCTCGGCCCTCGTGGATCTTCAGGCTGTGGAAAACAGCATAAAGGCATACCTTAAGATCAAGGTCGATCCCATGAAGATGGATGAGGTCATTTCAAAGCTGGAGGACAACATCAGTATCCTGAGCCTTTACAGGAGAAGGGGAGAGAACGAAATTCTTGCGGAGACCCTTTTCCTGAATATGGAAGCCATACAGGATTTTGAGGATAATCTGCTAAGAATAAATGGAATTTCAGGCTTCGAGACCATGATCGTCTCAAAAGCCTATAGAAAGAATCCCTGGGTGGGTATCTGAGCCGTTACTGGCCCGGTACACCACTCGCCATTATCTTGTCAAAATCTTCTTCTGTCACCTTGCCCGTTGCAAGAGCAAGGGCTTTTATTGATTTGCCCGTGTGAAGCGCTTCCTGGACAATCTTTGCCACGTTGTCGTATCCAAGGTATGGATTCAGAAGGGCTGCAGAACCGAAGCTCTTGCTTCTGTGCTCCTTGCAGCTGTCCGGGTCAGCCAGAAGGCCGTCTATGAGCTTCGTCCTGAACATGGCAAGGCCGTTGGAAAGTATGTCCTCGGATCTTGTTAATTCATAATCGATGTGGGGCATCATCACGTTCAGTTCAAGCTGTCCCGCCTGGGCAGATATGTTGAGGGCCTGCTGGGCACCCATGACCGAATGGCAGATCATGTTCATTGCCTCTGCAATGGACGGGTTGATCTTTCCCGGCATTATCGATGAACCCTGCTGAACTGCAGGTATCTTGATTTCATGCAGGCCGGCACCGGGTCCGGAGTACAGAAGCCTGATATCGTTGGATATCTTGGTGACATCAATGGCAATGTTTGTGGCAGCGTTCATGGTTCTGGAAAAGTCGGTCATGAACTCCATAATTCCAGGAAGGTTCAGGCTCTTCCTGTAGGAGAAACCCGTGAATTTCCTGATTTCACTCACAACGTTCTCCTGGTAGTTGGGAACAGTGTTAATGCCTGTACCAACTGCGGTTCCGCCTATGTTGAGTTCCAGAAGGTAATCTGAAGCATATTCCAGCTCCTTAAGGTCCTTCTCAAGTGTATAAGCCCACGCAGAGAGCTCAATTCCAAGTGTTACAGGGGCAGCATCCTGGAGATGCGTCCTTCCCGGCTTAACCACTGACTTGAGTTCCTGCGCCTTCTTTTTGAGGGAATCAATGAGAAGTGATACCTCCTTTGACAGTTTTCTGGATTTTTTGTAGGCCGTAAGCCTTATCATGGTTGGATAAACGTCGTTCGTGGACTGGCTCATGTTCACATTGTCGTTTGGGTGGATGTATGAATAGTCTCCCTTCCTCTTGCCAACTCCCTCCAGCGCAACATTAGCAATTACCTCGTTTGCATTCATGTTGTAGGATGTGCCGGCACCGGCCTGGAAGACATCAATAATGAACTGATCGTTGAATTCCTGCTTCAGGATCCTGTCACAGGCTTTCACTATGGCGTCTGATTTATCAGATGGAAGCTTCCCTCCCAGCTTGTTGGCAACAGCAGCAGATCTCTTTATGGTCACCATGGATTCTATGTGGTCAAAATCTGCGGTGTGCCCGGATATTTTGAAATTTTCCCTCGCCCTGTATGTGTTTATTCCGTAATAATTGGAATCTTCCAGTTTCACTTCCCCTATTACGTCGCTCTCAGTCCTTGCCATGTAGTGTTAATTTCAGAAAAATATTAATGGTTTTGCGCTAAGGGAAATGTTGTTTTTTAGCTTTAGGATACCCCATAAGCATTAATAAGCATCATAAATATACAGAAGATTTGCAATGAAGACCGATGAGGTAATTATCAGGGTCGGGGGCGCAGCTGGAGACGGTGTACAATCCGCCGGTCTAATCATAGCCAAAACTTTTTCCAGAAGCGGCCTGCACGTAAACACATACAATTATTATCAGAGTATAATAAGAGGGGGTCAAAGCTGGTACCAGGTCAGGGCTAGCGACTCTAAAGTGAGGTCACAGGGAGATGGCCTTGACATACTCATAGCCTTGAACAGGGACGCACTGGAGAGGCACACAACCCCGAAGATAAATGAAGGCGGAGCAACCTACCTTGGTAAGGATGGTGTTGCAATATTTGACGCCTCCTTCAAGGACTACACCAAAGAGGAATGCCAGTATTATCCCATGCCGCTGGGGGACCTCGCCGCCAAATTCAGCAAGAATGCCCTGATGAAAAACACCGTGGCAATCGGCGCTGCCATGGCTGCCATAAGCATTGACTTCGAAATTCTGGCCGGAGTTATCCGCGATCAGTTCGGAAACAAGGGAAAAGTGGCAGAGGAAAACGTTAAGGCAGCCAAAGAGGGCTACGATTATTACCTTTCAAATTACAAGAAACTTGAGATAAAACTCAAGACTTCAGACAAGAAATACTTCCTTATGAGCGGGGGAGAAAGCCTTGCCATAGGTGCAGTGAATGCAGGCCTTAAGATGTACGTTGGATACCCAATGACCCCAGCCTCATCAGCGCTGCACTATCTGGCCAATCACCAGAAGGATTTTGACATATTTGTAAAAATACCTGAAGACGAGATATCAGCCATTAACATGGCAGTGGGAGGCAGTTATGCCGGCGTCAGGTCCATGACAGGCTCATCGGGCGGAGGTTTTTCGCTCATGGTCGAGGCTCTTGGTATGGCTGGCATGATGGAGGTTCCACTGGTTGTATATGAATCCCAGAGAGCCGGCCCATCCACGGGACTGCCAACAAAGACTGAGCAGGGAGATCTCAACCTTGTTCTGGGGGCCTCCCAGGGCGACTTCGCAAGGATCATACTCGCTCCAAGAAACGTTGAAGACTCTTTCTACCTCACCAGGGAAGCATTCAATCTGGCGGAGAAGTACCAGACACCTGTTATCGTAATGTCTGATCTTTTCGTTGCCGAACACTATGAAACGGTCAATGATTTTGACCTGAACTTCAAGATTGAGCGTGGAAAGATTGTTGACAAGGCAGTTGACAACTACAGGAGATACGAATACACAAAAGACGGCATCTCATACAGGTCATTCCCCGGCACTCCGGGCAACATGCACAATGAGGATTCTGACGAGCATAATGAATACGGAGACGTAGTAAGCGATGCCATCACAGACCCTACCCTCAGGGTGGAATCCATGAAGAAGAGGATGAAGAAGCTGGACGGATACATAAAAGAAATGCCCCCGACCCCTACATACAGATACGATGATGCAGAGGTGGCCCTTGTGCAATGGGGCGGAACCCAGGGTGTCGTTGAAGAGGTCATTGACATACTTAGGGAAAAGGGCATCAAGGCAGGAGCCGTTGAGATAAACAGGCCACACCCGCTCAACCCTGACATTGGAAAACTGCTCGAGGCAAAGAAGCAGGTTATCGTTATAGAAAATAACTACTCCGGACAGATGAACAAGATACTGCGTTCAGAGTTCCTTGTAAAAACAGATCTCATAACGAAATTTGACGGTGAAAGTTTCTATCCCGGGGCACTTGCCAAAGAGGTAGAGGCAATTCTGAAGAGGTGATATGAATGGTTACAATAGCTGATTATAAAGGAAAGGTAAAGCCGGACTGGTGCCCGGGATGCGGAAATTTCGCACAACTGTCCGCAATTAGTACTGCACTCGCAGAACTTGGAATCGAACCTAAAGACGCAGTGGTGTCTTCTGGAATAGGCTGCTCAAGCAACCTTCCGGAATTCATCAACCTGTACGGCTTCCACGGAATACACGGAAGGTCACTGCCAGTGGCCTCAGCAATAAAGTGGGCCAACGAGAAGCTGACCGTTCTGGCATACGGCGGAGACGGTGATGGTTTCTTTGAGGGAACCCAGCACTTCTACCACACAGCCAAGAGGAACGTCGACATAACATACATAGTATCTGACAACCAGATATTCGGCCTTACAACAGGACAGGCATCACCAACATCAGAGATTGGCATGAAGACAAAGTCCACACCGTCAGGCAACATTGAGAACCCGCTCAACCCGCTTACAATAGCACTCACAGCAGGGGCAACGTTTGTCGCCAGGGCTTTCTCAGGAGATGCACTGCATCTCAGGGAGACAATCAAGAAGGGGATCCAGCACAAAGGTTTCTCATTCATAGACGTCTTCAGCCCGTGCGTTACTTACAACAAGACAAACACGTATGATTTCTTCAGGAGCAGAGTCTACAAACCTGAAACGGACACAAAGGATTTTGACAGGGCATACAAGCTCGCACAGGAATGGGGCGACAAGATACCAATTGGAGTTCTATACGACGTTGACCAGAACACCTATGAGGACAGGGACCCCGTGATATCTGACACGCCGTTAATAGAGAAACCTCCTGTGAAACTTACACTGGAAGCACTGTCAGAGTTCCTCTGACATTTTTTATTTTCAAACAAATTTTGAATAATTATTAAAAAGATCGTATTTCTGCCCTTCCACATGCAGTACAAATTACAGCATTATAGGAACATTTATATACATAAATTCTCATTGGCAATGAATTCTATCGGAGGAATTAGATGGAAAATCAAGAAGATAAAGGAAATGCTCCGACTGAACCTCAGGCACCGGGTGTCGTCCCCCCAAGGAGACCATCCGGAAATGGAAAGTGGATAGCAATCATTGTTGTCCTCTTAGTGGTGATTTCAGCGCTTGCTGTTCTCACTATGTACCATCCGACAGGTTCGTCGGCAAAAGTAACAACAGCTGCAGATGTGGCAACCCTAGACCAGCCATATAACTTCACACTGCAGACGAATGGCGTGTTCAAAACAGTAACCGTGAATTGGGGAGATCAAAGCTCACAGACCTTTGATTACCAGGGAAGTAACTCACTTACCCTGAGGCACACTTATACCTCTCCAGGACAGTATTTCATATACTATACTGTGAATTTTGGCGGATCAACGTTCACTAATTACCAGAATCTGGTACCAGTGCACATATCTGCTGCCCTCAGCGCGGTTTCACAATATGTATCCTATGGTCTGATGCAGCTTGAAGCTAACTCTACCGCACCACTGGTGAACAACACACTGATTTTTGCACCGGGAACTAACCTTAGTTTCATTGCTGGTTACTTCTCTGCACCCGCAGACGGAGCCCACCAGGTTATCGGTCAGAATCTCCTTGTGTACAAGAACGGTTCACTCGTGAGCGAAACACCACTTGCCTACTATTATAACATGGCAGATGGACAGTACGAGCTTCCGGCTTCAAGTTCACTCGTTAATATGTCGTTCTCTCAGGGCGTTTATGCTCTTGGACTTCAGACAACAACTGCCGTTCCAATGACGACCAATAATGTTCCCACAACCGTGACGAACACAACAATGGTTAACTACACTAATGGCCAGCCAGTTTCATACAACGCATCAACGACAGTGAACTTCGGCACAACATTCAACTACACCTCAGTACCACCGTCAATAACATACCAGACCGGCGCTGTTGTTGGCAATGATGGAACAACCAATGTTACATACTATGGTGCACACGTTACATATGCAAAGGGAACATCATTGACCCTTCCGTTCAGTAAGGACATAACAGTTGGAGCTAACACGAACTTCACACTTGTAGGTGGAAACGCAAATGTTTCATTCATAAACAATGGAACCTTCGCAAACAACACAGTTTCTAGCTTCTCATTCAACAACACAACTGCCTCGTACGAACTCCTAAGTGGAAGTGGAACCTACTATAACTTCTCGCAGGCCACAACTTTCCAGTTGATTGACTCTGCTGCAAACACAACCTTCTTCCTGAATGACCAGGCAAACTTCACGTACGGAAACAAAATTCCAGTCACAATCTGGACACCTTCAACAAGTACATACTACAAGAACAGCACCCTGATGTACACGAACCCGGTGACAAATGTCACTTACGGCAGTAACACCAACGCTACTATCACACTGGAGATTACTGGTGTAAGTGCACCCCTTAACGTTGGAGAAATCGACACGACACAGGGAGTTTACACAGCTACCTATTACTACGATGTAGTCGCAATACCTTCCGCAAACCAGTATATTGCGCCAGTAACAGGACAGACATTCGTTAGTGCAGAAGTAGCACCCGGAGGTTACACAACACTTGACCCGCAGATCGCTTTCTACACGCTTGACAGCGAAGTGCTCATAAACACAATGATGCCACTGGTTGGATTTAACGGTTCATCCGCTAGCTCATTTGTGCCAATGGTAGCATCTGCAGTACCCTCGGTAGCAAACGGCGGAATAAATGCCAACTATACGAACTACACCTTCCACGTGAGAAGCAACCTGAAATGGCAGGACGGATCCCCAGTTACTGTGTATGACGCATACTATGGTCTTGTCAGACTGATGCTGTTCACAAACGCAGTTCCAGGAACAGGCTCATACCTGCTTGCGAACTACCTGCTTCCAGCACCATTCTATGACTCAGTAAGCTATGCAAACATAACGAACGCAATAACATACAGCAACTCCACGCAGAACATAACACTGCACTTCCAGACACCAGTAACACCGACAGTTGCATTCCAGCTCATAGCTGCGAGTGAAGCTGACCCAATCGACGCAAACTGGTTGATCGCAAACGGAGATGGAATACAGTTCACACCGTCGGGATTCCAGAACTACACTGCAACAGGAAACCTTGCTAACTACAACACATATGTGCAGAACCACATTATGGCTGATGGACCTTACCAGATTTCATACAATCTACCAGGCTCACAGTTAGTGTTGGTTGCAAACCCGAACTTCGTTTCACCCGGTCCGTTCATGCGCGCACCAACAATAACGACAGTATCACTGCAGTATATGTCACAGCCCTCAACAGCATTCCTTGAACTCAAATCAGGGGCTGCACAGAGCGCTCTTGGTATACCTGCAACACCGTACTGGCCACAGATTCAGCAGCTTGCAGCCGGATCAAGTCCGAGCCTGCAGATAAAGTCGTTCCCAACACTTGGCATATACTTCTATAACTTCAACCTGAACACAAACGTTCAGCTGCTTGGAACAATGGTGCACAACGCTAACGTGCCAGCGACACTGTTCGTTAACCCGAACGCAAGGAAGGCATTTGCCTACGCATACAACTACTCGTACTACCACAACATACAGCTCGCAAACGCACTGTATAACACTAGCTTTAACTCACCGTATGCCGGTATGCTGCCTCCAGGAATGCTCTTCAACCAGAGCATCAGTGACTTGCAGGGACTTGGTTACCAGTTCCCGAACTCAGATGGATCTGCTAACTCAGACATTGCCATGGCGCAGAAGTACTGGAGCTACTTTGTTAATGACACAACCTCAACTGACGGCGGAACAGCTATGGGAATAACACACACAAGTGGTGGAATAGCTCAATATCATGGCAGCTCGCTTGTGATACCCATATTCGTACCTATCGGTGACTCTCCGGATACGGCAGGAGCTACAACATGGGGCGAGGCAATGTCACAGGTTGTACCAGGAGCATCATTCCCGGTAGTGCCAGTGTCATACACTCAGATATTCCAGACCTTTGCTGTTCCTGGAAACAACCCGATGCCAATAAGCTGGGGAGGCTGGGCACCAGACTACATCTACCCGACAGACTATGAACTGTCAATGTCTATGCCAAGCAACCTGTCTACATACATGAACCCAGCCAGCTATAACCCATGGTTCATTGGTGGAGGAAACTCAACACCCACATCACTGCTGCACAACCCGACGAAGAACCTGACTGAGAAGAACTTCACACTGGCAATGCTTAGGGCATATGGCAATGCAACGAACGCAACAACATCTCAGCTTGAAAAGAAGTGGTTCCAGATAGTGAACGGATACATCATAAACCAGACCATGAATGTGTATCTGTCTCAGACCAACATGTTCTGGACAATCAGCTCAAAGATAAACGGCAACGACATAGTCAACTACCAGGAGAACCTGATGGTTGGAGCCGGCCAGGAGTTGCAGTACAACATGCTGAGCTATAATACCACAGGGTAGTGTAAATTTTTAAACCCAAACCCAAATTTTTATTTTTTTAATTTATTTTCTTTCAGATTGTTCTAGACCATATTCATGGAATTCCTTTTTCACACTGACACACTAAAGTGACTATCACATGGTAGTTCTTCCAGATGGAAAAAATATAAATTCTCTGATTTCATTGTTAATTTGGTGAATTAACCTCTAGTTAGCTGGAGAATTTTGAAATGGCAAGGGATTTGATTATCTGGGAAACCGATCACAGATCACTGAAACTCTCTATCAGGAAATTATTTCTTATACTGCGGGCAGACAAATCCCTCAGCATTCTGATCGCTATTTTTGTCATGGCAGGCCTTCTTCTGGGATTTTCTGGTCACTTCATAAGTCCGTACGTCTCTCAGGAAACCTATTCTGATCACATGTACAGCTACCAGGTCATGCCCAACGGATTCAATTATCCAAATCAGAAGTTGAACATATATGCCCTTGCTCCAAATTATCCCATATATCTGACTATACAGGACAACCAACACATATTATTTGACTACAGCATTTACTTCATCAATGACACGGGAAATGCGGTAGGATTTGGACCAACAACGCTTCTTTACAGCGGCCAGATCACCAACACCACAAGTCTGGTATTGCCGCACACAATTTACCACATGACATACCGGCTTGTGCTGGAAGCATCTGGCCTGCCTTCTTTTGACACAATCGTTACCTATACTCAGACTGTCTACCTTTACCCACCGTCAAACTATTACCTTCTCATACCGGGAATAATAATGGCTCTTGTCGGTGTAGTTTTGACGGGGTCCAAGATCATGAACATTGCATCGGACAAGGACAAGTACTACTCTAACCTTAAGTTCAAGGACCCACACGATGCTTACATAGTACAGAACCTGGGCAGATCATCAAGAGCATCATATTATCGGTATCCGTGGTATACTACCATATTCTTTGGCCTCATATCATGTGCTGCAGGTTTCATCATATTTGGAAGGCAGTTCATACTTTCATGGTTTGGAATCATACTCATAATAATTGGGATATCACTGATGCTGAATGGCCTGATAAGATACTTTTCTCATCACCAGTAATTCATTTTTTCAGGAATGAATTTCAATCTTGTTTTGCTTTATCCGCATTCTTCTTTTTCTCATATCTCTTCCTGACAGCCTCCTCTCCAAACAGCTTGTGGTAGTACACGAATTCATAGTAGATCAGGAAAGCATCTATGAACACTGAAAGAAGCAGAAAGTAGGCCTTGTATATGGGAAATCCTACAATTGCAGACAGATGCGGAGATATATCCTGTACAAATGGCTCCATGTACAGGTAGGCGACCACGAGGCCATCTATAAACAATGAAGCAAAGATGAAGGATCCTTTGAAAAAATCTTCAAAAATATAGAGTGTGATTTGCTTCCTGGTCAGGTCCCTGGAAGTAAACCTCTCTTTATCCTCTTCTTCGGTGCCCCTTTCTCTAATTGGCGGAGGAACTCGCTGCGGAGGCATTCTCTATAGCTTCCTCTTTTGTTTTGTCAAAGGGCTCATCATAAAGGAGGCAGGAAACGTAATGCCCCTTCCTGACTTCCTTCAGAGTCGGGATATCCGGTTCCATTTGCTTTATTCTCAAGGTAATCCCCTCTTCAAGGACTTTCACTTCTTCTATGGATTTGAACATGATTCCAAATCCACTGGAAGCTTCTTTCTCAGACAATTCACTGAACAGTCTTTCAATCTTGTCCCTGTCAGAGACTGGAGTTGCCAATACGACATCCACGACGTTAGCCTCTTCATCCGTGATGATCTCACTGATTGGCGGGAAATCACTTGCCTCAGGGTTCCTGTAAGGTTCAAGCATCGATCTGATTGGTCCAGCTATATCTCTCGGAGACCATCCACAATTCTTCATGGCCTCGGGACACCTAGGGTGGAAATAGCATCCTTTTGGCGGATCTGCAGGACTGGGTATTTCTCCTTCCAGGATGATTCTGCCTTTCCTCTTCTCAGGGTCAATGGCAGGAATTGCTGACAATAATGCCTTGGTGTAGGGATGAAGCATCTCTGTGAACAGCCTGTCTGTGTCAGTGAGTTCAGCAACTCTACCGAGATACATTACTGCAACCCTGTCAGCCATCAACCTGATCACATTCAGGTGGTGGGAAATAAACAGGTATGAAAGGCCACGGTCTTTCTGTATCTTCCTCAGCATGTTCAGGATTTGTGCCTGAACCGAAACATCAAGTGCAGATGTGGGCTCATCAAGGACAAGCAATTTTGGTTCTATTCCTATTGCCCTGGCTATGCCAATCCTCTGTCTCTGGCCTCCACTGAATTCATGTGGGAATCTGTAAAGATGGTCCTCGCTGAGTCCAATTTCTTCAATGAGCTGTTTTTCCTTTTCAAATATGTCGTCTGAACTCATGTCTGTCAATAGTTTCATGGGTTCGGCTATTACATCCTTGATCAGTTTTCTCGGGTCGAGTGAGCTAAACGGGTCCTGAAAGATTGGCTGCATTTTCTTGCGATAAGCATTGAGCTTTCTTGAGGGAATCTTAGTTAACGAGTTCTCTTCCCTGAGTTTCTCCAGATCGGAAGCCAACTCACCCAGTTCTCTTTCTTCCTCCGTCGAACGGGATTTCTTCATTGTCAGTTTGAAGAATCTCTCTTCCTTTGTGACAATCTCATCCATGGTTTCCGGGGGGAGGTCGAAGTAAACATCTCCATCTGTTGCTTCAATCAATCCAAGTACAGTCCGGCCAAGGGTTGTCTTTCCACAACCGGTTTCCCCGACAATTCCAAGGGTTTCACCTTCCTTTATTGAAAAAGTTACATCATCAAGTGCTTTTACTCTTCCCTTGCTTCTGAGAAGGTTAGAGCTTATGGCAAAGTACTTCTTAAGGTGAGATACGTGTAACAGTGTTTTCTGTCCGTCTTCCATTTTACTCAATCACCTCTTTTGAATATAGGAAACATGCAACTTTATGGTTCTTCTCTACGCTGACCAGGGCAGGTTTCTTCTCTTCGCATATGTCCATTTTGAATTTACATCTCGGATGGAATCTGCAACCCGTTGGTGGTGTAATCAGGTTAGGGACGGTCCCAGGTATGGATTCCAGTTTGATCTCTCCCCGGGACCTGACGTCTGCCCTTGGAATGGAGCTCAGAAGCCCGGTGGTGTATGGGTGCAAAGGATTGCTGAAGATCTCTGAGGCATCACTCTCTTCAACAAGGTTTCCGGCATACATTACTCCCAGCCTCTGGCACATTTCAGCAATGACTGCCAGATCGTGGGTGATAAAGAGAACCGATGATCCAGTGACCTTGTTCAGGTCCCTGATGAGATCAAGGATCTGGGCCTGGGTTGTGACATCCAGGGCAGTTGTAGGTTCATCTGCAATAAGGAGCATGGGGTTTGAAGCAAGTGCCATTGCAATCATGGCTCTCTGTTGCATACCTCCACTTAGTTCATGCGGGTACGCATCATAAACCCTTGACGGTTCACCAATGTTGACCAGTGTGAGAAGCTCGATACCTCTCCTCCTCGCCTCATCCTCGAACACGCCTTCAAATTTCCTTCTCCTGAACCTTTTCTGGAAAAGGAATCCAGAAAACTGGCTCTTAAGATTTCTTCTCTGGTCTTCAATCTGTTGCTGAAGTGAGGCAACCCTGTTTGCATCATTGGAAGCCTCTGCCTCCACGAGCTTGAGTGTAAGATTGAAAAGGCTTTCCTCCTCGCGGTAGTAATTCCTCATTGTCGTAATGAGCTGAAGATCGTTGCCCTGTTTCCTCCGGAAAACGACTTCTTTTATCTCCCTAAGGGTCATGGCCTCATCTGCCCCGCTATTCAGGATATTCACAATTTCGTCCTCTGCCTCCGGAACAGCATACTGTCTTGTCCACTGATTAACGTATGATCTGAAGTCATCCTTCTGGCTCTTAATCTCAGTGTAGAATCCTCTTACATCGTCTTCTGAGAGGGTTTCTCTCCTTATGATTGAGTTGGCTATTTCGACCCTGTTGTGCAGAAGGATATTTTCCGAAATCTGTGTGCCAACCGAAAGTACAGGATTCAGTGCGAGTGCTGGTTCCTGGAAGATCATGGCCATCTTTTTTCCCCTGATCTTTGAGATAACAAAGTTATGCCTCTTGATCAGTCTCTTGTTTCTCTTCACAACGACATTTGTTTCGGATTTTACGTTTATCTTTGCCAGTTTTGGCAAATCATTGAGGATATTGTAGTCATCCACGTAAACGGAACCTGAAAGAATTCTTCCCGGTGGATCCGGTATCAGGTCCATGATGGAAGTGGCTGTAACGCTCTTTCCACATCCACTCTCTCCCACAAGCCCGAAGATTTCGCCTTTTTTGACTGTGAGAGACACGCCGTCAAGTGCCTTAACGATCCCTTTGGAGGTAAAGAACCTAGTAACCAGATTTTCAACTCTCAGGTATGTATCGTTATTTGTTTCCATTGATTTTTCCTGTTGTTCTTCTACCATTAAGATTACCTTCTAAGTTTTGGATCGAGCACATCTCTCAACCCATCGCCCAATAGATTTATTGAAACTGTGAACAGCAAAATGAATAGTCCTGGAACCAATACCGGCCACCAAATGCCAATTGGGGCCCACTGCTGTCCCTGGTTGATAATGTTTCCGAGTTCGGGGAAGTATGGATCACTTATGACACCCAGGAAGAAAAGTACAGCGAAAAGCTGCATGATGCTTCCAAGGTCAAGTGAAATCTGCACGAATACAGGTGAAAGGACATTAGGCAACACATGTGAGAATATGTTCCTGATTGAAGAAGCTCCCGATGCTGTAGCAGCCTCAACGTACTTCATGGATTTAATGTACAAAGCCTGTCCTCGTGCCAGCCTGGCATAAATTGGCCACCATATGATCATAAGAGCATACACCGCCATGATTATGTAACGGCCAAGCAGGAAAATAAATGCTAGAGCCAGAATAAGGAATGGAACACTGAAGAATACATCTGTGACTCTCATGAGCAATTCATCTATGTATCCGCCTTTGAAGCCTGCAATTGCACCAATAACGGTACCTATGAATGCACCCACAAGAACTATGAACAGAGAATATCCCAGATCAAACTTTATTGCTGCCAGGGAAATTGGCAACAGGGGATACTGCAAAGAGTAGAACTGGGTACTTCCAAACAGGTACCACCAGCCCTTCGAAAACGTCGGTGCAATTGGCAGAGCATTTCCACTAAGGGGCTGCTTGAAGGAGAGTATTGTGTTTATGTTGGAAACGCCGAGGTATTGCGGGTAAACAACATCAAGGAATGCGATAATGAAATAGAATAATGTTATTATCATTCCTACAAGGGCAAGCCTGTTCTTGACCAAGAGCTTGATTGTGTGCCTGTAATCTTCAATCTTGGGGTGTCTTTTTTTCGCAGCTATTGGCTTGGTTTGCATAACTGTTGTATCAACCATTTTCTATTTCACCTCAATATCTTATCCTCGGGTCTATGAACGCATAAGCGATATCAACTATGAGATTTGCCATCATCAGGGTCAAACCAAATACGAATGTTGTACCCAGAACACCGTATATCGCCAGATTAGTAACTGCCTGCAACGCAAGGTAACCTATACCGAAGTAATTGAAGATCTCTTCAACTACCACTACGCCTCCCAGCAGGGAGGCAAACAACAATCCAAGAACCGTGACAGTTGGTATAAGCGCATTCTTTCTGATATGCCTCTTTATGACGAGGTTCTCTGGAACTCCTTTTGACCTTGCTGTCTTGACATATTCCTGATTGGATGCATCGACCATTCCAGCCCTTATGAACCTGAGTATTCCTGCTAGAAGGGCAAGTGTCAGAGTAACTATTGGAAGTATCATGTATTCGAAGGAACTGCCAGCCAATGCCCAGTCTCCATGTAGAAGTGCATCAAATAGTGGGAGATGGGTTGGTGAAGTTAGCCCCGTCGAAGCATCAAACCAGGGCGGGGGGACTGCAGGAATAGCAGAGAGGGCAAATTTACCGGCAATGGGGAGTTGCCCAAAAGGATTCCCTGGAATCACATTCTTGCCGAATATTATCTGCAGAACTATGGCTAAAAGGAAAATGGGTACCGCATAAAATCCCAGTGAGAAAACCCTTCCTGTTTGATCTGCTACGGAGTTCGGTCTCGCACCAATGTAGGTTCCAAGTGGTATTGCAATCAGAATGGACAGGATGGTCGCAAAGATTGCCAGCTGAAGCGTAGCCGGGAAATAAAGTTCGATTGCAGTTATGACAGAACCCGTAAATACAGGTGTTGACATAGAGCCCCACGCACCCGTGAAAAGTGCCTTAATGTAGAAGAAATACTGGATGAAAATAGGGTAATTCAAACCGAGAGCAGCTTTGGCCTGTTCCATCTGTATGGAAACCGGTACAGCAGACTTTGGGTTTATGTACTTAGCCACGAGGTAGTTGTCTGGAAACATCCTCATAAGGAAGAACACCAGAAGAACTAAGCCCAGTAGCGTAGGAATCAACAATAATAATCTTCTAATGATGAAATATCTTAATTCCATTGACTGATCGAACCAAATTGTAATTTCGCTATATAACTTTTTTCAGAAAACCGTTAGGCATTGGCGCACAGCGAAAATGCCCGGGTTATTACATAGTTATAATCAGTGTTAAGCATATTTTTCGACAAATATTTACCTGTTCAGCCAAATCTAGATCTAACAGTTGTAAAAATATCCCAATAAAGTGCAAAAATTCGAAGTCAACCCTTACAAAATAGGTAGTGGGAAATATGGCTGATATCAGTTGGTGGTGCCGGGAACGGCAAGAGGATTTGAGCCTTTCCTGTTCTTCACATGGTTAAACCACCAGATCTTGGACACCAGTTTCACGTCCTCGAACGGGTTCTCAATGGATGGTTCCCTGAAGCACTGGGTGAAGCAGTCGTTGCACTGGTTATCGTAATATTCCCACGAAGGTTTCTTGTTCATGACAACTTCCATGTGCGTGAAGCATGGGTGGACCTTGCCCCTGTAGTCTGTGTAGAAAGCAGTTTGACCGGCTCTGCAAGGTGAAACCTGCTTTCCGTCAAGGTAGTCCACAGCCTCCTTATAGTAGCTGCGGGTATTGCCGAAAACGTGCCTTCCGTAATTGTCATTTGCATAGGAGAAAGCTTCCCTTATCATCTTGTTTGATACTTCGAAATCCTGGAAGTAGTACGAGCTCTGATCTGGAAAACACATTGAAAGTGGAACTCCTAGCTCTTCGTTCGCATATTCAACCATTTCTTTCACTTTGAAGTAGTTGAAGTTTGTAACTAGGGCGTTTGCAGTAAGCACCTTCACTTTGTCCTTGGTTTCCATTATGGTTTTCACGACAGTGTCGAATATCTTGAGCCCCCTGTATTCGTCGTGCTCCTCAGGGATGTTGCTGTCCAGGGATATGGTGACCCCGTCAAGATATGGAACGATCTTCTTGAGAATGTAAGGGTTGGTTCCGTTTGTCGCTATGTGAGTTATGAAGTGGTTTTCTTTCAGCTTCCTGATTATGGATTCAATTGATTTGTTAAGAGTAGGCTCTCCGCCAGTTAGTGATACGATCTTGATCTTGTTCTTCTTCATTTCAGAAATATGCTTGTCAATGAGTTCTTCCGGGAAAAATATCTTGCCCTGCCAGGCATTGCAACTTTTGCACCTGAGATTGCAAAAGTAATCAATGTTCCATATCATTGATTTCATATGGAATTCCAGTAATATTAGAGATTTATAAACTTGTTGGGAAACCTGTCGCGAATTAAAAAGAGAAACTTTTTCATTACAAACCGAAAAACCGTTCTCCTACGCACTGAGGACGTTACTTCTTCAAAAGTTCTGCGATGCTGTTTCCATTTTCCTGATCGAGCCAGTATGTCATGAATACATCATCAACGTAGGTGCCATCAATAATGAACTGGTTCTTTCTTGCCCCTTCGATGACGAAACCCATCTTCTCGTAGAGAGATATGGCGTTCTTGTTCGACGAAAAGACTTCGAGATTCAGCTTCTTGACGTAGTTTTCCCTGCACCATCCAATGCCAGCCAGGATAAGTTCCTTTCCAAGGCCCTTTCTTCTGTGCCCGGTTGTTATTGCAATGCCAAGGTTTGCGGTGTGGCGATTCTTCCTGTACATCCCGCGCTGTATGGTGAGCACTCCCACAATCTCACCGCTTCTGTCAGCAACAACTGTAAGGTCATCGGGACTCCGTATTCTCTCCTGTTCACCTCTCTCTGTCAGGAGATAGTATTCGCTAACAAGATAGACCCTTTCATCCATCACGCTCTGCATACAGTTGATGATTCCCTTTGCATCCCTGGGATCTGCCCTTCTTATGGTGTACTCACCATATTCCGTCTCCCAGACCCCTCTTCCTTTCCAGAGCATGATGTCTTACCTATAGCCTAAATTAAACACGTGGTTAATTCTTTTCCTAATGGTTGCACAGCCGCGAAATTCCCCAGGAGGCTATTTCTTGACCAGTGAACTCTTCAGGTCATGGTACATTTCATTCATCTGCTCCGTGATAACTCTGGCTTCTTCCGCAATCTTATCCTTATTTTCAAGAAACTCAGGCGTGAGGATTGCGCCCTCCCTTGACGGCAGTATGAGCCCTTCTTTCTCAAGAACCCTTAACGAATATCGAATCTTGTGCTCAGGAATTCCGGTTTCATGTGAGATCTTGATGATTCCTACCGGTTGCTCCCTCAATAGCGTCTGTATAATGGAAAGATGTCTTCTCACAGTCTCAAGGTCTGTCTTGATTTCTCTGAACAATGAACTCGCGTGATCCATGAGACCCTATATCAATCCATAATATATTTATTGCCAAAAGTTAGTATATTCTAGCCTGTGGCTCCTGGAACAGAAATCAGGGAAAAATCTGTTTGCCGTCCTGGAAGATCAGCGGGTTCTCATTGCAGTTCAGCAGTATCCTAATCTTTTCCTCGCGCTCATCTATGTAATCCTGAAATTTCTTCTTTTCCGGATAGTGTTTCATTATGTTGATCGCATTGCTTCTCAGTGAAATCTGCAATCTCACGTCGAACTGCATCCTTTCTCCCATGTCTTCAAGTTGAAACTTTTCGGTCGACAATTCTTTGTAACATTTGTTCGGCGTATTAATTTTTGGTGATATTCAAGTATATTGCATGACTCGTGCGGACATCTGTATGGGGGTCTAATCTGCACTTCTTTCTTGGTAGGCGGCTTATTTCACTCACCTGGGAACAAGACTAGGGATTGGAATAAATCTCAAGTCTCATGCAATATTTTCTATTTCACCAATATTTATATTCATTGTTCAACTATGTAAGTAATGTTAAATGAGGATGCAGCCACAGCCAAGAATTTAGCACTTGCCTCCATCATAATTCAGGTAATTTTAATTGTTGTTGCATACTCTTCAGAGCTAATAAGCACGAGAAATTCGCTTGGCTATATTATATTCCTTTCCGCAATATCCTTGGTTGGAGTTATTGTGTTACTCCTGAGCTACTACCTGGTTTACAAGAGGCTTAAGTTGGAAAGGGTGAGGGGTGCGGCTACCCCGTCTCTAGTGATAGGAATAATTCTGTTACTATCGGGCCCACTCGTTGCAGAACTCATGTACATGGGGCTTATTTTTGCAGGAATAGAATTCGCCCCGGGAATTCTACTCATAATCACGTATACCAAAATCAGGGACTCCTTGGAAAAAACGGTAAGACAATCTGCTCTCGCCCCTGGAATCTGAAAAGCAGGGTCACCTGCTCTTAAGATGTCAGCTCCCTATGGAAATGCATGCTCAAGCCTTATTTCCCCATGAAGGTATGGCCACACACTTGAGATATTCCACCGGAAACAGGAATCAATGGTATGGTGTGACATCTATATCTCCAGAGACCTAACTAAAAAGCAGAAACAGTAAATTAAGGGCTAGGATATAGAAGAAGGATGCCCGAAATCAAGGTTGAAAAGGTTAACGATTACACTTACAGGATAGACAAGAGCCATGACAGCAGGATGAATGTTCCGGGCATCATTTACTCCAGCCCTTCCATGATGGAAGATATCAGGAATGACCAGTCGCTCCAGCAGGTTGTAAACGTGGCAATGCTTCCAGGCATAGTGAAGGCGTCAATGGCGATGCCCGATATTCATTGGGGCTACGGGTTTCCCATTGGCGGCGTGGCAGCGTTTGACGCTGAGACGGGCATCATCTCCCCCGGTGGTGTCGGTTATGATATTAACTGTGGTGTGTCACTAGTGCGCACAGACCTCACTTTTGAAGAAGTGGAACCGCAGATAAGAAGGCTGACAGACGAACTTTTCAAACGCGTTCCTTCAGGCATGGGCAGTACCAGCACGAAAGTGTCTACAGCCGATCTTGAGGAGATTCTCTCAGGTGGCCTTCAATGGTGCCTCGACAAAGGTCTGGCAAGAAAGGATGATCTGAAATACACTGAGGAAGAAGGAAACCTGAAAGGCAATCTGCCCAGGGCAGTTTCAGAGGAAGCAAGAAAAAGGGGACTCAAGCAGATTGGGACCCTCGGTGCCGGGAATCATTTTCTTGAGATACAGAAGGTGGACAGCATATATGATCTTGAAGCGGCTAAACACTTCGGAATAACAAGGGAAGGCCAAATTACAATCATGATACATACAGGATCCAGAGGGCTCGGCCATCAGGTGGCCACAGACTACATCAGAAAGTTGAATTCCGTGGAACATGGAGTGGTGACTCATCCAGTTGACAGGCAGCTTACATCCGCTTACATTGGATCAGATATAGGCCAGACTTACATGGGGGCCATGAACTCCGCAGCAAACTATGGTTTTGTCAACAGGCAGGTGATAGCACACAACGTCAGGGAAGCATTCCATGAAATATTTCCAGATTCCATGATTAGGATGGTGTACAGTCTTGCACACAACATGGCAAAAAGGGAACAGCATACTGTGGATGGAGAAAAAAGGGATCTGGTTATTCATCGCAAAGGTGCAACCCGTGCTTTCACCGGAAAATTCTTCGACAGGGAAAGCCCTTTTTCACAATATGGCCATGCTGTGCTGATTCCAGGGGACATGGGTTCAGCCTCCTACGTTCTGAAAGGCAAGGAGGGGAACGATGAAAAATCGTTTGCATCCAGCTGCCACGGAGCAGGGAGAAGGCTGAGCAGGAAAAAATCAATCGAGACGTTCAAGAGCAGTGAAGTGGTTTCCAGGCTTGAAGCCAAAGGCGTATATATCAGAGCGCAGAACGTGAGAGTTATTGCTGAAGAGGCTCCAGGAAGTTACAAGGATATAGATGAGGTTATAGCATCAGTCACAGGGGCGGGCCTTACAGATCCTGTGGCCAGGCTGGTTCCCATTGGTGTCGTGAAAGGTTGATCAACAGATCATGACTATTCCCTGAATCAAACACTTATCTGAGTCAAAACATCCGGCTTCAACCGGAGACAGCTGTTTGGTTGGCGCGTGGGAAAATCACAATTTCCCTTGATATTCTAGGGTAGACAACAATATTTATATTATCTCGTTCCTTTAGGCGATGCACGCGAGGAAGATAGCATTGCACAGAAACAGCTTAATTGCAATAGTCATGACGCTTCTTGTAATAGGGAGCGCGTTAGCCATCGCAGGGAATAGTTCAGCTATTAGTCCTCAGACTGGGACGGTGTCCTATAAGGCGTTCTATCTGAGTGGTTCTACACCTTTACCTGCTTCAGGGGCAAAAGTAACAGTCAGTACATTATCAGGCTACCAGGTTGCTACACTCAACGGGGCTTTGAATCACACTTCCTTGCCTTATGGAAGTTACAAGTTCACACTTCAACCCTACGAAACTTACGGGTCTGCTAACATAGTAAACGGGACAAGTGCCATAGTGGATGTATCGACACCGACACAAAGCACGTTGTATCTTAACACAACAGCATACAGCACACATCATGTTAACGTCACGGTTACGGGAGCCAGTTCACCGGCGACAGTATCCTTCTCCACACAAGCTGGTTTTGTGTTTGAGACAAATACAACTACAGGAACATTCAGCGCAATGCTTCCTGCCAGTGGATTCTTTGCAACCGTTACGTATGGAACACAATCTAATTCAACATACCTCACAAATGTCGGACAGAACTTGACTCTTGGAGTATCAGGAACCTCAATATATGCCGGCATTGTTGAAGACCAGAATGGAAATGCAATGCAACACTTCAATGTAGTTGCCATAGACAGTGCGGCACAAAAGTACACTGTAATGCATTTCACTGACGGGACCTTCCAGTTTGTCCACACTGCCGGTTATCAGTACGTGATAACTGCGAACGGCTACAGCCCGGCCAATTTCGTGTCTGGCAAGTCATCCTATACGATGCAGCTTTCCAGCAGCAATGTCACCTACACATACTCACTTGAAAGCAATCCGGGTTATCTGAACCTGACAGTGGACTATTCCATATCAAACTCCACAGCACTCCCGTTCATGCCCAACGCAACAATTGGCTCTTTCTACTGGCAGCAAGTGTTTGACCACTTCTCACCCGGTTCACACGCTACTGTCACTTCATACATCGAGAATCTGGTTGGAAGTTACACTGACTACTCTATCCTTGTAAACGGTCATAACTACAACGAAACAGGTACCGTAACACTGAAGACTGACAGCGTGAACGCATCAAACATGCACTTAGCCGTTAACTACACATTCAAGAATCTTAATGTCACAGCAGCAAGCGTTGCAAATGGCTTCACAGTTAAGCTCTTTGCACAGGGAACACAGTACACATATGGTTCACTTTACTACAACTATGTACTAGATTACAGTGTGAACGGAATATCCCTCGCATCTCCTGTCTCAGTCGCCAAGACGTTTGCAAACCCGGTTGAATTGCTGCCTCAGACTTCAAGTGGCTTTGTCAACCTCGTCTTCAACAAGGTAAGTTCCCCATTCGTAACAGCCTCACAGATTAACCTCTACTGGAACAACACAACTCCGCAGAGTTACCTTGTTGCAAGCAACAGCACATCTGCAGTCTTCATCGTGCCGACAAATGTGCCAGTATCATTCAACCTTTCAAACGCCTTCTTCAACCCGGTGACAAACACGAACGACTATTCCAAGGCACTAAACTATACATGGAGCTTGAACGGAACCGTTAATGCCAACAACTATAACAAGTACAATGCCAGCTTCACTTTCCCCGGATTTGCCAACTACACAGTTACGGTGAACTACACAAGTGCCTCCGGCGTTCAGAACCAGACAAGCTTCACAGTGTTTGCATACAACGCAACACCCTCAGCTTCCTTGAACGTATCATCACAGGGCCAGACACTATTCACCACACAGTCCGTTTCCGGTACAGTATCAGTTTCAGTGCCACAATCAAATCCAGTTCTCTTCAGTGCTTATTCGTCATCACTGACCATCCCAGGCACAACCTACAAGGTGCCGCTTCTCTACAACTGGTACTTCCCCGGATACTCAAATGCAGCAGTAAACGTATCACAGACTTTCAACACACCGTGGATTGCAAGCAAGGCATTCGTTACAGGATATCTTAACGTGGCTACGGCAGTGGGAATACCATTGAACGTGACACTTTCACTGAACGTAACCGACACGACACCTCCAAGCCCGGTAATGACTCTTGCAAACAGCACACAGAGCACTATCACACAGCCAGTTGCAGGCCAACTGACAATCTTCTCTGGAAACCAGAGCACAGACAAGTACTACAGTGTGTCACAGCTCACGTATTCCTGGAAGATAACGTATGCAAACGGGACAACAGTTCCTGCCGGAAGCAGCACCTATGAATTGATGAACAACAACACCAACCTTTCCTACTTCATGGTGAAGTTCAACACATTGAACAGCCTGATAGTATCGATGAAGGTAACCAATCCGTCCAATGTTTCAGCATACAAGAATTTCACAACATCGGTTGTAGTCAGTTCTCCAAGGCTGATAGTTCAGAACGTTTACTTCCCAACAACACCATCACAGGGAGCCAGCACACTGGTTTATGTTAACGTCTCGAACAACGGAACGGTGGATGCAAACTCGTTTACAATAGTTGCTCTTGTCAATGGCAAGAATGTATCATTCCAGTCCTACGGCCTGTTGCCTGTTGGAGTTACCAAGCAATTCGAGTTTAACCTGACGGCACCGTCATCTGGAAGTGTACAGTTTGTCTTTGAGGCAACAAATAATACAGAGCCGTCCTTCATGATAACTGATGGTTCACTTACCATAACACACAATATCAGTCCACCATCCTGGCAGACGCCTGTAATCATTGGTTCGGTGATCCTGATCATAGTGCTGATTGGGTTTGCCTACTACAGATTCAGTTCCCGTGGCGCTTCCAAGCCAAAGAAGGACAAGAAGCCTGTAACCAAGAAGACTGAAGAAAAGAAGAAATAATCATTTTATTCATTTCTTCTAAAATCTAATTTTTCAAATCCTCTTTATTGACAACTCAAATTATTTATATTTGGACACTTTTTTATTTTCATGGCCTATGTTGCAGCAATATTAATTCCGGTTATTGCGGCTGTTATTCTCATTCCCCTGCGGCTTGATCTCTACTTCAATTATCGAACAAGGGTGAACCCATTTTTGAGGCTGAACTCAGGTACATGAAGGAAAACTGGTTACCATCTTCTATCGCATTTGGAGTCCGGCCTTGGGAATAATCTTTGCTTAAGCCTGAAAGAAAGTCTACATTTCTTCCAGTATTCTTATGCCCACAAGGTTTGAGGCATCCTTGATAATGGTTCTATAAGCTGAGATTATGTGCACACGCCTCTTTCGTTCGTTTTCCGGTGCATTGATCACGGGGCAGTTGGTGTAGAAATCGTTGAATTTTCTGGTCAATTCCAGCAGGTAGTTTGCAATATTCTCCGGTTTGAGTCCGTTCATAGACTCGGTGAGTACATATGGATACAGGTACATCTGCCTGATCAGTGAGGTCTCATGCTCATTGTATGTTTCTCCCATTGACCATGAAGTGTCTCCGAGTTTCCTCATTATGCTGGCAGCCCTGGCGTAGGAATACATTATGAATGGTGCCGAATCACCTTCCAGATTCAATGCTTCAGACCACTTGAATACCATGGGCTTGTTTGCATTCAGCTTGAGGATATGGAACCTTATTGCAGACACAGCAACGCTTGAGGCAATTTCCTGCAGTCTCTCTTCAGGCAGTTCAGGGCGTTTTTCCCTGACAACCTTGTAAGATTCTTCCACCGCCCTGTTGTACAACTCATCAAGCGTGACGATCTGCCCCTTTCTGGTAGACATTTTCCCGGATTCCAGAGAAACGTATGAATAGAAAACGAAGTCAAGGCGGTTTTCCTGGCCCATGAGTGTCTTCAACACGTATTCCACATGCTTTGCGTGTTCCTTGTGGTTTTCTCCCAGTACGTCAATGAGCCAGTCAAAGTTCTGTGCCTTGTACATATGATACGCAATATCCCTTGAGAAGTATAGTGAAGTACCGTCACCACGTGTCATGAACATCTTGCGCTCATTGCTAAGCACATATTTCGCTCCATTCTCCTCCTGAAGTTCCTCTTCAAGATCCTCGAGAACCCTCTCTACATCTCCTGCACGTATTAGATCCGATTCCCATGTGTAGTCATCGATCTTGATCCCTATGTTTTCCAGGGATGAGTTGATGGAGTTGAGTATTATGCTGCAAATCTTTCTTATTCCGTCAATGGTTTGCTGATCTCCAGACTCATAGTCCCTGATTATCTGGTCAACCTCTGAGTTAAGTTCACCACCTTTTTCAAGGTCTATGGTAACCTTCTTGTAGGCTTCCAGCAGGTCATATACTGTTGGATCGGCTGAATCAAGGTACTTTTTGTACCCAGCAAAAAGGGACGCTACCTGCCTGCCAGAATCGTTTATGAAATACTGTGTGGTAACACGGTATCCGTACCTGTCAACTAGTTTTGCCAGGGAATCGCCTATGATGGAGTTTCGTATCCTCCCTATATGTATTGGTCCTGTTGGGTTTGTACTGGTGTGTTCAACAGAAATTCTCTCCGGGTCCTGGAATATGTCGGGGAATCTCCCTGTTCCCTCTATCTCCTTCCAGATTGCATTCATCAACCTTGACGGGTTGAGGGTGAAATTGATATATCCTCCGGTAAAATCCATCTTTTCAATGAAATCTTCCTTCCCGAGCAACTCATTTATTCTGGCAAAGATTTCTTCCGGTTTCAGCCCTCTCTCCTTCATTACCTGGAAAGCCCTGAAGGCCAGGTCGCCATGTCCGCTCTGATCAAGAGCAATGTCCCGCTCATTCACTTCGGGGAAAATGCCCTTGACGGTTTCGAAAATCTTTTTCCAGTAGTCATCGAAGAGAAGCATTGAGCGTTCATTGTTAGATTTTATATGACGCTTTCTGTTCAGGGCAGGTTTTGCAGGTCAAAGAAGCGGGTTGAATTCGTACTGTTCAGTGAATGCCCTCAATGCAGACATGAGCCTCTCGTAGCTCATCTCAAACAGTGCAGGCTTGCCAAGTTCTTCAGGAACAACGAAACTGAGATTGTGGTTTTCTATGTTATATCTCTCATTGAGAACCTTCAGGATATTCTCTATGCCTATCTCCTTCACGCTTGCTTTCTTGATGCCGTACTTGTCTATGATGTCCATTGCCTTGTCTCTTGCCCCTCTGCTCATTAATCCGGAGCGCTCTGCCAGGAAAAGCTCAACAAACATTCCTGCAGTTATGGCCTCGTGGTATTTCGCCCGATTCTTGGAAACGTGCAGCAAGGCGTCCCCAATGATCCTTCCAAAATTGAGGGACCTCCTGTATACTGGATCATTGTTCCCGGAGAGCTCTGTTCTCGTTTGAATAGTCTTGGAAAGCAGCCTCACAAGGCTTTCGCTCTCCCTGAGGGCCTTTAGGTCCTCGTGATTGTGCAGAAGGCTGATTAGAGAATGGTCATTGAGCAGCCCATATCTCAATATGTCTGTTATGGCGTCCCTGAGCTCATCGTTGTCGGAATTCCTTGTGAAATAGGTATCTATGGTTATCTCCTTAGGCGCATACCTGGTCGCCATTGCATCTTCAAAGCTGGAGAAATTTATCCCGTTAACGCCGGAAACCGCATTGGCAACCTGGGCCAGCGGAAGCGTTGGAACAGGAACAAAATCGATACCGCCACGGTATGTTGAGGCTATAAACCCTGAAATATCACAGAGCCTTGGCCCCCCTATGCCAATGAGGAGTGAATCTGAATTGATGTTTCTCTCTATCATGACCCTGATTATCTTCTGGTAGTTCCGTATGTTCTTGAGGTTCTCATCGAAATTGAGGGTAATTTTGGTAAATTCTCCCCTTATACCCGACAGGTCAGGAAGATGTTCACCGAATTTCTCGATACAGTCACTCCCTGCAATAAGAACCACGCGATCGTATTTCTGGGAGATTTCCACCAACCCGTCAACAACATTATCGCCAACAACCACAGGGACATCGGAAGAATTTATGGTCAAAGTATTGCGTTCCGCGTTGTTCCCTATATCAAGCACCCTGATAATAAATGGCATTACCATAATAAATAATTGTTCCTTAAATATTGCAATAAAGCACTAAACATCACCTCATATCTGGTCGATGCAAAGTTCCAGGCCTGAAAGGCAAGTTAAATATTCATTCAGAAATTTTACACATGAGCACCCCGAAGTATTGCTCGTAATTCAACCAAGGTGAGAACATTTTAATAATGTCTATTAATCCTAAAATCCGTCAATTAATGACATTTCAAGGATTCAAGAAGTTTAACGATCTCGCCAGTAATGGATATCTCAAGATTGCAAACCACGGTCTAATTGCAAACAACCGTACAGCTGCTCTAGTTGGCCTCAATGGAACAATAGACTGGGCCTGCCTTCCCAATTTTAACTCCCCGCCTGTCTTCGATTCCATACTCGACAGGGCGAAGGGTGGATATTTCACCATCAGGCCCAAGGAAACAGACAATATGGAGGTTGTGCAGTATTACAAGGAGTTTACCAACGTTCTCATAACTGAGTTCATGAGGGATGGAAAGGTGATTATGCGCCTCACAGACTTTATCCCCATCTCGGATTACCCCACCATAAGTTTCCCGGAAATTCACAGGCTTGTGGAGACCAGATCAGAAGAGGTGCCAATTGAAATTGCATTCAAGGCTACACTTAACTATGGCCGGGATCATGTCGATCTTGCATCAAGAAGATATGGGTACATTTTCCAGTCAAAGACTTCAAACGTAGGGGTTGTGAGCGAAATACCACTCAAGGAGGAAGACCACAGGGTGGTGAGTTTCGAGAAGATACCCAAGCGATCCTCAAAATGGCTGGTTGCCCTCTATGGAATCCGCCATCTGGACGCTGTTCCGGATTACAAGTCTTATGAGAGGCTCGAGGAGAGCATAGATTACTGGCAGAAGTGGAGCAGCGCCGGAAAATACAAGGGCCTCTACAACAACGACGTCATGAGATCTGCTTTGACCCTGAAAGGCCTCTTCTACGAACCCACGGGCCTGATGGTTGCAGCACCTACCGCCAGCCTCCCGGAGTGTATCGGTGGAGAGAGGAACTGGGATTACAGGTACACCTGGATCAGGGACACTGCATACGTTATAGAAGCCCTGGGCATGGTGGGATACAACAGGGAAGCCACCAAGTTCCTTTACGATATGATGGACTTGATCGAGAGGGAGAAGAAGGTAAGGACAATCTACCCGATCAACCAGTCGGGAGACCTGGAAGAACTTGAACTCGATTATGAAGGTTACATGCAGTCAAAGCCGGTCAGGATAGGTAATAAAGCTTCTACCCAGCTGCAGGTTGACCAGTTCGGCTCAATCATCAATGCAATACACGCCCTGAGCAGCAGCGGGGGCATAATAAACTCCTATCTGTGGAATTTTGTGGGAGAAACACTGGACAGCCTCAGTGAACTGTGGAAAATGCCCGATTCCAGCATCTGGGAATTCAGGACAGAACCAAGGCATTACGTATATTCAAAGATCGTCTCATGGTCGGCGTTCAACAACGCAATAGACATGGGCAGGGCCCAGGGATTCTCAGGGCCATACAGGAAGTGGAAGTCCATTGCCGACTCCATAAAGGAGGACATTCTTGCCAATGGATTTGATCCGGAACTGAACTCTTTTGTCCAGTCCTATGGCTCAAAGGAGACGGACGCATCCCTTCTCAGGATCCCTCTCCTTGGATTTCTTCCGGTTACCGACAGCAGGTTTGCTGGAACCTTCGAGAAGATCGAGAAGGACCTCAGGGTAACGGATCACCTGTTCAGGAGATACAGGGAAGATGACGGGCTCAGCGGTAGGGACAATGCGTTCCTTCTCCTGTCATTCTGGTATGTGGAGGTCCTGATCATGATGAACAGGCTTGAAGAGGCCAAGGACATTTTCGACTCCCTTATGGACAGGGCAAACCACCTTGGCCTCCTCGCCGAGGAAGTGGATTTTGATACCGGAGAAATGCTTGGGAACTTCCCTCAGGCAATTACCCACCTGGGTGTCATAAGGGCAGCTGTCCTGCTTAATTCAGCCTTCAAGAACGGCCACAGGTCAGTTACCAAAAAACAGGGTGCCAGGCGCTGATATCCTCAGCACCCGGCGTTCAATCCTCATTTCCTCATTTTATATCTTAAAGATCGCATTTGATATGGAATTTTTTGATGGAGTCGTTCCATGTACGGTACTCTCAGGATCTTCAGGACACCGGAATTCAGCTCTGAGGGGCTCTCTGAGTTCATGAAGGTAGCGCTTTCAGGTTATGAGGAATTCCATTTTCTTCTCACGGATGGAATAATGATGGATTTCAGGGATGTTTTTCCAGAGAATCTCCTGCCTTCCATAAAGGTCCAGCGCATACTGACTTCCTACCAGCTTCAGAAGATCCTCATTGATTCGGATGACAGCCCATACTATATTTCAGCCACTTCCGGTGTAATGGAAACATGGCCCTCATCCATTGTGGAGAGCATATACGACATAATGAAGATAAAGACTCACTATCGCGGGGGAACAATATTCATGAACATAGTGGGCCAGGGAGGAGTTTTTGAGAAATACCTGGGAAACAGGGTTCTCGCGCGTGGAGGTCCAGGAGGCAGAGGAGGTTTGTATTCATGGGAAGAACGATCCCCACGGTAAGGCAGAGCATGGAGGCGCTTGCTTTGCGATTGCAGAAAATGACCGGGATAATGAATTCTGATGATGCTGCAGTGTTAAACTCCATTCTGGTCAAGGGAAGGCGGCATGCCCATGAGGTTTCTTTCTCCGGCCTTGATGTGGAGTACGGATTCCTCATATCCATTATACTGGAGATGGAAAAGGAACTGCGGAAACTAAAGGAAGAGCTGGATCAATGAATGAAGTGATCATAAACGCCACAGGCAGGGATTTTATGCGGCTGTGGTACCTGAGGGACGGGAAACTCTCCTTCAGGAGGTTCCGGAACACCTCATGGATATTTGTCACGGGTGCGGAGTACGATCTCGATTTTCTCGCCCGGCAGCTCGATGAAACCAGCATATACCCGTATTCCGAGAGAACCAGGAGCAATGTTTATGGTCCCATGAAAGGCCTTGAGATAGGCGTAAATCCATCGGGAATACAGGATCTGGTATTCGCAATAGAGAACATAGGACGCGGCAGGAAATACGGCATATTCAACGCAGACATAAACCCTGCACTGCGCTTCATGTCAGAAAGGAACCTCCAGTTCTTTTCCCTGGATTCCCCGGAGGATCATGATCCGCCGGTGAGATCGGTGTATGTAGGGGGAAAGACAAATCTCGGGACACCGGTCGAGATAAGGATAAACGACCGCAGGTACAGGGACCTGAACTCGGACATGCTCGCTGATCTTGCCTTTGCAATCAGGGACAGCATAATAGTGGTATACGACAACAGGGACAGGCTCTTTGAGAAGCTGATGGGGCTCATGGCGTCACACGGTCATGAAATAGGGCTGTCCAGGAACAGGAGCGGCACGACCTATGAGTCGTACGGGCAGGTGCATTACAACAATCCGGGAATAAACATCTCAGGCAAGATCGCCATAGAAGCAGAATCCTTCACATACTCCGAGGCAGGTCTGGCAGGGCTGGTTGAAATGTCGAGAATCTCCACACTGCCAATCGTCACAGCATCCACTGTGACTGCCGGCACAGCAGTATCTTCCATGGAGGAGTCCTATGCCATAAGGAATGGAGTTCTCATACCACTCTACAAGGACGACCATGAGCATGCAAAATCCTCAGACACCCTTATGGAGACGGACAAAGGCGGAATGGTGCTGCAGCCGGAGCCCGGGGTATACACGGATGTCTACGAAATAGATTTCTCATCCATGTATCCAAGCATAATGGTGAATTACAATCTCTCCCCCGAAACAATCGGCCCGGAGGGTGATTATGAGGTTCCGGGCCTTCCATACAGGATAGACACCTCAAGGCGCGGTTTCCTGCCACTGGCGCTTGAAAACCTCCTCAGGACAAGGCTGATGTACAAGGCCATAAAATCCCGGGACAAGATCTACGAGCAGCGGGATGCAGCCCTGAAATGGATGCTCCTCACATCCTTCGGGTACACGGGGTACAAAAACGCGAAGTTCGGGAAGATAGAGGTTCATGAATCAATAACAGCCATGGGGAGATGGGCGCTTTCCAGGGCCATAGCGCTTGCCATGAAGCACGGTTTCGAGCCAATACATGGCATCGTGGATTCACTGTGGGTCAGAGGCAGCGGAGACATAAATGCGCTCCTTGAGGAAATAGAAAAGGAGACGAAGATAGGAATAGTGCTTGACGGGCACTACAGGTGGATCGCATTCATGCCGGCCAGATCAGGCCTTGGCGCATTAAACAGGTACGTTGGCCTGAGGTATGACGACACCTTCAAGGTCAGGGGAATAGAGATCAGGAGATCCGATGTCCCAAGGATCTGCGTCGATTTCCAGATGGATGCCCTCAATATCCTGAGGAGGTGCAGAACCATGGAAGAGATATGGGAAAAGAGAGGCGAGATAAAGATATTCGAGGGTGCCTACATGAAGGAACTTCCGCTGAAGCCCAGGGAGAACTTCAGGGTCGGCATCCATGTAACAAAAAACAGGGAGGAATACAGGGTAAACAATATCCAGAAGAAACTTCTTGAAACCTCGGAAAACATAGGCTACCACATAAATGTCGGGGACAGGGTTGGTGCGATAATTGTGAACAGGGCCCAGGGGAAAATAGATCTTGGGGACCAGTATGAAGGCATTGATCTGGGTTTCTACAGGAAGATGCTGGAGAGATCATTTGAGCCCATAGATTTCATAGTGGATTCATGCGCTCCAAAAAGAAAAAAGGTGAATCTCTCTACGTTCGCCTGATCATGGCAAGGACCTTTTCCTCCAGGGCAACAACAGGGACATCATTTATCCCTATCATCTTGGAGACACCCTTCCTGTCGCCACGGCCAACAATCCTTCCTTCAACTATTCCAATGTTTTCCAGCCTCTTTATTATGCCGTAGACTTTTGATTCCGCACCCACATCGATTGCGTACTGTTCAGCCACAACTCTCACCTCTTTCAGGACACAGGCCATTTCTGTACTGGCCTCATCCTTGAGGCATCTGCATACGGAAAGGAGGACAGCAAGGTCTTCAGGGTCCAGTTCGCCCAGTTTGCTCTCAGTAACGTAAGGGTTGATCATGGAACTGGCAGCACGGATGTCTTCGCTTTCGATCCTGTTGCCGTTCCTGTACTGGCAGACGTAGGCTGATTTCTGCAGGAGTTCTATGGCCACCCTGGCACTTCCGAAAGGTTCAGCCACCTCGCTGATGTACTCAAGCGAGGATTCATCATAGGAACCCTGTTCCAGGGAAAGGCGTGCTCTCTCCTTCAGAATGGCCTGAAGCTCATCCCTTGAATAACGGTTGAAGTGGATGGTGGAAAAGACTCCCAGGGACTTCTTGTCCCTTTCCGTCATGTATATTGAAGGATCCTCCATGGAGACAAGGATACATGCTATGGGGGTGCCGTACACCTCGTTTGCCCTCAGGAGATTGTAGATTCCGTCCCTGTCGAATTTTATGAGATTGGTGGCTTCATCCACGATTATGACAACGTTCCTGCCCCTTTCATCGCTGATCTTCTTCATGGCCCTGAAAATGTCAGGAAAGGAAAGGTTCCTGGTCCCGGTGATTCTCCCCATCCTGGACAGTGCGTCCACGAGCAGGGCCCGCAGGCTGCTGAATGAGAGCGCATTCTCGTATACCATGAAGAACCTCTTCTCCTCCCTGCTGAGATACCTCATGGTTGATGTTTTTCCAGTGCCTGAATCACCGAAGGCAACAAGATTGGAGGAAATCCCTGCCTTGAGGGGCTCCAGCATTATCTTTTTAATGTTGTCTATCTGTTTCTCCCTGAATTTCAGGTTCTGGGGAACGTACGAAAAATCTAGCGGGTCTGGATTCTTTACAATCAAGTTAAATGGATAATTAAAAAGAGGGATTATATGTTATGCTCCACTCATGGAAGGGAGCGAGGTAAATTCTTTCTTCTGGTCCAGTCCCCATCTCTTGACCTTTTCTATGTCCACGCCCTTCTTTCTGGCAAGGTTCTCCACAAACTTCATCATCAGGTATCCTCCGCCTGATACTATGCTTCCTGTGCCCAGCCTTGAAAACACGTTTCCGCGTGTGTCCCTGAAACCATCCCTGGACGCCATCTTTGCAAGGTGCCTGTAGCTCGCATAGTACACCGCAAGCTGGTCTGTGGTAAGCATCTCCGTATTGAGGTTCCTCGACTTGATCCTGCCCAGTGGGACGTTGACCAGGGGTGTAACGGTAAACTCGAATGGCCTTCCGTTTGCGTATGAATTGCTCAGCCTGTTGATCATGGCCACTGTGTCCCATTCATCCTCGACGGTTTCTCCTTCCTGGCCAACCTGTATTGTGAATGCGGGCCTCCAGTAGTTTGAGGTTTCAACGAACACTCCCTGCCAGACGATGTCCTGCCAGCTTCCGTCAGGGCCGATCTTAAGGGGAAGTGTCTTGTTGGGCATGTGCTTCCTCGCTAGCTCGTCGCTTCCTGTTTCAACACCCGTCTGGATGCCGATCCAGTTTCTGGGCCCTGCCTTGAGTATCTTCGAGAGCTTCTCCATCATTTCCGGGTAGCCTGCGGGTATGGATATCCTTCCGTGGGTCGGATTTGAGGTCTGCACTCCGGGAACGGCCATTACTGCAGAGAAGAGATCTTCAAGCGCTTCGCTGTTTGGGGCGAACATGTTTCCGTGCTTGTAGCCGAAAGCCTCGTCCGAATGAAGCCATGCATTGGGGAGCCCCGCACTGACATTTACCTTGACCTCGTTCACGATCCTCTCCACAGAGTTATAACGAAGGGGCCTGAGCGTAACTTCGCAGAAATCACATCCTACTCCGCATCCCCTCATCATCTCCACCATTCCCTTCATGGACGGTGCAATGATCTCCGGGATGTCTTCCAGCCTCGGGTAGGCAGACTTGGTTATGCCTCTCGCAATGAACAGGTCATCTTTCCTGACAACCTTCCTGAAACTGTCATCATATGTCATGTATCCGCTGTGGAACAGCGTCTTGTCGAGGCTACCTGCACCCATCTGTTCAAACAGCACTTCGGCGATATCGTCCATCTCGCCCTGTACAATGTAGTCAAAGTTATACTTCTCAATTTCTTCCCTCAGAATGGTGAATTCCCATACGCCGGGTCCGCCAACCACCAGTTTGGCTTTCTTACCAGCCCTGACCCTGTTTATCCTTTCCATCAGGGAATCCCATTCTCTCCGGACCCATGCAGACATTTCTCCGCCAAAAAGTGCGTAATAGGACATTGTGGTGGGTCCAATGCCCAGTGGATCCATGGTTGTGACACCTATGATTTCTGTGTCATCTGTAACGAAATTGGCAAGATAATCTTCGTGTGCCACCACCACGTCTTTCCTGTCAAACTTCCTCAACAGTGCTGCTTCCAGTTTCCTGAGGGCGTATGGCGCATAAACAGCGGCACCATTGGGATGAACTGGCGGTGCCGGTCCCTTCAGGAACTTGTACACTCGCTCCGGAACAGCTCTTCCGGGTGCACATGGAAGAAAGTCAAGAAGTGGGAAATCCCTGTATTCATAGCTTAGGGTTGAATCTGATACCAAAACAAACTTTGTCATAAGACTATTCCTCCGCTAGTGTGTTAGATCATTTATATTCATAAATAGTTTGTTAGCTAGAGCCCGAAAATATCATATTTTTCAGTATAAATGGTTTTCTCCGTGTACTAATACAACGGTAAATATAATATATTTACCATTCAACATCAAGGATCGAAGCTGCCTTGGCCCTCATTATTTTGAGGCAATGATTTGAGAATTTGTTCTGGTTGTATATGGCAATAGGCAGGTCTGATCCCTCAGGGAGAAGTTTTGAACAGTAGCCAAGGCCGGCGAGTTCGTTTATCCTCAGGGATAGCTTCTCCTGGTCAAGGCCAAGGTCCTTGACAACTGATCTGAAGTCAAATCCAGTATTATTGCTTCTCAGGATTGCATCATATATGCAGAATTCTTCCAGGGATTCTTCATCCATCAGCTTTCCGTAGTTGGCAAGGTCCAGGTGAGTGGCAATTCTCTTCACCGGCAGGTATATCCTTTTAAGCCCCCTGTATCCATAAACACCAATCCTTGCCTTTTCAAACTTTTCAAAATATTCCCCAAGCAGGCCGTTAATTTCTGGGAATGAGGCAAGGCAGTTGATGCGCCCCCATTGTTCTTCCGGGATTCCCACGGTGTTTATCATGGTCCTGATGACTTCAACCAGGGAACTGTTCTCGGACTGTGCTGTTGCCCGTATGATGCCCGTCCATGTTCTCCGGTGCCGCTCTATGCTGAGTGAGTTCCTTGGCGCAAAGTATCCCAGGGAACCTACAATTGCCACGTAGTTGAACATTTTGGGGTAGTCCCCCATGATTTTCCTTATTGTGTTCCTGTTTGAAAGGACCTGTTCATCCACAATGGCCTCTGCCACCTTTCCCGTCTCCTCATCGTCTGAAAGGACAAGGAATGAATTGCCGTCTGAATCCAGTCCAAGGCCCCTGTCCGGGATCTTCTCCTCTTTGAGGTACCCGGCTGCCTTCAGGAGTATGGCTTCCCTGGAAAGTTCCCTGCTCCTCTCGAAAACAGGCTTTCCGTCATCCACCTGGATGTACCTTCCGTATCTTATGTTCAGTCCGCTTATAGCGGTCCTGTACATCTCGTACTTTGCGCGGTTCAGATCGAGTCCCTGTTCGATTATCAGCTTTTCAAACTTGATCAGGCATGGCAGTTTCTCAACCTTGGGCGGCTCCTTTCTCTCCACCGTGCTGAAGTATGGTATTGTGGGTTTCTTTGGGGAAATTGATTTTATGTGGTTCTCAAAAGCAGTATGGTCTATGTCCGGGGTCTCAAAAACATGAACCTCAGGCGGCAGTTTCTTCCTGAATGCCGCTGGTGTAGGGGTTCCAACAATCATTACCTCTTCTATGCTGCTGTGCCTGGCTAATCTGGCAATTAGCCTCACTCTGTCATCCTCAGGGTAGCAGAAGATTGCAAGCCGGGGATAGTTCTCCCCCTCCATCAGTCCCACGACATCAATTGTGTCTGAATACACTGGCAGCTTGTAATCTACATCTGCAACAAAACCATAGTATCCAAGCATATCAGTTATGGTGTTCCTGATCTGCTCTGCCAGATAATCTCTCATGAGCGTATGAGCGAATCATTGTATAAATTGCTTATCCGGCCACGCTCTGGAAACTCTCTCTTTCCAGAAATGGCAGGTATTTAACCACCGGGTCGGGAAAATATGCCTTTGCTGATCAGTACGATAAAATCTAATAGCCGTGATATATTGAAGCCGTGTGCACGAACTTCTCTCCCCCATGATCCAGGGGGTGCCATCTTCAGGCCAGAGTGTCACATACCTTGGCTTCCCCCCGCAGCAGGCAGGCGGACTTTATTTCACACTGATATTTGTAGCCGTTATAGTTGCCCTGAGGCTCTACCGGGGGATAAACGGAAGAAGGTACAGCAACATAAGGGTCCTGCGGCTTCCCGTGATTTATTCGTTACTCACTCTTTTTACGGTGCTGGCAGTGAGCCTCATAGACAACCTGATCATAGCAACACTGGCATTCATACCTGCGGGGGCAATCGCCGGTTACAGGTTTGGCTCTAACGTGAAGTTCTTCATGAAAAACAGTTCTGTGTATTATGCAAGATCTCCGGTAGTCATGGTCCTCTGGCTGGCATCCTTTATTGCTAGGTACATACTTGAATTCGCATATCCCGGCAATCTTACTGTCATCCTGGTAGTCGATTCCGTTCTGTCACTCACGACTGGCCTTCTCATAGGGGAAGCCGTCAACATCATGCAGAGAAGAAAGGAATTCAAGGAAACTGCACCCTCAGCGGAACATGAGCTGGACAGCTTTAAGATAAACACCTGATTTAAACAGGCGGCAGCCTGATATATTGTATTATTAAGAGTAATATAAATTCCGGAATAATTTTTTGTATATTGAACAAATGCAGTAAAAGTTGTCTGAAAAATTTGAGCCTGAAGGCTTATGGTCTGGTAAAGCATTCAAGGACTGGGAATTAGAAGCTTTCAAATTTTTCAAGTTCTGGGGTCCCCTCCTGCTCGTTTCGGGCATCGCCGGAGGGCTGGGCGCGATTTTCTTCCGCGCTCTTATTTATCTCAATGAGGATTTCTTCTTCGGGTTCCTGGGAGGGCATGGCCTCCCCATAATATTCCTTCCTGTAATAGGCGGGTTGATCGTCGGGCCTTTGATTTACAAATATGCCACTGAGGCATGGGGGCATGGTGTTCCTGAGGTCATGGAGGCCCTTCGTTCAAGAGGAGGCAGGATCAGAACAAGGGTTGCAATTGTCAAGATATTTGCCTCATCCATAACAATTGGTTCCGGAGGAAGTGCGGGAAGGGAAGGCCCAATTGCCCAGATAGGCGCGTCGGTTTCCTCTGTGGTAGGACAACTGTTCCACCTCGACTCCAGATCACTTAAGCTGATGGTAATGGCGGGCGCATCCGCTGGAATAAGTGGTACCTTCAAGGCTCCAATTGGCGGTGCCCTGTTCGGGCTTGAAGTCCTGAACGGCGAGATAAGAACGACCGATCTAATCGTCATGGCCCTCTCCTCCATAATAGGCTACGCGGTCTCTGTCGCCATACTCGGGCCATCGCCCGTCTTTATCGCCCAGGGCATAACATTCAAGGATTCCGACATGCCGTTTTACCTCCTTCTCGGCATCATAGGCGGATTTGTTTCATACCTGTGGACGAGAAGCCTGTACGGTGTTGAAGACCTGTTTGCCAGGTTCAAGATACAGAGGAAATGGTTTTCTCCTTTCCTGGGGGCATGGGTCGTGGGAGCGATCGGGTTGTTCTTCCCTCAGACACTGGGGCTTGGCTACAATGTGCTGAATGAATTTTTTGCGGGCAACCTTGCCATAAAATACACTGGAAGCTTCATACTGTTTTTCCTTCTGCTCTTCTTTGCAAAACTGGGAACGTCAGCCTTCACAATAGGTTCAGGAGGAAGCGGAGGCGTGTTTTCACCATCTCTATTCATGGGGGCCATGCTGGGCGCAATATACGGGATTATCATTGACACAGCGTTTCCGTCCATATCTCCCGGCTACACTTCATTTGCACTTGTTGGTATGGCGGTCATCTTTGCAGGTTCGGCCAAGGCACCCCTGATGTCAACCATCATCGTGGCTGAAATGTCACGCAATTTCGTGCTGCTACCAGGCCTTTTCATCGCGAGCACGATGAGTTATCTCATAAGCGGACCCGGTTCGATATATCTCTTCAAGGTCCAGAGGACTGTTGGCCAGAACATTCCGGACAAGTACCTTGACACTCCTGAGATGCCTGCAATGGCACTCCTGGCATACAAGGCAATAAAGGGGCGGGAGAAGGACAGGAAGGAAAAGCAGGCGGAAAAATCCCAGCCTGAGGTACATGCCCCTGAGGCACCGGGCGATACCTCCGTGAGACGCGAAGATGAGGAAAAGAAAGAAAACCCTTCGAGAGAGGAGAGAAAATAGGCCTGTGACAGCCTCAGAACTTCAGGGTGGCCGGATATGTCCCCTCCTCTGATGATTCCCACTGGAGTGCTCCTCTTACCAGAGTAAGAGTTTTCGGGCCTTCTTCAAGGGAAAACCTGATCCTGTTTCCCTCCAGCTTGATCCCGAGGTCTCCGCTGTTCAGGATCTCAATGAGCACATCGTCTCCGCGGTGGATCTCAGTGTAAGACACCTCCCCGTCATGGGTCTTGAACCTCGCCTCTGTCCAGTACATATGTGAGAATGTGATGGTATCTGTAAAAATCCGGAAATAAAAATCAAGGTCCTCGGACATCGATCCACTCTTGCGGAAATCTTCAACCAGCCTTGAGAACTCGCTGTCAATTTCCACAGCCTCCTCCGCTCCGATGAGATCGCTGTTGTACACAAGGTTTGCAGTGTAGTAGCTGTTCTTCTTCAGTTTCCTCATGGATACAAAACCCTTCTCGTCAGTGTGGACGATGATCCTCCCGTTCCTGGAATAGGCTTTGAGGATCCCTCTTGCCATCTGGCCGGAACTCTTCCATCTTATTCCGAATTTCTCCGGAAACTTCCATGTGAACCATTCGGGCAGGCTTTCCTGTGAGATGTCTGCGTACTCCGCATAGATCTCTTTGTGCCTTTCGTTCCAGTAGTCCCTTGCCAGGAAAGACTGCGGGAGTCTCCTGAACCGGTCGAGATCGATGGTGGACTCACCAAACATGAACCTGCTCACGGAAAGATTGTAACGAATTGCCCAGTGGCCAGGGCCCACGAGTATTATGTGGTTGTCAACAAGTATGAATCCAAGAACTGAGGTGGATATGAGGTCATAGAGCAGCCTTTTTGGCTCTATGACGACAAGCTTTATGGAGGATTTCTCAAACTCCTCCCTCACGTTTTCCATGGCGGTGTTGACGTCTTCCCCCCAATTCTTCCTGTCCAGCATGACTATGAACCTGGCCTCCGTTATGGGTGCCTGGTCCCCGGACTTGAGCAGGCTGTTCAGCTTGAGCACCTCTTCCCTGAAAAGAAGAACTTTCTGTTCGGACAGATCGCCCTGGCCGTCACATTCGCAGAAGACATGCCCCTTACTTCCCTTTATGAAAACATCGTGGTAGACACCAAGGGTTTCCAGCCTGGGGACTACCTCTTCTCCCCTGGCAACACACAACGCAGCATAGGCCATCTCAAGCAACGGCCCCTCAATGGTAAGCGCCCCCTCAAGATCCTCCATGTTTTCCATAAATTTTTAGACCATTATTTTATTTAAAAGTTTTTTGTCGTCTTCAGTTTGATTTCCAGCCATGCAAAAAGAATGCCCCGATCCAAAATTTGACATATTCTATGTGGTTCTCATTCCACAGGGTCAGGTGATGTGTTTTGATTGATTTGGAACTGAGGAACTGCAGGATATATGGCAATGATGAATCCCTGGACACCATTTGCATAAAAGACGGAAGGATAATCGATGTGAGGAAGGGTAGCACCAACCAGTCCGGGAAATGGATCGATCTTGAGGGCAGGACGGTCTTGCCGGGGTACATTGATTCACACACTCATCTGATGAACCTCGGCCTTGCCCTGATAAGGCTGGACCTGTCGAACACGAAAAGCAGATCGGAGGCCATTGAGAGAACGGTTGAACACGCAGGGGCATCCACCCGAAAGGTTGTAATAGGTTACGGCTGGGATGAAACGGTATGGGGTGAGGAGGAATACCTCTCCAGGAGCGAACTCGATTCTGCTGATAAGCCGGTGATACTGTTCAGGAAAGACATGCACATGGCTGTGGCCAACAGCAGGGCCCTGTCGCTTGCTGGCATTGACTCCCGAACGGGAGTGGTCAGGGAGGAGGAACTCAGGTCTCTCGATCCCATTGTGGAACCGGGTGATGAAGAAATCAGGGAGGCAATCGGCGCTGCCTCGCGGAAAGCCTCTTCTGAAGGCATAACCACCGTGAGGGATATAATGGGGTTGAGAACACTCTCAACGGTGAATAACATGGACCTGCCCATAAGAATTTTCCACATAATCTATGACAGGGAATACTCGGGGCAAAGCCTCAATCTCCCGCTTTCATGGGGCATAAAAATGTTCCTCGACGGTTCGGTTGGTTCTGAGAGCGCTGCACATGAGGGCTGGGACAGTGCAAACCTCAAATTTTCAAGCGAGAAGTTACAATCCATCCTTTCCGGATACTGGCAACGGGGGATACCCGTGGCCATGCACGCAATTGGGGAGATTGCGGTGAGGCAGGCCATAGAATCACTGAAGCAACAGAAAGGGAGGCTGAGGAACAGTATTGAGCACTTTGAGATGTTGGAAGAGGACTGGCTGCAGGATATCGGAAAATCAACAGTCCTCTCCTCCCAGCCGAACTTTCTACAGTGGTCCCTGAAGGGGGGCCTTTATGAAAACAAGCTTGGGAAGATGTGGTTTGGAAGGGACAATCCATTCAGGGAAATAATTGACAGCGGCCTCCACCTGGCATTTGGATCAGACTGCATGCCCATGGGGCCCAGCTACGGTATCGGCCTAGCCGTCAGCTCGCCACATTCCAGGCAGAGGATAACCATGGGTGAGGCAATTGATGCGTATACCTCTGGAGGGGCATTCCTGCTCCACGAGGAGCATGTGTCCGGCAGCATAAGGACAGGCCACAGGGCTGATCTTGCAGTATTCGAAGAGAATTATCTGTCAGACCCCACCAGCATAGGAACCAGGAAGGCAGAAATGACCCTGCTGGGTGGAAACGTGATGCACAACACGGGAAACCTCATGCTCAGAAATTGATGGCAGGCGAAACGCTACACGCTCAATCTGCCATGTATTTATATCATGTATTAATGGTTAGGCCTGGACAGTGTTTGAAAGATGCTAAGCTTTGATATCAGTCTGTACGCAGGCCGCGAACCATTCAAGGGCGAGGTCATGGGGAGAGGGAAACCAGGTCCGGTTCCCAAGGGAAGCAACGACAACCTGGAGCCTGAGTATTACCTGAGACTCGACGGAAAAATGGATTTTGACAAGGTCTTCTCCATAGTGAAAGCGACGGTCAGGATGGCCACAGGAAAGGAAAGATCAGGCATCGGCCTTGCACTCTCGGACCTTCCTGCCACACTGGGTGCTTTCTGGCAGGTCGGTGGAAACTACATCGTCATGAACCAGGTGCTTATTGATGCCATGTCAAGGCTGACTTCGTCTCCAAGGGAATTCAATTCCTTCATCTACATGATCCTCACGCACGAGTACATCCATTCACTGGGATACATAGACGAAATGGAAGCAAGGAAAATGACTGCCGTTGTTGCAAAAAAGGCATTCGGCGAAAACCATCCCGCTTTTGCCATGAGCAACGGGGATCTCTGGACACTCTATCCGGAACTCAGGACGGTTGCAGGCGGTACCGGGGCAAACATAAGGATCATAGGGAATTTTGACAGGTCCTCGACTTCATACATAGCCTGAGCGGTTTTTTCAAAAAAAGGGGATGGGGTTGCTGTCCCCCTTCAGTCAGCAGATATGTTCTCGAAGAGATCCACATAGTGGAGGTCCATTTCCCATTCCTTGAAATCCTTCATTGTGCTGTTCAGCACATGGAAGAACTCAGGGAGAACCATCTCCGGCACCACTGTGGCTATTGAGAAAGTCTTTCCCAGAAGCCTCTGCGGCATTCCCAGTGTCACAATGGCCGCGTTTGATGTTTGGGTAACCAGGTGCTGTATTAGCGGGTTTGAGAACGACGTTTCGTAAATCCTCTTCTCCTTTGATATCTCATTGAGCCAGTCTTCTTTGCTTCTCAGCAGTGCCGTCTTATCGTAGTAAACAGCCCTGACTTCATCCTCCAGGAGGTATTTCATTTCCCTGCTCCAGCTTACGCCCAGGTTCATGAGAACAGAATCCTGGGTTATCCTCATCACTGACGGGGGAACTGATGCATTGATCTCAACGTACTTCAGGGGAATCGCTGCAGAAATCTCCCTGAACGTGGATATTATGCCGGAGCTCTTTCCCAGGAACCTGACTGCAAACCTGCTGAACTCCGACATCCTGCTCCTCATTACGGAGCCTACCCTGTTCTCGTCATTTGAATGGTACCTGAAATATATGTAGTAGTATCCAGCATTGAAGATAACGCTGTCAATGACAACAGACGGAACCTTGTTCAGCGTCTTGAATGCATCAAGGAAACTAGTGCCGGAAAGGTCTGTCCTCACCATTACTGCGTCGGATGTCACCTGGGGATCATATTCCTTGAGTGACTTGAGCAGCTCTTCCTCGTCCAGCCCTTCATTTTCAAAGTTGAGTATTGCAAATCCACCGTCTTTCGTAACCCTGATCCTTACAATGGCTGTGAGGCCGTTTTCAGTGAGAAACTCCTCAATCCTGGTGTTGCCTGAGAATGAATATATGCACTGCCTGTCAAGCATGTCGTTGATTTCTTTGATAATCATGATCAGGTAACGTATTATTAGTAGAATATATTTTTCAGTAACAGAATTTTACTCATGATTTCCCCTTTCTGGTCATTTCCCTGAGTGCCTTCCACTGATCTTCGGTTACCTTTGAAAGGAAGCTGAACTGCCCTGCATTTGATATGGCTTCGCCTCCGTCTATGACAACGGCTTCTCCATTTATGAACGATGCCATGTCGGAGATAAGGAATCCGGCCAGATCGGTAAGCTCTTCGTGTGTTCCGTATCTTCTGAAGGGAATCCTGTCAAGGATCTGGCGTGAGAGTTCCTCTGTTGGAGCAAGCCTGCTCCAGGCACCTTCCGTGGGAAAGGCACCAGGCGCTATGGCAACGTGCCTTATGCCGTATCTGGCCCACTCAGCCGCAAGTGATTTTGTAAGGGCAAGAACCCCCGCCTTTGCTGCGGCCGATGGTGCCACGAAGGCCGATCCCGTTGTGGCATACGTTGTCACAATGTTCAGGATCGTACCGGGGACCTTTGCCTCAATCCATCTTTTACCCACGTCAAGTGTGCAGTAGAATGTGCCGTGCAGGACTATGTTCAGGATGCTGTCCACGGCATTGGGGGATAGCATTTCCGTTGGGCTTATGAAATTCCCTGCAGCATTATTGGTGAGCACATTGAATTTGCCAAGTTTTTCCTGCAGACTGTCAATCGCCATGTGTACGCCAGCAGGGTTCCGGACATCTGCCACTGCATATTCCGTTATTATCCCTGCCTTTTTCAACTCATCCGCTGTCTCAGAGAGCCTGGGCTCATTCCTGCTCATTATGCCTATCTCGGCACCAAGGGAACCGAATTTGAATGCCATGGACTTTCCCAGGCCAGTGGCTCCCCCTGTTATGAGGATCCTCTTTCCTTTCAGCGCATCACTGGAAAACATGGATGTTCTAGAAAAAAGAGGTTTATGAACTTATGTAAGCCGTGCAGATTCCACGTTCCGGGGGTCTCTCAGCCCTGCTCCCGGAAGTCTTCCGGACACCATTATGAGGATGAAACTGACTGCCACAAGAGTCACCCCGAGAACCATCCACATGGTGCTGAAGGTACCGGTGGTATCCACTATGTATCCCGAAAAAGGGGCACCTATTATGGAACCGAAGCTGATTATCATCATGCTCATTCCACTGTACGTCCCGACTTTGCCCTTTGGCGCGATTTCTGATATGATGGTGACATAGTTGCTGTTCCATGCCACGGCGGTGAATCCCATTATCATGGACATGATACCCGCCTCCAGAAGGGAACTGGCGAAGTTGGGAAGGGCCAGAAAGGCAAGGCCGGTCAGGACTATGATAAATGCATAATTCTTCATGCGGTGGCCGTTGAATAGCCTCTGGGTTATGGATGGCCAGAGTATCCTGCCGGCGACGGAACCCACCAGGAGAACTATGAAGAGGTTCTCTGCAACAAGGACATAAAAATTCCTGCTGGTGAGGAATAGGACAAAATAGGTGAAGACTGCCTGTTGCCCCCAGGACAGAAATGCGGTGATGGCACTTATTGCCAGCAATGTCCTGTTGTGCAGCACTACTCTTACGTTCTTTAGCACTTTCTCACGCGAACTCTGGCCGCGCCTGTAATTCTTTTCTCCACGGATAAGCAGCCCTATGATCCCGGTGATGACAAACAGGGACAGGAATGCCAGTCTCAGGGAGTAGTGGAGAACAAGAAGAGGCAACGCAATCGTGGCGAATATTGTCCCCATTGGGACACCACTCTGCTTTATCCCCATTGGAGATGAGTGATGCGGGTAATACTCATCCATTATGGAGCTGTTAGTGGCCGGTGTCACCATGCCATAACCAAATCCTATTATGAAGTAGGCTGAAACAAGAAATACGTAGCTGTATGAGAAGTATGCAAGAAGGGCCCCTCCGGCCATTACCCCATACGATATCTTCATGGTTCTTTTTGGGCCCAGGCTGTCAACAATAAGGCCTGAGAGAAGGGAAACTGCCATGGATCCAGCAAATGCTGCACTGGTGATGAGCCCCACAGCCGCCTCATTGAGCAGAAAACTCCCTTTTATGAAGTGTGCAAGGGGCGCGTAGGAAGAATTTGTGAAATTTCCCATTATCTGCAGTATACTGATCTCTGCCAGAAACAACGGGTTTGAAATTCTGAAGCGATTATGTTCCGTTCTGGGACATTGAGGCATACCCAATAAACATAATCCAGGCTGTTATTCGCAGGAAACAGGGGCATCACTGTTTCCGCGTACGGAAAAAAGGATTGCACAGGTGTGATTTCCACCTGAAGTATAGTTCAACTGCCAACGAGCCTGATGTCCCCGTTGACAGTTGTAAGATTTATGGTTGCACCGCCGGAGTTCACTGTGCCCACGAACTGCCTTGAAGTGAATTGGTTTGCGGTGTAGGTAAGGCCGGTAATGCTGACTTCTCCGTTAACTGTTGATGCCGTTATTGTCAGATTGGATGCAGCGTTAACATAGAACTCAAGGTTCCCGTTGGTGGTGGTCATGGAGAGCGACCCTGAGGATATCCTGTCACCGAAATGTGTTTCAACATTGCCGTTGACTGTGTTGGCAATCACGTTGTAGAATGACGTTGAGGAGACATAGAGGTTTCCATTGGTTGTCTGCATTGTGACATTGTTCAAAATATCCCCCTGTAGATTCACTTTCCCGTTTGTTGTCTCCAGCGTAATGCTGTTTATGTGATTGGGGGCATCAACAGTGAGAGCGCCGTTCTGTGTCACAACCGAGATAATGTGTGCCGGCAGATTCCCGGGTATGTAGACAAAAGCACTGGCATCAGTCCCTATCCACTGCGGTGTGATCATATCAAATGTAAAAACGCCAGCCCTTTCCGTGACCTCGATGTTGGCAAAGGATTTCAGGAAGAATGAATTGCTTGCCTGCAGTGTTGCATGAAGGGTGTTGTCGGCAGAGGGCAGTACTTCGATCGCACAATTATCCGCTGTAACATAAAGGGAATAATTTGCCTGCGGGCTGTACGAAGTGGTGTTATAGCTGGCTGTGCTGTATGGATACAGGGAAAAGCGTGACAGTGAGGTTGATGAAAGCGCTGCATAGGCCTCTACACTGGCTGAGACGATGACAAGTGCCAGTGCAACCACCTTTACAGTGGTCAGGAGCCGCCTTTCCTGGTTCATGCTTATTCCTTCTTCGAACTGGCAATCTGGTCGAGCTTGTCTTCGATGGCGGACAACCTGTTCTCGACGCTTGAGCCTCTGTAGCCTCTGGTATCTCTTGGCTCACCTAATGTCCTGGTTACCGCCACATACCAGAATATTGTGGCAAAGAACACAGCTGCAAATGCAATACCAAGGCCGCTGACGCCGCCATAAATGGCAGCAACTGTTACAAAAATAGACATGGCGGCCCATATTGGAACGCTAAGTACTATGGTCAATTTTACCGACTCTTCGAGCATCATTTCACTACTCCTTCAGGATGTTTCAGATGCCGGTTCACTATGGCGCCTGGAATGCAGCCATTATGACTAATGCTGGCATCAAGCTCGATCCACAGACCCGCCCATCTGTATTTTAATCAGGCTCGTTCTTTATAATAGCGTTATGGCGAAGCACTTAGCCAGGAACAAAGGGTCTGGGCATTTCTTCTAGAAGTTTAGTATATACTGGAATCATGATTTATATCACTTTCATCGCCCGGGTATGCCTGCCTGTGCCATTTACTCTCATGAGGAATTTGTTTACCTCTTTGTCCCAAAAAATTAATGAAGTAAACTTCAGCTTAGATTGTTGAGGTAAAATGGCACTAAGTGGAAGATCAAAAATCGCCATAGCCACCATCCTGGTTGTGGTAGTTGCCATAACAGCATACACATTGTTTCCCTATGCTGTTTCGACAAAAATCAGCGATCTTAAAAACAACCAGGTGGTCTACGTATACGGGACAGTAGAGAACAGGAATGCTCTAGGTAATAACAGCATTTTTGCCGTGAATGATACTTCCGGTACCGTATATGTGCTGTGGAATGGAACCCTGCCGGCAAACGGCGACAAAGTACTGGTCCACGGAACATATGAGCAGATTACGATTCTGTTCATCAGCTACGGTGTCATCAGGGCAAGCAGCGTTACGCCCTGGGCATTCTGACATCAGCCCACTCCTGGGGCGCGTCTCCCAACCGGGATCGTGACAAGAAGAAATGGAAAGCTTTCCGGGTTATATGTTGGCATAACCCAGTTTTGACCTTCGGATTGATATTCTCCGGAAGAGGATCATGAAGATAATTGCAATTCCCACGCACACGACGGACAACCATATCCAGGAAAGGTTTGCCTGCGAGGATGCCGCTGCAAGGAGAAATGTGCCAACCAGAGGACGGAATGGATTTATCACGCTGTCGATAGAAGAGTTAAATCCTAAATATGAGCCCCTGTTCTTTTCCGGCGCCATCTTTGTTATGAGCGCATTCGATGCCGGGGACTGGATGTTCTCACCGATGGTCAGGATTATCACGGCAATGCTCACAACAGCGTAGATTGAAAACTCTGCAAACACAAGGAATGCAACCGCGTAGAGAAGCAGGCCCATTATTATCCTTATGGAATCTCTCATTTTTATTAGCAGCCTGTTGATCGGGCGCTGAAGTGTTATGACAACAACGCTGTTTATTGCAAAAAGGACAGTAATACTTATGGGAGAGAAGTGGTTCACAGAGGACATATACAGGGGAGTGAGGGCACTCTCGAACATTCCTGTGAAAAACCAGCTGAAGGCCACGATCAGGGATATGAGTATGAAGAAAGTGTCCCTGTAGGGCATGGAGGTACCACGGTGTGTTTCTCCAGGAATCCCTGCTGCCTCTACTGAAGGCTTTAGTGTTTCTGGAATTTTGAAGTAGTAAAGCACGCCTTCCACGAGATAGCCCACAAACGGGAGGATGAAAACATAGGCGTAGTTCAGCTGTGAAACGAGACCTCCAGACACCAGCCCTATCCCAATGCCAAGGTTTGCGGCTACCCTAAGTGCACTAAAGCCTGCGAGCCTTTCCGATTCACTGGTAACATCGGAAAGTATGGTATTGATGGCCACATACTCCAGCGACTGCAAAGGTCCTGCAACCACAAATAGTGCAACAATTGGCAGGATTGCAGAATTGAAGTACAGCAACAGGAAAAGAATGAACGAAATTGCGCTTAATGAAAACGTGGTGAACAGTACGATCTTCCTTCTTCCTATCCTGTCCATCAGGTTTCCACCGATGTAGGAAACGGGAACACTCAGAATGCCTCCAACAAGGAATACAAGCCCTACGCCAATGTAGGACAGGGAGCGGACTTCGTTGAGATACACACTCATTATCACCCAGACTACGTACTGTCCAGCATCCCTGACAAATGAACCAAATGAGAGGTTCATGATAATGCTCCTGCTGCTGCCGAAGCCTGATTGTACAGAACTCATTGTGCTATCCTAGTTGGGGTGTCCGTACTGTTCCACTAAATGGCGATATCATGGCCATGGTTTTCGGTTTCATTACAAATTCAACTTCCTGTCTTTGTGCCGAGGGAAACTCATATTTGCATAAGCATCCCCAATCAGGTTACCCGGCTAATATTTTTCCATTGAGATCCTAATGCCGCATAATGATGCAATGGAATCACAAGTTGATAGTGTAGTGAAAGTGCTGTAAAATTGAAAAGATCCTGCAAGATTCGGAAATTGAGGTGACCAAATAATGCAGGACCAGTTAGAAGTAGTGAAAGAAGTAATAAGTACTTTCCTGAATGACAGGA
>OFHI01000005.1_pt1 | contig 74672 bp, 89 predicted proteins | sample 1522021 | NCBI WGS metagenome assembly OFHI01 (sample SAMEA2464839, study PRJEB22497) | soil metagenome | biome: Grassland; feature: Farmland; material: Clay | place: Australia | collected 2013-02-01 | depth 1.4 m | reverse complement strand
AGATCATCCATTGCCATATTGAGATCATTCAGGAAGAACCGTAAGAGAAAGAAATATCCTGAAGTGAGGAAACTGTCCATGCGAATGGACAGTGAGCTTGTCAAACTGCAGGACGGCTTCATCAGGACCCTCGTTAAACCCCCAATAATTATTCGGGCTGCAATAAACCCTAATCCCATTGTCATCCATTCTTTGAGTCTAAGGCTCCGAGAACTTCCTTGCCCAGAGTTGTCAATTCCAGATGCTTGTCAAGCAGGCCCATTTTCATCATCCTCTCACATCTCACATCACCAGGTTGGCGGTCCTTCTTTCTCCTCAGTCTTGAAACGCAATCCTCAGCCATTAAGTCCAGATAACTTGATGAATCAATACTCCTGAGCATGCTGATACCTGATTTTGTCAACTGAAAATATGTATGGTGTTTATGCACCTCTGCACTCCTTTTAAGTTTAGCCTCAGTTCTCTTAATAGAAGTGTTTGTGAATTTCCTGATAAGCCCTCCTCTTTCAAGATAATCGAGGCATTCCAACACCACATTTCGCTGGATCTCTGTGTATCTTGTAATATTCTTTGCATAGTCCACTTTTGCCAGCCTGAAGTGCTCAAGGACCCTGAGGAGAGTATTATTCAGAATGAGTTTCTCTCTGGTCCTGTCCACAATTGGAAATGGAATTGAAAATAAAACATTACCCCTTTGTTTTACGGAGATCATATATAAAATGAGAAATGACCGTTGAAACGAGACGAAGGAATGGAATGAGTGCAAACCATGCTATACTGTACCAAGATTATTCAGCCGATCTGATATTTATCCTCTGGTCGTGATGCTTCCGTAAACTGCCTATAAGCCCGACCTCTGTGTACCCGGGACAGCCGGGTTTGGCGATTTCATTCTAGCTGTTGACGATGTCATGAAACCGGGCAAAGATTAAGAAATGACGTACAGATACCATGGCCTAATGGAAGACCCCTATATCTTTGCAGAACAACTGGACGGACAAACCCTTGAATACGTCAAAAAACAGGCATTTGTTTTCAGGAACGAATATGGAAACGTGCCGGAGGAACTTCGCAGAGATATTGCAAAGTTTAGCGGGACCAGGCGAATCCTTCAGGCTGAAATCAGAGATAATCATATTTTCAAGCTTTTTCAGGAAGGCACAAAATACACTGTTTCGGTAGATAACCACACGCTGTATTCCACTGACAACATTGTCTTCTGGATAAATGCGGATGAAACCGGAAAAAGAGTTGCGCTTTTCGAGACAGCCGGTTCAGATTTAGGGATACTTAAGATTTTCTCGGAGGGAAAACTTGTGTATGAACTTGAGGATCGGATCAGTTCCATTACCTTCACCAATTCGTCATTTTACCTTGTTAAGACTTTCAGCGATGATTCCCCTCCCGATGGCGGTGATCTGAATTCACACAGGGTAATGAAAGGGGATGAAGTAGTTTTTGGCGAGGGATTTGGAAGCCATGATTTCATTGGTATCTGCAAGAGTAGGGACAAAGTATTGCTGACTGTCGGAGACTGGAATCACACAGCACTTTTCTCAGGTGAAATCGAAGATCCGGGAACATGGAAAATGGAAAGGGATGTTGATGTTCCCGTCAAGCCTCTTGGCATTAGAGACGGAAAGATAATTGCCTTGGAACAGAGGGGAAATGGGGTTATCATGAAGGGAGATTCAATCATAATTGAGGCCAGCAATCCCATAGAAGACTGCACCCTTGTCGAAGACGGAATTCTGGTAATTCACCTCATTGATGCCAAAGTATTGCCGATATTATATAATCTTGAGGGAGAAGTCGTCGAGTCATTCCCTGTGGAGCAACCAATGGGCCTGAAGTTCATGGGCTCTGATGACAGGCAGGCAGTTCTTATTCTAGAGTCATTCGGAACACCCTATTGCCTTTACAAGTACGATAATGGAAAGCTTCAGAAGTTTGAAGAAAACAAAGTGCTCGATCTTGAAGTTAAAGATTGCTGGACTGATGGGGCGGAACCAAAGGTACACTATTTTTCTGCAGAGACAAGAGAATGTGACGGAAAGAGGACACTAGCCTATGGTTATGGTGGATTCAACATCTCACTTACACCCATGTATTCACCACTATTTGCAGCCCTCCTTGAGAGGGGTATTCAGCTCACTGTCTCCACGCTCAGGGGTGGAGCAGAATATGGGGAGGACTGGCACAGAGATGGTATAAGGGAGAAAAAACAAAACGTCTTTGACGACTTCATTTCAGTATTGGCGACTTTGAAGGAAAGTGGCAGCAAGGTTGTGGCAATGGGTGCCAGCAATGGAGGGTTACTGGTGGGAAGCATACTCACGCAGAAGCCTCAACTGCTGGATGGGGCTGTTATCGGAAATCCGGTACTGGACATGGTCAGATTCCATTTGATGTCTGTGGGAAACTTCTGGGTATCTGAATTTGGAAACCCGGATGACCCTCAGGATTTTGAGTTTCTGAAGAAATATTCCCCTTACCACAACATCACAAGGAAGGATTACCCCCCAATATTCATCTACAGCAGGTTGAAGGATGACAGAGTGCATCCGGCTCACGCCATTAAGTTCCATATGAGACTAAGCGAGTTTACGTCGAATGCATATCTCAGGGTAAACGATGGTGGAGGCCATATAGGCATAGCACCGGAAGACCTCAGGGAAGAATTCTGTGAAAATGCTAATTTCGTGTTAAGGTGCCTTGAATAAAGGGTCCATTAGTGGAGTGCATGTCATACGGCCCCATTCCCGTGGTGCAGGATAATTGAAGTTGAGCGCAAAGAAACCGAAGGCAGCAATTTCGTGGAGTTCTGGCAAAGACTCAGCGTATGCTTTGCTTAGAACGATTCAGTCTGGCCAATACGATGTTGTCGCATTGTTGACAACAATAACCCGGACTTACGAAAGAGTCGCAATGCACGGAGTGAGGGAAGAATTGCTTGAAAAGCAGGCGGAGTGCATAGGTCTTCCCCTGATCAAAATTGACATACCAGCCAGGAGCACAAATGAGATTTATGAAAAGAGAATGAGAACCGCATTGGATAAGCTCAGGGATATGGGTGTTAAATATGTCATTTTTGGCGACCTTTTCCTTCAGGACATCCGGGTTTACAGGGAGGAAATGATGAAAGATACGGGGATTGACCCTGTTTTTCCACTGTGGAATTCCGACACCCGGGCCCTAGGTTTGGAAATGATTGAAGAAGGTATTGAAGCAAAGATTGTCTGCATTGATACCCGGACGCTTGACACCGAATACGGCGGAAAAGATTATAACCGGGATTTTTTGGATTCTCTTCCAACTGAGATTGATCCCTGTGGAGAAAATGGAGAGTTTCATACGTTTGTGCATAATGCTCCCTTCTTCAATAACCGGATTCCCATCAGAACCGGTGATTCTGTTGAGAGAGATGGTTTCTTCTTCACAGACATAGTGCTTGACAAAAAAATAACACCATAGTGATGTCGTGTGCAATGGTCAGAAGGCTTTTGCAGACAGGTGCTTGGCGGACCTTTATCAGCATAAGAACAGCTAGATCGGGCAAAGCATGGCATGCCTATACCTAACGTCTATGGGATCAAGGGCAATTAGGCAGACTTCATGATTAATAATATGAACACTAAATTAAATTATATGGAAACAGAGCACAGAGAACTCCTCCGTGAGATTGAGGATGCTTCAGCCAACAGAGATAGGACTGGAATCCTGTTCTCAAAAGTGTTTGAGATCTTCAGGGAACACCTCAACACAGAGACCAGAACTGTTTTTCCCCTTGTTAGTTACCTGTCTGAGAGGCTGGAAGTCAAGACAATGATAGACAAATCCAAACTCATTGTTGCCAGGGACCTGTTTGAAGATGAATATGAACACATGCTGCAGGAGCATTCCAGAATGAACAGTCTCCTCTCGGAGGTACAGGAACTCGGGAAAGGCAAACGAAACGAAAAGGCAAGAACTCTTGCGGAGAGGCTTATCTCACACGTCAGGCTCGAGGAGGAAATACTCTATCCTGCTGCCTTTGCCTCTGGTGACCTTATTTCATGGGAACGGGAACTTCTTGGACAGAAAATCAGATACTGAAGTTTCCTGGATTTCTGGAATGGCCTGATACCTTCCCGCTTCTCGCAGATGATTGGATTCAGGTTTCATGCTACTATGCTTCATCCGTTTCACAAACAAATTCTTAAATCTCACTAGAACATAATTAAGAGTGACTGGGGAGAGCGGCTTTTTACAAACGGGACCATGGGATGTTGCGCTGAAAATACATGAACTGGGTGAATACGGCAGCCGGGAATACGAATCCGCAAAGTACCTGGCTGAGGTACTCAAGAATAGGGGTTTTCAGGTGGAAAGCAACTACGCCAACATCCCAACCGCATTCAGGGCAGAGAAGGTTATTGGAAATGGCACACCCACAATTGCATTCCTGGCAGAATATGATGCACTCCCTGGAATCGGGCATGCCTGCGGACATAATCTCATAGCGGCATCTGCACTCTTTTCAGCCATAAGGGCCTCGGAAAAAATCAGGAACGGAAGGATCGTAGTCATTGGAACGCCTGATGAGGAAGGAAGCGGTGAATACTCCGGGTCGAAAATAATAATGGCCAATAAAGGGCTCTTCAAGGATGTGGACCTGATTCTTGGTTCACACCCCGGAGATTCATGGGATGTGGGAAGGCAATCGCTTGCAGTTCAGGACTTTGAAATTACCTTCAACGGCAGGGCCTCTCATGAAGCAGCTGATCCGGACAGGGGAAGAAGTGCCCTGGACGCTGCCATTCTTTCCTATACCGCAGTGAACATGATGAGGCAACACGTAAGAAGAGATGCCAACGTTGTCATACACGGAATCATAAAGGAAGGGGGGACTGCTTCCAATGTAACACCTGAGAAGGCAGTTCTCGTTTATGGTATCAGGTCTTCTGATGTAAAATATCACGCAAACCTTGTTTCACGGTTCAGGAAGATTCTTGACGGCTGTGCAGGTGCAACAGAAACCGCTTACGAGTTCAAGGAGATCGGGCCACTGTTTACCACAACGAAGATAAATCCAGCACTTTCCAACCATATCAGGGATCGTCTTCTGGAAAGGGGAATTGACTGCCCACCTCTGGAAGATACCTACTCAAAACAGCCTGGCGGATCAACGGATTTTGCAAATGTTTCACAGGAAAGACCCGCTCTGGAAATTGATTTCCAGATAGCTCCTGAAGGTACTCCATGGCATTCCCGTATTTCACTCGAGGCGGCAAAATCACCTAAGGCCCGGGAAGCACTGGACATAGTCATTGATGTTCTAAGTGATACAGCCAAGGCATTCGCCGAGGATGAAGACCTGAGGAGAAGAATAAAGAAGGATTTTTCACGGTTCTGAATCAGGCTTTTCCGTTAATTTCACAAAGTTAAGCAGCCATGGACGTGGATCAATCCGGGGGGAAAATTAAAATTTGAATGCCTATATGCCAATATAACTGCAGAGCAAACAGAAGACTTGAAATTTGTTCTCCAGGCATATCCACACACTACGCGAGGTTTAAAATGGCAGAGAGAGGTTCATCACCGACAAAGAAACAGATTGATTTCATAAATAAGCTCAGAGAAGCATCTTCAGAACGTGAAGAGACACTACAGGAATTCCTCAGATCGAGAGAGAAAAGCGGTGTTGAGGAACTCACAGTTCCAGAAACTTCTGACCTGATAGATGCGTTGAAGAAGATAAAAGTAGAAGGAGAGGTTACGGGAGGAGGGTTTGCAACCGGGAAGCAGATAAGTTTCCTTACCAACCTCCAGGATACAGAGGAGAGAAGGGATGCTGCGAGAGATTACCTGAAAAATCTGGGCAAGGAATCTGTAAACGAACTTGCCATCAATGAGGCTTCTGAACTTATTGACACCCTGATGCACATGCCTCGCGGAGAGAGACTTGATGCCTCCGAAATGTCCCCAACATCGAAACAGATCAAATTTATACAGAGCTTGCAGAAGACACCAAACGGCTCAGGCACAGCCAGTGCATTTCTCAAGAAGCTTGGAAAAGGCACTCTTGAGGAACTTACCAGGAAAGAAGCCAGCGAACTCATTGAGAAACTCAAGGCATCTCCATAATCTCAGAGGATATCTCCAATGAAAAATGTTTAAATTCCATGACTCAAATAAATTATTCATATTTTTAGCCGTCAACATTATTACTATATACCCCTAATATGGCTAGATATGGACAGCCTAATCGATGTTCTGTCAAAATCCGATAAATTCAAGGCCTTGACTGATGCCATAAAGATAGCAGGCATGGTTGACATCCTGAGTTCGGATGGGCCCTATACCATTCTGGCTCCTACTGATGAGGCTGTAGCACAGGTCCCAAAAAGTGTATTTTCTGCATTGCTAGAGAACAGGGATGAACTCATTAAGAGTGTCAAGTACCACATAATTGAAGGCAACCTCAATTCAAGAAAGCTGTTGATGAAGTTTAAATCAGCTACCACTGTGGAAGTCAGCACCATGGAAGGCCAGAAAGTCATATTCAGGGTCTCCGGGATACTGAAGAGGCATTTCATGGTGGATGATGCCACCATAATTTCAACCGACATTAAGGCTTCCAACGGCTTTATACATGCAATAGATGCGGTGCTGTTCAGGAAGAAACTGCCTTGAATTTCAGCCTTTAGCGGAAAAGAAGAAAAAGCTGTTTGGGCTGTGAAGTTATCTACTCAAAGTTGGGCTTTCTTAAAGCCCAATTCCCCCATCCACCACCAGTGTATGGCCATTTATGAAACTGTTATCCGGATCTATGAGGAATTTTACTGCCAGCGCAACATCTTCTGGTTCACCCCATCTGAGCATTGGAGTCATTTTACTAATTTTCGCGGAGAATGCCTCATTCTCCCAGCCTTCCCTGTTAAGGTCAGTGCGTATATATCCAGGCGCCACAGCGTTGACCCTTATCCTTGGGGCAAGTTCTTTTGCAAGCCCCCGGGTCAAATGTATAAGGGCAGCTTTTGACGCCTGATATCCATGAGCCCATGGATCAGCCCTCAGACCGTAAACTGAAGAGATATTTACAATGGAACCTCCATCAGATATTATGCCGTTGAGATCCCTGGAGAGATAGAACGGGGCAGAGAGATTGAGCCCTATCACCTTTTCCCATTCCTCGTCCTGAGTTTCATTCAGGCGGGTTCCCCTGTATATACCTGCATTGTTGACTATGGTGAATATGCTCCCTCCTTCCGCCTTCATTCTGGTGGTGAAGCCTTCAAGATCAGTGCGTGATGCTAGATTCACCCTGTAGCTCCTGGCATCCACACCAAGATTCAGAATTTCCTTCGAAACCCGGGACGCTTCCACGGGTCCCGAGTTGTAAGTGAAGGCGATATTGTATCCGGCTGAGGCGAGAGTAAGAGCGATTGCTTTGCCTATCCCCCGGTTACCTCCTGTGATCAAAACTGTCCTGGGATCTTTTTCTTCAGGCATAGCAAAGATAGAGGAATACCTATAGATATAATTTTAGAAAGAGAACGGAGGAGGCCTTTGGTTTCTGATTAGTTTCCCTTCAGTTTGCGCAAAGCCATTATGGCCTCTTCCACGTGTCTGCGTGCATTCATTTGTGAGTTGTACACATGTATTATGGTTCCATCCTTTGAAATAACAAAGGTAGTACGTGGAGGCAGAATAGAACCTTTCACGCCATAGCTTTCCCTGAGTGTTTTATCCTGATCGCTTAACAGAGTGAACTGAAGATTGTGGCGTTCCTTGAACTTCCTGTGTGATTCGGCGCTGTCTGAGCTCACGCCTAAGACTTCTGCCCCCATATCCTTTATTGTTTTCCATTCGTCCCTGAAAGAGCATGCTTCCGCAGTACATCCAGGGGTTTCGTCCTTCGGGTAGAAGTAGAGCACGACTTCTTTCTCCATGAGCAGATCACTAAGTCTTATGGTCTGGTCCCCGTCTGTTTTCGCTTCAAAATCGGGGGCCTTATCACCAACTTTGAGCGCCATGCCTAACGAGCGAATCAGATTATATAAAAATTGGCAAAAAACCCTTGAGATTTCTATTCGCTGTTGTTAGTCTTCTCTATCTCTGCCCACTTCTTCTCAAGAGCGGCTTTGAGGTTTGTAGTCTTGGCACTCTTGTCATCCTTTTTCCTCAATTCTTCTGGTGATCTGAGTCCAGTGCCAACATCGTACCTGAAATTAATAATGGAGGATTTCGTGGTTTTATATCTGTTGGAAAGTTCAGCGATCCTAGTATCAACAGAACTTAAGACATGCTTCATGACTCCGTACTCAAGCGAATCCTGCAGGGCCCTTCTGATAACATCCAGAGCGGTTTCGCTTTCCTGGCGCAAAAGGTTGATCGCGGATAGTTCGTCTAGACCCAAGGTTATGGAGACCTCCTCGAGGCCAAAATCATCGTTTTCTGGTTCTATCCGTTTCTGTTTCTTTGTTGGCATGTCATTCATCCGTTCAGTTGTGAAGGATGATTTCAATCTTTCTTTGGTATTTATATTTTCAGGCTAAGAAAAAGCTACAACCGGATCACTTATTGTGACCTGGTTGCCGCATCTCTGTAGCCCAGAGCATTTGCAAATTGCACGTCTTCAGACGGTATCTTGATCATAGCTCCAGGGGCAAGTACTTCAAGCTTGTGACCTATGAGGCTTGAACCTCCTCCAACTGGTATCAATGCAGTGATCCTGTCAAGTTCCTCCCTCAGGTTCTCCCTGAGTTTGTCAAGTACCTTGGCAGCAAGATTGTTCAGAATCGGCTCTGATACTTTGGGTCCGCCAACTTCTCTCTGCTTGAATACCACGGTCTGGGAAATTGCCTCTCTTGCAATATCCGTAGGAACTATGAATCCGGTTTCCTTCGCTATGGATTTTCCAATACCCGAGACTACGTCTCCAATTCCAGCCTGAATGCTGAATGACATTTCAACGACAGGTTCCATGTTCTTCAGGTTGACTGTCAGAACATCGGTTGTTCTTGAACCTATATCAATAACAACACCGTATCCATACTGTGTCTTTATCAGTCCCTGGTCCAGCAGGAACAGGGCTGCTCCGACACCCTGTGGCCTCATCACAAGCCTTGAAATTTTGTATTTTCTTGTCTCTCCGGATACCGATTTCAGTGTGAACTCTTTTCCCTCAAGAAACTCTTTAGCGGCTGCGACTTCGTGCTCGAAAGTACCAAGAGGCGTTCCGCTTCCTATTGTCAGTTCTGTGGGAGATCCGTCCTTGCCGGCTCCACTTACCCAGAGAGCTCCAGCCAGTAACGGAAGTGAGTCAGGATCTGAAAGTCTACCGTCACCCTGAGGTTCTCTTACACTTGACCCAGTTGCATTTTCTCCGAAGAAAAATGGTTCTCCGTCATCAATTGTCAGGACTGTGGTTGTGCCACCAAATCCCCAGCTCTTTGCCTCAGTAGGGGCCCATCTTGAAGGGAACTTCTCTCTTGCCCCATCGCCCCCTATAACCTTTGTGTCTCCATATCCCAAGTCAATTCCGATAGTTATCAAATATCCTCACCTTTTTCAAAATCCTGAAACGTACAGCCAGATTCCCTTTCGTGGGTAAAGTACGACGACCCCGAATTATCTGGATTCACGAACCAGAAAGAGATACATACTGTTGTCAGGCTGTTCTGTTCCAAGCTTACTTCAATTGACAAATTTGCATTTAAATTTTTGCATTGTGATCATGCCTGTTCGCTTCATGTGGAATGGGTTTTTCTAAGTTCCAAATAAAATATATACCTAAGGTACATTTTTTGCCTGTTTCGCTTCTTTTTCACGCTAAAAATAATATTCTTGACTCATTTTATATATCTACCAGCTATCACATTGTATGGATAGTATTGTTGGTCAGATATACCGTCATTCACACGAAGTTGAGGCGAAGAGCCTCGAACTCAGGGTTCTCGATGAAATCAAGAAGAGGATTGCGGATTCTATCATAACATCATATGGTGCAATGAATTCCCCCCCGGTAGTTATTGGGAAAAGAGCTTTACTCCCATCATCTGGCAAGTACAATTCTCCAGTATATTTCACAAACAACACTGGATCTGTTGAGACTTCAACCTTCATCAACGGCTCAATGACAAGATATCTGGATTATAATGACACGTATCTTTCCAAGGAGGCCCTGCACCCTTCGGACAATATTCCACCACTCCTGTCAATGGGATATGCCATGGATCTGGATGGTGACGCTGTGGCAAAAGCGGCCTCGGTTTCTTACGATGTTGTTGGCGCACTATCAGATGCGGTATCGATCAGGGATCGGGGCTGGGATCACGTAACTTACATATCCATCTCAGCTGCCGCCGGCCTTGGCCTATTGCTGGGTTTTGATGAAAAGAAGTTCGAGAATCTGCTGAGTCTTGCGATTAACAACAATATCAGCCTCAGGCAGACAAGGGCCGGAGAGCTTAGCATGTGGAAAGGCTGCACAGCGGCAGATGCCAGCAGAAATTCTGTGTTTGCTGCACTTCTCGCACTGGAAGGTTTCACTGGGCCTTCGCCAATCTTCACGGGTGAGATGGGTTTCTTCAAACAGGTATCAGGTGGCTTCAACATTGAACTGGCACACGGCAAAGTACTCAAAACCATGATTAAGAACTTCCCTGTAGAATATCATGCGATGAGTGCCGCAGAGGTTGCAGCCAATATCAGGAAGAGATTAAACGGAAAGATAAAGAGCATTAACGTGGAAACCTTTGAAGTGGCCCACCAGATCATAATCAAAGACCCGGAGAAGTTAAGGCCAAAGACAAGGGAAACCGCTGACCACAGCATGCCATATATTGTGGCGTACACTTTGAAATACGGTGCACCCACTCCAAACTCCTATGATGATGTGCATTTGAAAGACAGTTCAATTTTGAACCTGATAGATGTTTCAAGTTACAATGTTACTCAGAAATTCAACGATATGTATCCTGAGAATCTCCCTGTCAAGATCACGGTAGTTACCGATACAGGGACTTTTGAAGAAGAGATGGATATTCCAAAGGGACACTTCAGGAAACCATACTCCTGGGATGATCTGGAAAACAAAGGCAAGTCGGTCGTGGGTGAAGACAATGCAAGAATCCTCATTGATTTCATGAAGAAATTTGAGGGAAAGCAGGTCAAGGAACTCTTTGAGGTGATTTCCGATGTCAATTTTAAGGGATAATGTAAACACAGGGCCGGATGGTCTCAGGGAGTTGATGGAACATGGCTTCATCGTTGCCCCGGGAGTCTTTAACGGGGTCAGCGCCAGACTGGCAGAACAGGCAGGGTTTAACTCTGTATATCTCTCAGGATCCGGGGTCGCCGGTGTCATGGGTCTCCCGGACCTCTCAGTTACCACTTCAACAGAGGTTGCAGAGGAGATCAGGAGAATATGTTTTGCAACATCTCTTCCCCTGATTGTTGACGCCGATACTGGTTTCGGGGAACCAATAAACGTCACAAGGACAGTCAGGTTGTTTGAGCAGGCCGGGGCTGCCGGTATGCACCTCGAAGATCAGGTTCTACCTAAGCGCTGCGGCCACTTGAGTGGCAAGAAGATAGTCGGGAGAGATGAGATGTCGAGAAAGATAAAAGTCGCGGTCCAGACCAGGAAGAACAGTAATTTCATGATCATAGCCAGAACGGATGCTCGCTCTGTTCTTGGTGTTGAAGACGCTATCGAGAGGGCAAACCTTTACCTCGAGAATGGTGCGGATATGATTTTTACAGAGGCACTCCAGACTGTGGAAGAATTCAGAAAATTTCAGAAAGAGGTGAACGGCCCCCTGCTCGCTAATATGACTGAGTTTGGAAAAAGCCCTCTCCTTTCTGTGGAGGAAATAAAACAGATAGGGTATAAAGCAGTAATATTCCCGTTAACCGCCTTCCGTGTCTCCCTCAAGGCAATTAAGGACACATATGCGCAACTGATCTCAACGGGAACACAAAGAGACTACATGGATAACCTCATGTCCCGTGCCGAATTTTATGAACTCATAGGATATAATGAATACGAAAAAGAAGATACAGAATTATCAGGAATTAACCAGAGGTGAAATGATTGGATGAAATAGTTGTACCAAAGGGACTCGCAAATGTAATTGTTGACAAGACTGCCATAGCGACAACGGACGCAAGCGGAAATCTGCTTTATCGGGGATACAAGACAGGGGATCTTGTGGAAAATTCAGACTTTGAAGAAACCGCTTACCTTATTGTATACGGAAAACTCCCTGACAGGAAGGAGAAGTCCGACTTCACTGAACGACTGAAGGAGAATTTTGGTGTCAGTGAAGACGTGAGGAAAGTGATATCTATACTGAAAGAACAGGACCTGATGAGATCTCTAAGATCGCTCGTCTCACTATACCCCTACAAACATGAGGTTTCAGATGATCTAATGATTGAGATGGCAGCCAAATTCCCTGAATTTATATCACTTTCATACCGCCTTTCACATGGGCTGGATCCTACGCAGCCAATTGATGGCACATACGTGGAAAGATTCTATCACCTCATAACCGGGAAAAATGATCCTCGGAAAGCCAGGTACCTGGGCATGCTTATGATACTTTACATGGAGCATGAGTTCAATGCTTCTACATTCGCACTGAGGGTTACAGCGTCCACCCTTGCCGATCCGGTGGCTGCCTTCACGACAGCATTGGCAACTCTTAAAGGGCCGCTCCATGGAGGAGCCAATGCAGAAATTCTGGATTTCTTCAAGAGATTCAAGAATACTGAGGAGGCTGTAAAATACGTTGATGAGCAGATTGCCAAAGGAGAGAAGGTGATGGGTTTTGGCCACAGGATATATAAGAGGCTTGACCCGAGAGCACAGCTGGTCAAGGCAAAGCTGAAAGAAATTGCCGGCGATTCCAAGGTGCTTGCAATTGCAGAGGCCGTGGAAGAGAGGATGTGGGAGAAGAAAAACGTCCCGGCAAACCTTGACTTTTACGCTGCAATCTACATGGATACTCTGGGTGTACCGCAAGACTTCTACACGCCGCTTTTTGCTGCCTCAAGGGTTTTTGGCTGGATCGCCCATTACAAAGAGCAGCTTGCTTCAAACAAGATAATCAGGCCATCTTCCGAATATGTTGGACCCACAGGGCTCAGGATTCGGGAGTAGCAGTAACTGACCCGGGATCCCGGCCTATACTATTTTTATTCAGATTACTTTTAATTCTGTCTCTTTCCCTGTCCTGTCGTAAGCAGTGAAGTTGTTCAACCCGTAAGGGTAGCCAACAATGATGTGGATTGGCCCTGTGTTTGAAAACATATTTCTGTCAGCATCCGATGGCAAAGTGACGCCTGATGGGTGTGAATGGGCTGTTCCCACTATGCTGAAATCGATTGGTTTGTTGTAAAGATAGAAGAGAGTGTGGTGGTCACCCTGAACGGTTCCCGGCAGAATGGCTATTTCATAAATAACCTCCTTCTCGGCCCTCAGAAAAGCCCCGAACTCAAGCGGATAAGAATCCAGGGAGGCTTCCATTATCATCCTCAGGGTTCTCTGCCTAATTGACCACATGCTTGATTAGTTTCTCCCTTATCTTGTCGTAGAATGAGTCCCTGAAAGTGATGAACTCAGCCTTGTTGGGGGAGACAGAAATTTCTATCAGATCTTTTTCATTAACTGGAAACTCCTTCTGCCCATCGAGAATTACCAGGGAATCCTGATCAATTCCTGCAAGTGTTATCCTCAATGTCTGGTCGCCAGGTATTACCATTGGCCTAACCCTTGACCTGAAAGGTGCAAGATACGTGAGAACCATTGTGTTTAGTGAGGGATGCACAATTGGACCTCCGGCGCTGTAATTGTAAGATGTGGATCCCACGGGTGTAGCGACGATGATTCCGTCTGCACTCGCACTGTCCAGGAACATGTCACCAACGTATACCTTGAATTTCCTGATCTTTGCGATCTTGCTCGTGTGTATAACCGCTTCATTGGTGCATTCAAGGGTATCCATGCCGTTGATTTTGACGCTTAGTTTCATGTTCCGTTCAATGTTGTATTCTCCCCTTATCAGCTTGTAGATGGATTTCTCAACGTCGCCAATCTCAACCTCAGTGAGAAAACCCAGGCCACCCATATTTATTCCAAGAACTGGTCCTTTGGCCATTTGCTGAGCCCTCAGTGCAGTTCCATCCCCGCCGACTGCAATGATTATGTCTGCCTTTATGGCATCCAGATCTGTTCCCTTCGTATCAAGGAATTTAGCGCATTCCCTGTCATATATCAGTTGCCAGTTTTCCGGTATTATATCAATTATCCTCTTCACGACTCTTGCGCACCGTTCGCAATTCCGTCTGATAGTAAATGCAATTTTCATATGAGATCGCCCATAACTTCTCTGTTGCGCCCTGCAAGTATGTTTGTCCTGATCGTTACATCAAGCCCCATGTTGAATTCACTGCCCCTCTGGTCCACCACAACTCCTCCTGCTTCCCTGACCAGTATGACTCCTGCAGCAACATCCACGTTTCTGATGTAGCTTCCCTGTCCAATGTATGCCATGAGATCGATGGAGCCCTTCGCGACCAGTGCCATCTCCAGTGATGCACAACCGAGGGATCGGTGTCTTCCAGGCAAATCTATGAGCTTTCTCCTCAGAGGATCATTGCAGGAGCCCACACTGATTGAATAGCCTTTTATGGGTACAGAAGACACCCGGATCTTCTTCCCGTTGTGTGTACTACCCTTGTTTTTTTCCGCGTAGAATATGTCTCCATGAGCAAGGTCCATTACAAATCCACGATTCAGGCTGTTGAAGTCATCCACCAGCGTCGCCATAGACACTGAGTAAAAAGGGATTCTGTTCTCAGCATTGAATGTCCCATCCAGTGGGTCTGTAAGAATAGTTTCCTCATATTGCCGATCAAGAAATCCCAGTTCCTCGCTCATAATATTGAACGGCAGGTCATTCTCCTGCACATAATTAATAACTATGTCCTCGCAGATTTTGTCCATGGCGTGGGTAGCAGTGCCATCAGCGCCTATACCTACCACATTCTTGTTTGTAAAATCATCCTGATTCGAATTGAGGGCTTCAAATATAGCCTTCCCGATTTCGGAAAATTTCCGGTAAAAATCTTCCATAAGTAAAAGTAAATGTGTTTGGATAAGAAATAATGTTCGGAATATTCAATCGGGGGTAGTTAAGCTCTCAAGGAGGATGTTCAACCTTTGTGGCAACCTCTTGAATGAATATTCCAGAACTTCCAAGGCCTTGTAGGACCCGTCTGTCTCAAACTGGAAAACGAATCTTGTGTCATCCTCAACTAGTTTCACTGATGAAATGTCGAGCAGCTGGGTGACCAGTTTACATGGTTCGTCGTCAGTGAATCGGATTGTCTTTGTGTCTTCTGACATGACACTTGCGGGACATTTTTCTTTTATTGTGGCCCAGTTGTCTAACTCTGACTTGTTGACTACAAACTCTCTGTGATATTTGTAGAAAACGCCTGAAGTTGCCTGCCACTTCGTGTGAGTTTTACCTCTTCCCATGATTGCCTCACCTGTGACAAGTATTGCCTGCTTAGGACCGAGTTTGACTATGGGGATGTCTGGATCACTTGGCACCAGTTCAGGGTTTCCCATTGGCTGCATATCTGCCGACGTAACAACGGCGGGCCCAATCTTGTTTATTGAATAAGACATGGTGCATAGGGGGCATCCTTTGCCTTCACAGACACACTCTTCTCTGAAGTTCATTTTCGGGTCGCTAACGAGTGGTACAAGCGAGAGCCTGTGTGCTACAATTTCGTCGAAAAGAGGCAACGAGGAATCGTATACGTTTCCTTCGTGGTCCCTAATCTGCCCATGATGGAAGATGACTTTTTCGATGGCAAGCTTGGGAATATCGTCTAGCAATGTTCTCCTCAATGCATTTGCAATAGTCGGTGTAATTCCGTCTACTGTGAATCTGATGAATCTGTCTTCAGCCTTAAGGATTTTCAGGGACATCTGCTTATACTCTCCTTCCCCTCTTTCCGCCCTTCTTCTTTGTTCCATCGTGTGGAATAGGTGTTACTTCCTCTATTCTCAGGATTTTGAATCCTGCTCTCGAAAGTGCCCTTATTGCGGACTGGGCCCCTGGACCAGGTATCTTTGATTTGCTGCCTCCTGGTGCTCTTACCCTTATAATGAGGTCGGTTATTTCTTTCTCGCGCAGTTTTTCAGCGATCAGGTCTGCTGCTTTCATAGCTGCATAAGGGCTAGATTCTTCCCTGTCATTCCTTACTACCATTCCGCCGGTCGCCTTTGCGATGGTTTCTGCGCCGGTCGTGTCAGTCACTAGGATTATTGTGTTGTTCTGTGATGCATAAATATGTGCGATTCCTGTCTTGTTCATTGCTTTTCAGCCCCCTCCTTTGCCGGTTCCTCTTTCTGCTCTTCTTTGGTGGCTTCTCCTGATTCTTCCTTCTTAACGGGTTTCTCTTTAGGGGAAGGCCCTTCCTTTTTAACCGGTTCTGCTTTCTTGGCTGGCTTTTCTTTCTGCCCTTCCTTGGCTGCCTCTGCTGGTTTCTCTTTCTTCACAGATTTCTCATTCGGTTCTTCCTTGGCTGCCACTGCTGGTTTCTCTTTCTGAGCAGGTTCTTCCTTTTTAACAGGTTCTGCCTTCTTGGCCGGTTCTGGTCTCCTGGTTGGTTCCGGCCTCCTGCCTGATCCAGGTCTTCTGCCTGCTTCCGGTCTTCTGCCTGCTTCAGGTCTCCTGCCAAATCTCTCTCGATGAGCAGGCCCTTCCCTTTTGACAGGTGCTCCCTGTGAGGTGGTTTCTCCATCCTCCGCTTCATCAGCTGCTTCCAGCGCCATCGGACCGTTAAGTATTACCTGTCTGATAGGGTGCAGCTCATCGGTGAACGGGGAAGTGTTGTGATACTCAATGGATTCTTCAGTGTCGCCTTCTACAAGCATTCCGGGAACTGTGACCCTCCTGCCATCCATGGTAACATGACCGTGAGTAATCATCTGCCTTGCCTGCTTGGGTGTTCTGGCAAGATTCTTTCTGAATACAATGGTCTGAAGCCTTCGTGCGAGTATATCTTCAATTGTCAGTGAAAGCACATCATCCAGCGTAGCATTGTGCTCAAGTATATTGTATCTGACCAGTCTCTGAATAAGTGCCTGGAACTGCTTTTCAGCGTTCGGATCGTTTACCCTCATTCTTGCCTGAAGGTCCCTTGCCTGACTTCTGAATGACTTTAGCATTTCCATTCCTTTCCAGAGTTCCCTCTTGTTCTTGAGGCCGAACTTGGTAAGCAGTTCTTTCTCAGCGTCGATCCTGTCCTTTTGCCAGGGGTGTCTCGGCGTAGAGTATGTCTTATGTGGAAATTTAGGATCTCCCATCTATTTCGCCTCAGTCCCTCTTCCTCTGGACACCGACTGTAAGCCCTCTACGTCCATTCGACCTTGTCCTCTGCCCTCTTACCTTCTTTCCCTTCTCATGCCTGACGCCTTTGTACGACTTTACCTTCTTCATCGCATTAATGTCGTCATTAATCTGAAGGTCCAGATCATTCGTGACCAGATTAAGATCCTCTCCAGTAACCATCTCATCCCTGTGATTGTAAGCCCAGACCGGGATCCCTTCGTACTGCTTCGTATCAATGTAGTCTCTTAACTGATCAAGCTGTTCTTCCTTGAGTTCTCCAATCTTAGTGTGTCTTGGCAATCCCAGTTTCCGAATTATCATCTCTGATAACCTGTTTCCAATGCCTTTCAAATCGGCAAGCGCGAGCTGAACGGTACGCTCCCCATCGAGGTCCTTGTTTGCGACCCTTACGATGTATTGGAAATCTTCTTTCTTATCTTTCTTTTCTTCAGCCATTGAACCATCCTTCGTCTAAATTTGTGCTTACCCTTATTGATTCGTATATTAAGATACTTTCACCAAGAGTAAATCCCCTATACCAGTTTGTTATTTTAATTTACTCAAGATTGATTGAGTTATCTGGAGTTTTTAACGCATGGATATTGACCAACCCTGGCACTTTACTGAAGTGCTTTTCAGTGGATCGTTGATTTGCAGACAGTTTCTGATGCTACCTGTACAAAGTGAACAACCTGTCGTCATTGCCGCCATCAAGTACACCCAGCCTAACAAGGCAGTCTATCCACCCGTATGAATAATTAAGGGCGGCAAAGGCATTGAGCAGATCGTCCTTCTCCTTGAAGTGTTTTGCATCACTGAAGTAGCTCTCGATCATCTCCATCGCATTCCTGGCAAAATCTCCCATTAGCGAGTTTAGTGGTACGGCAACCTTCAGCTTCCGGAGTGCCTCTTCCTCTATGGCAATGTACCTGTCAACCTTTTCCTTGAGCTCCACACCTACCATGAGGGTTTATTGAAGAATATCTTTTCTAGCGGTTAAATAGCGGCAAAGCAGTTGAACCCCCCGGAGATCAGGACCATAATCAAATCGCCATAGGGGCGATTGCCAGTTTGTGGAGCACATTTCCTTATTTATTAGGCCTCTACAAATATTATTCTGTGTTGCGAATAGTTAAGTATCCACTCGGTATGGCTGGTGGCAGATGATTGAGACAAAGGGGCTATCAAAGAAATATTCAGACAGGGTACTGGCGCTTGATCACGTCTCCTTCAAAGCGGATAAGAGAGTCACCTCAATCATTGGAAGAAACGGCGCTGGAAAGACCACCCTCTTAAGAATACTGTCCACACAGCTTTTGCCGACTTCGGGAGAAGCTTACGTGAATGGTGTGGACATAATAAAACACCCGGACGATATCAGGAAGAGAATAGTGAGCATACCGCAGGAGGCTTCACCAATAGGTGTACTCACTGCGTTCGAGCAAGTGAAACTGTACCTCGTAGGGCGCGGATTTTCCTTCCAGGGATCTGGTCTTGAGGCAAACCGTGCACTTGATGAGATAGGTTTGAGGGATTTCAAGAATACACCGACAGATACCTTGTCAGGCGGGATGAAGAGAAAAGTGTTTGTCGCAATGGCCCTGGCCTCCAACGCGGATGTCGTATTCCTTGATGAACCCACCACAGGCCTTGATCCCCTTTCCAGAATGGAGGTCTGGTCTGCAATAAGGGAGATTGATTCAAGAATCATTCTGACTACCCATTACATGGAAGAAGCTCAGGAACTGTCTGACGAAGTAATCCTTGTTGAAAGTGGCAAGATCATAGAGCAGGGCACCGTCAGATCACTGTTGAGCAGGTTTGATGCACTCGTCAGGGCAGAGACTACCAGCAATTGCGACAACTGCATAAGGATCGCCAATACATACATACGATATATCTCCAGGGACAAAGTTCAGGAATATGTGGAGAGAGGATTTACAATCAAATCCATCACCCTGGATGATCTTTTTATAAGCAAGGGGGTGACTCTTGAACCTTAGGTTTACATTCCTTCTGGCATGGTACTATGGCATCAGAACCATTTCCCGCGGACCCTCCTACATAGTTGCAGCACTAAGCACCCCTCTTGCTCTACTGTTTCTCGTTTACATAATATCAGGAGGGGCTCTTGTGAAATATGCACTCGTTGGTGGATTCATTGCAATTGTCGCCTCAGTTGCGCTGCAGAGCTCAGGTGATGCAGCGTTCTTCAGACTTCAGCTTAGAATCCAGGATCTCTATGTCGCCAGTGGGGTAACACCTTCTGACTATATGATGGGGCTGACCCTCAGCTACCTGATGTTTTCCCTTCCGGGAATATTTCTTTATGCTGTCCTTGGGCTTTTGTACAACCTGTTCTCAGTCTATGCCGTAATCATGCTCATCGTTGTCCTGTCACTGCTGGTGGTCTCCACTTCCTCCATTTCGTTCATAATATCAAGCAGTATCAAGCACATACGAAACATCTGGGGGATAGCAGGAATACTGTCAATCCTGATGACGATTCTTCCTCCTACTTATTACCCCTACAGCGCAATACCTAGAATATACCTGTACATACTGTCATTCACTCCTGTGACTCCGGCAGCGGTGGTTGCCCAGTACTCATTCGGGCTTTCGCCAGCCCTGCCACTGGAACTTTATATTCTCATAGCAGAAACGATAGGATTCTTCGCACTGGCCAGATATCTGACCAGGTGGCGAGAAAAGTAGAATCGAACTATCTTACCTTGCTATAGTCAGCAATAAGGTCATACAGTTTTCTCTGGGTACTGTCGTCTATGAAGCCTTCATCGAATTTTTTTGTTATGTAATCCCGAGCCTCTTTGGTGCCTTGCTTTGACGCTATGGAATAAAGGCTGCCCTTTATTGCACCTCTGACACTATCCGGGAGATCTTCAACAATTTTGTTAAGCATAAAATTGAATTCTTCTGTTTTTCTCATATCTAGTCTTCTGGACCTCTTTGAATCAGAACCATTATGTATGTTTCTGAATCTGTAAGGATTCCTTGGTTTCCGGTTAAATTTTCTCATCGGTATATATTGAATTATTGGAAGTTATAAAAAGGTTAGGGGTACAATTATCGCCCCGCATTGTAAAATATTGGTTTACTCGTTGACCAAAATTGCACGCATTTCTATTCCACTGCGGAACAGTCATTCATAGAATCCTGGAAACCTTCATCGTTGTGGATACGTGCCACATATGGGGGCCGTATGATTTTACGACTCTCTGCTCCACGAAGTCGAGAATATATCCAAATCTCGAGGCTGCCGTAATGATTTCACCCCAGTGTGTATCAATGTTATTGCTGTCCACCAGAAGATGGAAATCCACCATTGTTCCCTGTTTGCTCCTCAGCAGGGCCGTTGAAAGGAACTTCATTGCATCAAAATGCCCCATTATAATGTAGTCAGCTACAATTCCGTCTGTTACCGATCTGCAGTCTCCAAACAAGGGTACCAGGGATCTTTCAAGAGAATTGGTTGAAATATTCTTCTCAAGATAACCATACGCCACCGGGTTTATTTCGCAGGAATAGACTTTTGCATCCGGATATCTTGCAGCAATCTGAAGTGAGAAGTAACCTATTCCGGCAAACATATCAAGCACTGTTTTGCCGCTTATGTCATCCACGGGGACTGCCTGCCTGATGTTTACATTCCCCGGGGAAAACATGATCCTTGAGGGATCGAGGAAGTATCTTACCCGGCCTTCTTCATGCACTACGTCTCCTCCCGGGCCGAAAATAAGCCTGATATCGGGCCTTCTTTCCACAGTGCGGCCTATTCCGAAGTCCACGTAGATGCTTTTGATTCCGAGTTCATTTGCGACAATATTGAGGTCCAGTTCCCGCCAGCCAGGCATTCTGTTCTCCTTGAAGATGATGGAACTGCCGAGCCTGATGAACTTTGAAGGAATGGATATATGGTTGCCCTCCACTTTCATCAACTTCCTGATTCTTTCAACGGGAGAGACCGGTATGCCTCTTTCCTCAAAATATCCGCTCCCCGCAACGTAGCCTTTTGGGAGAGGACCATGCTTCACTGGAACCATAACGGATTCTCCATCGTACCTGATTCTCAGATCCTTTCGTACCAAATCCTTCTTCAACAGGTAACTGAGAACCCTGTTGGCTTCGTTCTTCTCGGCAGCGATAAAGAGGCTGTTTTGCATTGGATCGTTTCCTTTCCCGTCCCTGGGCTATCCTTTTTAGCTTTATAGCGATGTTGCACCATGAATCCCATCCGCATAGGCACTAGACCAAGTAAACTGGCAATTAGACAGGCGGAGATGGTTGCATCTGAGTTGGAGAAGATGAAGTTGCCCAGTATCCTCGTGCCAATATCATCATCCGGAGACAGGGATTCCAGATCACCCCTGTTTGAGATCGGAGGCACTGGAGTCTTTGTTGAGGAGGTCAACAACAAAGTCCTGAATGGAGAAGTGGATGTTGCTGTTCACAGCGCGAAGGATCTCCCGTCGGTTCTCCCGCTTGAGCTGGAAATAACGGGAGTACTGCCAAGAGAAGACCCTCTGGATGCACTTGTGGCAAATTCGGATTTGAAGTCCATGCCCTCCGGATCTGTCATAGGCACTTCCAGCATAAGGCGTATGCACGAGCTAAAAATGGCAAGAGGTGATATAAAGGTGAAAAACCTCAGGGGAAATCTTGACACAAGGATCAACAAGTTCAGAAAAGGTGAATATGATGGTATCATTCTTGCCAGGGCAGGCATCAGGAGGCTTTCCGTTGACATTCCCTACTTCGATCTGAATGAAGACGATTTCCTTCCTTCGCCCAACCAGGGGATAATAGCAATTGTGAGCAGGAAGGATTCTTCGCTGAACGGAGAGATCAGGAAAATCTCGCATGAGGAGACGTTTGAAATTCTTAACTTGGAAAGAAGGCTGACAGGATCCCTTAGACTGGGATGTTCCGTGCCTGCGGCCATTTTATGCCGCAAGTCAGGTACGGGTTACAGGATAAGATGCAGATTCTATTCTAGATATTCCCGGGAATTCAAGGAGTTTACACGGACATTTACATCCATTCAGGAACTTGATGATCTTGCACTGGAAATTGCAGAGAAGGTACCTTCCAGCTATGGATTTGGATTCCGGGAATCGTGATTTAGATGGCACGTTTCATCCTTACTACAAGGCCTGCTGAGAAACAACCTCCCGAGGTTTCCAGCGCATGTTTCGACATCTTGAATATACCTGTTACCAGGCTGGAAATCAATTCCGATTTCAACATGTCATCAGTTGTGGAATTCAGGCCCAGCATAGCAATATTCACAAGCTCTTACGGCGCAAATGCCTTCCTGCTTGCCGGAGATTTGCCTGCCGACAGCAGCATAAGATTCATAGCTATTGGGGACGAAACTGCAAAGGTGCTCGGGAGAAGATATGGGGACATTGTTGTCCCTGTTGACAAATCATCTGAAGGGGTAATTTCCCTGCTGGAAAGTATTGCAGGCCCACATGAGCGGGTAGCACTCTTTGTGAGTTCCAGGAGCAACAGGGCTATAGAACACTATCTTCAGGAAAGAGGGGTGGAATACCTGGTTGAGGAACTCTATTTTGCAGAGAGTCTCTCCGGAACCGTGTTTAGGGAGAAGGTACTTCATGCAGACTGCTTTGGCCTCATTCTGACGTCGTCATATGAAGCGAGAATAGTGTTCTCCGAAATACTGGATGAACAGGAAAAAAGCCTTCTTCTCCTTGACAAGAAAGTGTTTGCAATCGGAAAAACTACAGCCGGAACACTGTCGGAGATGAAAATACCCGTGTCAGAACCGCTTGGTGAATCGAATCTGAAAAAGCTTGTGGCGGCCATAGACCACTTATACTGCTCAGGAGAATAGCGGGGAATGGATTTGAACCATTGATCTACGGGTTATGAGCCCGTCGGGATCTCCTAACTACCCCACCCCGCTTCCACCCACTATCGCCGGAACCAATATAATACTTGTTCATAAAACGGTTTATCCAAAGGATTCCTCGATTCTCTTCAACCTGAGATTCTTTGCATTTTTTTCCAGATAAGTGTAAACAGTCCTCTGTTTGCTGCCGTTGATGAGCATATTGAGTGCTTCCTTTGCATAATCAACTGAGACATAGTCGCCCAGAATGGAAACAGTATCGCCGTAGATTGCTATATGAGTGGACGTTAGTTCCTCCACCAGCTTTCTAGTCTTTCCCCCTGAACCAATGATCCTTGCCCTGATCTGATCGATCCTGTGCGATCCGGGTTTGGCAAAATCACGAAGCGAGATCACTATCAACTGGTGGTTATCCTCGTAAAGAAGAGAAGCATTCACCGGGCTGAATCCTCTTCCTATTGCCTGAATCACGCTGGAAGTTATGGTCGCCTTCAGCGGATCTCCTCTCTTGATGACTGTTACTTCACCGGAGTCTGAGTCAATTATCAGCTTCACTTCACCAATGGTTTCGACCTGATTCTTTGTCGAACCTTCTCTGCCTATAATTACTGCAACCCGTTCCCTGGGAACTTTTACTACAAATTCCTGGTTTCCTGACATCTCTACCATCTAACAATCACTCCTTCATTACCTAGCATCATAGATAAACTTATTCCGGTGGCTTCTTACCCACAATAACCTTCAACATACTTTCGTAATCGCAATCCACGCCCTTGTTCCTGAAGAACCTTGCAAGGTTTTTCACATCCCTCTCAAGGAAATAGTCCGCTGCAGGGTGTTCCCTTGAAACGGCCTGCCCAAGGTCGACAAAGTATGCCTTTCCCCTGTGATACAGCAGATTGTATTCACTCATATCTGCATGGACGATCTTAGCCTTCTGGTAGAGCATGACCATGTCTGTAAGGACTTGCCTGTATAACTTGTCAAAATCAGCAACTACATCCTTCAGCATCGGTGCAGGTTTAGCCTGTGTTCCAACATAGGACATCATGAGGAGGTTCTTGTGGAACACCATTGGTTTTGGAGCAGGGATCTTGTGCTTCTGCAAAAGGGCCAGGTTTGTATATTCCTTTTTTGCCCAGATATAGACCACATTGGAACGGTTGATGCGCTCCCTTGCGAATCTGTAGTCACCATCGATATACTTCCATATGTTTGCAAAACGAAGCGTTGACAGTTTGTAGATCTTGATCACTACTGCCTTGCCGTTCTTGAGAAATGCCTTGAAAACGACGGATTCCTTTCCGGAAGATATTGGAAAGTCGACAAAATCCACTGAGTTCTTTGACATCAACTCATAGAGTGCCTTTAATGTTCTTCTGTCGAAAACTAGATCAGCCGTTTTACGATCCAGGTTAAGGTGGTAAAGAAACTCCCCTGACTTAAGCAGGGTTTCCAGTGCAGATTGATCCTGTTCTTCCATACTCACTTGAATATATTAATTACATCTGGAAGAAGTTTGCTTCTGCTAAGGTAGTTTGCCTGAGTCTGAGTATACCTGTATACAACATCTGCCTTCTCATTCTGGAAAGGCCACGGCTTGACTATAACGAGATCGCCTTCCCTTATCCACATTCTCTTCTTCATTTTTCCGGGGATCCTACAGGACCTCGTAAACCCGTCTTCACACATCACATTCAACCTGGAAGCTCCCGCTAGTTTTTCCACAATTCCGAACATTTCTCCTTTTCTTTTGTTGGGAAGGATCACTCTGACTGCCTGTTCTTCAAAGTGCCCGGTCCCTTTCTTAGCTTCCTGGTCTACCATTTGAGATTTACACTATATGACACTGCCTTATAAATATGCCACATTACAGCGAATATCGGGAATTTTCGCATACTTCGTTCTGTTTCATGACCTGAACGCAGGGATGAGGACAGACACATACCGGTTCCTTGAAAAAATACCGTCGACAATTATCAAAAAGGAAAAAAGAGGGTTTGGAGTTTTTACAGTTCAGCCCTGTCTTCCAGATACAGCTGGAGAAGGGTTGCCAAGGCAACAAAACCTACACCCAGCAGTACGCCATATATTACTCCTGAAACATTTATCTGGGAAAGATAGCTGTTAGTGGAGTCGACAGACTGCAGTCTTGTAATGGCTGTAAGGACAAGCCCCACGATCATGATTGCTGCTGAAACTATTATTCCGATGATATAGCTGGTCTTGTTCATTTAATCACCTCTCCTTAACATCCAAATGATGCCAGGATTTACTCCTCCTCCGCGAGGAACTGGGACTTATCCTCAATGATTGTTCTGATCTCTTCTGTCTTCATTCCACTCATTGTTGACCATATATAGAATATCACAGCCACGATTGTAACCACGACGAGGTCATACGGGAAGGGGATGTAATTCTGTCCACCAAAATCTGCAGAGCCAACATATGTGAGGACGGTCAGGACCAGTATGTAGATAGGGACCCATATTCCCGCCTTTACACTGGCGGAATCGAACGTCTTCGGGATGAGTTTCATGACATAGAGCAGGGCCCACAATACGAGACCGGCGAAGATTGCCACTGCCAGGTAAAGGTCGTATGGCCAGCCTGTCCAGTATACTATAAGACTTGCTCCCACAAAAGCAAGCGGCGACATAATGTAGGATCCAGGTAATCTGAACGGCCTTTTCAGGTCCGGTGCGTGCTTTCTAAGGACTCTGAGGGCGGGCCCTCCCACCATGTAGGTGAATACTGTGCTTGATGATATGAACCCTACCAGTTTGTACCAGCTCGGGAACGGGAGGAAGAATACGAAACCCACAATAAGGGTTGCAATCAATGGAAGCACGGGTATCCTGTGTTTCTCGTGGATCTTTATGAACCCCTTTGGCAGGAATCCAATTGTTCCCATTCCGTAGAGAGTCCTCATGGATGTGCCCAGATATACGTTCAATGTTCCGCTTGGAGATATATATGCATCCGCAAAGAGAATATACGTCAGGAACACAATGCCCGCCGCCTGTGCCAGAGTGGCAAGTGGTGCAGCAGACAGTGCGCCGAGTCCTGCTGGCCCAATGAAATTCCCTGCAGAATTAAGATAGTTGTTTGCGTTCAGTCCAGCCCAGTTTCCGGATGCAACGCCAACATTTGTCCAGTTGATGCCTCCGATGAAGACGGTTTGCAGGCCAACGTAAAGAACTATTCCGATTAAGACTGCCCCAACGGTTGCAATTGGTATGGCTTTCTGCGGATTCTTGGCTTCACCAGCATAATCCAGTCCCTGCCTGAATCCAAGGAATGAGAATACGATACCGGATATGGCCACAGCCTGTAGAACAGGGCCGAAACCATAAGGCATGAAACCGGAGTAAGTTGTGCCATTTGAAGCAGTGTACGAGAGATTAAAGTTGGTCATGTTGAATCCCACTGCAAGCAACAGAATGACTGTTGAGATTGGAACTATGAGTTTCCACCATGTCATTCCCGTGTTTGTCTTTCCCATAATCCTGACACCGAAGTAGTTCAGGAAAAAGAAAAATACCATCAACAGCGCAGACAGGAAGATGCCTGGCACAGAAAGAACAGTCCCGTTGACCAGGAATCCATAGTAACTGCCGGCGTATGTAATAACTGCTTCAGCCTCAATTGCAGGCACCGAAACAGCAGACAGGAAGTAAGCCCATGCAAAGAAAAATCCTGCAAGGTTCCCGTGAGAGTATTGTCCATACCTGACTATGGATCCCGACCTCGGGATCATCGTACCGAGCTCTGCATAATTGAGGGCTATGAATATAATTATGATACCCCCAATTATCCATGATATGATGGCGCCTGGTCCTGCTATGTAGGAAGCACCATAAGAAGCAAACAGCCAACCAGAACCAATAATTCCTCCCAGACTTAGGAAAAGGAGATCAATGGTTCCCAGTTTTCGTCTCAACTTCTTATCTGACCTTTCTGCCATCTGTTCAACTTTTTGGGTTTCTTCAACCATTGCCGAAACTAACAATATTTACTATATAAACTTTTGTTAAACACCAATTACTATATTATCTATCATATACCAGTAGAGCCGCTCTTGAACAGTATTTATGAGACTAATAAACATTGTCTAGCACGAGCAACGTCAAAAAAGCGGTTTTCCGCGGCACAATATAAAAAGAAGATTGCGGAAAAGTGTGTTAAAATTGGTTAAAATTTTAATCCGGGTTTACTGTTTTATGTTGAGGCTCTTGATGTTAAAACTTCTGGATATGGCTTCCCTGAAGAGCTTAATGTTTCTGCCTTCCTTGCCGATTGCCTTGCCTACTTCACTCTGCTCCACGGCAACAAGTATGTCTATCTGCCCCTCTCTCCAGGTGAGGTAGATTTCTTTCACCTTGAAACGGAAGAATACATTTCTGACATAATTAAGTAGGTCCCGGGAAAACTCAGCCACAAGGATGTGTTTGTTTATCTTGTCCTTTAAGCTGGTTATGATATTTGGATTCCTCTTGAAAAGCTCGGCAAGCCTGCGTTCCCCCACAATGAAGAGAACCATGTCCTCGTTTTCCAGGCACTCCTTAAGCTCGACCCTGCCAATCTTCTCAAAAAGGGCTATATAGCCCATGATTCTATTATCTATTGTTACTTCTTTCATTGATACACTAATCCAGATTTTAAGAAACTAACTATACCACCACATAAATTTAGATGTAAAAAATACTTTCGTAGCAGCACCTATTTGGAGAATGCCTTGTAAACAAGATTTACGGCACCCGTACCCAATGTTATGGGCTGTCCTACGATAATGTTTTCTGCAACTCCTGTAAGGGGATCAACCTCTCCAAGGAGCCCTGCCCTTAGAAGATGCTTGGTCGTGATTTCAAAAGCTGCTCTTGCGAGTACACTGCTTTTTCTTCCCGAAATACCCTGTCTTCCAACTGCTCTCACGGAGCCGCCGAAAGTCATCATGTCAGCAACGAGCATCAGATGCCTCTGATCAACCTCGAGACCCTGTTCGCTCAGGGTTCTGAGTGATTCATCATATATGGCATTCCTGGCAGCTTCGATCCCAAGTACCTGTGCGATCTCAATGATATCATTGGTAAACGTTCTGTTTGCATCCACTTCATCAATCTCCAGAACTTCCTTTAGGTTGGACCCCTGCGTATATAGAATCCATTTCTTTGTAGCCTGATCGATCCTTGCAATGGCCCTCTTGATGCCAGGAACGCCCTTTATGGTCAGCACCTTCAACTGCTCCTGAATCTGGTAGAGCCTCTTGAATGATTCCTGCTGGGGCTTTACAACTATGTCGTTGTTATCAGCCTCACTTATGACGGTTATTCCTTTCATCTTTGCAAGTGCGTCTAGAAGGTCTGAATGGTTAACAAGCCTCTCAGTCATCTTTGCGATGTCTGGTTTTATTGTGAGCATCATCTGGGCGATGTCAGTGATTATATCTGCAACATCAATGATGGTTGTGTTCTCAAGTTCCTTCACAACATTCATCACAATATCCTCCGAGTCCTCAAACTCAGGTTTCAGGTAGACGGTCATGCTCGGTGTGCTTGGAATTCTCCTCGCATCCACGATCTCAATAAGCCTTGGTAGCCCCAGGGTCACGTTCATTTCCCTGACACCAGCAAAGTGGAAAGTCCTCATGGTCATCTGGGTTCCTGGTTCGCCTATGCTTTGAGCGGCTATGATCCCCACAGCCTCATATGGATCTATCTTCTTAGAATTCAGGTCGTTGCCCACCCTCATCAGGAGTTCACCGAACTGTTCCTTGGACAATTCATTCTTGTACCTGGAGAGATTGCGGGCCATGGATACGGAAATCTCCAGTTTCTTCTTGGAGGCCATGGTGAGAACCTCTTTGACTTCCGGATCCAGGGCGTCCAGATAAGCTGCCTTTTCAACAATTTCGATCTTCGGCAGTTCCACCTCTTCGAAATCGGTGAAGTCCCTCACCTTCTTCTTACCCTTTCTGAACTGGCCAAGTTCCACCGGATCGATAGCGTCAACAGAAGAGATCAAAAGTACGGTCTTCAGGCCGGTTTTTTTCTTCGCGAGAGTGTCCTTTGTTTCTTTGTACTCTTCAATCCCGGTTATGATTAACCTGTATGGGAACACCTTCTTGTCAAATGTAACATATGCCTCGGTTACCCCGGGCTTGATATCGTGATCCACAGCATATGACGCAGGGGCTTTCTTTGCAAGAGCCTCAATGTTCTTCTTGGTATCCTTGAACAGAATGGAAGGCATTATTGCACCCCCTCCTCGTTTTCAAGATCAAATGCAATGTAATCGACGTCAACCGTTTCTCCCTTGTAGCTTCTTGTTGGATCAACGCCATCCTCACCATACTTGAACTGTATGACAGCCCCTATGGTATCCTGCACCCTGCGTTCCTCGTCCACTTTGAGATCCTCAAAGGCGTTGATCAGCCTTCTCTGCATGTAACCGCTTCTTGATGTTCTTACTGCAATATCCACCAATCCTTCCCTGCCACCAATACTGTGCATGAAGTATTCCAGTGGATCAAGACCATGCTTGTATGAGGATTTTACGAATCCTCTGGCCATTGCGCCAATATCATCTGTCTTGAAGTGCGGGAGGGTTCTTCCGTAATATCCCCTGTTAAGCCTTCCTCCTCTCACGGACTGCTGGCCTACCATGCCTGCCACCTCGGAGATGTTGAGCATCTTTGCCCTGGCACCTGATCTTGCCATGATAACTGATGGATTCGTCAAACCAAGGAATGCGCTGGCAATCTTACCCGATTCGTCCCTAACCGAACCTGTTGTGGAAAGAATCTCGATTTCGAGTGTGTCCTCAACAGATCTTCCAGGTGCAGGTTGGAGCTGCCCCGCCCTGAAGGTTTCCACTAGCTTGTTTGTTCTTTCTATGGCCTGCTGTGATATCTCATCTATTCGAGATATGGCACTCTCGGGTATGTCGTAGTCGTTGATGCCAGTAGAGAAACCTCTGCCGCTGATGAAGCCAACTCCCAGCCTAGTCATCCTGTCGATGAAACGCGCTGCCTCGCCGGAACCGTACTTTCTGAAAATCTTGTCGATGATCTCACCGGAGAATGAACCTACTGCGGCTTCATCTATTGTGCCGTGTGTCATTTTTCCGTTCAGGATATAAACGTCCTTATCTATTGCCTCTTCCTCGTATTCACATTTCTCACTGGCTGAAGAGCAGAGTTTACTTGGGAATTTGAGGTTCAACCCGTCTGGAATTATGAGGGAAAATATATCCCTGCCACGGTAGAATTTCTTGCCGTCAACAATCTCGGCGGGTGGCATCTTGTCGAGTTCGAGGTAACTCAGCATGTGTATAGTCTGAGGTTCTGAATAGAGAGGATTTCCATGCGTCAGGAGGAACATTGCAGTGATATGGTCGTGAATTCCTCCAATGATGGGGCCACCAAATCTTGGTGACATGATCTGTTCCTGCACCTTCATGATGATTCTTGCCTCAGCCCTGGCCTCCTCCTTCTGCACAATGTGGAGATTCATCTCGTCTCCGTCAAAGTCTGCATTGTATGGTGTACAGACTGCGAGATTGAACCTGAAGGTCTGCCCTGAAAGTATCCTCACAGTGTGGCCCATCATGGACATCCTGTGAAGTGATGGCTGCCTGTTGAAAAGTACAATGTCTCCTTCTGTCAGCTGCCTCTCGACGACCCATCCCGGTTCTATTCTCTTGCTGTTCTCTTCTGCGTTCTGTGCCGTCAGTTTGATTCTTCTTCCGTCGGGTCTGATAATGTAATTAACACCAGCCAGGTACTTGTCAAATTCATCCCTCGGCTCTGGGCCCCTGCCCACAAGCTCCCTCACATGATCAAGGTTGAAAACGTTGACAGTTACTGGTACAGTGAGTTCCCTAGCAGCCTTTTCAGGAACGCCGACCTCGTTAATGGACAGGAAAGGTTCCGGAGAAATCACCGTTCTGGCTGAGAAGTTAACTCTCTTACCGGAAAGGTTTGACCTGAATCTTCCCTCTTTTCCCTTAAGCCTCTGGACAAGAGTCTTCAGGGCTCTTCCTGATCTGTGTCTCGCCGGAGGGATTCCTGCAGTCTGATTGTCGAAGTAGGTTGTAACGTGGAACTGGAGCAGATCCCAGAGGTCCTCTATGATGAGCTGCGGAGATCCGTTGTCCCTGCTTTCCCTGAGCCTCTGGCTGATCCTTATTATATCCACAAGCTTGTGGGTAAGATCGTCTTCGCTTCTTTCCCCGGTTTCCAGGGTGATCGAAGGCCTCACATTGATTGGTGGAACCGGAAGAACTGTTAGAACCATCCATTCAGGCCTTGCGACCTCGTGGTTAAGCGCAAAGAACTGCAGGTCATCATCCGGTATTCTCTCAAGCCTTTCCCGAATCTCCTTCGGTGTCACCTTTATACCCTCTTCCCTGAAGGTGGTGGGCTTGTCCAGTATGACCTTTACCTGCTGTGTGCCACAGTGAGGGCAAACCATCCTCTGGGATGACTCATCGGTGACTTTCTTGCTCATTATACCAATGATTTCAGGATCTGAAGATGAGAAGGACACTTCGGCAAACTTCTGCCCATAAGAAGTGATCTCGTCTTCAGTAAGCTTTATCCTGCCACAGGATTTGCATGTGGAATCCAGAAGTGTCTTGATCTCCTTTATGAAACCAACATGCACAACCGGCATTGCGAGTTCGATGTGTCCGAAGTGGCCTGGGCATTCGTCCACCTTCCCTCCGCACGTTGCACACTTAAGCCCCGGCTCGATGACACCCATATGGAGATCCATAAGGCCTCTCTCAATCGGGTATCCGTCATCATCATAGGTATCGGCAGTGATAACCTTTACCTGGGACATTTTTCTAATCTCCTCTGGAGAGAGGAGTGCAAATTGTATTCGATATATTCTTTTTGAAATTCCGCCGGTCATTTGAGATCACCCAAAATAAGTCTCATCATTACACCCATTGAGCTCAACTCGTCCCTCATGAGTTTGAAGGCATAGCTGGTTTCGATTGGGTGTATATTTCCTGTGTTTCCACAAACAGGACATCGGGGGGTACCCTTTTTCCTGTCTAGAATTGCAATATGTCCGCACTTCTGGTTTCCGCAAACGTAAAGAATGGTTCCATCACTCTGGTCAAGCAGCCTGTCTTTGATAACCATGGCAGCCCCATGGGCAATTAGAGTATCTCTTTCCATTTCACCAAATCTCAGGCCTCCCTGCCTTGACCTTCCTTCCGTAGGCTGCCTTGTAAGGATCTGCACAGGCCCTCTGGACCTTGCATGGAACTTTCCGGCTACCATGTGATGGAGCTTCTGATAATATATAACGCCAGTGAAGATATCCGCGTCAAATTTCCTCCCGGTGATCCCGTCATACATGACCTCCGCAGAGGAATTCCTGAAACCGAGCTTCAGAAGATCCTCCCTGAGGCTTCTTTCTGGCTCTCCGCTGAAAATTGTGCCGTCAACGATCTCTCCGTTTTCAGATGCAATCTTTCCTCCAATCATTTCCAGTATGTGGCCCACAGTCATTCTTGATGGGATGGCGTGTGGGTTGATTATGAGGTCGGGTATGATGCCGTCCTCTGTGAAGGGCATATCCTCCTGCGGCACAACTGCACCAATAACTCCCTTCTGACCATGCCTTGAAGCAAACTTATCTCCAAGTTCGGGGATTCTTTCACTCCTCACTCTTATCTTGACTACACGGCTGTTGCTTTCTGATACCGTAAGAATAACGTTGTCAACGAAGCCTTTTTCGTTTGGCCTCATTGTTATCGATGATTCCCTTCTCCTCTGCGGGCCCAGCTTGTCCCCGCCTTCCTCAAGGAACCTTGGAGGGGAGGTCTTTCCCACAAGCACCTCAGAGCCTTCCACGTATGACTCAGGATAAATGATACCATTCTCGTCCAGGTTTCGGTAGAATTCCTCTGCCCTGGCACCAAGAACATCATGGGTCGGAATTTCGAACTTATCCTCCTGTCCTCCGGGGTACCTGCGCTCCTCAGCGCTGTATGTCCTGAAGAATGTGCTTCTTCCAAGTCCCCTTTCCACGGCTGATTTGTTGAAAACCAGTGCGTCCTGGATATTGTAACCCTGATACGACATGATGGCAACGACAAAATTCTGTCCTGCCGGTTTCTTCTCATATTTTATGAAGTCCATGACTCTCGTCTTGACCATGGGTATCTGAGGATAGTGAAGCACGTGCCCCCTGGTATCCGTCCTTATCCTGAAGTTGCTTGACGAGAGGCCGATTGACTGCTTTGTCATGGCTGCAGCCATGGTAATCCTTGGTGATGAGTTGTGTTCCGGATAGGGTGTAACTGAGGCCACCACACCAAGTATGAGTGAGGGATCGACCTCAAGGTGCGTGTGCTCCTCGTTGAGAAGCCTCTGAGCCTCGAACTTGCTATTGCAGTGTTCACACTGAAGCAAAACTGGAGAATCCACGCCTTCCCCTTCACCTGGGTTCAACCATTTCAGTTTGCTTCTGTAAAGGAACAAGTTACATTTAGGGCATCTTTCCGGGAAATCAAAGCCATAGACAGAGATGTAGAGGTTTTCCTCTTCTTCTGCGTCCACGTATTCCATTGCCCCTCTCTTAAGGAGATCTTCAACTCCGTACTCACCTGTCTGGAGTTTCCTAAGCATCTCGCTGTTGATGACAGTGTTTGCGTCCTTTACAACGAGAAGAGGCCTTCTTATTCTTCCCCTGTCACAGTTGATGATGACTTCCCTGATTGATGAATCAAATCTCACGTTAACGTCCGATGAGATTTTGCCTCTTCGTCTCTCCTCCCTGACCCTGTCAGTGAGGTAAGCGGGGTCGTCGTGGTAACCTACAAAATCTCCGTTCAGGTAGACTCTTCCTGCATCAGGGTTTTCCCCTTCAACTTCCTGAAGGTCCATTCCCTTAAGTATTTCAAGTATGATGGTTGGGTTGTACCCCTCGGTCACGTTGATTATAAGGGCAGCATTCTTCACAAGACCACAATTCTGGCCTTCAGGGGTTTCATTTGGACAAATTCTTCCCCACTGTGTTGGATGAAGGTCTCTTGCCTCGAAGTGAGGCTGTGACCTGGTAAGAGGTGAAATTATTCTTCTAAGGTGGCTGAGAGTGCTCACATTTGATATCCTGTCAAGCAGCTGCGAAACGCCAGTTCTGCCGCCAATCCAGTTACCGGTAGCCATGGCATGAAGTATTTTCTGGGAGAGCAGGTCCTGCCTAACGGCCGGTTTCAGGCGAATTCCCTTCTTCCTGTTGTATGTTCTCTCCAGCTGGTATTTCAGGTCCTTCATGACAGACTGGAATGCACTCCTGAAAAGTTCATCGAGGAGATCGCCAGCAAGTTTTACTCTCTTGTTTGCCAGATGGTCCTTATCATCTTCCTTTCTCATTCCAAGATGGAGCTCGAGGAGCGATCTTGCCATTCTGCCAAGGTAAATTGCCTTCTTCATTCTGTCTTCAGGTCTGTCTCCAAGGTGCGGCAGTAGTGATCTGTCCAACATTTGTGAGACTTTCTTCTCCCTGAATTCCTTCGCCTGACCGGCTGCAAATCTCTTTTCGAGATATGCTATTGCATCTTCGTTGTTTCCTACGCCATTCGGAGGGAATATCTTCGGGCTCTTTGATTCTTCAATGTTAGCATAAATTATTGGCTCCATCCTCGGTGCGGACGCTATTGAATCGTGTACATCCACATCCCTGTCCATTCCGAGTGCCTTCAGAAGGATAACAAGAGGGATGGATCCGGCAACACTGGGTATTGAAACTGTAATGATTCCGTCGTTTCCTCTTTCCATTGATGTGAGTGCTCTGAAACCTGCCTTCTGTGAGAAAACTTTGGCAACTTCCACTTTGCTGTCATATTTTTCTTCAAATTCCACAAGAATCTTGTTTGGTGCAAGATCTTCCAGGGAAGTTATAACTCTCTCTGAACCACCAATGATGAAATAACCACCGGAATCATCAGGGTCTTCGCCCACATACTGGAGCTTTTCTCGCCTGCTTGCATCAACAGGTCCGTTGTTCTTTTCCACATAAACGTCAAGGTTGTTGCCCGTCAGTGAGCATACCTTTGACCTGGTCATGACCGGAAGATCACCAATCTTTATGTTTTCAGGTTCCTTTTCCATCCCGTCTTCTACTACCCTCACCCGGAGGGTAATAGGAGCCATATAGTTGAGATCCCTCAGCCTTGCCTCATTTGGCGTAATCTGATTGGAAGCACCTGATGCTTCTTTGATCTCTGGAGAACCCACCCATATGGTTGGTTCTCCCACAAATCTGCCTTTTTCTCTGACTCTTCCATAGTATACCTTGATTTCCCTGCCACCTGTCTTGGTCTGGTCAAGAACCATTACTCCGGGTTCTTCCTCGTCTGATACTTTGGTTTCGTCAACTATCTGTTGCATGACACTCTCGGGGTTACCGAGCGTGGCAACAAAATTATTGTAAGAATCTATCTGATGACTTACTACACTTTCATTCTTGAAGAAATAGTCTATTAACTCCTTCATTTAAAAACCTCGCTAGAAATAGCCCTATAATATACGGAGTATCCAGTCGTCGGACTCTTGCGTATGATTTTGATTATGGTCCCGCTTTCAAGCGGTCCATGTATCTCTTCGAGAGCTTTGATTGATGGATCACTCCTACTTATCTTAGGCAAAAGGTCTCTAGCTATTCCTATCTCACTTAAAACTTTATCTTCTTCCTTTTTTGGAACTACGTGATGTTCTGGTACCAGATCGTGCTGCAGCACATTGAATTTTCCCATTTTTCTCACTCCCCTTAACGGGCCCAGAGGGATTCGAACCCTCGACCACCTGGTTAAAAGCCAGATGCTCTACCTAGCTGAGCTATGGGCCCAGAGCGCAACCTTGCGTCCACAGATATCGTGACGCATTATAAATATTATTGGAAAGACCAGTCATACAGTACAATGCGAAGCCATTTTCCTGGTGCCTATCCCTGCGCACTCAGGAAAAAGGAATTGTGTAACCCTGCATCAAAGTACTGAAAATTTTCTGATAATGTATAAAAATTGGAAATGTTGGAAATATTTATTTTAAAAATCAGTCCCTGGATCTTGCAAGCAGGAAAGAGATGAGTGATGGAACGACCACCCATATCAACCCCACAAGCAGGACGGTAGCCAGAGTTATTCCCACTGAGGATGCCAGTACTGAAGGCCCTACACTGAATGCTGCAAATGTCGGGGGATATATTCCGGTGTCGTAAGACAGCACCATTGTCGGGAAGAAGTTGGGAGAAACTGCCGACATTGCTATGGAAAGAGCATAACCTCCAGAGGTTGCAAGATTTATGTGCCCCAGGTAGATTATGAGGTCTGTTATGATTCCCCAAACGAAAACAAAGAGGAAGAACAGTCCTATTCCTATCCCCAGCAATGCCCCCTGGGACTTTACATACTGCGAAATTATGTACATTATCCCGGAGAACGCTATGGCCTCAACCAGATAACCTAATACAATACTCATCAGGGAACTTACCGGCATGAAGGCATTTGTGTATGCGTAAAGAAGAAGATTCGCCCCAAAGACTGCGATCAACAGGGCCACGAAGAAAGTGGCAGCCGTTCCCACGAATCTTGAGACGAAAAGCCGCCCCTTTGTGACGGGTCGCGTAATGACAGACTCCAGGACGCCAGAGGTTTTGTCTTTTCCGTAGTAGAAGTAAGCTGAGAATATACCCACTATTGGTATAAGGAAGGTGTATGGAAGTTCAAGTGCCGACTGGAGTATCGAAGCTGTGGAAATGGTGGTGTAGTATACAGCTGCGTTTCCACCAACGAATGTGCCGGTGCTGTTGAAGAGCCCAACCACAACCTGCTTGTTGTTTGCTGTTGCATTCAGCGGGAGTGCCATTATGTAGTGGTTTGAACCGCCAACTGACCTGTCAAAAACCATGCCATTGCTTGAAGTCGGCGGGAAATTCACGCCATTTGACTGTGAAACGTTGTAGTACAGGTTGTATGTCGGCATTACAGTTCCATTTGGGGCAGCGTAATAGAGCATGAGTTCACTGGTAACTTTGCTGCCGGGATTTGCAACCTTCATTGAGTACAAGACAACTGTTGAATTGTTCTGAGGATAGGCAGTATCTGCCAGAGAACCGATAATGTTGGGATAAAAGAAAATCTTCGAGGTCTGGTTGTTCAGATAGGCCTGATTTTTAGTGAGGGCTATCCCATTCGTGTAGGAACTGGAGTAATTGTATGCTATTATTTTAGACGAACTGGAGTAATGGAAGAAAAGATAGCCTGATGAGTCAGATGTTCCGTTGAAGTATGTTGTGACTTGAGTGGTAGTGTTGGTTATGCTACTTGATATTGTGAGCCCATGAACAGGCTGACCATATCCGTTGACCACATAATCAGTGATGTTGTAACCGCCTGCTGACGGGTAAACCTCTGGCATTACATAAGCTGTAGAACCCGGAGAGCCGGATGAGCCGGATGAGAGGGCAACAGCCGCGTAAGTAATTCCCAGGGTTGCTAGAATTATGAGCACTATCATCACAATGGTGAATTTTCCCGTGAAGGTACGCCTGAAGTCGTAAAGAAAATCTCTCACTGTGCACCACCCACCAGATCAAGGAAGTAATCCTCAAGTCCCTCACCGGACACATCAAACTGAGATATGTCATAGTCATTCTTCGCAAGTTCGTTGTTGATCTTTCTTGCCTCACCAGCGCTTATGGTGAGGTTTCGCACCACGGCAGAACTGCCGGTTATGTCTACGCTTCCATATTTTTCTAGAAGGCTGATCGCACCTTTGTCCATGTTCTCGATCCTGACCCTTACCACGATGGTGCCAAGATTCTGAAGTTCGCTTCTGTCCACCACTTTTATGAGAGCGCCCTTTCTTATGATTGCAATCCTGTCTGCTATATTCTCCAACTCGGAAAGGATGTGCGAGGACAGGAAAACTGACTTATTCTGCTTTTTCAACTCCAGGATGAATCCCCTCATATTCCTCACCCCTTCTGGGTCCAGCCCATTGAGTGTCTCGTCAAACAGGTAATTTTGGGGATCACCGATCATGGCCGCTGCTATGGAGAATCTCTTCTTCATTCCCTGTGAATAATCCTTAAGTTTCTTGTTCCTGGCTTCCCAGATATTGAACCTTTTCAACAGCGATTCGATATTGGATTCCAGTTCAGGTCCATGAAGACCGTAGAATCCGGCATAGTACTTCAACAGTGCAACCGATTTTGCATTGGGTTCAAAATTCGGGAGTTCTGGCACCCAGCCTATATTCTTTGAAGCCGCGATCTTGTTCCTGACAATATCGTGCCCGTCTACAAGCACCTGGCCCTCCGTCGGGAATATGATTCCGGAGACGAGCCTTATTGTGGTTGACTTTCCTGCACCATTCAATCCTGCGAAGCCTAGTATCTCTCCATCGTTGATCTCGAGATTCAGCTTGCTCACAGCTGGGACGGGATTTCTGCCGTAAACCTTGGACAGATCCCTCATCTCAATCATAAAAGGAGACAGTGGAGATTATTATATAAGTATTTGTTAATTTAAGTATAAGAAGTAGTTTTCGAGACGCCCGGAAACTAGGTGAGGAAAGGAAAAATGCTTCTGCCATCCATTAAATATCGCCTGTGCAATCCTCACACCCATGCCTGAAATCATAATCCCCATGATAACACCTTTCAGAAAGGATAAGCTCGACAGGGAGACCCTCAGGAAATTTGTTTCCTATGCCTATGAAAATGGTTTTGATGGCCTTTTCCCGGGGGGATCCACCGGCGGTTTCGCTTCGTTGTCCCTGAAGCAGCATAAAGAGCTCCTGAGTGAAGTCATTGAGGAATCCTCTGGAATGAGCCTCTTCGCGGGGATATGCAGGAACAACGTGGAGGAGACTCTCGATATTGCGAACTATGCACTGGAGCTTGGATACCACAATCTTGTGAGCATCAACCCTTACTACCACAAGTACAGTGAAGAATCCACGAAGAGGTATTTTGATCTCCTCCTTTCCCGGCTTGATGCCGATGTTTACATTTACAACAACCCGTCACTCAGTGGATCCTCGCTCAGTCCCTCCCTGGTTGCAAGGCTCAGGGAGAATTACGACAACCTGGCTGGAATGAAGGATAGCGGCAATGATTTTAACATCTTCAGAGAATTCCTGAAGATAAAGGGACTAAAGGTATACCAGGGAAAAGATGCCATGCTGGCAGAATCCATTAAGGCTGGAGCCAGCGGAGGAGTATGCTCTACCGCCAACTTCTGCCTTAACACCCTGAACATAACAAGAAACAGGCCAGGCTTGGATGAGCTATCCGCCAAGACCGTGAAACTGGTGCAGCTGGTGGGGATGTACGAAGTGCCCCCTATACACAACTACCTTTTCCGCAGGCTCATTCTTGGCGAAAGTGAACCAAAGGAATATATGAACAGCCCATTTGTTGACCTGAAATCTCCACCGGACCTTGAGAAAGTAAAAGAAATCTGCGTCTTGCCCCCTTAAGTTTGACAACAGATATATCTCAGATAGTCATCACAAGACAATGAAGGTCAACGTTGATGGTGAGGTGAAACACCTTTTTGCCGTCTGGTACGAGAACGACACTGTTAAGCTCATAGATCAGAGGAAACTCCCTGACAGTATAGAGGTCTTTGAAGCCAAAACAACAGACGATGTTGCATTCGCCATAAAGGACATGGTGGTGAGGGGCGCACCAGCTATTGGCGTAACCGCTGCATACGGCCTTGCCATGGCAAAGATAAAGGGAGAGGACATGGAGCTCACCGTTGACAAGATAAGCAGGACCAGGCCCACTGCATTTGACCTTTTCAAGGCGATATCCTTCATGAAGAGCAACAACTTCGATCTTGGAGCTGCAATGAGGTATTCCAATGAGATAAGTGGCAGGAGCAAGAAAATAGGAGAGTATGGAAACGAGCTTATTGGCAAGGGCTCGAGAATACTCACGCACTGCAACGCAGGTGCACTTGCGGTTGTTGACTGGGGAACTGCACTGGCTCCGATGAGGTTCGCCAGGAACCAGGGCAAGAACATCTTCGTGTTTGTCGACGAGACCAGGCCAAGACTTCAGGGTGCAAAGCTCACCGCCTGGGAGCTGGACCAGGAGGGCATTGAACACGCAATTATAGCAGACAATGCCGCCGGGCACTACATGAGAAAGAAGGAAATTGATCTGGCCATAGTTGGGGCAGACAGGATCACTGCCAACGGTGATTTTGCCAACAAGATAGGGACATACGAGAAAGCTGTGGTGGCAAAAGAGAACGGCATACCATTTTACGTCGCTGCTCCGGGAAGCACTTTTGACTTTTCAATCGCGTCCGGGGATGACATTCCCATTGAAGAGAGGTCTGAAGACGAGGTCCTGATCGTCAACGGCAAGAGACTTGGCCCAACCGGGAGCCATGCCAGAAACCCTGCCTTTGATGTAACGCCTGCAAAATATGTAACAGCGTTCATCACAGAGTACGGCCTGTTCAGGCCTGCAGACCTTGCAAAGCTTCGAGGCATCATGGACAAGGACCTTTTCATGAAGATGCCTGCATAAGTTCTTCAGGTGGGCGAACTCTTAAGGGATCTATTCAAATAACATTTTTAACAAGCTTAGCCTCAGGAGAATTGATTTGACCGACAAGATGGATATCACACCTTGGGAAGTGTCCGGTGAACTAAAGGAGACGGATTACGGAAGAATAGCAAGTGAATTTGGCGCCAAGCTCATTGACGACAAAATGCTTGATAGGATCCGGGAAGTGACTGGTGAACTACATCCTTTTCTCCGCTATGGGATATTCTTTGCACACAGGGACCTGGACCTCATACTCGATGACTACCGGAAGGGAAAACCATTCTACCTGTACACAGGAAGGGGCCCATCGGGAAAGATGCACCTCGGGCATCTGCTCCCGTTCATGTTCACGAAATGGCTACAGGAGAAATTCGGAGTACACCTGATCATCCAGATTACCGATGATGAAAAATACCTCTTCAGGGACATTGATGAAGCAGAGATAAAGAAGAACACGAAGGAAAACGTGCTCGATATCCTGAGTCTCGGATTCAAACCCGACCTGACGCATATACTGATTGATTCTGAACAGGCTGATTCCCTGTACAACCATGCTATACGCGTCTCAAGGCATATCACTGCATCCACAGCAAAGGCCGTTTTTGGGTTCACGGACAGTGACAGCATCGGGAAGTACTTCTTCACCAGTATACAGGCAGTTCCAGCCTTCCTCATTTCGGCACTGAAGGGCGAGAATGTAAGATGTCTCATACCCTATGCAATAGACCAGGATCCCCACTTCAAGGTTGCCCGTGATGTGATACCGAAGCTGGGCTACTACAAGCCTTCATCAATAATATCTAAATTCATACCTTCCCTTAAAGGAGGAGGCAAAATGTCTTCTTCGGATTCCAACAGCGGCATCTATCTCGACGACACCCCGAAAGAGGTCAGGAAAAAACTCATGAAATATGCTTTTTCCGGGGGAAGAGATACGGCGGAAGAGCAGAGGAAATACGGGGCCAACCCGGACATAGACTTTGCGTTTAACATATACCGTATGCTTGAACCCGATCGCGTCAAGGTCGATGAGATATACGCGAAATACAAGGGAGGGGAAATATTGAGTGGTGAGATGAAGCAGCTTGCCGCAAATACAATCAGCGGTTTCCTGGAAACGCTCAAGCCTGCAAGGGAGGAGGCCGCCAGGAATTATGGCAGTTACATGTTCAATGCCGAAGAGTTCCGCAGGAAATGAACCCCCATCATTGAACTATTCATTCAGTCGGCCATTTTACATTTCATTTTCCAGCGGGGGCCAGTGAAAGCGCCTGTTCCTGTATGTTCCCTTTTCCCCTGAATACCGCTGCAAAAATGAGGATGCTGAGAAAGCCTGACATCGTCGTGAAACCCCATATTTCGAACGGGGTCGTTGTTATGCTCAGTACATAACCTCCCAGCAAAGGGCCTATAGCCCTTCCTGCAGATATGAAGGCGTTGTATGTACCCATGTTTCTTCCGATATTTTCTGGTCTTGAGATCAGTGAGACCATGGCAAGGCCCGCAGGGAAAGCAAAATCCTCTCCAAAGGTAAGGATAACCGTTGCCAGTATCATTCCATTAAGACCGCTGAAGAATGCGAAGGAGAAGAACCCGAACGAGTACAGGAAGCCTCCAATGATGAATGAGATATAATTGCCTAATTTTCGGGATGCCCTGTAGACCATTCCCTGAGTCAATATTACAACTAGGCCGTTTGTGAGGTAAAGAAGGCCAATGTCGTTGTAATCAAGCCCCTTGATTATCTTGGCGTAGTTTGACAGTGTTATTGTTTCCTGGGCCTGAACTATGAAGAGAAGGAGGGCGACAATTGAAAGCACTATGAGAAGCCTGTTGCCCGCGTGGAACTTGACGTAGGCATTCCCGGACGGTTTTACATCCTTGATCATGGTGGCCAGGGAAAGACCCACAACTGAAGTGGCGAATCCAAAAAGGAAAAGAAAGTAGAAACCTGAACCTGATATGAGGAAACCGCCAATCGCTGGCCCGATTCCCCAGCCAATGTTGTTTCCAATCCTGAGAATGGAAAAACCTTTCAGCTTCACTTCGCTGGAATGTGACATTAAAGCGCTTGTTGCTGGCATTTGTATGGAATTCGAGACCATTAGAGCAACAAAAACTATGGGGAAGAAAACCAGGGAATTTCTAGCTGTGCTGTCTCCCACCAGAAGGATATACAGAATGGACACGGATATGAAAGACAGGATTATTGTGCGCTTGTAGCCAAACCTGTCGGAGAGTATTCCACCGTATACCTGAAGAATCGCCGCTATTCCACTGCCCAGGGTGATTATGAGCCCGTCCTGAAGAATGGAAAGGCCCAGGACTGTCCTGAGATATAGAGCACTGTATATCCATATGGAGGAATACCCCAGCCCCCGCATGGTGGAAAGGGCCGTTATGATTTGTACATTCTTCAAATTCGTTTCAGATAGTGGGCACTTAAATTAAGGCTTGTGTCGCAACTCTTAGGTAATGCTTTGCGGGCAAATTGAGCATTGGGAAGCTCAAGCTGTTTGTGCATTTGATTCTTGCTTAAGAACGAATCCATCCGGTTCAAGAAAATCCTGTTTGCTTCACTGTTGAACTATCCGGCCTCTCCTGGTCTGGTAAATCTCGTGACACCGGGAGCATCTATGCAGGGTGGAGAGAGCTGCTTGGAATCGAGCTATTGCATGAATTCTGCCAGTTTCAGCCAGACTTTTGGATGCAAAAGACGCAAGGGGAACAAAACAGTATCAAAAAAGGATCACTTCAACTTCGTGTGGGTAAAAAACCTCAACTTTTCACCTGAAAACCGGTAGAATGCCGCATTCTGGTAATATTCAGTGTTCCGCTTAAGATCATCATGACAAAGTCCCGGATTCTTGCTTAATTCCGGGATTTTGAGAGAAATATCTGGAACTAAATCTACCCACAATAAACTGAAGAGAACCCAAAAAACCATCTTCTTGATGGAAACAACCTTTAAATTGGTATGATAAGGAGTTGTGACAGCGAATCACAGTTCCCGTCCCCTCGCGGAAGACAGTACGCATGTGAAACGTGGCAGGCTTTACCGTCGGGTTCGGAATGAGACCGGGTGTGACCCCGCCACTATGGCCGTCACAAGCACTAAATAGCTGCTCTGTATAAAATGCTTTCCTAAGTTCAGTCCCTGTAATATTCTAACGGATTACCGGCTTTGCACCTAAAAGCTTTTTTTGACATGACTTAGGTGCAAAGCTGACAAACATAGTGCAGCCCCGCATTCACATTCATCTTTGATCCACTAGAATCAAAATTGACAGAACCAAATATTATTTTACAGAAAAAATTTACGAATATATCGTCGTTCGCTAATTCAGTGTTTTGATTTGGGGAGATTTAATATGATACTCACGTCATTAGTAGTATTGTTTATGCTTTCTGTACCCTTTTTTGGTGCATCCCAAGCACAGATCGGTTGGATAAGCAGTCCAACACTACCGTGGCCATAAGTTCAATGAATATGACCAGACTATAGGCAACACCTGTAATGGGTGCAGCAACTCATATGAGCCAGTCGTCTGCCACTATTGCTGTCTCTTATACTCCCGATACTGGCACAGCGGAATGGATTGTGGAGGATCCCGGGATGGGTCAAAACACTATGCCTGACTACAACACCGTTGCCTGGACCTCAGCCAACTCAAACTCAGGCAATCTCATTTCTCCCCTCACATCAATAATGCAGAAAGCCACAATCTCAACGCAGATTCACCAGTACAGCTTTGAGCAGTATATAACTGAGCCAAATCAGTTCTCGGTTACATTCGGAGAGTGAAATGGGTAAGATCAGGGTATGGCTTGCCCTTATTCTTTCCTCGATATTCCTTGCTGGCAACCTTATCCTGGATCATGACTACTTCTATTTCGCTTCATTTGTCGTGCCCTATAATACCACTTTACCGCCCTGGGGTGGACCTACGGCCTTTATGGCTATCTTCTCCCAACCAAGTGGGTATACGTTGAAGCAGATCTATGGTGGACGATGCGGAACCTGTGGTTAAACGAAATGATTGTGATACCCATTGCTGCTGTCCTTCTGGTATTGAGCGTAACGCATCTGTCGAAGGTTAACCGAAATCTCAAGAATTCTGACATCAAAGATCCAGGAAAGGGTACGGAAAAGATTTACATCTTCCTGAAAAAACCGTAACCTTGGCAGCTAACCTTGAACTATGTTCTTATTCGTCTTTGCACTTGAAAGCTATTTTTTGGAAGAATTCAGTTGCCACTTTAATCTTTTAGGTGCAAGATCGATATTAGGTGCCAAGCCCGGATTACCTGACTATTTAAATATAAAGACCATCTGTATAACTATGAGCTACCTTGTTGTCACAAGCAGATGTCCAATTTCCCACGAAAATATAGGTGGCAATGAGACTGTAAAGAGGAACGTAGGAGGAGTCGTCACTGCACTGAGAAGGGCAATGAAGCAGGAAGGGGGAACCTGGGTCTGCTGGGGCGACGGAAACCTTGACCACAAATACCCTGAAGAAGAGTATGAAGGCTATAAGATAGTAAGGGTCTTTATGACCCCGAGAGAGAGGAAAGGTTTCTATGATGACTACGCGAACGGAACCCTGTGGCCCCTATTCCATTACTTCAGAGACCGGATGAAGACAACCACAAGAGGTTACGAGTATTACAGCCGAATTAACGAGAAATTTGCCGATGCAGTTGCCAGAAACACAAAACCCGAAGACAAGATTTGGGTACATGACTACCAGCTTTCCCTTGTTCCAAAAGCCCTCAGGGACAGGGACTTGGAGAATTTCATAATTTTCACGTGGCACATTCCCTGGGTGGCCAGCGAATTCTATGCCATTTTACCTCATGCGAGAGATCTTCTTGAAGGGATTATTGCATCAGACATGATTACCTTCCACACAGACCTCTACAAGAAGAACTTCCAGGAATCCTCCGACAGCCTTATTGGAACGGACAGGGGAGTGAATGAGAAGCTTTTCACCTTTTCGCTGGGAATTGACACCACATATTATGGGGTCTCTCACAAGACCCGGCAGAGCATCGAACTCAAGAACAACCGGAAACTGATATTCAGCATTGACAGGCTTGATTATACAAAGGGGCTGGTTAATCGTGTTATGGCCATTGAATGGCTCCTGAAAAAATATCCGGAAGATGCAAGGAGATTCAACTACGTTATGATAGTCACACCCAGCCGTACCTCCGTTAATGAGTACATAAACATGAGGAAGGACCTTGAGATGGCCGTCGGCAGAATTAACGGAGTGTACTCTGACCTGTCATGGCAGCCAATCATATATCTGTACAGGAGAGTAACGGACAAGCAACTCATAAACTACTACCGTTCTGCGGATGTCGGCTTGATAACCCCATTGATCGATGGGCTTAATCTCGTGAGCAAGGAATTTGTCGCAGCCACCGCTGGCGGAGTTCTGGTCCTTTCAATATTTGCCGGTGCGGCCTTTGCACTTCCAGATGCACTGAAAGTTAACCCCAATGATGCTGAAGAGGTTGCTGACAGGATACATGAAGCCATGCATATGCCTGAGGAGGAAATGATGGCCAGACTTGGCAACATGAAGGACAGCGTGAACACAAGAGACCTTAACTGGTGGCTAAGGCAAATCAAGGAAACAGCTATTGAACGGGAAGCGGAGATGAAACAGACCTTTGAGCAGTTACACGGTGTTGACAGAATTCAATAAAATCAGGGAAGATAACCCCATACTGTTCCTGGATTATGACGGCACGCTTGTTCCCATAATCCCTGACCCAGAGAAATCATTTCCAGATGATGAACTGATTAGGCTTTTAGATAGCCTGAACAGCAAGTATGATATGTACATAGTTACGGGCAGGTCACTGAAGGAAATACGAGCTTTTCTCGGCGAAAGGTACAATGTGATAGCCCTGCATGGAGCTGTGATTTCCAGGCGTGGAGGAGAAGTCGAGACCGTGGAGGGATACAGTGAGTTCAGGAAAACCTGTAATGATTTATATGATCGCAGGGAGGAATTCGCACGGAGATTTCCCGGTGCCAGGATATTCAACAAGGATGGAGGGATAGTGTTTACCAAGTGGTACGTTGACAGGTCCCTCTACGATAAACTTGACAGTGAGGTTTGTGAAATTGCCAAGGCAATGGGCATGTCTTGCTACAGAGGCAAGATGATTGTGGAGATTCGTATCCCGGGCGTGAACAAGGGAGAAACCATAAAGCAGGTAAGAAATGGCAGGCCTGCCCTCATAGCCGGAGATGACTACACCGATGAAGACGCGTTCAGGGTCAATGGAGATGCCATTTCCATAAAAGTGGGGGACGGAACCAGCAAGGCACGCTTCAATGTGAAAGACTACAGTGAGTTCAGGCGACTGCTTGCCTCGCTATAGCCCAGCCACATCATAGATGTCCTTTCTCCGCTGCTTCATCATGGGAACATCACTGGCGTATTTCCCAAGGATGTCAAAATCGAGATCGCAAGTGGTGACGGAGTCTTCATTTTCTGCCTCCGCGAGGACATCCCCGTAAGGGCTGACTACCATGGAATGGCCGGTGAAATCGGGACCGCATTGGGCTGTCCCCAGGACGAAAACACCATTCTCTATTGCCCTTGTCCTGAGAAGGTTTTTCCAGATATCCAGTTTTCTCTCCCCTGCATACCATCCCGCCTGGTAGGAAAGAATCTGTGCGCCCTGCAGGGCCAGGTATCTTGCAGGTTCGGGAAATCTCAGGTCATAGCATATCTGCAGGCCAAGGGAGAATCTCCCTGTCTTGATTATGTTCAGAGGCATCCTCCCAAAATCATAAAGGCTGCTCTCGAGCTTAGAGTAAGCGTCGAAAAGGTGCAGTTTTCTGTATTTCCCTATGACCATGCCCAGGTCGTCCATGAGTATTGAAGTGTTGAAGGGCTTGAGTGTGCCAAAGCTGCTTTCCGCTATGTTGATAAGTATTTTCACTCCTCCTTTCCTTGCTTTCTCTGCAAATTTTGAGACAAAATCACCATCCTTGGCTTCGGCCGCTTTTGCAAGACCCTCGGGATCTGAATAGTCCGGCGAAAACATCTGATATTCAGGGAAGATTACGAGTTCGGGTTTCTGCTCAAGGGCTTCATCAAAAAGTTCCAGAGAGCGGTTCAGATTCCTTTCCTTGTCTGCAGTTGAAGACATTTGAACTAGGGCAACCTTCATTGATATCACCATCTGTATCCTGATAACTGTGATAATTTCTCCGGAAGATATGTTGAGGTAACATAATCAAGCCCATACTTGGCAAGTGCCTGTTGTTCAGCTTTTTTTCCTATGCTCAGCATGGTTTCTATCTCATCCCTCCATATTTCAGACTGGAATCTTGGATCCTTGAGCTCTGCGTTGAGAGCGGCAACATCCTTGTCACTCAGCTTATCCGTGGGAAGATCATAAGTCAGGATGTCGCTGGAAGTTATCCCTATGTATTCGGCGGTGGGAACTGCGAGATAGTGTGAAATGTGTGCAGTCTTTATGGCCCCGTAGGCTATGGAGGCGTATATCCTGAACGACCATGGATCGCCATCCGTGAACACATACACAGGGACATTGTGTTCCTCGTTTATCCTCTTGAGCAGCCTCCTTGTGCTCCTTGCCGGCTGCCCTTTTAGATGTACCAGGAGACACTCATTGGACTCGTCGAATCCATTCTCCACCAGCCTGTCGAACATACCTCCCGTCTCGACAGCAAGTATGAATTTGGCGTTGACGCCCTTTATCCTGAGTTTGTCTTCTTCCACACTGTAAGGTATACCGTATCCCCCGTCACCAACGTCGTCGCGGCAGTTGATCTTCTTGAACTCTCCCTTGCGGGTTCGTTCCTCGATGGTGATATCCCCCATAATGCTGGCCCCGTTTTCTTCAGGCCTCAACTTAAAATCTTCCCTCAGAAGGGAACTCAACACTTCCAGGTCTTCCGCCATCAGGTTTGACTCGTCCTGGGACCCAAATTTTCCAAGGTTCCAGCCTTCCGATATGTAATACATCTCCCTCAGTGTTGAAGATTTGCTCTCCCTGAGCATTTCCCTGATGAAGTCCACCATGTAGAGAATTTTCACCATGTACTCTGCGCCATCGATGGCTTTTCCTGATCTGGTAACCCTTGAGTCCCCATACCTCCATACTGAGAGTAGTGGATCAAGGACTATGTTCTCCTTGCTTCTGGAAGGCATTGTAACCTCCGGTATTTCGCCTGATGAGAGCATGTTGTAGATTCCGCTCACCAGTTCTACAAGCTTTTTGCTCGTGTCCTCTGAACTCATTGTTCTTCCTCCTGTGTCTCCACAACGCTTACGGTCTCTGTTGAAAAATCAGCCGGAAGCAGTTCTGCTCCCTGTATTCTCACGGGATCTATGCCCGTAAAGTAATAGTTGGTTCCCGGGTAATCCGGAATTGGCCCTGTGAGCAGGAACGAATCCCTGAACTCGCCAGCCGGTTCCAGGTCCTTTATCTCCCACTTCAGTTCCGGGCCATCGTAGTCTCCCGTCGGCGGATCGGCCACGAGGTTCATGGAGATGCTGCGCCTTGTGTAATTGATGAGACGCATCTCCACCTTGAGCCCTTGCTCTGTCTTATTGAACTCCTCTGTGACAAAGACCACGTTGGCAATCTTTGATATCACAGGCTCCAGATCAGGCACTTCCTCGCCCAGTATGTGTGCTGCCTTCCTGCCAATCTCAGGAATCAGCGTGTTGACCAGCCTGAATTTCTCATATATCTTTGCCCTTCTGTCCTTCTTGCCAAGGAAGGACTTGACACCTCTTCCCAGAGACCTGAGGCAAAGGGATACTTCGTCAACAATCGCCTGGACATTTGCAATTGCCTCTTTTGATTCCGATGTGAAGGGTATTCGGATTCCGTACACATGGACAAATATGATGGCGGGACCGAATGGAACCCCCTGACCTCCTTTCTGATCGAAGCCATACTGCCGCCAGTCCATTTCCGAAATCGCCTTGGTGATCGCGCATGCCCCGGGCTGATACAGAAGCGGAACCTTGTTTGCGAACCTGACGACCCTGACAGGCTGATCAGACGGGAGATCCCCACCGTAAACTATGCCCGCCTCAACGGAAAATGGGTTGCCGTTGTATACCGATATTGGCCTCACCACTGGCTTTCCGTAATGTGAAGGATGATTGTCGCCATATACGCTCTTGAGACCCTTCTTGATGAACTCTGAGCCCAGCGGTGAAAGACAATCCGTTGGCGGAGGCATCAGTTTCACCGCGAGAAATGCTTCCTTGAGTTTCTTTATTTCCTGCAGGGAGAGATCTGAGGGCTTTTTCGCCGGAGAGACCCCACAATGTGAGAGAATCTCTTCTGCCACCTTTTCGCTGATCCTGTTGAACTCTTCCCTGAGGAATTTTGCCACATCGGGAGCAGAACTGTTCTTTGCCATGGAGTTTATGTCACCAAGTTCAAGGCCAAGCGGGTGTGGCTTGATTGCAACAGCGGGCTTTGACAGTGCTTCAGTTACCCGTGAGATTTCATATGTCTTGCCGTCCGGATCGGACATGCGGAACGATGCGTTGGGGTTTGCAACCGCACACTCCCTGACATATTCAAGGATTGACTGTTTTCCAACCTGATACTTCCCCATGGCTGGAATCTGTATGATGGTGCCGTGCTGAACATCCCAAATCGCGGGTTTTTCAGAGTGTATGTCTGCCCTGTTCTCCTTGACGTTTATGCCCAGATGGAATTCATAAGCCACGTCATCCTCCTTTCTCTTCGTTTTGATGAAGGAAGGTCTTGCAGTGGTAATCTGGCCATACAATATCGCAGCAGTGATTCCGATTCCCTGTTGACCCCTTGACTGCTTGAATGAGTGAAAACGTGACCCATACAGGAGTTTCCCGAAAACGTTAGGAACCTGTCTTCTTTCGATGCCGGGCCCGTTGTCTTCTATTGAGACCGTAAATTCCTCAGAGTCGATCTTATCTATGGAGACCCTGATCTCGGGCAGGATGCCGTGTTCTTCACATGCATCGAGAGAATTGTCAAGCGCTTCCTTGACGATCATGAATAGAGACTTCTGAGGAGAATCAAAACCTAAAATGTGCCTGTTCTTTTCAAAGAATTCAGAAATGGATGCTTCCCTGAATTCAGATATGGTGGCCTTACGAGGAGGCATTGTACACCCATATTTTGCTTGTTTAAATTACTTTGTTGACTGAAGTTGCCTACAAATTTGGCACTTCACATTCTTGTTGATGGATGATTTCCTGATCTATCCTGGAGGCGGGTTGAAGATCAGTATTTCCACCTGACGTTGTCGTCGCAGCCATGTTCCGGTAGATCTAAAAAATAGGTTACTGCAATAGCGAAGGAGTGCCACCACACTAAGTATCCCCATAACTCAGTCCTTCAAAAAACTTCCAGACATAATTGCTGTACACCTTTCAGAGAAGGTGATATTTCCTGAGCCAGGAATCAGAAGCTATCTGATTGGTTCCGGATTATCCGAAGTATCCAAGATCGTCTTTCTGTGTTACCTTGGACTGAACGTCTTCCTGCATCTTCTCAGTGATCTGTTCGATCTGCTTGCTTCTCTCCTCGAGATCTGAGAGATCTATCTTCAGGCCAAGTATTCCTTTCAGAACCCTGACAATTTCCTTTGCTCCCTTTGGATCTGCAAAGTATCCTGAGGTTTCGCCCATCAGGCACGCCCCGTTAAGCGAGAATACCTCTTTGCCCAACCCCAGCATTACGCCAGCGGAACCCACGATCCCGCCTCCGGGTTCTCCCTTGGGGAAAACAACGCCGTTGTCCTGAAGAGTTTCGAGAATCTCGGTGTTTGTGACTGCCCCCAGCACCCTTGGTGTCTCAACGATCTTCCCTGTGCTGTAACCGCCCAGTGTGTAAACAAATGAAACGTTGAGTTTCTTCGCGAGTTCAAGGATGAAATGCGAAATCTCGTACTGGCCTTCCTGTGTTGTTCCCTGGAAATCACCAACAAGAACCAGAAGGTCGCTCTTTCCGGCTATCTTCTTGTAGTAAAGTGAGTTTCTCGCCAGCTTTACAACTCCGTCATCGTCTATGAAGACCTGGGGAGGCAGGTATTGTGAAAAAACATCAGCAAGCCTTTCCATTTTCAGTTTTTCCACAAGGTATTCGGCAGCTATCTTGCCTACGTTGCCGATTCCCGGCAGGCCACCTATCAAAATGGGATTTGTTAGTCTTGGTCTTTTGTACTGGTTGAGTATGATTTTATCCATATTATCACTCCTTTTCTGTCTTCAGTCTGAATCTCTGGAACCTGTCCAGTGGAGAATATCTCGGTGGCAGTGCAACATCAGCAAAACCGCCGCATTTTGGGCAGTCTTCTTCCATCGTATAACTTCCACAGTTCCTGCATTTGCGTATTAGAGAGCGCATCTTACCCTGCGATTATTTCCTTATGAATTCTGCAATTACGCCTTTCTTCTTGGAATTGTCCACTATGTTCTGGACTGCTTTCTTCAAGATATCCTCGGCTGACTTATAATCTTTATCAGTAACGGTTATCCTATATCTGGGAGCACCGGCGTACTGTATATTGATATTTTCACCTTCGGCAGACTGCAGAACCTCTTTGAGAAGTTCTACGCCATTCGGCTCAAGTGAGTATGCTTCAACGTATCCTCCAATCTTGATGTAAGGCAGAACTACGTTCTCTTTCGCAATCTTTTCAAAAGCAGATTTCCAGACGCCTTCCACCTCTGGGAGCCATTCTTCGCTTGCAGAAGCATCCTCGAATGCATCATACAGAGTTCCATATCTCGCCCTGAGATCGCTGGCAAATTGTTTCTCAGCCTGTGTTACCGGAATATTCAGCTGGGTAGCAACAATCTCAAGCAGCTTTTCAGCTTTTTGCTCATTTTTCCAGCTTGCAACCTTTTCCCTTTTCTGGTGTGCGTTAACCCTCTTGAGTGAAAGGTCCACATATCCCCGGCCCGTGTCAACGTTCAATACCTTGCACACGGTCTTCTGACCTTCCCGAAGATGATCCCTGATGTGTTTCACCCATCCGGTAGCTACCTCAGCTATGTGTATAAATCCCTCTTTGCCAGGGTATTCCTCAAGCCTCACATTGGCGCCGAAGCCTTTTACTTCCTTGATCGTAACAACTACTAAATCGCCGACTTCAGGAAGATCTTTCTTCATTGTTTGTCGCCCATAATCTCGGCAGCAAGTTCAAAGGTACCTCCGGTGGGTCTTGCAAGAGTTGCTCCACATATGTTGCAAACAACTGTGGATGAAATCTTGGTGTAGGTAACCTGCTCGTTGCCGCAGTCCTTACATTTAATGTTGAGGAACTTGTTTCCTATGCTTTTTGGTTTAGTAAATCTCTCATCTGCCATCTTACTGCACCTCCACTAACTCAAACTTCTTCGCCCTTATGCTCGGAGGAGTAACTGATTTCTTACAAGTCTGGCATTTGTATTTCAGGGAAACCCTCTTTGTTGGTTTTTCTCTGCCTTCATACTTTGGTCTTGGAAAACCTCCGTAACCGGAAGTAGCTCTTCTGAATCTCCTCTGACCAGCCCTGAATTCACTGGCTTTTCTCTTTCTGACTCTCTCTACCTCGTGAGGAGTGTGCTTTTTGCACGACGGACAGTACATGCTTACGATCTTCGGCAATTTCAATATCTTCACCTGTAATTAAGCAGGACATCATAGGTTTCTAATGCAGATAGCCTACTCTGTCATGTTGTATATGCTCTCGCCTTATTGGTTGGATGGATATAAGTTTTCTTGGATAAGACAATATTTTTCCATGCTGAAGCGTTTACGCTTTGCATTTCATTGGCCGAGGGTTCCATGGTATGTGAGGTCTGACCCTGAGCTTATGTGAACGACTAAATGCAGAGAAACAGCAGAACAGTTTGTTGCGGCGACTAGCAGCAGGTACACGAACACTGCGAATACATGAGGGGGATAGCACATCCTGGTGAAAATCTCGGTTCCTGTCCGCCTGATTGCGTTCATCTGGCTGCAGGTAGGGCTTACGGTAGGATAATCTGAAAATTGACAGTGGGGGAAGTGCTAGCTTCCGGCCGTATACAGAATAATGCGAAAGAGCTGTGGGTTCAGGTTCATATGATGCCTCAGTGTTTCGCCAACTATTGTGTGTCAATAGTGTTATATACGAACTTCCAATTTAGCGACGAATCAACATGCCTAAGCCACAGACTAGCGTGCAAAAGCCAATGGACGTTCTTAGAAACTCGATAGACAAGAATGTTCTGGTCGACGTCAAAGGTAACAGAGGTTATTCAGGCATCCTTGAGGGTTATGACATCTACATGAACCTCGTAATCAAAAATGCTGGAGAAACTATCAATGGCCAGACTACAGGCGTTCATGAGAGGATCCTCGTCAGAGGAGATAACGTTATCTTCGTTTCCCCATCAAAAGGTGATAATCAATGAGTAATGGAACAGCCGTAATGGGAAAAATGAACAATAAGAAAGTTCATATCACTTGTCGCAGATGTGGACACCATACTTACCACGTCAGACAGAAGAGGTGCTCTCACTGTGGATTCCCCGCAGCCAGAACTAGATCATATAGATGGGCTAAAGCCAAGTGATCACTGTGCTGTGGTCGGATATATTGGTGGGGAGCCAGCATATCCAGTTATTCTTTCTTCTTTGAAAACCCTGCAGCATAGGGGTCAGGAAAGTGCAGGCATAGCTACATTTCATTCTTCTGCCATAAATGTCAGAAAGGGAATGGGGCTCGTAAGTGAGGTTTTTAACGGCCGTACAAAAGATTCAGAGTACCTCACAGGAAATGTGGGGATAGGGCATACCAGGTACTCTACCCTTGGGTCAAAGGGAATGGAGAACGCCGGACCATTTCTTGTTACAACATCAAAAGGTCATATTGCCATTTCACACAATGGTGAGATAACGAATGCGGACCGCCTTAGAGAAGACCTCATGAAACAGGGTCTCACATTTCTTACCTCGTCGGATACAGAAGTGCTGCTGATGGAGATCGCCAGAGAGACTTCAGTTCATGGCATCATTAATGGAATGAAGATAGCAGCCGACCGCCTAAAAGGAGCATACTCCATTACCATGCTAATCAACGATCGCCTTTTTGCAATGAGGGACCCTATTGGATTCAGGCCGCTTGTTATTGGAAAGTTTGAGGATAATTACATTGTTGCATCGGAGTCTTGTGCCCTTGATGTAATAGGGGCTGAGAAGATCAGAGATGTAAAGCCGGGAGAGCTCATTGAGATCTCAACCGACAAAGGCATAACATCGCTTTTCACCATTCCAAGCAAGAAGACGGCCCATTGCATGTTTGAATACGTCTACTTTGCAAGGCCGGACAGCGTCATTGACAACATAGAAGTTTTCCGGGCAAGAATGAACCTTGGAAAGACGCTTGCCGAAGAGCACCCGGTAGAAGCAGATGTTGTTGTTGCTGTCCCAGATTCCGGAAGAGCACATGCGCTCGGTTACGCAAATGCATCGGGCATACCATACAGCGAAGGGCTCATAAAGAACAGATTTTCTGCCAGGACATTCATAATGCCTTCGCAGGAGACCAGAAATTCAGCCATAAAGCTGAAACTCAATGTGATCAGGTCCGAAATTGAAGGGAAGAGAGTTATCCTGATAGACGATAGCATCATCCGTGGGAACACAATGCATCACATTGTTGCCTTGCTCAGGAAATCCGGTGCAAGGGAGGTCCATGTAAGAATAGGCTCCCCCCAGGTTGTAGCACCCTGCTTTTTCGGTGTGGACATGAAGACAAAGAATGAGTTCATTGCAACTGGAAGGACTGTAGAAGAAATAAGGAATGAAATAGGCGCGGACAGTCTTGGATACGTATCAATACCGGGCCTTGTGCATAGCATTGGCATGGAGAAGGAGTCCCTCTGCCTTGGATGCCTGACAGGCGAATATCCCATTTCACTTCCGGATGAAAAATTCTCCAGGCAGAAAGAGCTTGAAAGCTTCACGCCATAAGGGAAAAAACTCTTAATGCCAAAATTTACTTTTTCCTTTTAAGCAACTGCTGCAGGCGCTCTATTTCCTTTGACTGGTCAAGTTTTGTACCGGCGTAGTCCGCCCTGATAGCTATGGCAACCTTGCCCGCCATGTAACGGGCAACCTTTCCCCTGTCACTTGTGCGAAGTGAAGACATTCCCTTGACCTTGAAAAGAGCACCATGCTTTGGAGGAGGAGAACCATGAATTATATGCTTGAAGAGCGCTTTCTCTGCACCTAGAACCTGAATTGCACTTGCGGGCATGAGCGCTAGGTTCCTTATGCTTCCCGCGTGATACAAAAGTTCAATTGCTGCCTCTTCACCTATGAGTTCAGATGTGTTTGGCATTGATGCCCTTGCCTTCTCAGACAGGAATTCAAGAGTGTACGCTTTCAATGAGCATATTGATTCGGCAGATTCGGAAATCCTGTTCAACACTCCTGAGAGGTCCTTGGGGAGATCGAGATCCTTCAGCCTCCTGAAGTAACCGCATGGGTCCTCATTGCCATAGCTCACACCGGTGAAAAGTCCGAAATTTGTAACTTTCTCAAGTATGAGGTTAAGAGACTTGTTCAACTCTGGAATGAGTGCATAAAATTTCCTAATGTACTGATCTTCTGCAAATTCCTGCTTAATTCTGTATTTCCCGTATTCAATCAGAAGTTCTCTGAGGTCTGGTGGATGTTGTGCCTGGACAAGTTCCAAGCCCACTTCCCTGCCTTCCCTCAGGGAATCAAAAACCTCCGTGTATCCGGATTCAATGTCCCTGTAGACCAGGTATTGTCCTGAGGCTCTCCTGCCGTACCAGCTAGCGCCTTCTTTTCTCTTTTCTGAAGTCCTTCCTTTTGCCATCTCTACTCTTCCTGTCCCCCTTGAATTCAGTCCTTCTGCTGCGCGGTTCCTGTTTTCTGTCCCTTCCTCTTTCAGCCTGTCCGGGCCTGACTGTCACCGGTTGCCTGGCCGGCTTTTTCTCTTCGCTCTTCCTTTTCCGTTCTGCTCTGGCCTGATCGGGATTTTCAAGCAGTATTCTGTCAAAATCCACAACCTTGATGTCCCTTATCTCGTCGTAGTTGACAAGCATCTTTCCTGTGCCAACAAGTTCATTGTTTTCAGACAGCACCGCCACCCTGTCCCCTCTCCTTGGTTCTCCGATGACGGCCCTTATCCCTCCGGGGAAGAGATCTGATCCCCTTGATATGGTGCCCAGTGCAGATTTTTTTACAATGACCTTTGAGTAGTCCCTGAAGAGGTAATCCAATGAGAATACCATCCTTTGAAGTCCTTCAGGGGAACCCTCCTCCTTAAGCTTCAATGCATCCCCCAGTTCCTGGAGGTTTACCAGGTTCTTCTCCTCGAAAACACCGGTCCTGGTTCTCCTGAGTTCTGCCATCTGGGCGCCACACCCCAGGGAGTACCCCATATCGGTGCAAAGTGTCCTGATGTAGGTGCCGGAATCACATGTTACCCTGAAAAGAATAAGGCGCTCTTTTATCTCCATTATCTCAAGCGAGTGTATTCTTCTTTTCCTGAGCGTCCTCGCCACAGCAGAACGCATTGGAGGTAACTGGTATACTTCGGTTTCATATTCCCTGAAAACTGCCTCTACCTCCTCACGAGGCACATCTTTGTACAGCCGCATGACGGCAATATATTCCTTCGGCTGTTCATGTGCAATATCAATGAGTTTGGTGGCCTTTCCCAGGGCCATGACGAGAACACCTGTGACAGCAGGATCCAGAGTGCCTACGTGGCCAACCTTCTCCATTCCCAGGATCTGGCGTACCCAGTAGTCTACCTGATGGCTGGTTGGGCCCTTTGGCTTGTCTATAACAACAAATCCATCTATTTCACTGGATTTTTCTGATTCCTGAAGATTCATAAATCTGTTCTGCCACCTTTTGTGCTGTTAGCCGGTCTGAGTTAATAACCAAATCGTAGATTCCGGTTGAATTATAGTCGATTGAGTAGAGATCTAGGTATCTCTTCCTCTCTGAATCCTCCCTTGTCCTCAGCATTGCCGAGAGGTCCGATCTGTTCCCTTCCCTGTGTGATATCCGTGAGAGCCTTGTGTCAAAAGATGCAGTCAGGAAAACCTTGAAGGCTTCAATGTCCCTTTGATGGCACATCCATCCTGCAAGCCGTGACTCCACCACGATGTTATCGTGGGACGATAGGAAATCCACAATCATATCATCCTGTTTCCTGTCTATGTCCGGGTGGTCCTCTGCATAGAGATTGAATTCCTCTACCGACATGCCGTGCTTTCTGGCCTGTTCCCTGAAAAAATAGCCACCTGAAAAAAATTCGTACCCAAGGTGTTTGGCAAGAATCCTGCCAACTGTGGATTTGCCGCTTCCTATGGGTCCACTAATCGTTATTCTCATATTGCGTTGTTCTCTCGATCTTCCTTATCTTGTATGTGAAATCGAAGTACTTGATGAACATCGTGACGATGTAACCGAATACAAGGATTGCAAAGAAGTAAACCACGATCCAGTAAGGCATCAGCCAGAGATGGGCAGAGGCGACGTTAATTTCGAAGTCCCACGGAAAAGCGATAACCTGGTAGGCCAGTTCGTCAAGGAAATAGTACAGCCATGCTATGAGGAATAGAGTGATTATGGTGAAGGCCAGCAGTGGCTTCATGGTGTTCATGCTGATCTGGGTCTGTTCCATGGACATTTCCATCCTCATCTTCTGGAGTTTCTGTATCTTATCCCTCTGGTTGCTTTTGTAGGCTGTGCTCATTACCTTGTTGAAAGATCTCATCCTGTTCTGTATGCGGCCCATCTTTACCCAATCCGTGAAGAAGTAACGGGGAATGGATGTGAGAAAACCTATGATGACTCCTACAAGAACAATTGTGATAAGCGGAAGCTGGTAATTGAATCCCACAAGAGGCATCAGTACTATTCCAAGCGTAGTACCGATATATGTACGCATTGTGGCGTTCGTAATGATGAAGATCGAGATAAGACTGATGAACATGTAAACCATCTGGAACCTCATCATTTTGGACATGGCTTCCTGCTGAGGCCCTTTTTTTGCGGGTTGCCTTTGTGGCGTTTGCTTTGTAGTTTCAGTCATTATGGCATCAATCTCCTAACTATATTCTGTGCTGCTATCTCAGGTTTTCCCTCTATGTTTTCCAGAAAACTCACGGTGGCACCGGTGTATACAGAGTACGCAGCAGCATAATATCTGTTGACCTCCTGGTGCTCCCGTATGCTTTCGAAGGTGTCTTCATCCCGTTTCCTGGATGGATCTGCGTTTCTTCTCCCCTGTATCAATGCAGAATCCGCCTCTATGAGGAAGTAAGAGGAAACCTTCAGTTCCCTGATGACCCATTCTGGTAACCCTGGCATGTAACCATCCGGTGTCCTGATAGTCATATGGGTGTCCACAACAACATTGTCCATCTTTCCGATAGCTGCGGATGCTTTCTTCTGAAGATTTATCTGGGTGTCAACAGGAAGTCTTCTCAGCTCATCCCTGTTGCTCACAATGCTAATCTCCTTTGCCATCTCGAACATCAGTGTTCCAAAATTTATGATCTCATACTCGGTCTTTTTCTTCACCAGATCAAGTACAGTTGATTTTCCTACGCCCGCTACTCCCGTTATAACGACTCGCAATTATCCACCTACAAAGAATTGTCTTATGATCGGATGCATCTCCATCATCTGTTCTTTGCCCATTGCCTCATAGAACTGGATCACGATGCCTACGGCCAGGAGCAGTCCTGTTCCACTGGTATTTCCTACGGTTCCAATGAGGTTTGCACCCGCAGCAAGTAGACCTACGGCCGCGCCACTGAATACAGTGATGGCGGGAATATACTTCTGAAGCACCTTCTCAATGACCTTGGGGTCTCTCCTGAACCCTGGAATCTGCATACCACTGGACATAATCTGCTTCGCGACGGAAGCAGGCCCCATGTTCGTGGTCTCAATCCAGAACTTGGCGAATATTATACTTGCCACCACCATGAATCCGAGGAACACAATCACGTGGATCGCCTCCTGCAAAGGCGTATGCCCTAGAAGTATGGCTGCGCCCGAAGCAGGTTGAAGTATGGGAAACAGCCAGTCTGACAGGCCGTTTGGCGAGAACAGGTAATAAGCCAGCCCTCCGGTTGGAGTGGTTTGTGAGATATTATACTGTGTCAGTTGTACGGCAGTTGGATACGAACCCAACAAAGCATTATGCCCCAATAATGGAACATGACTCAATACTGGACTACTCCAGAATAGCAGGGTCCACATTGACACATTGGCAAGCAGGGCTGTGGCAAGTATAACCGGTATGTTTGATGCATAGAAAAGTTGCAGAGGGTACCTTCCCCTTGCTCCCCTCACCCTCTCATGGGCAATTGGCAATTCTATCTTGCTGCTCTGGAAGTACGCAACTATGAAGAAGATAAGTATTGTTCCCAGCAGAGCGATGATTGGATTGGGGATTCCTCCAGGCACACCAAAGAGCATCTGCGGAAGGCCGGTCTGGATAAGGTAGCCCGAGCTGGCGTGCATGAGTATGTAAATTGTTTTGGGTATGGCCCCGGCGGGCGGGTTTGCGAGTGCTAACGGAAGAGCGCCATTTACGGGAATCCAGTTTATGCTTCCCGTGATAAGCTGCTGTGAAACGCCTGCAGCAATGAACAGTGAAATACCTGATCCTATACCATACTTTGAGACAACCTCATCCATAAGGAATACGAGGTATGAACCGAAGAACAGTTGGAGAATAATGATTGACTGTGCAAGGAAGTGGCCGTAACCTGGAGCAAAATTGCCAAGCCTTGTCACAAGGGAAGCATCCGGGACAAGATATCCAAAAGCCTGCGGAATAGCTTCCACAAAGATCATGATGATAACGAGAAGTTTCTGTACGCCCTGATAGACTGCCCTGTCTTCGGAGTTCTGAAGATCGATGTTGAAAATCTTGGCTCCAGCAAACAACTGCATGACTATACTTGCAGTTACAATGGGGCCGATACCAAGAGCCATAAGTGAACCCTGGGCACCTGCAAAGATGGCCCGGAATGACGCAAAGACATCCACGGACTGGCTTGTGTTTAACCCGTAGATGTAGATGTTGGTAAGCGCGAAGTAAAGGATGACTATGAGAGCTGTCCAGAGTAGCTTGTACTTGAATTGCACGTGCCCCTTTGCTTTCTTGACTGCAGGCAGCTTTGATGTCAGGTATTCCAGACCGTATAGCTTGCTCTGCTTTGGGCCCACATAACTGAAAACAAGATATGCCAGGACAAAGAGGGGCGAGATTAGCAGTGAGACTATGAAGAGCTCGAGAGGGCCATAGTGATTAAAGTACCAGAACGCTGCCACGACTAGAGCGAAGACGAAGAGTACCGGGACAGCTGCCCCTTTATTCCTTTGAATCTGTGCCATCAGTCTCTACCGTTATGCCCAGAGGTGAAAGCTTGTTTAATGCCTTTTCGGTTGCCTTGCTGACAATTATTCTGGACTTTTCCCTGAAACTGCCGGAGCCGAGTAGCTTTGTGAAGCCGGCAGACTTTAGGTCTATGGTAAGAACGTCCCCGTCCATTGTTGCATATCCCTTTTCCCTGAGATAGTCAAGCCTGGTTGAGAGTTCTGTGAGTGTCAGAGGCACGTCGGATATTCCCGGGTGATGGCTTGTAAATCCGTGTACTCCGAAGTGCTTTGGGTCATTCTTAAGGGTCCACACCCACCTGTGTTTGTGGAGACCAGCCATTCCGCTGCCTCCTTTCTTGCCTTTTCCACGACCGGATTTCATTCCGCGGCCATAGTTTCCGCCTCTGAGTTTCTTAGTTCTCGTTCTTACCATTAAGGTCAACTCCTGGTTTCAGCATTTTTAGTATGAGGGTGTTAATTTCCTTCCCCCTGTATCCTGCAGAACCACCCATATTGAAGGGTTTCCTGATGGCTTCGTAGCCACCCTTCGGGGGGTTTAGCCTGACTACAGGGACGATATCCCTGATGTCCTTGAATTTTAGCTTTCCTTTCTGAAGTGCTTTTGCAAGGTCCTTGTAGCTCTTGAAGCCTGATATGTCCTTGAGTTCTTCTTCGTCGAGGTATTCGTGCCCTTTCTTCTGTGCCCTGTGCTTCAGGACCAGTTCCACTGTGTCGTCCTCCACTTCTCCCCAGGTAACGTAATCCTTGGCGACCTGGAGCATCCCACGGTTTATCTCGTTGTCGTCGATGAATACCATGTGGTTGATTCTGTGAAGCCTCAACAGTTCGGCTGTCTTGGCAGCCTGAGGCTTTATCCCTGTTTCTCCTCTAATTCGTATCACTGCTAGCACTGGCCACACTTCCTACATATATTGGCGTCGTAAGTTTCAACGCCGGGTTTACCTTCATTTTTGCTGTTCCTTTCATTGCATCAAACACTGCGAGGGCATAGTTGACTGTTGTCTTTGTATGGCCGAGTGCAAATCCCCATACATCGTCAATGCCCGCCATCCTCAGCACGATCTTTGGAATATCGCCTACTGCCCTTCCTACTCCCTGTGGGGCGGGCTTTACTGTAACTTCCACAGATCCTGATTTCCCATGGACCATGAACGGAAGACTGTGTGCCTTGCCGCATCCACATTCCCAGGAACCGCAGCCTCTTCTGATCTCCAGTATATTGAGCTTGGCGTTGTTGATTGCTTTTCTGATTGCAGGGGCAGCTTCTTTTGCCTTTCCTCTGCCCACACCGATGAAGCCGTCCTCGTTCCCTACTACAGCAGTAACGGAGTAGCTCATTCTTCTGCCTGAGTCAGTCATTCTCTGTGCCCTTTCTATGTCGATTACTTCGTCCTTCAGTCCAGGAAGAAGGTAATCCACTATCTGGTACTCCTTCAGCGGCAGTTTTGTTCTGAGAGCTTCAGACATGGTCTTGATTTCCCCTGACGCCACCATCTTTCCAAGTTGCGTTCTTGGGATCCAGGTCTCATCTATCATAGTTTTTCCTCCAGTAATTTCTTGTATTCATCCAGTTTCTTTCCCACGGGGTTTTTCAGGTGCTTTCCACTTAGCCTGTCCGTATCAGGGAAGATTGTATCATCATGAGGTATCTCTGCACCGGAATCAACATATCCCTTAAGGACTGCAGAAATTTTGCCTCCTTTCACTATGTTGTACCTGCCTGTGTCCAGTATGGATTCTTCAACATTCTTCTTTTTGGCCATAAGGCCAACGGCATACCCTACCAGATAAGATACCGGGACGCTGTTTCCTGTGACCTCGAGCCCCAGTTTCTTCAGTGTTCTTTCATTAACTGTGCACACAACCGCGTCTCCAGCCTGACTATATTCCACTAACTGAGCGGTGATCCCTTTGTTTGAGGGTCTTACCACAAGCCTTGGAACCCCCGCCTTCAGGAGCTTCAACCTTTTGTGGTAGTTTGTTACGCCTTCCCTTCTTCTTCTCATTACACTGTATTTCATCATTTTTCATCACCCAGATAGCCTGACGACTTCATATGTGACCTCAGCTGGGCTCTGGATTTTATTGATCCTCCCTTGATCTGGGAGTAGAACTTCCTGTAAGTCTTCTGGTCAATTCTGTTCTCTGATTTGAGAGTCCTGAGTTCATCCCTAAGTGCCCTGATGGTCTTTATCCACCTGTCTTTTCTGGGGAACCTTGCATATTTTGTACCCCTGACAGAACCGGGGCCTCTTCTTCTCTCTTTGGATCTCTGGATTACTCTCTTCTTCAGCCTTGCATTTGAGTTTCCTTTTTTCTGCCTTACCTGTATGACGTTCCTGTTGATCAGTTCCCTGATGTCCGAACGTGAGGCAGCTTCGTCAACCTGGTCAAGGCTGTTTGTGTCTATCCAGACTCTTGATATTCCGGATTTGAAATGTTCTGCTGCGATTCTTCTTGCCGTTTCCGGTTTCATCTTACTCTACCTCCGGATTCAGTATTCTTATGTTGAGCTCTTCCGCCTTCTCCATTATTAGTTCTCTCTTCCTTGATCCCACGCTTGAGCCGATTCTTGCTGCTTCTCTGAGCGGGTCAAGGCGCTGAAGGTCATCCGGCGTGTAAACGAGCACTTCCATGAAGCCGGATGGATGCAGTCCTCTCACTTCTATGGGAGATCTGTATCCGGGTTCCACGACAGGGGGCCTTCTTGCCAGGTGTTCCCTCTGCTTGGAGTGCTTTCCCCTTGGTTTCCTCCAGGAGTCGCCGAGCTTCTTGTATCTGAACCACTCCTGCCTCCTGAATTCGACTCTCTTTACCGCATTCTTGTTCTTGATCTTGAGTAATCTCTTCTCGTTTTCCGTGAGTTTCGGTTTTATGTATGCCAACTAGTTCACCCCTTCAATATGTAAATTCCATCCTGGAATACCCTGAGATCGAAGCCTTTGATCTTGGTTGCTCTTTCAATGTTGGCTGCAGTTTCACCGAGATCTCTCTTGTCTATTCCGTTAAGGAAAACCCTGTCTCCCTTAACCGAGACCTTTGTTACTCCATGAATTTCAGCGATCCTTGGGCTCCTCTCACCGAGGAAGTTCTCGATAACTACGGAGTTTCCCTTAACCGACACCCTCATTGGAAAGTGAGTGTAGTCAATTTTCATTTCGTATTCAAATCCCTTGGACACACCTTCACATATGTTGTTTATCTCGGATGCCCATGTACCCACAATACCTCTGGATCTCTTGTTGTCCTTGCTGACATGGATCTTGAGGGTCTTGCCTTTCATAGACACCCTGACATAGTTATCCCTTAGTGTGCGGGAAGCTTCGCCAAGTTTCCCCTTGGTATTGATTTCCCCTTCCTTGACCGTAAGGGTAACTCCTTCCGGTATTTCGTATGTCCAGGTTTCCTTCCAGTCTACCATTTCATTCACCTAATAAACGTAAGCGAGTAGCTTACCTCCCAGTCCCTGTTTTCTAGCCTCTATATGACTCATAACACCTTTGGTAGTTGTGAGTATCAGTATGCCGAAATCCTGGGCCGGGAGATATCTTGACTCGTACCTTTCCAGATTCATCTGCCTTACCGGTAGCCTTGGCTTTATGACACCGCAGTTGTTGATGGTGTCGCTGAGCACTATTTTGAATTTTCCGCCTCTGCTCTCGTCCACTACTTCAAAGCTCTTGAGATAGTTGTAGTCCTGCATGACCTTCAGTACCCTGCCTATGAGCCTTGCAGCCGGTTCGGCCTCTATTACTCTCTTGCCTGTTCTTGATGCATTCTTGATGCTGTTGATTATATCATTAAGTGGGTCGTGCCTCATTGTTTCACCTCAGCTGTACTTCCTGAATCCCAGTTCGGGTGCGGTATCCCTGAAACACTGTCTGCACAGCCTAAGGCCGTATCTCCTGACCATGCCTCTCTTTCTTCCGCATCTGACGCAACCTTCCTTGTGGCCGAAATTCTTCTTTGGTTCGAGTTTTACTTGTGACATATGTTCACCTGACTACCTCAACTTTAAAGGCCTCTGAAAGGAACTTCATTGACTCCTCCCTGGGTACCCGTATTGCTGTTGGGAGCTTCTTTGCCCCGATCTTTCTTCTCCGGAGCCTGTATCCACCCCTTCTCTTCATAACTATTGCTACATCCAGGCCGAATATACCAATATCCGGATCATATTTCATGCCTTCAAAATCCGTGTAATCGGGAATTCCGAAGTATGCGTTCCCCTGCCTGTCGAATGAATAGTGCTGTACCTTGTAATCTCTAGCGTAAAGTGCCCTCTTGAGGAAATCCGCGGCATCTTCTCCCCTGAGTGTTACCTTGGCCCCTATCTGCAACCCCTTCCTTATGTTGAAGTCCCTCACCGTTTTCTTGGACACGGTAAGTACGGGCTTGTGTTTCGTAAGCATCTCGAGGACACGAACTGCCTTGTTAAGCCTGTCTCCTGCCTGGCCCACCCCAATATTAAGGACAACTTTGTCGAGCACCAGTTCCTTCATGGCGTTTTCCTTTACTTCCTTCTTGGCTTTCTTTGCAGGCATTACTGCTCTCCTCCGGATATATTAAATGAGTACTTTGGGCCCGCGATTATGAATGTGTAGTCAGCTATGGTTGAGAAACCCTCCTCGAAGTGCACGAGGTTGCTTGTGGACGATTCCTTGACTTCCACCTTTTTTATGGTGCCCGTGCTCCCTACATGTGCTCCTCCTGTGAGGAATGCCTTGTTGCCGGGCTGCATCTTGATGATGTGCTGCACCTTCTTTTCCGGCACTGTCATGATTAGCACATCTCCCGTGGAGATTGACTTGTCTTCTGTAATAAAGTTCTGGCCATCATGGAGAACGAGCTGAGTCTTGCCGCCCTTTGTCGTAATCTTGTTGAAGACCTTCATGGGTTTGATGTTACTGTTCTTTACATCCTCCTCTTTGACAACGAGTCTTCCCTTGCTGTCATAAAGTACCCGGTAGTGCTGGTTCAAGGGCACAACTGATATTACATCCATGAACCCAACTGCGGTCTTCCTTTCCTTGACGATCCTGCCGTCAAGCTTTATGAAACCGCTGTTGAGCATCCTGGTCACTTCACGTTCCTTATCACCAAGCTTAAGGTAGTCCCTGAGCACTGTGAGAAGTGCAACAGAACTTTCCCCTGTGTGCTTTCCCGCGTTGGGTGTAGCTCCCCAGAAGAAAACCTTTCTTGGTATCTTGGTGGCTCGTGAAATCACGAGTCTCTTCGTCTTATTGATCATCTGTTACTTCACTCTCCGATTTTTCTTCATCTTCTTCAGAAGCTTCCTCTTCAGGTTCTTCTGCCGAGGATTCGAGGGTATCGGTTTCCTCGACCTCTTCTGCCTCTGCGTCTACTATTCCCGGTTCTTCGGGAGCAGCCTCTTCAGGCTCGGGCTCTTCTATTGTGATTTTCTTTATTGCAGCTATGTTCCTTAGCTTCTGGATTCTCTCCTCACGGGAGAAGTCCAGCTTTGTTATGGTCAGGTCTTCCGGCTTGAGGAAAACGGAAGTCTGTTTTCCGTCCTCCTTTGCCACAGTTATGCCCTCAACAGACACACGGCCGGCTGAGTGGTCCACATCGACAACCTTGCCTCCTTCGCCCCTTCTCTTTCCTGATTTGACTTTTACTATGTCTCCGACAACAACCGGAAAGGCTCTTACTCCATATCTCTTTCTCAAGTCGCTGTTCAGGGTCACCTTAATCTTTGATATCATCAATTCCACCAGCCTATACTATGGTTGAAGCTATTGCAGCAATTCTTGGCCATCTTTCAGCAGCTTCCCTGGCCACAGGGCCCTTTATTTCTGACCCCCTGACTTCGCCTTCAGGGGTTATTAAAACAGCGGCGTTATCATCGAACTGCACCATCGTTCCATCGGCTCTCCTGAATGGCCTTCTCTGCCTAACTACAACTGCGTAAACTACCTTTGCCCTCATTTCCGGGGTTCCTTTCTTGACACTTGCAATGAACATGTCTCCGACGCCTGCGGCCGGTATTCTCTTGGCAACGCCATGGTATGCCTTAACACCAATCAGGCTGACCATCTTTGCTCCGCTGTTGTCTGCGCACGGCATGACAGCTCCGAGCGGGAGACCCCTGTGCTGTTTTCCTGCTATTCCCTTCATTGCTTCACCTTTTCAATCACTACAAATGAAACAGTTTTGGCAAGATTGCGGCATTCGGCTATCTTGACCTGATCTCCGGCCTGCAGGTGTATGCAGTCCGGTACGTGTGCATGGTATTTTGAGAACCTCGTTTCCTTCCTCTCGTACTTCCTGAGCGCTTTCTTGTATTCACGCACAATTGTTGCACTCTTGATCATTGAAGCTGACTCGACTGTGCCGGTAATCAGCTGCCCCCTGACCTTAAGCTCACCATGGAAAGGGCATTTCCTGTCCTGGCATTCCTCTTCAGGCGGAGTTACTTCAAATCCAATATTCTTAGTTATAGTCATCACCTTTGTTTTCGTGTTTGATTATTTTTCTCAGGTTCTTCAGGCGTTCTTCCGGCCTCATTAGTATTGAGTCGCCTTTGAGCGTTATGATGAATCTTCCTGATTTGATTGTGAATTTACCGGTTGTTTTCGGTACTATCTTTATCTTTCCGTCAACTTCTATTCTGAAAGTTCTTGCTGTTTCGTCAACGATGTGACCATTGAGCTTGTCGTAAAGCGGGTTTGAATGTGAATCAACAGAAATGGATGAGCTTATGAATTCCCTCATGTAGTTTCTTGTATACATCTAAACAATCTCCACCTTGAATCCCATGTCCTCGAGATATCTCTTGACGTTGTCCCTGTGGTCCCCCTGAAGCTCAATTGTCCTTCCATCTTTAACTGTTCCTCCGGAGGCAACTTTCTTCTTGAGTTCCTTGGCAATGTCATGTATGTTCTCTGACTTTGGATCGATTCCCTCAATTATGGTCACGTTCTTTCCGTACCTTCTCTTGTCAACACTGACTTTGACTGCCTGATTGTCCCTGGTAAATCCTTCCCAGGGCTGCAATTCTTTTGGCAGACCGGTGAAATTCTTATCCTTCATTACTTGTTATCCTCCGAACCCAGAACAGTCATTATCCTCGCAATCTGTCTCCTTATGGATCGTATCTTGCCAGGGCTGGTTGGAGCACCTCCCATAGCAACGGAGGCTCTCTCATTGAGGAGTGATTCCTTAAGGGATTTAAGCCTGTCCTGAATTTCTTCCTTACTCATTTGTTGCAGCTGTTTCGCTCTTAGCTCCATTTTCCTGCACCTCTGAAACGGCCTCCACCTGAGGCCTTATGTCGGCTCTTATTTCGTCCGGCAGCTTGTAATCATTCCTGAGCATCTTAACGCTCACTCCGATTACTCCAAGCTTCATCTTGGCAATGGAGAAACCGTTCTCCATTCCAGCCCTTGCCGGTTCCCCGGAGTATTTTATGGATCCGAAGGTGAACTTCTGTGTTCTTCCCCTCTCACCGGATATCTTTCCGGAAATTCTTATCATGACCCCTCTGGTTCCACTTTCTGTAACCCTCCTGAGCGAAGTGTTGCCTGCTTTCCTGTATGACCAGCCCTTCTCAAGTGAGAGTGCTATCTTCTTGGAAACAACCTGTGGGTTGAGATCGGGCTCGTTGATTTCCTTGACTTCAATCTGTGGTGATTCCACTTTGTATCTCTTTTCAAGATTTTCTGTAATTTCCTGAACTTTGCTCCCATGCCTGCCAATAACGAGACCAGGCTTGTTCGCAAACAGTGTGATGTTCGTCCCGAACGGTGTCCTTTTCATCTCCAGACCACCGAAGCCAGCGCTTTCTGTTGCGCTTCTAAGGTATTCTGTTACGAGAAGCTTGTTGACAGCGTTGGAGATGAATTTTCTCTCTTTCATTCTGTAACCTCCTCCACTACTATGTCTATGTTAATCAGGTCGCGGAAAAATGCCCCTGCCCTTCCGTAAGCCTTTGGTGTGAACTTCTTTATTACTCTGCCCTTTGATGCTGAAATGTGCTTTATTATAAGGGAATCTGTGTCAAGGCTCTTGAACTCGGCATTTGCCTCCACATTGCCAAGGAGATCGAGGAATGCCTTTGCTGCTCTCACTGGATATCTGCCCGGACCGTTGCCCTTTCTGTGGGATACAGAGTCAAGGTACCTGAAGTAGGGAATTGGAGTTTCCTTGGCAATGACCTTGCTGAGCGTGTTCCTTGCCCTCTCAAGAGGCATTCCCCTAAGGTGGTGAGCCACATTGACTGCGTCCTTCATGGATATGTCCACTTCCTTTGCCCGCGCAATTGCGGTTCTTTCCGGAATTTCTGATATTGAGTACCCTTTCATGTTCATCACTTCAGTGGCATAAACTTGGAAGACCTTGTAGCTCCGACTCCTGGTCCGGAGTGCTTGACGTCTTTTCTCGTTGGTGCAAATTCTCCAAGATAGTGACCTATCATCTCAGGCCTGATTTCGAACTTGATGTATGAGTTTCCGTTGTATACTTCCACCACTTTCCCGACGAACTTGGGAAGAATGATTGCATCCCTCACGTGTGTCTTGAGTTCCTTGAGGTCGGGAGATGCAAGCTTCTTGTAAAGAACGCCCTGGTCGTGGTTGTCTTCTCTCTTGATTGACCTTCTGGCCCTTGCGGGGAGGACTTCAAGCAGCTCCTCCATTGAGAGAGCCTGAAGCTCTTCCAGTGAATATCCTTTGAACTTGAATTCCTTGGATCTTCCCACCATCACCTTCTGTGACTTTCGCGCCCTTCTCTTTATCGACTTTACTGATGCCTGTTTATTCTGTGCCATTCTTACTTCCTCCTCTTAGGCGAAAGCCTTCCAACCTTCCTTCCTGGTGGTGTACCTCTACCCACAGTGCTTGGTCTTCCAACATGCTGGTGGTTGCCGCCTCCATGCGGGTGGTTAACAGCGTTCATAGCCACACCTCTGACAGAGAATGATTTCTTTGCCCTGCTCTGGTGGTAGTGAACATTCCTTCCTGCTTTCAATATCGGTATATCCTTGCTGCCGGAACCTGCAACAAAACCCATGGTAGCCCTGCACAGTGGGTGGAACTGTTTTATCTTTCCTGATGCAAGCTTCACTGAGACAGCGTCTCCATGGCTCACTATCTGAGCACTTGCCCCTCCTGTTCTGCAGAATTTGCCCCCGTCTCCGGGGATACTCTCAATGTTGTGTACGTAGGAACCATCTGGTATGGAACCAAGTGTGAGTGTGTTTCCCAGTGATGTCCCTACCTTTGAGCCAGAAGTGATTTTCTGGCCAACGTATGCACCATTGAAGGCTATCTGCATGTACTTTTCACCATTTTCATTTGCCAGGACAAGCACTGGTGAGTTTCTGCCCGGCGCATGTATAAGGTCCCTGACCACGTACTGGCCCTCAGGAGTTAGTTTCATGTCCCCGGTGTGCCTGTGGCTTGGGCTTCGGAATACAAGTCCGCCCTTTCCTCTTCTTTGTGGAATGATTAGTTTACCCATAATTCACCTCAGAATATTCCGATCCTCCCTGCGATCTCATCGGCTGAATACTCAGGTGAAAGTTTCACAACCGCCTTCTTTCCGAATTTGGTTATGAGCATATTAACCGAGTCCACCTTCACGGAGAATCTCTCTTCTACTTCTTTCCTTATGTCTTCTTTCCTGCTCTTCTTGTGTACGATAAATGTCAACTTGTTTTCCTTCTCTACCTGCAGCATGGTTTTTTCTGTTGCTACGGGCTTGATGATGTATTCTTCCATCACTGCTCACCCCTCAGATTCTCTATGGCACCTTCAGTGTAAACCGTGAGCCTTCCGCCGACTCCTCCTGGAGCAAGCTTCCTGATGCTCAGGCTGTTCGGGGTTGCGATATCAACGCCGGGCAGCGAGGAGAATGCCCTGAGTGCTGTTCTTGATGAACCAACGATGAGAAGGCTCTTTGGCTGCTTGTATCTCCTTCCCCTCATTTTTCCTCTTCCTGCTCTTACCTTCGTTCCTTCCTTGGACCTTTCAATATCATCAAACAGGCCGAGTGCCTCAAGGAACTCCTTTGCATCCTTTGTCTTCCTGATATTTTCCATTGAGTTGTCAACTATAACGGGAAGTTTCAGTTTCTCTGGGACCCTGTGACCTCTTGCCTTCACCGACTCGAGTGACGATGTCATGGCAATGGCACCGTATCTTGCAACCTTTCTCTCCTTCTCATTGATTCCCTTGAAAAGAACCTTCGCGGTTCTTGGGGAGTGTGCGCTCCTTCCACCGACAAAGCTGGCAAGAAGAACAGCCCTTGATGAGCCTGAAGTTCTCGGTATCCTGGCGGTTCCTCTTCCGGGACCGGCATTGTGCCCAACCCTCCTCGTTCCAGCTAGAGGCGATGAGCCATATGGCTGCCGGAGTGACAGGGAGATGGCCCTGAATGCTTTTCTTATGATGTCTTCCCTGGGTACTGTGGAGAATACCTCAGGAAGATCGATTTTTTTCTTCACTTTTCCACTAAGATCGTAAACGTTTGATTTCAGTTTAATCACCCTGCTTTGACTCTCTCGATACGTACGAGATAGTAACCTGATCCACTGAGGAAACATGCTGCCTAGAGGGGTCCCTGAACTTTATGAGCCTCTTGGCTGCCCCAGGGACTGAACCATGAATTAGTACGTATTCGGTCCTCACAAGACCATAGTTTGTGAATCCACCCTTAACATTAATCTCGTCTTCGCCGTCGTTCTTTGCGTATTTCAGTATACGGATGTTGTGCGCAGTCCTCTGGTGTGTACCAACCTGTCCTGCCTGTGGTACTGTGTTTCTTACCCAGTCAGGATGCCATGGGCCCAGAGTTCCAATCATCCTCCTGTGTTTCCTGTTGTGTTTTGAAAGTAATTTGACGCCAAATCTCTTGACGTGACCCTGGAAACCTTTTCCCTTTGTAACTCCGATAACATCGGCAAAGTTTCCTGCCTTTGAGAAATCTGAAAAATGAAGCTCCTTTCCAAGGTGCTCCTCTGCATACTTCATCTTTTCCTTTACATCGTTGCCCCCAATCCTTATCTCGAATATTTCGGGAGACTTTGACGGAACACCGGTTATAAGCTGTGGGTTTGTGTGAACAATAAGCCTTACATCAGAGACTTCCGTAACAATTGGGGCTTCCTTGCGATTCTTGGAAGCAGTGATTCTCCTGCTTACTTCCTTGTCAAGATTATCTGACCACTTTTCGTAAACTACTCTGAGGCCCTCTATTGTCTCATCATAATACCTTATTCCTGCAACCGTGAGCGGCGGAACTTCTACTACTGTGACTGCTGACATTATGTTCTGGCCGGCTGTGACACTTTTCTGCCTGTAGTCTACCATTTCTATGTGTGTCATTCCGACTTTGTAGCCTGCGAAAGCCTGGATCTTTGCAGATCCTTCGCCATCAGGCCAGCTTCTAATGTCACCTTGCATTCTTTTCGATCGTACCCTAGGGTAGTAACCCATAGACCCCCGTCTGGGGTGATGTGGCGTTGCCATTGTTTATCACCTGTTACCGTTACACATATTCGGTCTGCCAGAAGTTTGGCAGCCTATCTGGGATGCCTGAATGCATTGCCCATTGTGTATGGTTTTAAGTTATTCGATAACTTACAAGCGTATTTAAACATTTATTCACTTTCGTAAGGGTTCAGTTGATCCATAAAACCGTTATATCCAAAGCTTCTGGACAGATAAAGATGAGAAAATTCTGGTTTATATGAACAATTTAGAATGAGGAGTAGTTAAGAATTGGAGGTTTTAAAAATTTATGGGGGTAAACCCCCTAAAGAGATTATCTAGCAGGTGTAAGAGGTATACTTATGCTGAATAACTGGTTAGGCATCGGGTATGATGCTTGTGAACCCAGGCCAACATACAGCTCAAATGTGAATGATTGCCCCTTGCTTATTTCATGTGGTATCGGACCAACTAGGGAGCCCCAGTCGTTGAGCCAGTTCGTTGTCAATCCGTCACTTGGATCATTCAGATAGGTTATGAAAGTGCTGAGACTGTCATTGCCAAAGCCTGTGGAGTTCATTCCAAATGATGTGTTTCCCGTGGCCGGATAACCACTAACCAAGATGTAATTTCCATTTGAATTTACAAAATAGTCTTTGACGGTAACATTGTTATTTGTGGCGTTCAATAAGAGTGCAGCGTCTCCAGTGTTCTTAATGGTGACACTAAAGGCAACATAGTCGCCATCCAGAAAATTTGAAGTTGATAGTGCAACTGTAGCATTCGACCCACCATTACCTGCTGTTGTAGCTACAAAAGTCTGAATGTTTGTCAAATTGTAGTCGGCACCATTTATTCCAATAGAAGTCTGGTTTGCATTCGTTGTAAGACCTACCACGGTTGTGGTGAAAGATACGCTGGCTTCCCTCGTTATCACTTGTGTGGCTCCACCATGTTCAAGAAATGCAACCCCTCCTACGACACCACCGGTCATTATCACTGCTAGAATGGCTGCGGAAATCCCTTTGTGCCCCGCCATCCAAGTTCTCAGCCGCCATATTTGTTTCAATATATCATTGGCCATACAAAATATAACCCAATATATTATATTAAAATAGAAGAACTTAATAAAGAGAAATGCTTAAATATATAGAATTCTCAATATTAAAGATTATCAAATAATTGTGATAATGTATTAAGAATGAAGTACAAGAGTGGACATTGTCGGAAGAGCATCCGTTGGAAACATTTTTTATCAAAACGTTATCCCCCTACCTATTTCTGCAAGGCAACACTTGCAAAGCCGAACAAAAAGTTATAAAGACACATAGCAATAATGGGGAAGTGGGTCCGTAGCTTAGCTAGGTAGAGCGATGGACTCTTAATCCATAGGTCGGGGGTTCGAACCCCCTCGGACCCGCTTAATCCTTGGTTATTTCTGTGAGCCTGTACGATTCGCTCTTTATGTTAACAACAATGCAGTGGTGCAATATCATGTCAAGGATGGCTGAAGCCATTGCCTGGTCCCCCATGACCTCACCCCATTCTGAGAAAGACTTGTTTGAGGTGAATATCGTTGAGCACTCCTCATACCTGTAAGAGACAAGCTGGAACAGGAGATTGCCTTCCTCGCGATTCAACGGGAGATAACCGATCTCATCCACTATCATGAGCGCATACCTTGAGTAGCTCCTGAGAAGGATGTTAAGCCTGTCTCTTCACCCCTCTTTTGAAATATTCAGGCAATTATTTTTAATATTGAGGATTTCGAATAAGACTCTGAATCTTCACTGATCAAGCTTGAGAGCAGGAATATTGCCATGAAGATTGCAATATTCCTTCAAATATTGCCCTTATTCCCTGATTTTCCCTGTATCTTTCAGGGA
>OFHI01000004.1_pt1 | contig 89562 bp, 90 predicted proteins | sample 1522021 | NCBI WGS metagenome assembly OFHI01 (sample SAMEA2464839, study PRJEB22497) | soil metagenome | biome: Grassland; feature: Farmland; material: Clay | place: Australia | collected 2013-02-01 | depth 1.4 m | reverse complement strand
TTTCGGGAATAAAGGAGGTTGTCTACAGCAATGGCTCACATGCACCGGTAGAGCTGACAAAGGAGCAGAAATACGTCCTTGAAAAGCTTTCAATTGAACTGTAGTGATACAATAGGGCAAAGATAGGCGTGAATGGGCACAACTAAAAAGAAACTGCACATATGCCAAAAGACTAATTTATAGTAATTGGAGATACAGTTTGGAATGTCGGCTATTATTTTGATTGCCTTAAAATTCATTCTCATAGTTGTAGGGGGGATTGCAGCCGGAATTATCGGCTCGCTCACAGGACTTGGCGGAGCCACTGTCCTGGTCCCCTTGCTTTCTCTTTTCTACGGCATTCCTATCATATTTGCAACAGGAGCGAGCCTAGTCTCCACAATCGCCACATCTGCGGGCAGCGCAAGTGCCTACACCAGGGAAAAAATTACAAACGTCAAGATTGGCATAGGCCTTGAGATTGCAACAACTGTCGGTGCAATCGTCGGTTCCCTGACAGCAGTGTTTGTCTACAACCACAATCTGGACTGGGCTATTTATATAGTATTTGGCCTGGTTCTTCTCACATCTCTTATACCCACTATTCAAAGGGGCAAGTATGAGGAACCTCCCAAGATGCTCCCTGACTGGACAACCAAACTTTTCCAGCTCACAGGTTCCTATTTCGACAAGAAACTGAATCGGAAGATCGACTATCAGGGGATCAGATGGTGGCTTGCCGAGTTTATCATGTTCTTTGCAGGCCTTATTTCTGGGCTTCTGGGAATAGGGAGTGGTGCACTTAAGGTTCTTGGAATGGACTGGGCCATGAATCTGCCCATGAAGGTCACCACCACCACAAGTAACTTCATGATAGGAATAACTGCAGCAACAGGGAGTTCAATATACTGGTATGAAGGGTATGTTCAGATATTCATTGCAGCCGCAACCGCATTGGGGGTGTTGATTGGCTCTTTCTTCGGGGCGAAAATCCTTATGAGGATAACAAACAAGAATGTCAGGTGGATTTTCTTTGGCATCCTGTCATTCCTTGGCGTAGAAATGCTTCTGAAAGGGCTGACACAGGAAGGTGTGTTCTCCTTAGGGCTGATCCCTGAGGTTTTCGTTTCCCTTTCGTTTTCGATGGCGATGATCATCGCATTGTATGTATTTACAAATAGAGAGAGGAGGAAGGATCATGAACAGGCAGATTGATCTGGATATCATAACCAGCTATACACTAAAGACAGGGGTTATCATAAGTATAATTCTCATTTTCGCAGGGGTTGTTCTCCTCTTTATAAGAAACGGAGGCATGGGGTATTCTCTATCCTATCTTGCCCATTTCACACAGACCCTGAGTTCCTCTGGCATTTCGCTTTGGAACATCCCACAGGGTCTGGTCTCACTTGATGGTATTTACTACATAACACTGGGTCTCTGGGTACTCATCTTCACACCAATCTCTGTAGTCTTCATTGCAATTCTCGATTTCATGCGAGAAAAGAACAGACTTTATGTTATCATGAGCATAATTGTGCTGTTCAATATCTTCTTTGCAATGCTTGTAGTGCCGAGGCTGCTTTGAATCAACTATTAACCAAAAATCCCCTTAATTAACTCTTCTTGTAAAAAAATGTTTATAATTAATGTGGGGATTCAAGGGCAGGGTCGAATAATGCTAAATTTTGAGCGTGTCAAAATAGCACATGAAGACCCCCACGAGAGGGTTGAAAGCTTCGAGATCGAGCCGGTCAAAGAGTATTCTGACAGCGAAGCAGTTGCGGAATCAAGCAGATGCATAGGATGTAATATCTGCACTCAGGCGTGCCCGGCCAGTCTTGACATAGGGGGCTACATAAACAGCACTGCAGTTGGTGATCCTGCCCAGACCGTGAGGATCGTATTTGAGAACCTGCCTTTTCCCGCAATCATTGGCAGAGTCTGTACACACCTGTGTGAAGACATATGTGTTATGTACGACACCGGCGGGCCAATTGCCATAAGGCACATAAAGCGGTATGCAGCCGATAAATTCGCAGATTACGGGGAAGTGTTAAATCTCCCTAGAAAGAAATTCATTGGAAAGCGCGTGGCTGTAATCGGCGGGGGGCCATCCGGCCTGACAGCAGCATATTACCTTTCAATTCAGGGGATTAAGGTCACACTGTATGAAAAGCTGCCGGCACTGGGTGGATTTATGAAAACTGGAATTCCCCGATACAGGCTGCCCCAGGACGTTCTTGACAAGGAGATAGGTTTCATTGTCTCCCAGGGGGTTGACGTGAAGCTTAACACAGAGATAGGCAAGGATGTGACATTTGAGGAGATAATGAGTTCCCACGACGCCGTCTACATGTCAGTTGGCAACCAGAAACCACACATGACCGGAACTCCAGGCAGCGATGCAGAAAATGTGATTCATGCTACCGAGTTCCTCAGAAGAGTGAGTTTCGGCGAACGCATAGATGTTGGAAAAAACGTTGTAATTATTGGGGGAGGTTTCACGGCAAACGATTCATCCAGGACTTCCATGCGACTTGGGGCCAATAACGTATACATCATGTACAGGAGAAGGGAAATCGACAGGCCAGGTTATCCCAGCATGAATGCGGATGAAGAACTCGAGGAATCTGTCGAAGAGTTTGTCAACTACGTCTGGGAGGTTACTCCTTTTGAATATGTCAAGGAAGGCAGCAGAGCAGTCAAGCTAAGATACTGGCAGAATGAGATGGTCACGGAGAAGGGCGGAAGAGCCAAGCCTGTTCCCATTAAAGATAAGGTGCACGAGATAGACGTTGACTATATTGTGGAGGCAACGGGGCAGGAAACTGATTACAGTTTCATGGGGGATGATTACCTCAGGCAACTCAGATTGACCCCGCACGGACAGCCCATAATAAATGACACCAACATGACATCTATCAGGGGACTGTTCTCCGGAGGCGACTCCACAAATTCATCCAAGGACCTCATAAGTGCAGTTAGGGACGCAGACAAGGCAGTAACAGGAATACTGGATTATCTCAATGTTATGGACCAGGTAAACGAAGACAGGCTGCCCATTCTCGACAGGTGGAAAAAGTTTTCATCGACATCGGCGAAAATGGCTTATGCCGAGAGGTCAAGATAATTATTTAATCAGGAAATGAAATCAAAGCCTGTGTAGGGCACCAGCGCTTCAGGGATCTCAAAACCAGGTTCATCTCTGACCTGGTAATTCTCCATTATTGCAACGAGCGTTCTTGTGGTGGCAATGGCTGTGCTGTTAAGTGTGTGGACGAAGCGGTTTCCTTCTTTCGTTCTGTATTTTACATTGAGTGATCGTGCCTGGTAATCCGTGTCGTTTGAAGCTGAAACCACTTCCCTGAACCTGCCCTGAGCAGGGAACCATGCCTCGATGTCATACTTCTTGGCTGCCAGGTTTCCCAGGTCTCCGGAACAAATATTCACGACCCTGTATGGGAGTTTTAGGCTCCTGAATATGTCTTCGGAGTTCTTCACAAGCTCATCAAAGTAGTCCCAGGAGTCTTCAGGCTTGCAGAATATGAACTGCTCGATCTTTGTGAATTGATGAACCCTGAAGATTCCTTTGGTATCCTTTCCATGCGATCCAGCCTCTCTTCTGAAGCAGGGAGATATACCTGCGAGCCTCGCAGGAAGGCTTGTTTCTTCCAGAATTTCATCCTGATAAAGTGCAGCAAGCGGGTGCTCTGCCGTTGAAATAAGGTACAGGTCCTCTCCTTCTAGCTTGTACAGGGTGTCCTTGAAGGTGTCAATGTCAGTTGCCCCTTCCATGGCTTTGAAGTTCAGCATGAATGGAGGTTCGTACAGTTGGAATCCTCTTTCAGATAGGAAATCGGCGGCATAATTCACAAGTGCCATCTCCAGCTTGACCATTCTGTTCTTGAGATAGTAAAATCTTGCGCCTGCAGTCTTAGCTGCCCTTTCCAGATCTGCAATGTCAAGCTGCTGAAGTAGATCCACGTGACTTGTGGGCCTCTGCGAAATCTGCTGGTAATCGAGGGATGAATCGCTGGCCTCCATGAAGTATTCCAGATCCTCGGGGTGCACCCTCGCTTCGCCCCAGGTTCTCACTACCTTGGCCTCCTCCTCCGTCATGCATATGGGCACGCTTTTGTCTATGAGATTCGGTATGGTTTTGACAATGCCGGTTCTGGATATTTCTATCTCTTTCCGGGAAGCTTCCATCTTCTCAATGCTTGCGTTCAGCTCCCTGACTTTTTCCTTTATCCCGGCTGCATCCTCTCCTTTCTTCGCAGCCTGGGAGACCTGGAGACTCAAGCTGTTCTTCTGGTGCTTGAGTTCGTTGATGCTCTTCAGATTATCTCGCCAGGTTTTGTCCAGTTCAAAGAATTTGTCAAGAAGTGAGGCATCGAAACCTCTGGCTTTGCAGGAATCGTAGAACTGATCAGGGCTTTCCCTGAGTAGTTTTATGTCTATCATTGTCAACTGGTTAAGAAAATTGCCCTAATAAATAATTAGGGGCTTGATTAAAGATAGCTCCAGCCGCCTATGCCCTCATCGTCATCGTTGCTGCCGTCTGTGAATTCTTTTATGACTCTTCTGCCGACCTGGACCTTGGGTGCAGATCTTACGGCTCTCAGACGATCGTCAATCCCCTTGTTCATGTAGCTGAATGAAAGATTATCCTCCTGTGTGCGAAGCGTACTCATGAACCCGCCTGTATAGCTGAATATATTCATAATTACAAGGGAACCTGGCAGAATAATTGCGAAGGTCTTGTATATTCCATATCCTGTGTACAAGTCGCTCAAAAGGCCGGAGTATGCGAACAGTTTGCTCTGACTGAGTGTTAGGACACCGTTGCTGAAGTAGTTGTTAACACCCGCAAGGGACCCGCTTGTAAAGGGGGCCATCATGAAGGTTATGATGATGATGACTGAGGTTGCTATGAGGGATGAGGTGATCGCCTTGGATGTAGTACCTGATTTCCTTCCTCCTATGTAACCTGCTATTGCCGGGCCCGCAATGGGGATCCACCAGAGAAGCAGTGAAAAGAGGACAGAATAATATATGCCCTTTGGTTGCGAATATGTAAGAATGTCCTTTTTGTTTCGTTTCTGGTATTCCTTCTGAATACTGCGAATTTTCAGGTTCTCTTTTATATTTCCCAATCCAAAAGTTTTACGTGTCATTCATTTGTCTGACATGAAATAAACAGATTAATATATAACTTTTTTCACTTCGGCATGAATTGAATCAAAAAAATGTAAAAAAGGGGAAAAGACAGGCTTATGGATTAAGCACCATACTTTTCCGCCCTGTCTGACAACTGAAGGAGCACCTTCATCACGTCACCACTTGTGATGTGGTAAGATCCTCCGGAACAGGACACCTCGTCGTATAGCCTTGCCTTATCAACCCTTATGCCGGAAGTATTGAACAGAATCGGCAGTGCGTCGCCCGAGTGGTCTTTGAGGCTGCAGGGTGTCGAATGGTCTCCTGTAACACAGATGACAACATCATCGAGGTGTTCGAATATTCCACTCATGGCCCTGTCAATTCGTTGGATTGCATCCCTCTTGGCAACGGCATCTCCGTCATGCCCGGCCACATCTGTTGCCTTTATGTTCATTATCAGAAAATCATATTCCTCAAGTACTTTGTAGGCTGCTTTGAATTTTGCTGAAAAATTGCTGTCAAGCCTTCCGGTGGCGCCTTCGACTTCTATCTTGTCCATTCCAACAAGCTGGCAGATCCCCGTTATCATTGGTATCCCCGAGATACTTGCGCCTCTTAACCCGTGCAGATCGCTAAACGGGGTAAGCCTGGGGGCCAGTCCCGGGCCTCTCACCAGCAGCTCATTTGCGGCCGGCTCTCCATTTCCATTTCTGTTCCTGTTTACAGGGTGTTCAGAAAGGATTTTCCTTGCTTCTGCCAGATATCTGTTCAGAACCTTTGCAGTGTACTCCCCACCCTGGTCAAGGGGCTTTACTTCGTGTACTTTCAAACCGGGCTCATGAGGATCCGAGTCTGTTATCCTGTCGGATAGCCTTTCCCCTCTCATCACAAGGGCAGCCCTGTGTTCCACGCCCGCCTTCACAAAGAACTCTACACCGTCAACAGAGAAAGACAATGCTTCGGCAAGGTCTTTTGTCCCTTCCGTTATCCGTCCCGCTCTCCGGTCAACAACAATGCCTGAATCATCCGTGGTCCCGAAGTTCGCCCTGAAAGCCACATCTCCCCCAAGCACCTTCATGCCAAGTCCCATGGCTTCGAACGGACCACGGCCAGTGTAGAATTTCTCAGGATCATATCCCAGCAGGGACAGGTGTGATGTGTCAGAACCGGTTCTGTAACCGGGTGTTATGGGGTGCATCAATCCGCCCAGGCCTGTCCTGGTCAACCTGTTTAGGTTAGGCCTGTAGGCGGCCTGCAAAGCTGTTCTGTTGCCAAGTTCCTTGTTTGGCCTGTCTCCAAGGCCATCCAAAACAAGCAGGAAAATCTTCTTCATAAAGGGTCACCCTCTCAGGTTCCTTCCTTCCATTCCTCTGCGTATTTCTTCTGTTCGTCCGAAAGCTGGTCTATGGAGATCTCAAGCCCTTTCAGTTTGAGCATTGCCACTTCAAGATCTATTTCCCTTGGCACAGGATAGACCTTGTTTTCCAGCTTCTCATGGTTCTTGACCAGATACTCAGCGGTCAGTGCCTGTATGGCGAAGCTCATGTCCATGATCTCCACAGGATGCCCCTGCCCAACTGCCAGGTTAACAAGTCTTCCGTCTGCAATCAGATCGATGGTGTTGCCGTTCTCAATCTTGTACCTGTTAATGCTCTCCCTTACAGGCCTTTTCTCAATCGATCTCGTTTCGAGGTCCTTTACAGGTATCTCGTTGTTGAAATGCCCAGAGTTTGCCACTATGACATTCTTCTTGGCAACGAGAAGGTCGTCGTAAGTTACAACATTTTTCATTCCTGTTGCAGTGACAACCAGATCCGCCTCCCTGATTGCCTGATTCATGGTTTTCACGTCAAATCCATCCATGGCAGCTTCCACGGCCTTTACCGGATTTATCTCCGTGACTGTTACCAGGCCGCCAAGCCCCTTCATTCTCATTGCAATCCCTTTTCCGCACCATCCATAGCCCGCAACTACTATTCTCTTGCCAGCCATCAGGACGTTTGTGGCGGTCATTATTCCGTCGAGGGTGCTTTGGCCGGTTCCGTAGCGATTGTCGAAAAAGTGTTTCATCTCGGCATCGTTCACGTCAAACATGGGGAATCTGAGCGCTTTCTGCCTCTCCATTGCAAACAGCCTTACCACTCCGGTGGTAGTCTCCTCATTTCCGCCAATTATGTTTTCCAGAAGATCTGTCCTGTCTTCAGTAACAATTTTGGTGAGGTCTCCTCCATCATCAATTATGACATTGGGCCTGAGATCCAGAGTTTTGTTCAGATATTCATAGTATTCTTCCTCTGTTTCTCCCTTTCTTGCATACACGTCCATTTTGTAATCGCTCTTCAGGGATTCAACAACGCTGTCATCTGAACTCAGTGGATTGCATGATGCCATCCTTATATCGGCTCCCCCCTCTCTCAGGAGGAGCGCAAAGATCCCAGTTTTTGCCTCAACATGAAGGGCCATTGAAATCTTAACGCCTTTCAGAGGCTTTTCACGGACAAATCTATCCCTGATTTGGGCAGAAACATCCATTCGTTCCCGTGCCCATCCAAGTCTTAAATATCCTTTGCTAATGTTCTCCATGATCTCAGTAAGTGATAGGGATCAAGGCTTATAAGCACGCCTCTCACCATTGGCGCCACATACTTGCCAGCTTTCAAACTTCGTCTCCTGTTTGAACTGTTGTTCCACATAATCTTCCATTGGATTGACTCCGTGAAACAAAAGAACTCAACATGGCCCTGTTGCAAGAAAATCAAGTTCTATACTCTCATTTCCATTTCAGAAGAATAGGGAACAGGTCGGCTCCAGCTTTGTGCAGCATTGTTGGCAAGGGATAAGTGAAGATCCATGCTGGATGAGATGACAGCTGGAATTGAAATTCCCCTACATAATGCAAAGGTTTAGTTAATATTCGCAATAGTGAGCGGAAAATGAAGCTCAGTGATCTGGGATTGCCCATCCAATTTCACGACATGTTCGAAGGGAGGGATCTGGAACTCTATCCACATCAGGAAGAGGCAGTCAGGGCACTGGACCAGGGCTCAAATGTGATAGTTTCCGTCCCAACTGCTTCGGGGAAGAGCCTGATAGCTTACGTTGCAATCTACAGGGAATTTCTCAAGGGTAGAAAGTCGATGTACATAGTGCCGTTGAGGGCGCTAGCTTCAGAGAAATACGAAGACCTGAAGAAAATGTCTGCCCTGGGAATGAAAGTGGCCATATCCGTTGGTGACTATGACGATTCACCCGACTTCATAAGGCGTTTTGATGTTATTGTCTGCACTTCTGAGAAAGCTGATTCCCTGTTTCATCACGACCCCTCAGTTATGTTCGACATATCACTCATAATCGCAGATGAATTACATCTCATCGGCGATGAAAGCAGGGGACCGCGCCTGGAGACCTTTCTTTCAGCCGCCAGATTTACAAACCCTGACACAAGAATACTCGGCCTGTCAGCAACAATATCCAACATTGAAGATGTGGCAGGCTGGCTGGACGCCAAGACAGTTATTAGTGATTTCAGGCCGGTGAAGCTGGAAAAGGGAGTACTCTTCAACAAGAGGCTCGAATATGAAGATGGCGAAAACGTCGCTTTCAAGGGGAAGGATGAACTGGCCAAAATCTGTGAACACTTCATCTCGGAAGGCGGGCAGCTCCTTATATTCGTCAATTCCAGAAAACGTTCAGAAGATCTCGCAAGAAAACTGTCAAACTCATTTCCGGAGGATTTCATGGAAACCTTTGAGTTTGAGCCTCCGTGGGGCACAGAGACAGACAGGTACCAGGATTTGCTCTCTGAACTTATCCCCCGGGGTGTGTGTTTCCACCATGCTGGCCTTTCCTCTGTGCAGCGCACTCTAGTGGAGGGACTCTTCAGGGAGGGAAGGCTCAAGGTCCTGGTAGCGACCCCTACGCTGGCGGCAGGAGTCAACCTGCCTGCGAGAGTTGTAGTTATACGGGATATAACAAGATTCTCCGATGGATATGTTGGTTACATTTCAAATACAGAGGTTCACCAGATGCTTGGAAGGGCAGGAAGGCCAAAATACGATAACACGGGGTATGGGATAATATACGCGGCATCAGAATCCTCCATGGAACACGCCTGGGAATATCTTGCAAGTGAACCCGAACCAGTTTTTTCCTCCCTTGGAAAGGAATCCCTCATCCGGTTTAACTCACTGGCACTCATTAGCACAGGACTGGCGAGATCCACTGATGATATAATGCGGTTTCACGAAAAGACACTGCTTGGTTATCAGACCGACATATCCCTGCACAGCACTAGGTTCGATGAAGCACTTGCTTTTCTGCTGGAACACGGGTTTGCAAAGGAAAAAGGCAATGACGTGGTCTCCACCAGGTTTGGAAAAACTGTGAGCGATCTCTATATTGATCCAGTCTCGGCCTTAATACTCAGAAATTATCTCGAGGACGGTAACATAAGCGATCAAAGGTCCCTTTTCTACATCTGTAAAACTCCGGAAGTGCCGTCACTCATGGCAAAAAGCGATGACACAGAGGACATTCTCTTCTTTCTTGAAGAGAACAACATAGAAGAGAGGCAGACAGATGATGTGTTCAACGTTGCGAAGACGGCAATGGTGCTGCATGACTGGATATCTGAAAAATCCATAGACTACATGATCAGCAGGTACAACATAGGGCCTGGCGATATACAGGCTAAGGTGAGCAGCGCTGAATGGATGGCTTACTCTCTCTCCAGGCTTTCGTCAATGCTGTTCCAGGAAAGAAGATCCTACTTCGAGATGCTCACAATCAGGATCAAGGAAGGCATCAAGGAAGACATCTGGGAACTTACCTCCATACCTAACATAGGGAGAGTGAGGGCGAGAAGGCTTTACAGCGCAGGTTTCAACAGCCTCGATGCGGTTGCAGGCACAAGTGAAAAGGAAATAAGCAGGCTTCCCGGATTCTCGCATAAACTGTCTGAGGACACCATATCACACGCCAGAACCATTCTCCAGAGGAGACGGAAGTGACCCTTCACCTGAAGACCTGGAAATCCCGGGCCCAGGAAATCATCACCGAGCTTCGCGGAAAAAATGCAATCGATGTTCGATATCAGATCCAGAGGGATGAGCTGTACGTGTTCATCCCCATTACGGAAGCGGGAAAGGAGCTCGAAACAGACTCAACGGTGCTGGTCGACATTGGGCCTCTCGATTCAAAGGCAAAGTCTTTCCCGAAAACTGCAGGCGGCGCATTCGATCTGATCGGCAACATAGCCATAACCAAAATAAGAAACAGGGAACGGGCACTGAAACTCGCAGAAGACCTTCTGAAAACACACACTGTCATAAGGTCGGTCTATCTGGACAAAGGCATAACCGGGAAATTCAGGTTGAGGGACCTCGAACTGCTGAGCGGTGACGAATCCTATCTCGCAAAGTACCGGGAGAATGGCATATACTTTGAACTTGACGTCTCGAAGGTATATTTTTCGCCAAGACTGGCGACTGAGCGCATGTTTGTGGCAAAAGATGTAATGGAGGGAGAATACATCATTGACATGTTTGCAGGCATAGGGGCATTTTCGCTCAACATTGCCAAGTTGCATTCAGCCATGATAACGGCCATTGACAGCAATCCGGATGCGATTGATTTCATGAGGAAATGCATATCGCTCAACACCCTGAAGGGTACTATAACTCCTGTATGCGGTGACGCGGCAGATGTTCTTTCAGGACTCCCCGAGGCTGACAGGATTATCATGAACCTTCCTCACGAGGCACAGAAGTTTCTGGAACTGGCTATTGAAAAGCTGAAGGCCGGTGGAACTATGCATTACTATGAGATACTTGATGTGAACGGACTTGAGGCGCGAATGGAACAGTTCAGGTCACTTGGTCTTGAGATATTGAAGAAGAGGGAGGTCCATGGTTATTCCAGCACTCTGAGCATGTACTCTCTCACTGCCACAAGAAGTTGGGAATAATTATTTAGTTCAATTAACAATGTCCTCAATTGGAATGGGAATAGCCGACCAGATTGGGAACCTTACGTCTGAGGTTTACGAAAAAGTGCTGATGGATCAGGTCCTCAAGGGGGAGATACCTATGCATATCGGCATAATTACGGATGGCAACAGAAGATATGCACGTGGAATAGGGATATCTGAGAACGAAGGGCATATCCGCGGCAAGGAAAAACTGGAAGAGGTACTCCAGTGGTGTATGGACGTGGGAGTTCGCGTTGTGACTGTATACGGGTTTTCCACTGAAAACTTCAGGCGTGAAAAGAAAGAGGTGGAGTTTCTTTTCAGACTAATCAATGATGCATTCCTTGACCTTCTCGAAGACAAAAGAATCTATGAGAACAAGATTCGTGTCAAGGTTATTGGTGAATTCGACGTACTCCCGGATTTCCTCAGGGAGACAATAGGGAAAGTGGAAGAGTCTACCAAAGGTTTCAAGAATTTCAGCTTCAACATTGCCCTGGGATACGGCGGCAGGGCTGAAATAATAACTGCGATCAAGAAAATGTACTCGGAGATAGAAGAGGGAAAATTCTCAATCGAAGACGTTACGGAAGAGAAATTCCGGGAATATCTGTACGACCGTAACCTCCCGGATCCAGACCTGATACTCCGAACAAGCGGGGAAGAGAGGATTTCCAACTTTCTGCTATGGCAGTCTGCATATTCGGAGCTGTATTTTTCAGACGTGAACTGGCCGGATCTCAAGAAGACAGATTTTCTCAAGGCCATATTGTCATTTCAGAGCAGGAAGAGACGGTTTGGAGTATAGATGTACATAGCCATAGACGACACAGATTCCAGGGAAGGGATGTGCACAACATTCCTGCTTACGGAAATTATCCGGAGAAGTGCCCTGGACATAATTGGATACCCGTCACTGGTGAGGCTCAATCCCGCAATAAAGTATAAAACCAGGGGAAATGGGGCGCTCGTGGTGAATCTGGGAACAGGTAAAGGTGAATCCCAAACAATAGGATATTTTGGCTCAAAAACCGTGAAAGGGTACAAAGAAGGAGAAGAGATTCCTGATCCAGACTTCCTGATGGAAATTGCAAGAGATGTTATTGAAGAATATTCAGTAATGGATGATCCAGGCACTAACCCGGGAATCGTAACCTCCAGCAGGCGCTTCCAGCCTGAATTCTACTGGAAAGCTGTAAGGGAGGAAGTTACAATAGGTGAGGCAGAGGACTTCATAAAAAGCCAGGGGGGCACTTATGCCCGGTTCAAGAATGGAAGAGGGATAATCGGGGCCGCTGCATCCATTTCATGGCCAGGAGTTAACCATACTTATGAATTACTTGCTTACAGGTTTCCCGGGGATCAAGCCCTGGAGCATGAAACCAGGATCAAAATTGCAGAGGAATCCGACAGCATTCCGCATACTTTCAACAATATAGACAGGAGGAATGGCTACGCTGCAATATTTCCCAAGGAGAGAACCCCGGTCCTCATGGGAATCCGGGGATTTTCCAGTGAACACATCCTGGATGAATTCAGTGAAATTATTTCGGCAAATAACATCCGCCCCGAACGCTACATCTGCTTCAGAACAAATCAGGGAACCGATGATCATATCATCACCGATTTCACAGCCATGGAGAACAGGAAATCATACAGTGTATCCGGCGAAGTTGTGAAAAAACCAATTGCCATCCGGGGCTCCCACTACTTCTCTTCAATCCGTGCTTCCGGCAATACCGTGGGGATATCAGCATTTGAACCCACGAAGGAATTCAGGGAAATATTCAGGCAGCTTCTTCCCGGTGACATGGTCCATGTCTTCGGAACTTACATGGAAGGCAATATCAATGTGGAGAAGCTTGAAGTTGTCACCCTTTCCAGCCACTATGTGCGAACCAATCCTGTCTGCGGCAACTGTGGTGTCAGGATGCTCAACAATGGCTCCGGTGACTACAGGTGCAGGAAATGCAAATCCAGAAAGTCTATCCCTTCATACTCAAGGAGGGATCGCGGCCTGAGGCCGGGCAAGTACGATGTTCCGGTGATTGCAAGACGTCACCTGAGTCGGCCTTATGAGATTGAGGGGATAGAACCGGATCTGGTACAGGAGCCAATTGCAAAATGATCTCAATTACGGGAATTCCAGGGGCCGGAAAAACCACGGTCTGCAGGGAGCTTAATGCCAGAGGGATCAAATGCCTGGGTGCATTGGACGTCCCTGGTGCCGAAGCATGCAACGACAAGGGGGAAGTTGACACTGAGTGCCTGAGGGTCAAGATCTCCCACTCTCCCGTTCACATACAGGTAGTTGAAGGCCACTTCTCCCATCTCCTGGGATGCAGTTCCGTGATAATACTCGAACGGGACGAGGAGGTCGTGAGAAAGGAACTCGTGCAAAGAGGCTATCCAGCCATCAAGATAGAGGAAAACATCGACGTCCAGAGGGCCGACATCCTTTACCAGGAAGCACTTGCACTAACCCCTGCAACCAGGATACACCGGGTTAAAGTGGTTGAAGGGAGTTTCACTAAGACAGTGGACGCCTGCCTCAAATTCATGGAGCTTTAAAAAACAAAGATTAAGAGAGCTGAAACATTTTCTAGAAGGATGGTTCTCGATTCTTACAGGTCCACAGCCGACAGGATTCTCATCCCGCTCTCCCGCCCCTTCATGAAAATGCAGCCGGATTTCATTTCTGTACTGTCGCTGGCTTTTGCGGCACTGACGGGCATTTTTTTCTATTTTGGGGGTTACCTGATCCTCCTGAGTTTTTTCACCCTCCTCTTCTCGGCCCTTTTTGATGCAATTGATGGAAAAGTGGCCAGGCTCAGGAACATCGCTTCCAGGAAAGGCGATCTCCTTGACCACGTATTCGACCGTTACGCTGATATCTTCATAATGCTGGGGTTTGTCCTCAGCCCCTTTGCCCAGACATACGTCGGGTTACTCGCAATAATTGGTGTACTGCTCACAAGTTATCTCGGGGTGCAGTCACAGGCCCTCGGCCTTAAGAGAAACTATTCAGGAATACTCGGAAGGGCCGACAGGCTGGTTTTCATGCTGGTATTCATTCTGCTCCAGTTCTTCGTCGCGTATAGAGGCACCTACTATGGAATTCTGCTGACTCCAATCAACATACTTCTCCTCTGGTTCGCGGTTGCCGGAAACATCACTGCCGTTATGAGGTTCAGGGATACCTACAGGGCGCTTGGCGATTCCTGAAGCCCAAGAATCAGAGCTTCATACTCCATGGCAAGCTCCCGGGCCCTTTTCTGGTCCCTGGATTCACCGTAGACGCGAATGATTGGTTCTGTTCCTGATGGCCTCAGGAGGACCCACCCATCTTCAAATAGAATTTTAAGGCCGTCTGCCCGGTCAACATTCACGGATTCGCTGTAAGCAAGAATTTTTGCCTCGAGTTCCTTCCAGTCCTTCTTTCTCTCAACGGATGTTTTATGGATGAAATACTGCGGCAGCGTTGAAATGAGTTCAGAAATCTTGTGCCCGTCCCTGGCCATTAGATTGAGAATAAGCGCTACCGTCATGGCACCGTCTCTGCAGTACTGGTGTTCGCCATAAATGATGCCGCCGTTCTCTTCTCCGCCTATCCGGGCATTATTCTCTATCATGGCCCTTGAGACAATCGGGGCCCCTACCTTCGTCCTTATGAGGTTTGCCGAGGCAGCTCCGCATATCTCTGTTATGGCATCTGAACTGCTGATTGGCGTAACAACGCTGTCACCCTTTTTTACAACACTTTTCACAACAAGGCTCAGGGTCATATCTCCGTCAATGAAATTTCCTTTCTCATCGATGAATACGGCTCTGTCAGCGTCCCCATCATGTGCTATTCCAAGGTTGAACTCCCCATTTTTCATCAGTGTGATGAGGTCTTTCAGGTTCTCTGGCCTGGGTTCCGATGTTCTTGACGTAAACATTCCATCGGGGAATGCATTAAGGCTCACAACGCTGCAGCCGAGCCTTCGAAGAAGTGAAGGTGTAGTGAAATAGGAGGCTCCATTGCCACTGTCCACGAGCACTCTATAGTTTCGTGACCTGATCTTTTCTGCATCCACTCTGGAAATAATTGCATTCAGATACAGATCAACTGCATTGTTATCGTACCTCAGGCTGCCTGCCTTGTCCCAGCCTGCTGATACAAAGGCCTTCTCGTAGTAAATCTTCTCTATTTCCTCCTCATGTTCCCGTTTGAGCTCGGTGCCGTCATTAGCTATGCATTTGATCCCATTGAAACGTGGTGGATTATGGGATGCAGTGATTACGACTCCTGGTATTTCCTTCGATTTACAGTAGTACTGCAGTGCCGGGGTAGGCAAAACGCCAAGATCTGTGACGCAACAACCTGTGCTCATGATTCCTGCGGATACAGCATTGAATATCATGTTGCCGGTATCCCGGGTATCTCTGGCCATTGCGATGTTCCCTGACTTGAAGAAAGACCCTGTTGCTTTACCAATCTCCAGGGAGAATTCGGTAGTGAGATCACTGTTTGGAACTCCCCTGATTCCATTTGTTCCGAAAATTGCTGGATATTTTGAACTGGTGGACAATTTTACCGTATTTTCATTGTTTTGTCATATATGAATTTACTCAGATTCACTCTTCAAGGGAATAATCTCTGCCTCTCCAGGATATCTTGTCCATTCTCGCGGCCTTTGCGAGGTTATAGAAGTATACAAACGGTATCAGGAAGCTTATGAAAAACGCAGTGAACGGCATTTTCTGTGCCCTTTTTACCGACCTTGATGCGTTTATGATTGTAGGTATCAGGAACAAGAGGAAGATGGGGCTGGCGAACAGTGACAGCAGCAGCGAGGAAACGAAAAGAAGTATGGATGCGCCATAAAGTAGGATTCCATAATAGAAGACATTTCTCGTGGAATAGATGGAAAGTGCGGTCTGGCGATTAGCCCACTCCATGAAAGTTGGAAAGTCATCCGGCGAATTTATCTTCGGCATCGCCTCCCTGACATAGGCGATCTTCAAGCCGTGGTTTTTGCACAGCTTTGTCAGTGCTATGTCATCCGAGACGTATCCCTTGAAGAAATCCATCCCCCCATTCTCCAGAAGCGTGCCCCTGAAGGCAAGGGAACCCCCCCAGCCAAATCTGGTGAGTTTAGATTCCATCATCCCAAGCCCCACAAATCCCCAGATAAGCTTCACCTTTGACCAGAAGCCCCCGATCGGATCAAAATAGGGAAAAGTGGTGGATATGCCGTATTCCTCAGATTTCAGTGGTGAAAGAAGGCTTGAAAGCCAGTTCCTTTCCACAAGTATATCGGAATCCGCTATCACATAGGCATCAAATCCCGGATTCTGCTGAACAGCAGATGCAATGGCCTTGACTTTGCCGCTGCATTCCGAACAGACTTCCCGGGAGAACATGAACTCCATGCCTGCCTTCTTTATGGCCGGTACTGCGGCGTCATCAGGGGAGTCCACTATGGTCAGCGCCTTGAACTTGGGGTAATCCTGCATGGCTATGCTCTTCAGGTTTTCTTCAAGGGAATAATCCAGTCCGCGGCACGGAATCACCACAAGCACTGAAAGCTCATCATAGCTCTCGTAATGCTCGGGCACGTTCCTCACCGTGGCAATGTATGTTAGCCCAATGAAAATCAGCACAAGAAGTGCCGTGAAAAAATCAAAAAATATGTTGTGAAAAAAAGTCAGATCCATTCTCAGACCAGGGTTACTTCCTCGGTATCTACCTGCCCAACACCCTCTACCGAAGAAATTGTCTGCTCGACCTTGTCTATTTTGCCCTCTTCGTCAGGCACAATGACCTGAACCTTTATGGCTTTCAATCCAAAGCCGATTTCCTGTATCTCAACCTTGTTGATTTCGCAGATTGGCTTGATGCTCCCAACGACCTTTTCCTTGAGGGATTCGACATCCAGATCGGCGTCGGTTGGCAATATTTTCAGCAGAACAGCTACGTCTCCCATCTCTATCCCTTTAAGGTCCCTGAAAACCGCACTTGGGGCAGTCGTACTTTGTTGAGTGTTCTCTGCAGTCTTTGCAGCGTCCAATTAGTTCTTCGCCGCATTCCGGGCATTCGAATATGGAGTATCCTGTCTGAACAAGCCCTATTCCGCAGGATGTGCAATTTTCCTTGTATCTCATTCCAATCATTATCCTCTCGACGGAGAAACCCGAATTTGCTATTGAGTATTCTCCACACTAAGACTTCACCAAATTTCTGGAAAATATATAATCCTTCTCTAAATCACTAGTGTGATCATGAGTTCCATAGCAGTCATCACGATGGAGAAAGGGGAAAGAAAGGAATATTCTGCAGAAAACTGGTTTGTTGCATCAAGAGACCCCCTGTACATCGGGATCATAACAAAGCCAGCTCCAGGGATGTGGGAGTACCTTTCCCGGACACGGCAGATTGTTATGGAAGTTGACGGCAAATCCCACGATTTTGAAATTCCATACAGGATCGAGGTGGGGGAAAGCACAATCTTCTTTGCCACACCTTCTGGGGGGAGTTCCATACCGGAACTCTGATTATCCTGTAAAGACAATGAAGGAGAGTATTGCCAGGAAAATAGCAAGCACAAACACGAGGATGTATGTGTGCATATCCCACGAAAGAACCTTCTGGCCATCCAATGGCGGGAACGGGACCAGGGTGAACGCCGCCAGATAGAGGGTTATCTGGGGCAGGGACCCAAAAATTCCTCCCCAGAATGAGGAGAGTGTAAACACACCTGCAGCCATGAATATGGCCCCAAGTGCTATGTTTGTGGCCGGACCAGCAAGGGCAGTCTTTCCAACTTTATCATTCCCGTATATGCCCGACATGTAAACTGCACCCGGAGCAGCCAGGACAAAGCCAAGGAATGAAAGCATAAGCCCTCCCAGCAGGCCCAGTGGCCAAATCCTGAACTCAGCCAACCCTCCGTATCTTCTGGCTACCTGCCTGTGGGCGAGCTCGTGAAGAAGAAAGGCAAGGCAAACCGCAGCAAGGCTGACACCCACTACGTATAAGGCACCATAAGGGGAAACCCTGAAACCAATACGGGAGAAAGAGGAAATGGAGAACGCAAATGTCAGGGCCAGAACCGCTATGAGTATGTCCTGTATCTCCCTGTAAAATCTGGAATATCCGAACACTCTCAATCAGATTTCTCCTTCCTGGTTCATCTTGGACATGTATTCCATGAGGGTCATGACTTCAAGTGCTTCTGATACCCCGACCCTGAGGTTGAACGCTATGTGCAAAGTTTCTTGTTTTATGTTCTCCCTAAGGGCAATTCTCAGGAGTTTCAAAAGGGCCTCATCTTTAAGTTTTGGCCTTCTCGCAATGTCCATCTGGTCCTTTATGTAGATGTAGATATTTCTGGCCAGGATGGCATCCTTTCTCTCCAGGTTGTTGTAGATGACGTTTATCTTGAGATCACGCAGGCTTTCCATTTCAAAATTCTTTACAGCCTTCTGGATCACGTCACGGGTGAGAACCTCATACTTCTCCTCATTCACGTCGAAATAGAAGTCTCTGCTGTTGAGGAACTGGTAAACCGGATCGATCTGTTCTATGGGAATGTCTGCCTTATAGAACGCCTCTTTCTTGTCGAATATCTTGCCGATCTTGTATTCCAGTTTCAGGAGCCTGCTGACATAGAAGATGGTCTCCATGAACTCCTTCTTGGTCTTCAGGTCCTCCCTTAGTTCATTCTGTATATCCTTCGAGATAAGGGTCCCCTCGTACCTGCTCATGAGCTTCTCAGCCAGATCGAAGTTATCTGCTTCCATGTAACTCCTGATGACATACTGGAGGCTTCTTTCGTCAACATACTTAGGGTTGGTTTCATAGAACTTGATTACGGATTCATAGTCCCTGTCTTCGTAGTAAAGCCTCAGTAGGGTGTTGGTAAGGTTCATGCATCTTGAGAAATCACCGCAGAATTTCAGGCTCGAGAGTATGAGCTGAATTGCATCCTCCCTCAATCCCGCCCTGATTAGCAGGTTGGAGTAAAGCCCAACAATATCGAGGTCTTCCGGATTGTTCTTGTTCAGGTTTCTCGCAACCTCCAGGGAGAGCTTTGTGTCCTTATTTTCGAAGGTCCTTATTGCGATGATCTTTCCTAGCCATGTGTAACCTTCCTGCTTGTAGAGATTTATGAGGAATTCTCTAACATCTGTGTTGTACCAGAGGTTGTCCGCAGCGTATCTCACAATCTCCTGGTCCTCATCTTTCTTGAAGGTGAGTTTCTTGAGGAGTTCAATCGCGGCCGGGATGTTGGACGTCTTCTGGTAGAGTTTCAGAAGGAGGAGCTTGTTATCCGTCTTTTCAACAAGGGCAGCCGATTCCTCGAACTTGCCTGCTTCAATAAGTGTGTCTATGTAATTCTCAATGTCTTCGGGAAACGCACCAAACGAGATCGCCCTGGTGTAGTGTACCAATGCATCCCCATACTTTGTAAGTCTGTAGTACGAATCTCCAATCATTTTCTGCAGCCAGATGCTCTTGTTCTCAGTTTCCAGGTCAAGAAGGAAGTTTATGATGTCCTGCGTTTTTCCCATCTTGTCGAGTATTTCTATGTGCTTGTACACATCCTCCTGAAGATACTGGTTGGTACTGAACAGAACTGCCGATGTATCGAGGGCTTTCTTGAAGTCGGATATCTGGATGGTCAGATCCCTTTTCAATCTGGCTATCCAAGGATTCCTCACAGTCCCCTCGGTTTCAATGCCCACCAGTATGGATGCCATGTCCCAGAGTGAGCTCCTTGTTATGTTTAAGTATAATTCAGAAAAATCGAAGGTGTCAATGAGGTTCATTTCCAGTATCTCATCGAGATACTCCCTGAATTTCTTGGCATCCTGCGAAAGAACCGCCACGTTTAGTGCCAGCTTCAGGAAATCTGCATTTCTGAGTCTGTCCATTGCGCTTTCTATATACTTCCTGGCAGAGTTGTATTCTCCCTTGTTGAAGTCTATCATGGACATGCTGTATCTATAAAACGGGTCATCTTCGGAATGGGTGGTGCGCATAAGCTGTGATTCTGCCCTGTCAAGGAGGCCCAGCTTTATGTAGGCCTCGGTAAGCGGGAAGAGATATCTTGGGGAATCCACAACGTCCTCGGTGTATTTTCCCTCATAGATGGAAGTCATAAATTCCATCATCGCCCTTATCTCCTTGAATATGGGCTGGTATAGCATGCTCCTTATCCTGTCGGGAACCTCCGGTGTTCTGGAGGAGTAATACTCATATGATACGATATATGCAACGGCCTGCGAATCATTTTCCGTGATCACGCTGTCCTGCAGTGATTCTATCCTGGGCCTTATGCCTCTCAGCCTGTTTGCAACGATCCTGAAATTGACTTTTTTCTCCTTCATTCCTGCATAAATTGCGTCAAGCTTTGAGATAAAGTCATCGTCCCTCACATTGAAGAATATGGCATCAGTGACCTGGGGGGTATTCAGCAGGCCTGAATCTTCCGCGAGTTCCCTGAGCGCATCCTTGAATTCGTCCTCGTATATTTGGCATGCTACGAAGAGCGGCTTGTACTTATGCTTCAGGATATCATTGTCCTCGCACAGGTTCACTATGGTCTCATATTCTCCTCTCTTGTAAAGCCAGTTCATGGCATAGGAAGTTGCCTCGTCATTCTCGGGATCCTTCTCCATCAGTTCCCTTGCAAGGTTGAACGCTTCACTCTCCTTGTTGAGTTTGATCAATGCCTTCAGCTTCAGGTCCAAAAGTCCCTCGTCTTCAGGATGCTCGGCAAGGGCCTGGTCAAGGTCCCTTATCGCCTCCGTGAATTTTGAAGTCTGCAGTTCACACTCAACCTTTCGTGCCATGACAGAAGGATCCTTCCTGGACTCGGGATAGGTCTCGATTATGTTCTGGCATTCATCGAACAGTTTCTGTTCATAGGCAAGATTAATGGCATTCTTTATGACGCCGATATCCGAGTTGTTTCTCACTGCAAGTTGCTTGAATATCTCATACGACTCAACCTTTTCATCCATTCTGAGAAGAGCCTCGGCCTTTATCTTGAGGAGTTCATAGTCTTCAGGGAATAATTTCAACGCACTGGAAATCATCATCATCGAAGTCTCGGGGAGATCGTTTCTCATGAGCAGGTATCCGAGGTTCCTGAACTCCTGAAGCTCAGTTATCCTTTCGAATGGAAACGATTCCAGTTCAGAGATGAGGTCTCCCTTGCTCCTCTTCTCCAGGACCTCAACAATTCTCAGCCTTGCCCAGATATCATCCCTGTCATATTTCAGGAGATAAAGGAATGCGAGAACCGCATCTTCATTATGGTGATTTGTGAAACCGTTCAGTATGGAAGTCTTGGCCTGCGATTCAATATCGCCTTCCACAAGTGCCCTGAAAAGTGGCTCATAATATCTGTTCTTTCTGGAGAGGTAGATGGCCGTATCTGTGTAGCGGTCCAGTGCGCGTGCGGCTCTGAAAATCATCTCCATGGTTTTCTCGTCTAGTCGCAATGGCCTGTCTTCCAGAAGCAGTTCCATGATGGATTCATAGCTGTCGTCTGAATTGAATTCCTCCAGTTTCATTGTCCAGAGATCAGGCGAATTGGTGATGAAGGAAAGAACATGGTCAAGTTCTCCATAAAAAGCATCTGGGCTGGCCGTTCTCAGTTCGGCAATGGAGCCCACTATTTCAACTACATTTTCATCTTCGCCGGAAATCTCTCCGGGGACCCAGGCTTCCCTGATCTCTTCAATGATCACATGGAAGTCACGTAATGCGGACTCCAGTTCTTCTCCCTGAACGGACTTGATCCTCTCAACCGTGGGGGAGAGTTTCCTGACAGCCTTCCTGATCGTTGTGGCTTCAGCCATCTCTTCTCTAGATGTCTTTGGATATAATATTCTTATCCAATGAAAAATGAGGGAAATATCAAAGGGAACCGCCCAGAATAAGCCTGGTGACCTGAAGGGTTCCGTACATTACAATTGTCACTATCCACGTCATGATGACAAAGTGGTGAAGGCTGTGCATCACTTTCCCTCCATCCGCAATCTTCAGGGCTGTGCCAGCTATGAAAGAATGAACCAGCAGAATTGCGAGTATAAATACCTCTATGAGTGTTATTGAGGAACTTGGCTGTGAAACGAATATGCCGAATGAGTTCAGGGAGGAAACATTGAATGTGCTGAAAACCTGGTTGATGATCTGAAGCACTCCAAAAGCTATAGCCAGGGAAAAAGCCAGCCCGCCCGTAATCCCGTATATGACTCCAATGTAGCTTGCTACAGACGCGTGCCTTCTCTTCCTGAGCCTGATGACTTTGTCGAAGTTGTCAGCCACTACAGTTCCAGCCTTGTCTGCGTCCGCACCGAGATCAACACTCTCCACAAAACTCTCCGAGAATACTTCGATAAGGTGTGAACCCGTATCGGCACTGAAATTTCTCCAGGCGGAGATGTTATTGATCCGGTATGCCAGCCTTCTGTACAGGGCCCTGATATCCTGGGTGAGGGTACCGAAGTCATGGAGCACTATGGCTTTCAGGGCTTCAATGATCATGTTGCCCCTTGCAGCTGCAGAGCCGGCAAGCGATCGGATGAAACTCCCGAACATCTCATCCTTTTTCGCGACCATCTTCTCTGCCTTTGATCCAACATATCCCGGCAGAAACAGTGGTGTAACCACTATTGCCACGAGAAAGTAAAACGGAAGTTTATATTCTATATTCAGGCCCAGTAAAACTGCAACCGCTGCCATGCATCCTGTTATGGCAATAAGGAAGTATTTCCTAATCTTCCTTTGAAGAGGAGTCTTGATGCCGGTGTCATGCCATATCGGATCATTGGGCAGTACCACCTTGATACCATATACAAGCATAGCCTCACCCAGAACTATTGTAAGCATGCTGAGGGACAGTACCTGAATTATGTTGATGTGGATAAGGACTGGCATAATCATGACGAATGTAATGAGGAATGCAAAGGAAAGCAGCATGGAAATGTAAAGATCCTTGTAGAGGTCAAACGTGTACAAAGCGGAGATGTACGTCGTCTCAAAATTGTTCATGACAGTTTCTGCCTCATTGCTCACAAACTCCTCGAAGTCCTGGCCACTGTTGATGGCGTGGCCGAACCTCGCCAGGAAGTCCTCAAAGACCTCACTGGGGCTCTTGCTGGAGAGGAACATGGCTGCCTCGGATAACCCTCTTTTCCAGTTTTTGACAAGGTTTACGAGCTTTGCTATCTCATCCTTTATCCTACCGAGTTTTTCCTTCTGAGACAGAAGTTCAAGCATATCAATCCTGTTGGCTGCGCTGACCGAGAGGGTTGCGAATGCCGTTATGAAATATGGTATGTTGGAGTTTATGTCCCCTTTGGCAACATCCCTCTCCAGCACAGGTTTCAGGATAATGAAAAGGATGGCCACGGCACCAGCTCCAGATGCACCTGCCATGTAGATCATTCCGGTCAGGTTGTACAGCACTATGCCGGCGACAATCGCCACAAAAGATCCACCTATAATGACCAGGTCTCTTCGCTTGAACTCGATTTTTGATACTGTCCCAAACAGCTTGAACTCAACCATGGATATCACCCGTAAACAGGTATTGCTGACTCACCTTTGGTGTAGAAGGTTTTTATGAGTTCGAACACCTTGTAATATGACATTATGTTGTTTTTCAGCATCCACTCTATAATCCTGGCCCTCTTGAACAGTTCATCATAGATAGATTTTGGATCTGATAACCCTGCTGTCTCAGCAATCCTCTTTTCAAGAATGTAGCTGTTGTTGAGGCCCCTGAATACGTGATGATCATTGGTGGCGTCCCATTGGAACACCTGTTTTGTCGATACTCCTCCCAGCTCCTCGAAATAGCCCTCAACTTCATTTATGCTGGTAGTTCTTCTGAGAAACTTCCCGTTAACATAGACGGCCTGCTGTATGAGTGCAATGTTCAGGTTATCCATGAAAGTGACAGGTATGTTGATTGGGGTTCCAGTGAACCTCTGAATCATCTTCTTGACGGAAGCCGCATGGAACGTAGATATCACGGGATGCCCTGTTTGCATGGCCTGGAAGGCCATGGAACCCTCTGCACCCCTTATTTCTCCCACAATGATGTAGTTGGGCCTGGATCTCAAAGCGGTCTTGAGAAGGTCAAACAATGTTACCCGGCTTTCCAGGGCACCTCTTTCCCTGGTCACAAGCTGTTGCCAGGCATCCTGTGGTGCCCTGATCTCCGGCGTATCTTCTGCACTGAAGATCTTAGACTCCGGCCTTATGAAAGGAATCATGGCGTTGACAACAGTCGTTTTTCCGCTGGCTGTTTCACCGCAGACAAATACACTCTGGCCATATTCCATGGCCAGCCATAGGTAGGCAGCTTCCTCCGCAGAGAGGGTGTTGAACCTGACAAGCTGAACAATACTGATGGGGATGTCGGCGAATTTCCTGATTGTAAAACTCGGTCCCCGGGTTGAAACATCACTGCTGTAGACAATCGAAAGCCTTGACCCGTCCGGAAGTGTTGCATCAACGATCGGGGTCTTGTCGGATACAGGCCTTCCGACCCTTTCGCTGAGTCTTTTGCTGTAAATGGATAACCTGTCATTGTCCCCAAAACTTACTCTCGTCTTGAGGGAACCGAATATCTTGTGGACTATGAATACGTCATTTGCCCCGATCCCGCTGATATCTTCTATGTTCGAGTCCCTGATCAATGGCTCCAGGGGTCCTAGGCCTATGACGTCCTTCTTGATGTTGTAGAGCATTTTCTCCCTGAGATCCGCCTTGATGGTTACGGATGTCGCCCTTACCCTGTTTGCGGGTCCCACAGTAACGGCCTTGTTGTATATCTCTACCAGGTTCTGGTCAAGTACCTCCTCAGACTCTGGTGGAGGGTAGTCTGCAGCGTAGTTGAGAATAATACTCAGGATCTGTTCCATGAAGGCGAGTTCGTCGGGGGTGAGGTCCGGCTCAATTGGTTTATAGATCTTTGTACCGTTATCCGTGTAAATGTGGATAAAAATAGGGTCTCCCACAGGATAGATGATGTCCAGCGATGCAGTGTCCCTGAGGGAGTTATCTGGAACCTGCACAAACTGCGGTGTCCTCTGGGTCTGTATCTTGTAATCCATCAGGTACTGGCCAAGATGGGGGTTTCTCTGAAGCGCAATTTCAAGACTGTCAGATACTATGTAGTCTGCCATTATTATACCTCACGATACGCTGGAAATCTCAACTATGAGCCCCCTTCCCGGTTCTATCCGGAATGGAATCGCCTGCTGGAACGATCTCAACGCCATGGGGAATTTTATCAGGTCCACCATGTGCTTTCTTTCGCCAGCAAGATCCTTTGTGTTGAGACCAATTATTGTTGTGGACAGTTCATGTATGGTCGAAAGGTTACCCTTTCCGACATCTGCCGGATTTATTGTTACAATGACGATCCTGTTTTCCGAGAACTTCCTTAATCTGGCAAAGTATTCGGCCACCTCATAGTCATTGAACATATCGGGATTCAGGGAGTCGATTATAAGCACCTGTTTCTCCTTGACCTGTTCAATGTTCAGTAGATCGTCAAGATCCGCCTTCTTGTTTTTTCTCATCAGGAAGACGGAGGTAATGAATGAAACCTGGTCCGAGAGGATTTCATTCATCATTGGATAGCCGAGTGATTCGGCTTCGTTAATGAATTCCCTGATGGGAAACTGGGAAGAGACATAGGCAACTGTTGTACCGTGTTTTATCATACCATAGGCCAATCTCAAACACAGGAGTGTTTTTCCTGCCCCGCTGCCTCCCTCTATGGTAATCACCTGGCCGAGGTACAACCCCCCGCCCATTCTTCTGTCCAGTTCGTCCCCATCCAGGGCAAAGTTCAGATACACTTCTTCACCTTTACAGCTGGAACTCCATGCTCTTGCTCAGGCCATTGGCCAGCGTTATTGTGATTTGATTGTAACCTGCTGATATGGGGATATTCACAACGATTTCACCAACCTGGCTTGGCATTATCTGGCCGGAGCTCTGTGGAGATTCAACGTTTAATTCGCTCCCTGTTATCAGGGTACCGTTTACGAGCACACTCACTGTGCTGTTCGTGAATGTTATGGCGTTCTCACCAGTGTTCTTTATGTAGAACACGTACCCGTTGTGGTAGGGTATGTGGCTTGGATCATTGATGATCTGGAAATCACTCTGTATGAGGTTGGATGTCCCCTTTGCAGAATTCTCCATGCCAAGTGTCAAATGCGCCGTCTGGCCACCTAATACCCCCACCACTGACACACTGAGTACCAGGGTTGCGATGAAGAATATCATTTCCGAAGTTGCTAAAGATCCCATTATACTGTCACCTTTCCGTATTGTTCATATCCTGTGTTGAATATTATTTCTATATCGTAATTTCCTGATCCCACGGTAAACTGTATGCTGTCATTGCCAAGGGGAAACAGGTATTGATTTGCATATGTGAAGTTAACGAGCGTTCCGTTAACCAATAGATTCGTGCCATTTAGGTTCAGGGCGACACTCCCTGTGTTTGTGACATTCAATGTCACACTGTAATTGGTTCCAGACAGGCTGTAGTTATATCCTGTGATGGACACCTTTGAATTGAGGTAATCGTAATTGTGTGTGTTGAAATTGTCCTGTGCACTTTTTAATTGTGTTTCCGTATGCACAAAGTCGGAATATACCATCCCAAAAAAAATGAGGGATGAGCTTAGCAGTACTGCCACAGCTACAACGTAACTAAATCCCATATAATTCGTCGACTCCCTTCTTCAACATTCTGAAGTCCCTTTCGAGAGCTTCAATCAGATCTCTGGTTATCTCGCCTCCGTTGAGTTTCTCGATGAAGAGCATGGTAACTATATGATCCTGGATTGATGGTTTCACTTTGTATTCCTGAACCGGGCTGATCAAACCTGTCATTTTGGTGAATTTGATCATCTGCTCCTTCACAGACTGGGAAATCCAGCCTATGCTCTCGTAGTAGTCCAGGACATCCATTGTGTTCTCAGGGCCATAGTTGTCGAGCAGGAATTCAAGCCATCTAAGGGCAACCATCAGGGAAACCACATCATCGCCAAGTGTTTCCAGCTTGGCCTTTCTGTGCGCTTTCCATGGATATCTTGCCTGTACCTGGCTGGTTTCCAGATCTGGCTCCTGGCTCTTCTTCTTGTTCTCCTCTCCGGATAGCATTTTTTCTACGTTGGAAATCTCCTTGAAAAGGTTATCCACCTTTCCTAGTAGGGAGTTTTCCTTGCTTTCACTGTATCTCTGTTCCAAGTTGTTAAAGAGGGCTTCAATGTCCGATTTTGAGAATTTCGTTGGTGAGTTCAGTATTTTCTGCCGAAGCTCTTCCAGTACAAATTTGGGTATCGTTTTGTCTGCAGAGTCCATTTTGGTCTGCAGAAAACTCTTCAATGCATCATTGATCATTTGCATCCTCCTGGTGTTCTATATCTGAAAGCATGTCGTCTATGTCAGGTGTTCCATAAAGTTCTTTGAGGTCACCAATAGCGTATTGCACCAGTCTCTCCAAATCCTTTATGTTATCCCTGAGTACATCAGTGACTTCCTTGATTTCTTCAGGAGTTACATCCATGAATGGATTGAATTTCTTGGATACCATCTCATATAATGATACTACCATTTTAACATTCTCCTTCAGCGATTCAAGGTCATCCTTGATTTCAGATATGTTCCTCTTTGCGGTTTCCATTGACACGTTTAGTTTACTGATCTCATTTTCCACCGCGCTCATTCTCTGATTAACACCATCTATGAACTTACTGTCAAGCGGTTGCGATTGCTGTACATCGATCGGTGGTTGTATTGGTGTGTTCTGTTGGGGTACGTTGACTGTGGTCTCTTTCTTTTTCTTTCCTAAGCCCTTCACATTATCTAAGAGACCCATTGTTATCACTGTTTAAATAGGAGAGGGAATACAGCTTACTGAAGCTGTATTACCTGCTGCGTGAAAGCAAACGGTGCGTCGAACTGCAGCACTCCTGGTGAGCCTACCTGTGGGCTGATGGACCCGGATACCTGGCTGTTCTGTGTAATTCCAGCGCCGCTAAACACTGCTGTTACATTGACCAGTATAACTGCGACTCCACCACTTGTCAGAACTGGGTAGCTCGTGGTCATTGATGAAGACGGGTCTTTGAGGTCAAGCACAGCGAACTTTGTTGAGTTAGCTCCTGTCAGGTAAGAGGAGGAAAACACGTTGCTTGTTCCTGCTGTTTCACTGTGGAATCCGTTTGATGTTGCATTGTATGTCAAAGATGCTGAAACGCCGTTATAGACTATCTGTACCGTTGTCTGGTTCAGGTTTATTCCAGTGCTTCCTGCGTTCGGTGTGACATATATGGCAAGCCACGTTATGTTGCCGGATTCTGTCGGGTTCGCGTTGTCAAGGCCCCATACCGATGATACGGAAAGGCCTGACGAGACCTGCTGTGTGGTCTGTGACCCAGTGCTTGTCGCTTTCTGCTGCAGATTCCCTGCTGTGTGTATCAGCACGGTTGCTGCTACTGCTGCTACCAGTACCATGGCTATAAAGATAATCAGGGTACCGATTCCTGTTTCAGCCTTATTGGCCTTAAGGCTGAATGCTTTCTGGAGCTTTTTAGCTCCCCTGTATAGTGTTCTATTCATTAGACACCTCAGCCATAAAAATATGAATAGTACTAATATCGGTTTTTTGCACGGAAACCTATCTATACGGCTGTAGAGAACAATGTATGGCTTTATGTAGGTAGGCTATTTGAGTTGCACGTCAGAACCGGTAATTCTCTGAAATTCGCCGGATTTGTGCTTGGACCTTAGGATAGCATATGATTCCGCATTCTTCTTTGCGTACTCTCTCAGGTTGGGATCTCCGTATCTTTTTACCTTTCCTGGAACCCCTGCAATCAGTGAATCCTCCCCGCAACTGAAATTCTCGGTAACGACGGTGCCGGCCGCAACAACGCACCCGGATGGTACCGTTGCACCATTCATGATTATTGCACCCATGCCCACTATTATGTCGTTCGACAGTGTGGCGCCGTGTACAATGGCATTGTGGCCAATGGAGACACTCTCCCCGATTATTGCTGAGTGGTTGATTTCGGTGTGAATTGTCACGTTGTCCTGGACATTGGAATTATCTCCAACAACTATTTTATTGAGATCCCCACGGAGGACTGCATGATCGAATATGCCCACGTTGTTGCCTATCTCAACTTCACCAATGAGTACTGCAGTTTTTGCTATGAAGCACCCAATGCCAATTTTCACTGCCATTGTGCGAGAAGTCTTTTATCTGAGATTAATTTTGCCAGGGAATATTCATCCAACGTCCCTGTCATGCTGTGGAAACGGTGCATCACGCTTATTAATGAGTAAAATGACAGAGTAGGTTCATCTCCTAATAGTAAGGACAAAACCTGATGTATCGTGGGCGGCATGATAGAAGGACAATAAGAATACAGTGAGAGAATAATGACCTGGATCTTCGGTTTTGCTGCCATTTTGTGGTACGGTGTTACGGTGGCTGTGGTTGCGATTGGAATATACGCCACCATATACTTTGCAAGGCTCCTGGACATAACCAGAAGGCAAGTCTTTGTGGCATTGCCAGTGGGAATTGCCCTGTCTACCCTTGACGACGCCTTCAAATACGTTACTTCGACACATATGGCCGTGTATTTCTACGATGACCTTTTTACGTACACGGTATTGACCATTGGCCCCATCGTAGTGGTGTGGATTGTGTATTTTGTATTTGTTGCGGGAAGACGGAATTTGCTTGAAAAATACAATATAGACATAAGTGGATCGTGGCCCGGGGAAATCAAAAGGATGAAAGAGGCCCGCAAATGACATAATCACATGAAAATTGTCAGCTGCCAAAAATGTGACATCGTAACGATCATGAAAAATCAAGGGAGAAGTATTAGACTTCTTGTCGAGGCGGCAACAAATATTGTTTCGGCCGTTGACCCCAAAAATGCGAAAAAATTCGATTAATTTAAAACTGACAAAGTTTATATTTAAGCATCAATTTGTCAGACGAATGTATGATGCTTCATTTCCAAAAAGATTAGCTGAAGTATCCTGTTCAACGAGGTGATTTAACTGTCCGTACCGTACAGAATTACAGTAAGATTGTCAAAGGAAACCATGGGCCAGCTAGAAGAGTTGGTGGAAAACTTCCAATACGAGACAGTATCTGATATCGTCAGGAGGGCAATCGATGAGTTCATCGAGCGCAACTACAGAAAGGGACCCACCTCTAAAATAGATCTGGTTCTGCCAAAAAAGATGATCTCAGAGCTTGAGACAGAGCTTGACCAGGGGTCTGCAATATCACTTGACGACCTGATACGAGTCATCCTGCGTGATTATACCCTTAACAAGATAAACAAGGAAATCAAAGAGATATCACGAGAGGAGAACGTAAAATAAGAGGAACCCGCCGTTCTCAAAACCTTATGCAGTCCCATGCATGGGTTTCGTTCGGAACGTATGCCGCCTCAATCCTTCCTGATACAGAAGCATCAGGCATGCTTCTGAGATACAGCTATTCATCCACCATGGATGGCAAAGAGGATTCCGCACTCACGATGAACGGATCTCCGCAAAGATCAAGTCCACGAAATGAGATCGCCAGTGAGGCTAACCTGTCCCTGTCATAGTCCTGATCACAGGTTTCACATCTCGAAATTTTCCAGGCAGGGTGCTTTACCTTGTCACCATTTACGGGCCTCAGATCCAAGGAAATGCGTGTAAACATTGTGTGCAGTTTTCATGTGCAACCATGCACAATATATCATGATGTTGCATGGGTTATTCCGGCAGCTGTTGTAGCCCTTTGTGCCGAGAATTATGCCAAAGGCTTCATGGACTCTTTTTGGAAAATTGTGTAATGGCTGGTCCACGCAAAATTTCCATGCTTCGGCTATTGACTGTTTTATTGCTTGAGTTAAAGATTCGCAAAGAGTCTGATAGCATCTTTATAAAACCTACATTGATTATGGTCTTAAATGGTTGTTATCAAGGAGACTGGGGCAAACCTTTCCGGAGAATACGGCAAGAATTTTCTTCATGACATCTATGATTTCTCCACGGTTATAGGTTATTCAGTAGAGGAAGAAGATGGTGAGGTAAAGGTAGAGTTTAATCCAGACAGGCCTGATCTCTTCTCCTTTAGTGCCCTAAGCAATGCAATCGACGTTTACAATGGCAGAAGAACCTGGAAGCCTCTGGACTTTTCCCCTAAAGAAATGGATTTCATAATAGAAAAATCAGTTAGGAAACTTAGGCCTTATACGGTTGGGATCCAATGCCGGGGGCCCAAGATCGGGAACCATTTCAGGGACCTCATAGATTTCCAGGAAAGGATCCACCTTTCTGTTGGAAAAGATAGATCCAAGGTATCCATAGGTATCCACGACACAAGGAATATCAAGCAGCCAATATATTACCGGGCGTATAAAGCAGATCGGGTTTCCTTTACCACTTATGATGGCATGGTTACAGGCACCGCAAAGGATATCCTTGAAAAACATCCAAAGGGGAAGGAATACTCTGGATTGATACCCGGCAAGTTCGAAGTGCCCATAATTGAGGATGCCAATCATCAGGTAATGTCCCTGCCACCAGTAATCAATGGAAACATCACAACTGTTACGCCCGAAAGCAGTGAATTCTTCATAGATCTTACAGGAACGGAGGTCAAGGCCCTCAGGGATGCTTTCTTCCTGCTTTCATACTTCTTCAGGGATCTTGATTACGAGCTGCTACCCTCCAATCTGGATGATATAAGGGAACATATGGGGTTTGACGGGAGAGAGATCGAGACGGATCTTTCCTCGATAAATGACCTCATTGGGACGGCTATTCCTGAAGACAGGCTGTCTGAATTGCTCCGTAAAATGGGATATGGCTCGAAGCCAGGAAAAGGAAAGGTCACCGTTGTTGTGCCTGGAAACAGGATCGATGTCATGGGGCCCGCAGATCTGATAGAGGACATTGCAAAGGCATTTGGTTACCAGAATATAGCCTCACAGAGGCCTGCACTTAACATTGTTGGCCGGGAGGCTGCACAAAAACCGTTCCTGAATAACGTAAAGGGCATAATGACAGGTCTGGGATTGCAGGAAACCATGAGCTATATGGTTACAACAAGACGATTCTACCAGGGTTTGCCTTATTACGGAGATGTGCACATCAGAAACCCGAAGAGTACAGATTTTAGCGTAGTCCGTGACAGGTTGTCATTCGGGGTGCTGGATTTTTTAAGGATAAACAAGCGCAGGAGCCTGCCTCAGAATGTGTTTGAAATAGGTGAAATTGTGGAACACTCCAGACAGTACACACATCTCTGCATGGCGTTTTCGAGCTCTAATGCAGGCTATTCAGATGTAAAACAGGTACTTGATGCACTTCTGCTCAGGCTGGGAATAAGGGAGTCACGAGTTGAACCGGAGAACCTTGACCTTCTGATAGATGGCAGAAGTGGCAGCATCAAGATCAGCGGTAAAACAATAGGCACAATCGGTGAAGTCCATCCTGAGATACTGGAAGCTTTTGAATTGAAAAATCCCGTGAGCCTTGCAGAACTTGATCTTACCTCCCTCTATTCAATCCTCAATGACACATCCTGAAACGAATATTTCATCTTCCTGCCTCTGTGATAGTGAGATTCCAAAACCTGCAAGCATCTGCCTTTTGATGTGAATTTTACTGAAATCGTAGCTTGACAGGCTCTTCTCAATGTCCTCTTTCTTGAACCTGGTGGCCCTTGCAAGGCCCGCAACAGCTTTCGAGTAGGAACTCCCTGTTTTCAGGTTCTTCATGTCCAGGCTGGCGTACCTTTCCACAAGTTCGGTAATTCTATCTTTGTGTTCGTCGAAATAAATGCGGCTTGTAGCGAGGGAGCAACATGGAAAACCATTCATTATTTCCCCGTAGGATGCATATATCCTGCAGGAAGGGTTATTGAGAAGTTCAGAAAAATATGGCTCCCAGATGGCAATTTTCGCAAACCCCTCTTCCAGAAAACGCTTCACTCCATCTCTTGGGTCATCGTAGGGCTCTATGTGGCCAAACTCATCCGGGGCACTGCTCTTAAGTGACATTGAAATCATTGAGGATACCTCCGTGCTCAGGATAGCATTGTTGCCGGCTTTGGACTGCCCTATCACGCCTGACCCTCCGGAGGCCAGCCCTATCAGTATCATGATGCCGCCATCGAGTATTGCAGTCAATATCAGGGAAGAAGTCGGTGCCATGGCAAACTCAAGGTTCCTGGTGCGAAGATCACTCATAAGTTCGTGAGTTCTTTTGTAGAATCTCAAAATCAACCGGGTGCCATCGCGTTTGGAAAATTCTGTCAGGAGTGCAATCATAGGTATATATTCCGATGATTTGAGGAGGCCGACACGGATCACACCCTGAACTTCTCCCGGGTAAAAATCAACGGAATAGACTGTAACGCTGCGTCCCCTATCCCTCTTCCTGATGATCCTGCCCTGTTTCTCAAGCCTCGTGACAGTTTCTGAGCAATATGATTTTGAAATACCGAGGGAAGATTCTATTTCCTTCTGCAGAATTCCCTGAGCGCCAGACCCGGAGATTAATTTCATTACTTCTCCTGCAAGGTTTCGCTCCTTCTTTCCCGGCACTGCATAATCAGCGCTTTATAGGAAAAAAACCTTGCTGTAATTGGGGATTGATCCAGGCTCAATAATGACTCTCCACACCAATAATGATTTGAAGAAGTTAGTTCGAACTGGCAAACATAAAAATTTTATGCTAACAAAAATATGGAGAACAAATCAGAAATGCACCTTTTGGAAACAGAAAATATTGGGGACATCGTGGGGCTGCTTGAGATACTTGAGGATTTAGGCAATCCGGTGGATATAGCAACTCTTGACGATTCACTAGACGAGGAAAGAACTACGCTCCTGAACCTGCTCAACGATGCAGAGGCTCTGGGTCTTGTAGATGTGCGCGAAGGAGACGTTTCACTGACGCGTTACGGCACGGACTTTCTGAAATCCGACTTAACGGAGAGAAAGGTCAAACTCAAGGACCTGCTTTCAAGGCTGGAACCATTCTCATCCCTGATCAAGCTGCTTCTGGATTCAGATTCAAATGAGATCGACAGGGAAGACCTTGAAGAATTCATTGCAGTGAATTTCCCGTCCGAGGATCTGGAGTCCACATTCAGGCTCATTCTTAACTGGGGAAGGTACTCTAAACTGGTCGATTACGATCCGGATGATGAGATTCTGTCATACATAACATAAACTGGTACGTATGGCTAAGAATGCACTTTTAGCTCATTCAGCTTAGTTTTTTATATTTAGATTATATTGGTGTTTCTCAGGTACGACGACAATGGAATTACAGTTTGAACCCAGATTCAACGTATTATCAAGGATATACAAACATTCAGAAGTCATAATCGTCGGCATACTGGTCGCTTTCTATCTGTTCATCTCAAACTATTACTACTGGTCTGCGACATTTGTGTACGGCGGAGGAATTCCGGCTCTTCCAACCTCTGGTGGAAGCGATCCTTACTACAATTTTGTAGCGATACTGCACATACTCACTCAGCATACTCAACTGGTATTCGATCCAACACTCAACTACCCTCTTGGAACAACAAATCCCAGGAACCCGTTCTTCCACTGGTTTATCGTATTAGTAGCTGAAATACTGTCACCAATTTACGGAGCCCAGCAGGCAGCATTCTTCGCCTTTGAAGAGTTTGACGCTGTTTTCGGGGCCCTGCTCATTATTCCCGTTTACCTCATAACCAGAGAAATTTTCGGAAAGAATACTGCCGGACTGGCTGCCATGCTTTACACCCTGATGCCAAGCAACCTTTCAGCGGGTATCCTGTCGGGTGGAAGGATGCACACCCCGGAACTTATCTTTGCCTTCTTCGCGATTTACTTTTTCGCGAAAGCCATAAAGATGAGCCAAAAGGGTCGCATAATCGACAACCTTCGTGACTTTCGCACTTATCACTTAAAGATCCTCGCTTTCTTCAACTCCAACAGGATTCCGTCCATATATGCCTTGCTGGCGGGGGCATCCCTTGGTGGGCTGATGCTTGCCTGGCAGGGGTACGCTTACATTGAGGCCATTTTGCTTATGTATGTGGCCGTGCAACTCATAGTAAACCTGATTCTAAAGAGGCCGACGGGATATGTCACGTTTTACACAGCATTATTCGTGGGCCTTGGATTCCTTATGGGCGCATATTACTATCAGGCGCTTGGTGAAGGTCCGGGCTGGTATAATGCGGAAGTTGTTGTGGGGGTAGTCATAGTCCTCTTTGGTATGATCATTGGCATAATCGGTCGACGCCCTTGGATACTCATCATACCTCTTCTGATAGTGGCTGTTATTGCAGCACTTGAGGGAATGGCACATCTTAGCCCCGCACTCCTCCAAAGGCTTCTCAGTGGAGAAGGTTACTTCATAAAAACAAGAGTCTATGATACCATAGCCGAAGCGGCAGCACCACAACTAGGTGCTTACATTGGAGGATTTGGTGTTGCCCAGTTCATGCTTGGTATTGTGGGGGTAGCATATGCGGTTTACCTTTATCTTAAGGAGAAAACGGAGGAGCTGCTATTTATCCTGGTCTTCTCACTGGTTTCCATATACATGAGTTTCGCAGCTGCAAGATTCAACATTACTGCAGCACCTGCTTACGCCATACTGGGGGCTGCTGTCCTTGTGTACTTCGGCAAGATTTCAAGGTTACAGGAGGTGAAGAAGAAGAAACCATCCGCTTCTGCTTCTCCAATGAAGGCCATACGAGGAAATATAAAATGGCTGCAGGCAGTTTTTGTTGTACTAATTGCGGTTCTCCTGACAGTGCCTTCTGCCACATTCATGGTGTCAGCATCTGTTCCATATGGAAGCCCGGCACAATCACAGATTGAGCACCAGATCGCGAATTCAATCCCATCGGTGTTCAAGACAAATAATACAACAAATTTTGTTGGAGGACTGAGCAGTGCAATAAGTAACGGGTCAACTCCTCTCAGCAAGTCATTCGCCTGGTTGAGTACACAGGATGCAAATCTTCCAATTCTGGATAAGCCCGCTTATGTTTCCTGGTGGGATTACGGATTCCAGCAGAGATATCAGGGTCAACACCCGACTGTGGCGGACGATTTCCAGCAGGGAATCCAGATTGCCGGGCAGACCCTGCTTGCCCAGAATAATTCACAGATTATTGCACTCTTCATTGGAAGAGTCATACAATCGGATTATGCGAATGGTAATTTCTCTTCCAACGTGTCATCAACGTTGATACAATATCTGGGGTACTCTGAATATCAGAATATACTGAAGGTATCCGGGAATCCAAACGATTTCAAGGACACCGTTCTATCCAACCCCACAATATATGGCCAGTATATTCCTGAAATCAACTCGGCAAATGTTTACTTTGCTTACGTTAAAGGGTCTCTCGCAAGCAATTATCCGGTTTCGACGCTGGTAAACCTTTATCAGGTCCTGATACAGGAAACAGGCAATAACATCAAGTACATCCAGGTTCCGACAGATAACAGCGTTCCGACACTGCTTCCCACTTCGGCGCAGAACACGGGCATCTTCTATGCTCCGGCCTATCTCACTTATTCGCCGTCTTACTACACATCTTCTGGAGGAGTTATCCCCACTGAATACTACAACATCTTCGCCAACACAAACAATGGCACCTATTCACTCCAGAATCTGCCTTCAGGACTCATTCCAACTGCATACAACATTCAGTTCACACCACAATTCTACAACACTTCAATTTACAGATTTACTGTGGGAATGCCTCCTTCTGCAGTGGGACAGTCTTTTGGAATTCCAGGTCTCGATTATGGTTCAACACAATACACTGCAATGCCTGCCTGGAACATGACAAACTTCATGCTGGTCTATGAAAATATTCCTTTCAATCCTTACAAAGATTATCAGGCACACCCAGGCGCGTGGACCACACTTCCATTGCAGCAGGCATACAGTTATCACAAGCAGGGAATAGGCACAGTTGAGCTTCTGCCACCAGTCTCAACCCTCCTGGCAATCTCAGATCCTATTGTGGCTTACTATCCAGGGGCAATCATTCATGGCCAGGTTACAATGCCTGGTGGAGCACCTGTTCCAGGTGTACACGTCACAATATTTGATCAATATGGAGTGCCGCACCAGGTAGTTACAACTAACAGCAATGGTTATTACAATATTACAGGCCTGCCGGGCAACGATACCCTGTATTTCAGTACAGGTCAAATTTCCCCCCAATATCTCGTGGGAACCACTACGCTTGGCAGCAGTAACATCCACATCACGAACAATCAGGCTAACCGTATACCAACTTCTTACAACACTACAACTGGCCTGCCTGACTACTACATAGCGCAGAACCTAGTTCTTAAGACCACATCTGCCTATGGAACTGCAAGCTTCCAGTATCAGCAGAGATACTACAACGACAGCAAAACCATACCTCTTGTCTCAGCCACTCAGATAAAGAGCGGAACAGTGACTTATACAAACTCGATGTACAATCTCTCTTACTCTGCCCCGCTCATTGATGGAAACTATTCATTCTCCAATCTTCCACCTCTGTCTTATGAGGCAAGCGTAACCACAAATGGCCACACCTATTCGGACTTCCAGTACGCAAATGTATCAACCGGGGGGAACCTTATTTACGATCTTGCAGTCCCATTTGACACAATATTTGCAAACCTGTCACTCTATGGGCACCGTCTTCCGGGAGTTTCCGTTTCAGTTTCCTCGAATAATGGATATGTTGCAGGGATAGTGCCATCCAATGTTACAGGAACAGCCAAAATCTGGGTTACTCCTGGCAACTACAGCGTTGTTATAGCCGGTTCCAACATAACATCAACCCCTCAAACAGTAGAAATGCCTTCTTGGGGATTAAACACTACCGTAAACATGACGCCCGTTCTTTCTGCATCAGTATCGATTGCAATAAGTGGTTACAACGGCCCGGCTCAGGTATCTTTATACAAGAATGGCGTAGCTGCAAATGCGATTGATCTCACGCTGAGTAATGGAAGATATACGGGTAAAGTACCCTTTGGGGTCTACACAATATCTGTCATATCCCCAAACGGAGCTTACCTCAAGACAGTAACACTAAATGGTTCTTACCAGTCTAACATAACGCTATCACCCGTGTCCAATTTGACCATATCTTCCCATCTAAGCACCACTTCGCAGTACTCCGGCGAGTATGAGCTACTGAACAATGAGACGCTGTTACAATATCCGTTCACAGCAAACAAAACTGTGACAATACAGGTTCCTGAAGGCTCTTACACTCTTGCCGGGATTGGGGTCTACACCGGAGGTACCTATTCAGGATTTACAAGCATAAACCTGTTCCGTAACTCAGAATACAACCTAACCCTTGGTGGAAGCAACCCGCTTTCAAGCCTTGTTTACGATAGTGGAGTCAACCCTTCATACAATGCTCAATCAGCAATTACAAGTGGCATAGTTTTGCTTAAATCAGGGCCTACAAGCATATTTTATGCACCTGTAAGCTCTCAGGGGCTGTCTCAGCTCTATTATCCGTCCTATGCCTCCGGCATGCTTACTGTAAGCTTCGAAGGTGCATATTACAATACTCAGTCTGTTACCGTGTCCGCACAGCAGGTGTCATTGCCTCTGAAATCAATAATGTCTCAATTCAGCATTCACCTTAGCAAAACGTCTTTCTCATCTGCAACCCAGAGGCTTATGCTGACAAATGATGGTGGCAGCCTCAACTTCACTCTTGCATCGGGAGTCGGGACGGTTCAGGCTCCAATTGGCATTTACTATGCGTCGTTGTACGCTTCCAATTCAGTATTACAGGCAGTGCCCTCATATGTAGTAGTAACCACCCAAAACATTGGGAATTATTATCTTGGGGTAACTGAAACGTCAAATGTTTCGGTGCCTTCCGCACAGGCATTCAAGCTGTTCTACACTAATGGAACTCAAGTAAATGATATCTCGAAGGTGCCAACTGGGACCTACCAGCTTTACGCATTCAATACAAGCATGGGTGTCAATTTGAGTAATATCTATGTCTACAGAAACACAACTATTTCCCCGACCTATGCAGCATACTACTATCTAACCCTATCAAACAGTGCAGGCTACACACTTGGAGATTACACCATAAATTACGGCAGTAACTCAATCAACGTGAGTTCCGGCAGGATTGCATTACCCTCTGGAAGCTATAATATACAGTACAACTACAGGCTTTCCAACTCCACTGGTTCGTTTACCTTCACTGGTTCTGGAACCATAAATCTCAACAGCAACTCAGCACTGAACATAACTGCCTACAGGCATGAGTCCATGGCAACATTATCCGGTTACGCCACCTATTTCAACACTCCTTCCCAGTATACGCATGTCACACTGGTAAACTCGGCAGGTAAGACTATTGCAGCAACAAACACAAACAGTCTTGGATACTATTCGATGCAGACGCCTACGGGTCAGTACACAATTTATGCCACAAACAACGCTAGCCTGTCTGCATACTTTGCTGGAGTTTTGGTTCCGGGCTTTTCGGCAACTTACATGCAGAATATCACCATGACCAGCGCGCATTATGTGTCTGTAAGTGTCAATCTTGGAAGCAGCCTGGTAAACAATGTGGTCAATCTCACTTCAAAGACTGGAAGCTATGCCTTCTACCCTGCGGGAAGCAAACTTCTCATACCGGTTGGAAATTACACATTCGCCTCTTCGGTTTCAAAAACAGAACAGACAAGTACAGGTAGTATTCTTAGCGTCTCTTACTCCAACAGCCTGTACCTCTACATTCATTCAAACGTTACCATCCCACTCACCCTGAACAAGGTCATTGTACACTCATTCAAGGTCAATCTCATAAGTTCGGTGGCTTCAATAAGCCAGGGAGAAAATGTCACTTATCAGTTCAGGCTGTCCAATCTTGGAAACAACAACGAAACTGTTACTTTGTCATCACCAACCAGTTCCTGGAGTGAAACCTACTCACCGTCAACTTTCACCCTGCAGCCAAGCCAGTCGTTCAATGTTACTTTGAATGCCACTATGAATGCAAATCTGGAATATGGTGCTTCATCCATCCCAATTAATGTTGCTTATGGAGGCGGTTCAAGCGTTCTGTCACTTCCTGTCAGGGTAAATGAAAGTGTTAATTACTCCATTGCCCAGAACGGCCTACCTGTTTTCATAGGGAACCGTACCTTGATACCGGTTCTGCTGAACAACACTGGGAACGCACCCGTTACAGTGAACTTTTCACTTAACCAGTCTATGCTCAACCTTAATGGATGGCAGGCTGTAGTTTTGCTGAACAATGCTTCAACAACTTCAGTCGTGATCCCCTATCAGGGCACAGAGCTTGTGTATGTCTCACTTACGGCTTTAGTTTCCAAGCCCGTATACCCGATGACATTCTCACTCAACGCCGTTAGCAATACCACTGCAAACAACACTTTGTCTCAAAGTATTTCAATAACACTTCAATCCCCCCAATATGCCAATGTGGTGCCCTATCCAACAGGACAGGACATAATAGCTAACTACACGGGCTCCCCGGTTCAAAGCCTGCTTATTGGAATAGCCATAATCGCAGTAGCAGTTGTGGCAGGCCTAGCGGTTACTGCTTACAGAGGTAGAAGGAAATGAAAAGAACAGTGATCCTGGCAATAATCTCAATACTCTTTCTCTCTTCAATTGCGTCAGTGGGTGTGTCAAGTGCTTACTCGTATGTTCCACCTTTCTCGCAGGTGATTTCTGCGCCATCCTTCTCATTTGAGGGACAGAATTTCACAGTGTATGCCAATGAAACATTTGGTTTCACAAACTACACACTTACCGCTTACATTGGTGGAGAAAACCTTACAGGGATGTCGCCACAATCGACTATACACACTTTCCATCCAACAAATCCTGATTTCAGCTTCAATGTAACACCACCGTCACTGTCACAGAAACTGTACATAAGAGTTGTAGCTGCTGCCCAATACGGGCCATCAAATGTGACAAGCACATCGACTTACCAGGTCACAATTGTCACACCGGTAGTATTCCACGCTCAGGTGTTGAACAAGGGAGTCTCAACAGTCCATAACCTGACCATAGATTTCTACCTTGACAACTCTCAGTTCCCTGTGGGAAACGTCACAGTTGCAACACTTTCCCCAAATCAGCAGGTGATAGTCAACTTTACCTATCCGTTCGAATCCCTGACTAGGGGCGAGCACACCCTGACGGTTTCAGCACAGTCCTCGCTGATTCAGATAAACGGCAACACGGGAACATCCACTTCGCATTTCTACTACGGCACACCTCCAAATTATAACTGGATCTATTATGTGGCCATCATTGTCATCGCTGTAATGGCTTTCCTGGCATTTTCAGCTGGAAGAAGACCGGCTGCCGGAATGCGGCCGCCAAAGTGGAGAAAGGGGAAGTAAAGTTCTATAATTTATTTTAATTAATTCGCCACAATTGTGGCAAAACAATTCATTTTATCCCACAAGGCTCCTCAACGTTGTGAATTCTCTTTCGTAGGCATATTTCCGCTTGATGTTTTGTATCATCTGTTCGTTTGAGATGATATACCTGTGTTCAACCTGTGCTATACGCGCTGCAGAAAGGGCATTGTCATGAATTTTGTGGGGAAAGCTTGTGTTCTTCTCGTCAACAACCCTCACTGTAAGATTGTACGTCTTCAGGTTCCTGATAATATTATCCCGGTTGGGGGCGTCACCATTGCCTATCTTAATCTCAAGGTCCCTGTACCGGTAAGACCTTATGATTAATGCAACCTCATTGCCAAGCATGTCTATCGAGGCACATTCATAGGCTTCCATGAGAACATTGTCTGCGAACACAGCCAGTCCAGGGTAAGGTCCAGGATCAATACCAATAACCAGGCTGTCGAAAGTATCTTTGAGGAGCAACCTAGAAAGCGACATCCTTAAGGCCTGTCTTGGGTCGTCGGATTTGACCTGATTGGCGAGCACAAATTCATCCCTTGATGAACTCAACACAACTGACACATCCTCCGGGATAGATTCAGAGGACTCCATACTTAAGAACGGTAGATTCCACTCTTTAAGCAGTTTAATGATATCGTGATAGAACTTGAAGTCAGATGTGAAGACTCCTATACGAGCCATCTACTTCATAATTCTCAATCAATTTAAAGCTTTTGCTCAGAATCCATGCCGGGTCGGCCTATTTGCTCCCCTATAAGTCGGTTTGCAGTTTCTACAAACTGCTTCTCCTTTCCTCTGGGGATAACAGCTCCGGCGGCAATATCATGGCCGCCTCCAGATCCTCCAACTTCTTTAGCGCTTTCCCTCATGACAATTGACAGGTTAAGCCCTCTTTGAACCTGCCGTCTGGAACCCCGTGAAGAAACTTTCGTGTCATCAGTGCCTACATTGAAGCCAATAAGAGGCCTGTCCTGTTTCAAGAGGTACAGCATCAGGATTCCGCTTATAGCTCCAGCCATTTCTGATTCCGGAGCATAGAAGTATCTAACATTCTCCTCTTCAAAAATCTCCTTGAAGGCCCTGTAAGTGTATTCTATGAGCTTGGTCTTGAATATTCTCCAGTTGTTCACCATTTCCTCTTTCTGGGTGCTGTCGCCCAGGAAATACATGACTGGAACTGAGTTCATTCCAACCTTGGAGTTTCCGTCCACAATGGTACTGATTTCCTTGGAAGTGAAACCAATGCTGTCGAAACGTATAAGGTCGTTTTCGAGATATTTAATTGCTTCAGAACCGCTGTTCTGGTCGAGAAGCCGGCAAGCCAGGAATTCAACCAGTGTGCGTTTTTCATCGTCAGTGAGATCAAAAATATTCTTTTCCGGATCTATGTTCAGTTCTTCCAGTGTGGATTTCACGTTTTCTGGTTTACCGCTAAGGTCAAAGAAAAACGGGTCTGTAGAATAAGTGATGCCATCTGTCAGATTTGACCCTTCCAGATTGAGTGTGTGGACAGAATCCAGGTTTTTGCCGTAGTGTTCAAGCAGAACCTTATTAAGCCCGGTAAGGCCCCCAATATCCTGCTTGTCTGCGATGACTCCAGACATCAGGAACGGTATCAGATCGGCGTTGGACTCATCCATTGCGAGAGCCATAACGAAACCCATTGTTGATCCGCAGGCTCCCCGTGTTCCGTCTATCCCGAACTGTCTCGCATTTATGTTCAGGCCTTTGAAGGAATTTTCCTGGAAGAAATGGTGATCGAGGATCACAACATTTTCCGATTCTTCTATGAAACGTGCCTGATCCGAACCCGCATCCACAATAACGGTGAAGATGTCAGGGTATTCCTGTATCCTCTGCCTGAAACTCTCTCCGTCAAGACTCTTGATAAATCCAAGGTGAAATCTTATTCCAGCTCTTCTCAAAGCATTTGTAAGGATTATGGCTGCGCTCCCTCCATCTCCGTCAAAGTGCGCGAGCACTCTTACAAATTTATTTTCGAGGATGCGCTTTGCACCCTCCTTCAAAAGGCGATAAAATTCTGGGTCTATGACATCTTTCAGCATTTTATTACAGGACTTTTGACAGGTTCCATTCTGGAGTCAGATACCCTGACCGCTTGTAGTATTTGACAAGCCTCAGAATCTTAGCCATTAACAGCGCCTGGCCCCTCTTGTTGCTCATGTCATTCCTGTTTTCGCCCATGTGTTTGGACACATTTCTGTATTTCTTGATGAGGTTCATCAGGTCTTCCGGAACGGGATCCACCACTCCGGCATTCTTCAGTACTGAGCCAATTTTCTTGCCAAGTACCACTTTTGATCCTGGTATTCCATACTGATCCCTCAGTTTTACTCCTATCACGGAATTGCTGTTCCCAGCTGTCTTGAGGTCTACTATCATTTTCTCGACTTCTTCGTTGGAAAACTGGATCCAGTCAGGTTTTTCCTGGCTGTAGATCTTTCTTGATTTTGATCTTCCTCTCTTTCTTGTGTGCATTCGTGCCATTTCGATCGGTACCCTTGAGTTGTCCTTAATCCACAAAGTATTAATTTACTTTTTTATCGTTTCGAAAAAAATACTCAGATAAGTCCAAAGTTGCGTTCATACTGGGCGATTATTTCCATCGCCACCGTCCATATGGTAAGTTCTTCATCGAAGATTGAATATGATTTCCCCAGGCCGTATACATCTGTTCTGAAGTCACCTTCCGAAAATCCACCTATCATTATGGACTGTTCCTCATTATTGTCTGCGAAGAAACCTGTCACGCTGACCCTTTCACCCTTCGGTGAGAGGATCTTCAGGTTGTCTGAACCGGAAAGTTTCAGGAGATCAGCCACGTTTCCCCGGGCAATCCTTAGGAGAGTCTTCTCCCCAGCCTTGATCTCTTCTTTTTCAAACAGGTCCTCCATAAGCCCCACAAACCTGTTGTATGACTTTGGCAAACGGATTTCCGGTGATATCTCTATTATCCGGTCGTCACGTGTATGTATCCAGACCCGGAGCTTGCCAGTCTTGTTCAGCATGCTCTCCATGGCCATTGTGAGGAAGTGATATATTATGTCCGGCCTCCCTCTTCTGTTAGATTCACCCGGGTAGAATCTTTCTATCGCGGTATGCATGTAATTGGAATCGAGGATTATTTTCTGCGGAGCCTTCTTTCTCTTCTTTCCGTGCAATCTTATGGAATAGTCATCGAGCATATCCTCCGGGATCAGTTCTAGTTCAGCGTCAACAAGAAGAATTGTAAGCACTTTCCCTAATCAATTCCAACAATTAAAATGGTATTCATCCATTGTCTTTTGGAATATTCCGGAGACCATTAGATGTTCAAGTTATCCAGAGGTTTGGTTGAAGTATACACAGGAAACGGCAAAGGCAAGACTACGGCGGCTTTCGGCCTGGCTTTCAGGGCGGCAGGATGGGGGCTGAGAGTGTACATACTCCAGTTCATGAAACTTGGCACTTATGGGGAAAACAGGGCCTCAAAAAAGTTCCCTGAAAATCTCAGGGTAAACTATGTGGGCATGCCATACTTCATTGCATGGGAAGAGGACATACCCCTCGAGGACAGAAAGAAGGTCAAAAATGTTGTCTTGTGCCCGAAAGGAGAGCCTCCCAGTGAATACCGGGAGAAAGTACAGGACGCCTTCAGGGAAATGAAGGAGGAAGTCGGGAAAGGGAGCTGGGACATAGTGATAATGGATGAGGTCAACGTAGCCATTTACTACAATCTTCTCGCACTTAAAGATCTCACGGGTTTCTTGGACGGGCGTGCCGGAAATGTTGAAGTTATCCTCACCGGAAGAAAAATGCCAGAAGAGGTCCTGGAAAGGGCAAACCTCATTACTGAAATGCAGGAGATCAAGCATCCCTATTCCGAGGGCGTTCCAGCAAGAAGAGGAGTCGATTTCTAGGAATACCAAAACGATTTAGAATCATCAAACTGTTAGGTAGTTACTTGTCAGATACACCTAATTTAATGAAGGATACAATTGTTGTAGCCAATCCGGGGACTGGCAAAACAAAAGAGATTGTGGATCAGGTGCTTACGCTTCTTCAGGCTGGCGTCAGGGGCGAGGACATTGTTTGTGTCACATTCACCAATAAGGCTGCCGATGAGATGAAGAACCGGATCGTGAAGGAAATATCTCTGTTTCCTGAGCTGTCTGATCAGGCACTGAGGCTTGATGTTGCCACAATTCACGGCTATGCGATGTCCTATCTTGAGTCTGAAGGAATGAAGGCTGAGATAATCTCGAACACAGTTCTCAGATACATTGTCTACAGGAAACTTCTTGATCTGGGGACCTTCAATTACGGCCCGGATTACCTCATAGGTACAATTGTTCCAAAATTTGAAAATGCAATACGGTACCTCAAGAGTTTTGGCATCATGCCCCATGATATAGATGTGGGGACAGTCACCGGCATAGTCAGAAAGAAGGTTGCCGAAGGCAGGTCTGCCGGACTTTCTGGCAAGGCAGTAGATGTTCTTGTAAGGGATTTCGTTGCAATATTTTCAGAGTACGAGAAGTTCAAGAACTCCACCTCCTCCATGGATTTTAACGACCTGCTCAGAATATTCCTGAAAGAAGCCCCGGTCTCAGAAAAAAAGTACGTTCTAGTGGACGAATTTCAGGATCTCAACAGGATGCAGGTGGACATAGTTGGAAGACTTGCTGAGAACCGGTTCTTCGTGGGAGACAGGAAACAGTCCATTTTTGGGTTCCAGGGAGGGAGCCTGAGCTCCTTCAGCAGGTACCTAAACGACTCAAACTTTAGAATAAGGGGAAAGAACATCAACTTCCGCAGCACCAACAACATACTTGATTTTGCAACCGGTTATTTCCTGTCATATTCAAAGGATGACTATTCAAGGGAGGAAGTAAGGAACCTGAAAAATCCCGGCAAGGGAGCGGGTGACAGGGTGAGCCTTATGCCCTCTCCGGATCCACAGCTGGATGCGGTGTCAAAGCTCCGCGAGCTCATCAGCAGGCCTGAGAACGAAGGCAAGGACTTTGCAATAATTGCAAGGACGAATTCTCAGGTGGAAAAGATTGTCAGGCACCTGGACTCCACGGGTATAAGTTACACGAGCACTATCAGAAACAGGGTCAACCAGTCACAGATTGGTGACATTCTGTCGTATATTTCCGGACTGGTCAGTGAGGATGCCAGGGTCATGGGCCGGGCACTGATGACACCGTTTTCAGGGCTTTCCCTTAAGGAAGCATTAGATGCAAATCGCGTCCTGCCCCAAACCGGTGATCACGGCATTGTTCTGCCTGAACAGTTCCTCGAATTAAGGAAGCTCAAGTTTGGCACTGCAATGATCGATCAGGCATTTGAAAGAATCATACTGCCCATTGCAACATCCATCGGTGAAGACTATCTCACTTCGGCGGTGGCCATACTGGATTCTGCCCATGAGTATCTTTCAACCTTTTCTGACTACACCCTTGAAGGTTTCCTGAATTACATGTCACTTTCCACTGAACCTGCAGAGGATGACCTGCGGAAGTCACACGTGAACATACTCACGGTACACAAGGCAAAAGGTCTCGAGTTCGACACGGTGATATATGTTCCTACAGATCCACGAAACAGCCTGGAATATTTTGATTTCCTTACATACGCAGTGATTTCCTCTGTAACCGGAATAGACGTTGAACGGGATCTGGCGGAAGAACCGCTTCGAATAGACTTCGTAGCGCTGACAAGGGCGAAGGAAAACCTGATTGTGGTTGCCAATGAACGTGTTCTTTCAAGGTTTGAACTTGAAAACAAATTCTACGGGATCATAGAAACTCCGGCCGAACCTGTACAATCAAGGGGAGCGAGATATAATGAGCCGTATATGCTGTTTGTAAATGGGAGATACAATGAGGCAGAGAAACTCCTGAAAAGTTCCGGAAAATGGCTTGAAAATGCCATTTCAGATTATTTTACAGGGATATCAAGACTTTCCTACTCGACCCTCAATTCACTGTCAAACCCCTATGAATTCCTGAGGACAAAAATACTGAAGGTCAGGGACACCTCTTCCTTTGCCGAAGCTGGCGTGAATTTTCACGACATTGCCCAGAAATTTGTTGAAGGCAGGATAAAAGTTGCCGAAGTCCCCGAAGATCTGGCTCTGGATTTCAGGAATCTCAACAAGTCATTTGCTCTTCTCTCCCAGAATTATGTGATACCACCAGCAAACAGTGAATACAGGGTTGACCTCCCGCTTTCAAGCCTGTTCCCGGACAGGGGGGCACCGGATGATATCACCATAGAAGGCCACATTGACGCTGTTTTCACTGGAAAAGAGAACGAAGGCCAGTACCTCATAGCAGACTACAAGACATCCAGGAAGATCAGCAGCGAGCACTGGCACCAGGTCTGGCTTTACACCAGGATGTTCCAGAAGAAGTTCGGGATAAAGCCTGATAATATCAGCGGAAGCGTGATATATGTCAGCCTGAGGGAGTCTGTGGAAACAGGTGAAAAGGATTTCAGTGTCCAGGTGAGGGAATACAGGAAGATAAAGACGGACGTTGTGGAAAAAAGGATTTCAGAGATTCTGCTCTACATGGAACAACCCGAAGCCTTTGTTGAAAAAATCCTCTCCCGTACCCCGTCAGGTGAATTTGAGGAAAGGCTGAGGGAGATACTCGAGAATGCAATTTAAGCTAAACCCGGTTGGCCTGTTCTCACTGCAAAGCTTCCTGAACTGAAGCCACCGGCTGGTTGATCCTTCTTTCCGGGAAAGTGAAGTAACTGCGCAGAACATGGCTTGTCCTGAGCATGTGGCCTGCCAGCGTGATCGCCACAACAACAAGGGTGCCGGTGATGAATAGAAGGATGGCTGCTCCAAGGTATGTGACCAGAGTCATGCACGCTGTGAGCAGGACCAGTCTTCCAGCCAGTGACAGAAGGTTCATGGACCCATTAAACCTGCCCATCTCGTTCTTCGGCACAGATTTCATGAGAATGGTATTTCTCGTTATCCTGATGCCTGGGTTTCCAAGGCCATGAAGCATCTGGAAAATGAGAAACGGAACTGCAAAGGGAATTAAAGGCATGAGGAGGCTTCCTGAGAAGAAAATGATTGCAAAAAGGTAGATCGACCTCATGTAGCCGAATTTTTCCATAATAATGGGGACCACTGCACCCGCTGCCATGGCCACAAGAGCATATACGCTTTCTGAGTACGCAAGCCATGGGGCATTTGCATTCAAGACCGTTGCAATGAAAACCGGCTTGAGGAAGTTGCCGGCTATTACTGCCATGAAGGGAAAATTCAGGAGAAATATGAAAAGCACAGGTTTCAGGTTATCTTTCAAGTACCTGAGGGAATCAAGATAATCGGAATTCCTCCTTCCGGCTATCCGATCACGGTTTCCTCTGAATTCCTCATTCAGCCTGCTTAAAATCAGGAGGCTGATAAACTGAAGTCCAATGGATGCCTGGAATACTGTTGAGAAACCAGAGCCCAGAAGGAAAAAACCTGAGAGAATAGCTCCTGTTAGAACAGGTAATTGCGATGTGATCTCGGCTATGCCGTTGAATCTCCCGTATATCCCTTCTCTGACAATGTCCTGTATCAGGGCGGTATAAACCTGGTACGTGAACGAATAATACAACTGGATGATGATGAACAGCAGAAAGTCCAGGAGTATGCCTTCATTTAGGACAGGACCCGCCACAAATACAAGCAAGAGCATGGAAGCAAGGCTCAGGAAAATGTTCATGGCCTGAATATTCCTTCTGGGATACCTGTCAACCAGGGTAGAGAAATATGGCTGAATGGCAAATTCAAGGATAATCGGGATGGTTATGGATAACCCTAAAAGATAATATGCCGAGCTGTCTGCGAGCGTGAAAAGGATGAGAATCTCCAGTGGAACAAGGGAAATGAGACTGGAAAACCTTGAGAGTACAAGGAGCCCGTACCGGTTCATATCCTGCACCTTCCGAGTTCCACTGCACAATTCAGGAGCCGGGGAAAATAAGCAAGAGGGGCTAGCCCGGTGGCATACTTCAGTCCGCCGGCAAATGCCTTTTTTCTAACTATCACTGTTTCTTTGTTTTCTTTTCTGCCAAATCCTGTCATGGCTTGGAATCAGGGTGCATTTTATAAACAAAACAATTTGTAAACTTTATAAATCATTATATTGTAAAATTTATATCAAATGAGAAGTTGCACATCAATGGACAGATATCCCTCGGAGACACGCATAATACTTTCACTGAAAAAGGAAGGCCCTCTCAGCCTCAACGAACTCTCGGAGCGGATCGGCATATCAAAGATGGCCGTTCTTAATCACATCCAGAAGCTCGAATCAAAGGGCATGGTGGAGAGAAGTATGGTCAAATCAAAAGTCGGCAGGCCGTACTTTGTATTCAGCACTGCCCAGGAATCAAAGGAGAACATGGCATCCTCTGACGAATCCATGCTGGAGGACTTTCTGAATTATCTCGAACGCACCGATAACCAGAAGATAGCAACCGAGTTCCTCAAGGACAGGTATGGGCAAATAAGGATCGATTACGAAAACATTTTGTCGAAAGTCGGGCCCGAGAAGAAAGTGGAGGCGCTTGCCAGGCTCCGGGATCAGGAAAACTACTTCCCGGAGTTGAAATCGACCGGGAAAGGGAGTTACGAACTCCTTGAATTCAACTGTCCGGTTTTCAGGATTTCAAAGAAGTTTGGAATTGCCTGTTCACTGGAGACACAACTCTTTTCCTCAGTTCTTGACATGGATGTTTCCTCCACGCACAGACAGGTGGACGGAGGCGATGTCTGCAAATTCCTCATAAGAAAGAAGGAAACGGGCTCAGGATGAGTACCTGTATTTCTCAAGCATCTGTATTCTCTTGGCCGGGTGAGGGTGCGAACTGAATATGGAAGACAGGCCTGAGACCTTCATGTTTCTCCACTTCTCCAGCAGTGCCAAGTGCCCGCCGTTGGCCTGGCTGTTAAGGTCTGAAAAGAGAAGCATGTTGGTAATGCTGTTCGTTGCCTCATTCCTGGTCCTCCTGAACCTTGTCCCCGTATAGCTCACTATCTTGGCCAGGGCTGTCTGAAGATGAAGGGCACCCTGATCTGCGGTCTGGACGGCGTTGATGTCAGCATAGGATTCCCTCATCCGGTTTATGCCGAGTATCATTATGTTGAAGATGAAACTCACAATCATCAGTGCGATTGCAATGAGAAATCCGTAACCGTTCTGCTGCCTGCTGTTACCAGAGAACAGAAGGCCATATGCAAGATAAAACAGCACCGTTGGAATGAGGCCTATTGCGAAAAGGAGTTCCACGTCACGATGTTTCAGGTGTCCCATCTCATGCGCAAGAACCGCTTCAAGCTCTTCTCTGGTCAGAATATCGAACATGGGTCTGGTAACCGCAATCCTCTTTCCGGCAATGGGTGAAGAGTAAGCAAAGGCATTGGGGAAGCGGACCTCGGCAATGAATACCTGGGGCATTTTTACCCCACTGTTCTGGGAGAGCTTCCTGACAATCTCAATCAGCCATGAATACCGGGTGTCTGTCTCGGAGACTGGTGTGAGCCTGTACGCGTATCCTATTATGTATGGTGAAAAGAGCCACTGGACGATGTCTATGACCAGAACGGCCACAAGTATAAACCCAATGATGTAGGTTGAAATTGAAACACCAAAGAAATATCTTACAACTGCTGCAACTATGGCTGCCGCGAGGCCTGCAATGACTATTCCCACGAAGATGGTGGTTAACCTCAGCTTGGCTGAGACGAGATCCATAAAAAATGATTTCAACCGGGAATATAAGCTGATCCTCTAGGACTTCCCGTCTCCGGATATGCCATACTGGATGTTGTAAAGCTGATTGAATACTCCCTCTGTTGCCATCAGGTCATGGAAAGTGCCCTCCTCAACTATGTTTCCTTCATTGAGAACAACTATCCTGTCCACAAGCTTCACCATTGAAAAGCGGTGCGTGATGAGTATGAGTGTCTTCCCCTCAAGGAACTCGTTCAGGGAGTCCATTATGAGGCTTTCCGAATAGGGGTCTATCTGCGACGTTGGTTCATCCAGGATCAATATCTCCGGTTCACGGATGAATGCCCTGAGTATGGATATTGCCTGCCTCTGGCCCTCAGAGAGGTTTCGACCCATTTCACCCACATTTGTGTCAAGGCCATTTGGAAGATTCTCAAAAATACCGCTCAGTGAGAATTTCTCAATCATCTCTGAGACATACTCCTTCGTTACGTCAGGATTGGAGAAAAGGACATTTTCGTATATTGTTCCCTTGAACATGAACGGTTCCTGCAATACCGGGGCCAGCAATCTCCTGAAACTCCCCGTTTCTATGTCCTGGAACCTGTTGCCATCGATCAGAATCTCACCACCGGTGGGAGAGAAGAATTTCATCAGGAGATTTGATAGTGTTGTCTTGCCCGCACCGGTGTGGCCTACGATGCCTACTCTCTCCCCTCTTCTTATTTTGATGTTTATGTCTCTCAACGCGTCATCGTCACCATAGGAGAAAGAAACCTCCCTCAGTTCAATCGCATCGTTGAATGCCGCTTCCCGGTTACCCGTATCCTCGGTTGCCTGGCGTGGGTAGTCTATTATTCCGTATATTCTTGCAACTCCCACCATTGAGGACTGGTACGAATTGTAGAGCTGTGAGAGCTGCACAACAGGATCGAAAAATTCCTGGACATACACAACAAAGGCTACAAGTATTCCAACAGTTGCAACTCCTGCCCTGAGTTGCAGTGCACCGGCAATTAGTACTATGGCAATGCCCACGGATTCTATGACCCTGATTGTTGTGCCGTACAGTGAGGATACCATGGATGCTTTCATGTTGGCAGAGAAGTTCTTCCTGTTCAGATGATCGAACTTCCCCTCCATCTTTGTTTCCACGTTGAAGGATTTGATGGTTCTGATGGCGTTTATGTTCTCACTTAGATTTCCGGTGATGGCTGCAATGGTCTTCCTGGTTCTGAGGTAGTTCCGCCTTACCTTGCCCTGTATTGAAAAGGAGAATGCCAACAGGACAGGGATCACTATGAGGGCGTACAGGGTCAGGTTGAAATCCTTGTAAAACATGATTGAAACTGACACTATGACGGTGGCAATTCCGGACACTACCTGCGGCAACTGGAAAGTGAGGAATTCACTCAGTGTCTCTGCATCGTTCGTGATTCTGCTTATGAGGTAGCCTGTTCTGACCTTGCTGAAGAAGGAGACAGGCACATACTGAAGATTCTCGAATGACCTGTCCCTGAGATCCTTGATCTCCGACTGGGCCAGGAAGGTCGAGCTTATTGTCCTCTGCCTGTTGGAAAAGAATTGCACCACGTACAGGACGAAGAATGATGCAGAGAAAATTAACAGCCCGTTGAAATTCCCGTCTATTACACTGTTTATGGCATACCCAAGGGCGAGAGGGTAAAGCGTACCTGCTATGGCTGTGATAAGAACGGCAACAACGAGGATTGCACTTTCTCTCCTCATGGAGAAAATATCGGACATCAGCCTTTTGAAAGCAGTCATGCCTTTTTGCGTCTTTATGAAACTCTCTTCCTGCTCCTCATAATCCGCTGCCGTTTTCATTCACCTCCCGAAGCCTCATAAGACTGGCCATAGGGGCTATCCGGCCCGCTTGAGTACTCTCCTGCTGTAAGTACGCCATAATCAAGCTTCAGCACCCTGTCTGAGAATTTAAGGGCGGATTCCCTGTGGGTTACTATTAGAACGGTGGTCTCGGCTGCCTCTCTCCTTATGTTATTGAAGATTTCCAGCTCGGTTTCAGGGTCCACGCTTGACGTGGCATCATCCAGTATGAGGATTTCTGGATTTGTCATAAGTGCCCTTGCTATTGCCACCCTCTGCCTCTGTCCACCGGAAAGGGTGATCCCTCTTTCCCCGACCATTGTGTCGTATCCGCCGGGCAGTGATTCTATGAAATCGGAAATTCTTGCTATGTGTGAAGCCCATCTGACCCTGTCCATGGAGGTGTCATGGCCTCCGAAGGCAATGTTTTCTTTTATGCTGCCCGACAGAAGTGTGATCTCCTGTGGAACTAGGGCCACAGCTTTCCTGAGGGATTCAAGAGATACGGTCTTCAGATCCGTACCCCCAATGGTTATTTTCCCGCTGTCCGGATCGTAGAAGCGGGGAATGAGGTTAATCAGGCTGCTTTTTCCAGCGGCGGTTCTTCCGGTGAGGCCCACAAACTCACCCTTTCTTATGACAAATGTCACGCTCTTCAGGATTTGCAGATCTCCCCTGCTGAAATTCACTCCACTAAATTCAAGATCGCCCTTCAGCCTTTCACTGTCCCCCAGTTCAAGGTCCTCGTCGTCATGTCCGTCCAGGACGGTCTCAATCCTTGAAATGCCGGCTCTGGCATTCTCTGAAAAAACAATTAGCCTGCCGAGAAAGCTCACGGGAAAACTCATCATGCTGAAAATGTTAACCGCTGCTACCAGCGGGCCAACATCCGAAGCACTTATTATTGATATATACCCTCCATAGAAGAGAATCCCGGTTGCGGCTGCGCTCACCACAAGCGGCATGAGGTTGTTGTATTTCCCCCTGAGCCTGGCAACCGTCATGTACTCATCAAAATAGCTTCCCGTTGTCCCCGTGAATTTCGCCTGTTCACTATGCTCCGCAGAAAATCCTCTTATGACCCTGTTAGCCACGATGTTTTCCTGCAGCTGTTCATTCATCTGGCCATAGTAGGTTCTTATTCTTCTCCAGTGGGTTCTCTGCTTCCTTTGGAAAACTATACCTATAAAGATCAGGATCGGAACCGCAACGGTGAAAATGGCTGCGAAATCCATGTTTATCGTGAAGAGGAGGACAAAAGCAAAAGCAATCATGAACAGTGTCGGGATCAACTGTGATGCTGTATTGAGGACAAAGTTGCGAGAAGCCTCAATGTCCATGGTGGATCTGGAAAGCAGATCCCCTGATGTCTGCCCCTCATAGAAGCCAAATTTCTTTCTGACGAGATGTGCGAACACTGATTTTCTCAGGTTGTACGAATAGGTCTGGCTGATGTACTGGGATCCATAGTTGACAATGAACTGCACTCCTCCTGAGATGCTTGATGCCAGGAAAATGAGGATGGCATCGTATTCAACGGCGGAATATTGCAGGTTCTGGATTGAACTGACGGCGTCTCCTATGAATATGGGTATGAGGAGCCGGGAAAGTGTTGCGATGATTGAAGCGCTCAAAACCGTCAGTAGAACCCATCTCTTATTCCTAAGGTAATTTATGCTGAAGAACAGCGGGTCGAATACTCCCAGGCCACCTCTGACTTTTCTTCCAAGCTTGCTCTGCCATCCCATACTTAAAATTCACCGGCACTCGAATGATAATGCCTTAGGCGTTCAAATTAGATAAGATTAAGTAAGAATGGGGCAGGGAAGGTTACCTTCCCTTTGTTAGAGAGACATATATATTTTCCAGGTCGTTGTGCGGCATGACCCATTTCACTCTGATGCCGGCACTCTGGAAGTAGGAAATAACATCGAAGTTCTCGACTCCCGGATTCTTCCTCAGGTACACATTGTTGCCTTCTACGGTGTAGTCATGGACGAGGTTTGATGGGAGTGAGACCCCGTCTGCTGCTGACTCGAGCTCAATTCTCATCTGGTCACTTTTGCCGTTGCTGGTGTCATAACCCACGGATCCGTGGTTTATGATTATGATGCGGTCACACACTTCCTGAGCCTCGTAAATCAGGTGGGTGCTCAGTATGATGATCTTTTCCTTCAGTGCATTGAGGCTCTTGATAAGGTCCCGGACTCTCTTCATTCCACTTGGATCAAGCCCGAATGTGGGTTCATCCAGGATCAGTATATCCGGATCACCGACCAGAGCAACCGCAATGCCGAGTCTTTGCTTCATCCCTTTTGAAAGCTCGCCAGCCTTTCTGTCAAGATACGACGTTATTGCGGTGAGTTCCGCCACTCTCGAGATCTCGTCTTCCAGGCTTCCCCTGACCCGCTTTATCCTGGCCACGAACTTCAGGATCTCTCTTGCAGAGAGATACGGATAAAACTCGGGTTGTTCTACGAGAGCTCCCACTGAGGCAAGGGCTTTCGCAGGAAACTCAGAAACCGAAATGCCATTGATCTTCGCGCTCCCCGTGTTTGGCCTGACTATGTTTGTCATGATCTTGAGCATGGTGGTTTTTCCTGCCCCGTTGGGACCGAGAATGCCTATGCATCCGGGCCCCTCCATGCTTAGGTCGACATCTTTCAGTGCACTCAGGTTTCCAAATTTCTTGGAAACACCATCAAGGTTTATTGAAGGCATCATTTCACCTCCTTCCTTTCGAATATGATCAGTGCCACCGCAATCGACACTATGGTGTAAATTGCCATGACAATCACGGCCTGAATTATCTCGGGCATTCCCACAGGTGTCAGTGAGAAATTGAAGTTGAATGGCGAGAGCGAGACATTGATATACACCTTTTCAACTATTCCTGAGGCTGTATCCAGAAGATAAAACGGTGTTGACTTGTAAATGAATTCAGAGATTACCTGGTATGCGTTGAAAATCAGGAAATATATCAGGAAAACCGTGATGTAGGCATACGTGTTCTTGTTGAAAATACTGCTAATCATGAAGGTGAACGCCGTCATTGCGAAGATAAATATTATGAGGAGCCAGAGCGCGTCAAAATAGCTTCCCACAAGAGGCACAGGGAAGACGTAGAGGAAAGTTGCAGCCTGGATTACCAGATACACAAGAACGGTAACTATTGTCACGAAAACAGCTGCAAGGTACTTGGAAAGAAGAAGGCTGCTCCTTCCGATTGGAAGAGTGAAGATATGGAAGGCGGTCTTGTTCTCTATCTCGCTGGAAATGGCGGACGAGCCGAAGAAAACAGACGCAAACACCGGGAGATCAAGGAGCACGAAGGACCACACATAACCGAATATGGATTCTTTCGTTGCAATGCTGATATTGGTCAGATTGAGGCTTGGAAATATCTCGGGAAGCTTGTTCACGTACCTGACAGTGAAGAACGTCATCAGGGCCGATACCAGCAGGGAAATGGCAAGCATGAGGTAGAAGCTTCTTGATCGGTAGTAGTTCCGGAAGTAGTAGGTTGTGGAGGCCAGGAACTTCTGGGCATTGCCGTTCATGGTTTAAACCCCGTGAGGTACTGTGTATAGTTCAGTTTTGACAGGCTGTCCATCAGACCCTGGAGAAGGTAGTAGTTTCCAATCCCGACTCCAATGGTTCCATTTACCCAGGTTCCCTGCATCTGTGAAGACGACAGGAACGTGAAGTTGGTGGCCAGTAGATTGACTGCGCTGAGTCCCTTGTTTATCTGCTGTGCATTCGTAACATTGCTCATCTCAAGGTTAAAGTTGCTGCTCAGGTAATATATGTTTGATACCGCCTGCCTTACGGGCAGGTTCGTTGAGGAGAAGTAAATGGAGACGTTTGCCGAATTATTGAAAAAACTTGAAGCCCGGGTCTCGAAATTGACATTGTCCAGAAGTGCATCCAGGGAGTAGCGCACTGCCTGGTATGGGCCAATTGTCACAATGCCGGTGAGTTCAGCAACATACACCGTGTCATTGCTTACGTAATTGCTCACGTTTAAAGAATAGTTATATCCGAATGACAGGAACTGGAATTCACTGGGTATGAGGCCCTGAAAGGTCACGTTTTTGAGTTCATAGATGCTGTAACCCCTGTAGGTCGTGAAAAGTGTGGGCGAGATCATGGCATGAGTACCGTTAGTCTGGTTCGCAGTGGAGGAAAGTTCAGTACTGAATCCCGTGAGGCTGATCCCGATTACTAAGCCGTCAGTATTGCTGTAGTTATACGCGTAGATTGGCGTACCGTTGTAATCCGTTCTCACAACCATGGATGAGTCCTGGGGAATGAGTTGAGTAAGTGAAGTGCTCTCGTTGTGGTAAACGATGAGAGAGAAATATCCTGCAGGTACAACCACACCCACGGTGATGATTGCAATTATAATCCCCTTCAACAAAGCTTTCATGATTATTTATTTTTACTAGCTTAATAAATTTTAAGTCTAATCTGGGCAGGTATGTGCTACTTATCCAACCTGTTTTAGGCCGTTATTAGGGTCGATCCAGGATTAATGTCCTGTTATAGTGATGGCAGAAAATCTTAATAGTTAAAAAGATCGTTCCTGTCAGTTTTTCTCATTGACAGCAATGTACCACATTCTTAAAATCAAAGGATAAAGGAAATGACTGTGATATAACCGGCACTCCCATAAGCGTCAGGAGTCCACAATCGAAAAAGTTAATATGCTTAGTATGCTAACGAGTGTCATGCCATTGCCGGAAGGTGATCCGAGTGTTGATCAATAAGGACAGGGACAAACTGGAGGAATTGCGAACAAGACTTGCTGAAAACTCCGAGTCACTCATAAGGCTTTTTCGCGAACGCTCAGCACTCGCCAGGGAGATTGGCGGCATAAAGAGAAACCTGGGCCTCCCCTCGAGGATACGGGACAGGGAAGAGGCAGTCATGGAAGGCCTGTCAGGCATGGACCAGTTCAGCAGATCGATCATCTCTGCCCTGTTTGAATACTCTATTGTGAATGAAACCAGCTCCCACGGGCAGGACAAAGACTCCAGCCTTTCTGATAACGAGATCACGATCTCAGGTCCCACAAGGCATCTTGAGTTTCTTGCAGGACTGCTGGTTTCAAGACCAGGTGTTGAAGTGTATACGAACCACAGGCTCCCGTTCTCCATGGAAAACGGACTGCAAATCAATGGGGCTCACATAATTGAGGGCAGCCATAATGATCCCGACATAACCATATGTCTGCAGAAGGGTGGAGGAGAGTGTGACATATTCATATCCAGCGACAATGAGATGCACATGAAGCTGATGTTTCCCATTTCACCCAACGCGTCGGTTGTGAGGATACACCAGTAATGAAAATTCTTCTTCCGGGATACAGGGGGAGTTTTGGCAGCACTGTTTCCCGCTATTTTGAAGAGCAGGGTCACGAGGTACACGGCGTGGACAGGGGGGATGAAATTCCAGGCAATCTCCATCAGTTTGATTTGTGTTTTCTTGCCGTGCCGATTAATGAGGTTGGCGGTTATGCCCATAAGATAAGGGGGATCCCCCTGGTGGAAATATCCTCTGTGAAGTCGGAGATGAAACGCCTCAGGGGAAAAGTGGTGAGCATTCATCCCATGTTCGGGCCAAGGAGCATTGGCGATAGCAGGTACCGCAACATAATTTTCATCACAGACATTTCCCCCGAAAATGGAATGGACACTGTTAAATCAGTTTTTCCGGGATTCAGGATAACAGGAATGACCGCGGATGAACACGACAGGGCAATGGCCGACCTGCTGGTGAAGCCCTACCTGTTCTCAATGCTGGCAGATTCCATGAAGGAAGGTCCCGGGACAATCACAGGGTCCTCATATTCTCTCTTTCTGCAACTTGCTGCCCTGTCAGAGTCTGAGAGCAGGAGCGTCATGGAAGACACCATCAGGCTGAATCCGTACAGTTTGCAGGTATTGGACGAAATGATTGGCGGGATTGCAGGCCTCAGGGCGAATTTCGGGTTCAGGTAGGCAGATCCAGAAGTAGTGAGATTCCCGGCGGCCGCGTTCTTCTATGGTGGCCACAGGAAGGAGAATGCCAGGGAAACAAGAAGGGCAACGAGAACAGTCGCAGCCAGGTTTTTTGTCTTGTAAGCCACGATTAATGCAGGCAACAGGGGAATCAGGTTCTGCACGTTCAGGGCCTGTATGTTGTCTATCATCAGGGAAGCAAATGCTGAAACCGCTATGATATCGAAAAGGTTCTGAAGGAAACTTCCCTTTTTCACCCTTTTGTAAAGAAGCCATGGAACCACTCTCTGAGACAGGCTCAGAATTCCGAGGATCGCTATGAGAACGTACACCGGGAGCGTCATTCGGGAGACCCTCTTCTCAACCGGGTGAAGGTAATCCCCGCAACAACTCCTCCTGCAATGGACAGCAGGAGAAAGTAAGAGGGAAAACCATACAGCCTGAAGACAACGGATATGACAACCGAGAAAGTTGCCGCAGCAGCAGTGGAGTTCCCCTTTATCTTGGGCATCATGAGCCCGAGGAACAGTGAGGGAAGGGCGAGGTACAGTATGGGCAGGAGGAATCCTGGCATACCTCCAGTAGAGGCTACTCCAACCGCAGTGCCAATGATCCAGCAGGCATAGGCGAAAAACGAGATCTTTCTCAGTTTGCCCGGGGTCAGATCATGGCTGCCTACACCAACAGCGTATATCTCATCCGTGAGAAGCGGCCCTATGGTCAGTACATCGGCTCTCCGCACTTCCCCAAAATGTTCCTCCAGGTGGGGACCATAAAATGTATGCCTCATGTTGAGCAGAAAGGCAGTAAGGATCATTGAAAATGGCTCCAGCCCAAACGACCAGAGACCCACAAAAGCGGATTGCACTGCCCCGGAGTAGACCACGAATGAAAGGGCAAGTGTGTAGAACCAGGGGATATTGACGGCAGTAGCGATTGCTCCATAGGCTATGCCTGATGGAAGATAACCGGCGAGTATTGAAATGAGCCAGCCCATATCATTTGCCCTGCGCATGCTGATTTCTAGAAATACCGTGTAAAAGAAATAAGTATGCAGATGCGAATTTATGCCTCTATGAAAAAATCAGAAAAAGGAGGTCTCGGGATAGTCTCCTGTTCGGGAAGGCTGAAAACGTGAAAATGTGTTATTGTGCTGCAGTCAGTCAGCGTTACCGTGTTCGTGGTATTCTCTGAGGTGCATGTCTTCGGCGGCGTAATTTGCCGGCGGGGTGTTTCTTGAGGCAATATAGTTGTGAATGATCTCGTTTACCTTCTCTGTAGTGTCTACTCCCTGGCCTTCTAGCTTCTCGTACAGTTCTTTTCTTATATGCACTTCTGGCATTAATGCAAAGAGCGAACTGTAATATTTATAATTTGCTGAAGCCAACTTCGTCATTTCACGTATATTCTACTGAAGCCCTAAAACAGCGGCTGTAGAGACAACACAGATTTCATGTGTTTCCGGGAAACCCGCTATTACAGCCGAATCCAGGCATAAAGCAAAAGACGAATTTTCAGAACACTGTCCAGCCGTTGTCGGCTACCACTATGGATCCATTGATGTAGCTTGAATCCCTGGAGACCAGAAAGAGGCCGAGCTTTGCAATTTCAGCCGGTTCTGCAGGCCTTCCCATGGAGGGCGCGGTTTTCTCGAACACCTTCATTCCTTCGGTGCTTGGTGACTTTGCACCATAGCCAATCCTGGTGTTCACCGCACCGAGAGCCATGGCATTGCATCTTATTCCCTTATCAGCATAAAACGTTGCCACGTGCTTTGTGAATCCTATGAGTGCATGTTTGGACACCGTGTATGCAAGGCCTGCTCTGCCACCCCTGAAGCCAGCTACAGAGGCTGTATTGAGAATGACGCCACCGCCATTGCTCATCATGTGGGGGAGCGCCAGTTTGGTGGAAAGATACGGTGCTTTGAGGTTTATATCCATGATCTTGTCCCACCATGCCTCATCCGTTTCCTCTATGGAGTAAAATCCATCCATTATTCCGGCATTGTTACACAGGATGTCTATGTGCCCAAAGATCTTGACCGAATCATTGATCATCTTCTCTATGTCTTCTTTCCTGGACAGATCAAGAGTCATACCGTAAACTGTGCCGTTTTTTGCACGAATGCTGGAGACAGTTTTTTCAACCCTCTCCTGTACAACGTCAACCACAACAACGGATGCGCCTTCAGAACTGAATAAACGTGACATCTCCTCTCCAACGCCGGAGCCTGCGCCAGTTATTATCGCAACTTTGTGATCAAGAGATTTTGCCATAATTTAATTAGTTTATGAGAATATAAGAAAAGTATACCTTAGTTATCAGCAAAAAGATACATAATCTAATGAAGGATACAAACAGGCTTCTTTTTGGTTTTATCTGAAAGTCATTATCAGTTGCATATCATTGGTGTGTTACTAAACGTCACTTTGCAAATTTCGATTTTTTGAAAAACGACGTTCGCCGGATACTTATTTTACCCGTTCCCGGGAAATTCCAGCAACCGATCCCATTAGCGGAATATGTACTCGAATGCCTTTTCCGACATCCCGGTGATATTGAGGTATTCGGTCTTTCCAAATGATTTTATTATGTTTTCTGCCTCTTTCACAGTTCCCTTCAGTTCATCCTCCGTAATTCCTGCCCATCTGGGGAACACGTAATCCTCCTCCCGGCTGTTATGTTCAACAAGGAGCTTGAAGTACAGGGGAAACCTCTGCCCGAAAGTGATCGTGCTTCCCTTTTCATGCCATTTCAGGAGATTCTCTGAAAGGGTCTCCAGAAGCCTGTGGTCTGCCTTTATCTGTTCCGCCTTGAATGAGAACTCATCTGAGTCTTCCCAGTTATGGGCTTCGAGAACAGGAAAAAGAAGTTTTTCCTCTATCTCAATGTGGCACTCCTTTACATAAAGATGGAAATCACGAAAGAGGTCAATGTCTTCTGTAACTGTGAAGGACTTTCTCAGGTGTCTGATGGCAAGGTGTTCGGTCATCAATATTTCTGCAAGATCCGCCATGATTGTCAATATTGTATGTATGTAAAAGAATTCCGGGAGGAGAACTTGATTGCATTGGAAGGAGAGCACCCACTCTTTCTGGTTGCTGGAGACACACGGCAAAGTATATTTTTGTCAATAAAGTATGTTTAGTGTTGCACTACCGGATTCCTTCCCCGTATACGCTTCGCTACCTTTCCGTCATGGTATTGACACTTGTACTCCTCTTTCTCTCCGTTACGTCTGTGAATGGGGTGGGCCCCTTCGTGATCCTCAGTCCCCAGGCTGCCATTATTGCTTACTCGTTCCTCATAACCCTGTTGATCTGCATTGGCCTTGAGTCCAGAAACATCAGGGTATCGCGTGCGGAAACCAGGGGATCATACAGTTTCAACAGAAAAGGGATATTCTACAACAGTGGAATGATCTCTGACTGGGAGTCCATTGTCAGGATCAGTTTTTCAAGGGAGAAGATAGACAAGCTTATCCGGCCGGCAATGACAAAGGGGGAAGTCATCAGGGAATTGCCCATAATGATGTCGAAATACTTTGTCGTAAGAGATTTGCCCGAGTTGAGGGAGAGAAGGAAGATAGGCAGGATCGTGATTTACAGGGAGGGTTTCAGGTCCACTGGAGAGAGGATAGAGATCGACACGACTCCTTCGAGAATCTATTTCCGTTTAATATCCCGCAGGATGAGGAAAATGCTAAGGTATCATGGGCGGGATCCTGATCTTTGACTCGCCTTTCAGATTCCAAATTTGCATTCACGCAGGCTGCGCACGATGTCAGCGTGAATGCATGAAAAGGTTGAGATAAGGCTCCATTGCCTGTATCAGCTTGTTTCTTGCCTTGTTGATGTGCTCCTGCATCGTCGACTTTGATACCCCGTGAATCCTTGCAAGGTCTTCCACCAATATTTTTCGTGGTGTTGTGAAAAGGCCCATGCCTATTGCATCCCGCAGGTATCTCACCTGCTTTTCCGAGAGATCGCCCAGGATGTCGGCAAGTGAGAGTGTGTAGGTTTCTCTCAACGAATCGGGCTGAACCGTTCTCTTCTTCAGCACCTGCACTTCACCAAGCCTTGCGGATTCTTCAAAAAATCTCCTGGTATCAACTGGCGAAAACGAAATAAGCTTAAGGAACTCAAACCCTCCCTGGTACACCGCAGGGGCTTCCCATAGAAGATTCATGGATTCAGCCGACCTGATTGTGGAATTGCCGACAGTGCACCTGCATGATATGGCTGTAGATTGCCTTCTTTCTGAACCTGAACTGCTAATCACCTGGCTATGCAGGTCAGAAGCTACTTCATCAAGCCTGACCATTGCCCTCTTCATTTCGTTCTGGTCTCCAATGACCTCTATGTAGTCTATTACTGAACTGCACCACCTGTAAATGCGAAGTGCGGGAAACTCTTTGGAGAGCACACAGAACGGCGTTTCGTTTTCAAGCCTTAACTCGATTTCCTCCATTATACCGTCCCAGAACGGCATCAAATATATGATTTTCCGGGGGCTCCCACATTTGGTGACAAAATGGTAGATATTGTAGTGGAACACCAGTGGAAAAGCGAGGATGGAGAGGAAGTGTTCAGGATTGTTGAAAGCATTGTGGAAATGTCAAATGGCGGGAAACTTCCTGCTGGATTCGAGCTGAAATCGGTAGATGTCTTGAAAGACATGCCAAAGGCTATCTGCAGATGGGATGCCCCAAGTGCATCAGCCCTGTCGGATCTTGTATCACAGGTCAATCCTCCAACAGAACACAAGATATCTGAGGTCCAGAAAGTCCTCTGATTTTGTGGGAAACTTTTCCTCTTTCCCCAAAAAAATCGCCGGACTGTCCCTCCTCAGATCCCATGGAGGGACGAAATTTTTTCCAGTTGGCAGGTTAAACAGGCTCAAACAAAAAGTAATAATTTAATACAGTAAAACATGAAGATGTATGCAACCCGGTAATCCCGACATAAGGGGTGAAGTTGAAAGCAGCAGGGGGCTTTTGAAGAAAATACAGCTGCATCTGCCTCTTTTCAGAGGTTACAGAAAACTCGAGGACCTGAGGGCGGCCGACGAACTTTTGAGAAAACAGATTTCAGATATACTTCAACAGGCGCTTCAGGCGCTCCAGAATGAGAGGGTAACACTTGTGGACAAGGGCGATTTTGGCAAGCTGACAAACATTGCTTCCGGCATTTCGGGCGTGCAGGAGTTCCAGGGGGAGATACTGCACGCACAGCAGGGATATTCCGGTATTTCTCCAACTATCAGGATGGATCAGGGCAAACTCAATGACCTTTATGAATACGACCTCAAATTCCTTGACGCTTCTGCCAACGTGAGGGACCTGAGTGTTTTCAATGCTTCAGAGGACCTTTCAGATTCGCTTCAAAAACTCTCAAACGCGGTGAATCTTGCAAGAACAGCATGGGAGTCCCGAATAAGTGCTGTCCAGAATATACTTCTTACACCAGGGGGCAACCAGTAATGTTCGGCAGGAAATCTTCAAAGGTGCCTTTCTCGGGCGGCAGTGCAGTCGGTTCCACAACCATTGCATGGGAGACGGAATTCAAGCAGGGCAACTCAATGTGGAAGGTCCCCCGGCTAATCAGGTTCAACGATAACATAGTAGTGAGAGAGGATGAAACAGCCATTTTCATGAGGGATGGGAAAATCCTTGCCATATTCGATCAGCCAAACAGGTATGCAATCACTGACATAAACGCCCCAATCGTGGGGAAACTCGTCAAGGCATTGTCTGGAGTTCAACAGCAGGCTGAAGTCTATTACCTGCAGAGAAGGTTCCTTGACGGGAAGTTTGGCAGCCCGGACCCATACCAGTTTACAGATCCTGCTTTTGGCGTCGTGAATCTCCGTGTGTACGGCGAGTACAGATGGAAGATATCGAACGTGGAGAATTTTGTCGGGCAGTTCATCGGAACCTTCAATGCTGAAACCTCGGATCAGGTTGAGGACAGGCTGAGGGAACAGATAGTTATCCTGGCCTACAACGCACTGGGCAAGATGAAGGAACAGGGGATGAAGGTCACAGACCTCCCGTCAAATCTCACTGCAATAGAACAGGTTGTCCTGGCAACAGCACCCGATCACTTCAGGCAGTACGGGGTTGAGATAAACAAGATCCAGCAACTCAATATCACTCTCCCGGAGGAGGTGCAGAAGGCGGTGGACACAAGATCGGAAATGTCAGTTCTCGGCGTTAACTATATGCAGTACCAGGCTGGACAGGCAATGGTGGATGCTGCCAAGAACCCGACAGGTGTGGCAGGTGCCGGAGCCGGCCTTGGTGTCGGTCTCGGAGCCGGAGCAGGCATGGGATATGCATTCTCGAACCAGATGACTGGTGCCCAGCAACAACCGGGCAGGAACTGCCCGAAGTGTGGAGGCATAGTTCCCATGAACAACAATTTCTGTCCGAACTGCGGCCATAATATGCAGCAGCAGACCACAACCGTCCCTTGCCCCAAGTGTGGCAGCCAGGTGCAGCAGGGTGCAAAGTTCTGTCCAAACTGTGGCAGCCCCATGGTACTGCAGCCCCCGGAGAAAAAGAAATGCCAGGGCTGTGGAACTGAAATCGATTCTAATGTGAAATTCTGCCCCAATTGCGGGGCAAAGGTGTGAAATAATGTTTTGCGAAAAATGTGGAAATCAGATACCGGACGATGCTATTTTTTGTCCGAAATGCGGTGCTAAACAGGAAAAATTAAGTGGCGGAACTCAAGACGGCAGCCAGGCCACGGTGCAGAAGGATCAGCAAGATGTGCTTGCCGGACCCACGGTACAGGAGCTGAAATGCCCTGGTTGCGGTGCACCGATCAAGCCGCAGTTTGGTGAAATGGTAATCACCTGTGAGTACTGCGGAACAAGTGTTACACTTGCAAATACTGGCTGGAGAGATATCAAGAAACACACCATGCTTCCGGTCTATCTTGCTTCGAAGGACCAGGTCATTGCCGATCTCAAGAACAAGATGGATCACGGCCTCCTCCACAGGCACCTTGAAGAGGAATCCAGGCTCGAGGAGCTGAATATCAGCTACGTTCCATACTGGGTTGTACCTGTTTCGGCTATTACTCATTACACGGCTGTGGATGCGGCTGCTGAGATTGGCACAGTTGCGGCAACGGCTGCCATTATCGGCCTTGCCAGTGGCTCGTTCGGTGGAAGGGGCGGCGGCATGGGCGGAGGTCTCGGCGTTGGCCTTCTGGAAGGTACAATGGTTGGGGGCATGGTTGGTGGAGGCTTCGGCGGGAACGGCAACCTGCGCGCACATACCCTGGACAGCAACTACAATTATCCGGTTGTGGCCGTGAAGGCACTCACGCAATACCAACCCAGAGACTACAGTTTCGACCTAGGAAAGAGGGTTAATTTTGACTCTGCAAAACTTCCAAAGGGAGTGAAGGTCCTCAATGGAGACGTGGGTGAGGAATCTGCCAAATACGAATCCAAGACGAACGTTGACCAGTTGCAGTCTGCAAGGGCCCACAGCCAGCATCACATGATAAGGAGCATACAGACGCAGTCAAATGTCGGGGAATCGGAACTGCTGCATACCCCCATATGGTTTGCACGCTTCTCGTACAAGAAGAAGAACATTGTCATGGTAATTGATGCAAGCAACGGCGGCGTGATAAACAGCATCGGCCTGGATTAACCGGATCCACAGCCGGTTTCCATTTTCTAAATTTTCCCGTTGCAATTGCTGGTTCACACTTTGTGGAGCAATCTAAACGGGGAAAATGTTATTTCTTCGTTTCGTTACTTTCAATAATGCCCGAAGTTGGTGCCACTGGACAGGATGATTTTGTGGCAAGAGACCTGGACGCGACAACATGGCCGGATTTCGAGAGGTTTTTTTCCAGATATGACGGTGTCCAGGACGGCTGCTGGTGCATGTATTACCACAGAACGGGGGAAACGCCGGGAAAAACACGCGATGAACGGGTCAGAAAGAATCATGATGACAAGAAGAGCATGGTCATGGCAAACAAATCCAGGGCTGTTCTTATCTACCATGGTAACGAAGTGGTTGCTTCCTGTCAGTACGGAACCAGGGAAGAGCTGCCAAGGATAGATAATGGCAGGTACTACAAAGCGCTGGGGCTTTCCAGGCCGGTTGAAAGATTCTGGAGAATTACGTGCTTCTTCGTTGACAAGAGCTACAGGAGAAGGGGCATAACCCGGCTCGCCCTGAAGGAGGTGCTGTCTAGGATTCGGGAACTCGGCGGAGGCATAGTTGAAGCCTACCCGGTAACTGATTTCAGAACTGTTACAGTCTGGTTTGGTACCGTAAACACATTCAGGAGCCAGGGTTTTGAATTTATCTCAGAGCTTGGAAAGAGCCGGGTTGTGATGAGAAAATTAGTCTGAGGAAGATCTCCTCAGGTAAGGCCATTCAAGTTCGGGACCTTCTTATGAACCGGTTCAAAATCTCTCCAACCTGGCCAGGGTTGGTTGTGAAGGGTGTGTGGCCTGCACCGTCAACAGCATGAAATTGCGAAAACCTGAGTTTATCCGCAAACTCCCTGCCATGCACAATGTTCAAAATGGGGTCTTCCGTTCCCCAGATAACAGAAACATTCAGGTCCATACTCTGCAACAGCGAATCAGCCATCATCGTGGCATTGACATCTTTGCTGTCAAGGACCCTGTCAAGAATCGGTGACATGGCATTGTCCTGCATTTTGTATAATTCCACAAGCTGTGTGAAACCTGTCCTGAATGCAATATCGCTCAAGGGGGCCACACCAGCAGTATCGATGAGGGCCAGGCGCGCAGGTTTGGCAAAGTTCACAGCCAGTTCCATTGATACCCAGCCTCCAAGTGAACTGCCCACCAAGGCAAAATCCTTGAGCCCAAGGCTCCCTATGAGATCAGCAATGGCACTGGCCTGAAGGTGTATGACCTTGGACACATCCATACCACTGCAATCGAGATCGGGCATTCCGGAGTGCCCGTGCCCGAAAAGGTCAACCATGATAATGTCAAGATCCGGATCCAGCTCGGAAACTAGTGGTGTCCAGATCTCAGCTGACGCAGTAAAACCATGGATGAAAACCACAGGATACCTGCCCTTTCTTCTGAGGTATGAAAGCCTTGTCCCATTGAAGTCAAAATAGGTTCTGTCCACTCTACAAAATTGTTTTATTGTGCATAAACTTAGCACATACTATGGCAGATGTGACTGCTTAGCCCGGGGGGGGGGGCTCCAGACACCATTGTCCCTGACCTTTTGGCCCTGAAAAACTATATTAAGTATATATCTAAGTTCTTTAACCTACCTCGGTATATATTTACGTGTTCGAACCACTGGATCAGGGAAAGGTGAGCAGAGCCCAACTCAGAATTACTGCGTTGTCCTCGGGCGGCTCCTTTCTCGATGGTTATGATATCTCTATTGTTTCTGTAGCTATTCTGACAATGAAGGGTGAATTTTCCCTCACCTCCGGAGATTCAACCCTGTTGCTCGGGGCAACCTTCATCGGGATGATTCTTGGAGGCTTTTCCTTAGGGTATCTTACGGACCTCAGGGGAAGAAGGTATCTTTTCCTGTGGGACATGGTTCTCTTCATAGTCTTCACGTTCCTGTCCGCCATAGCAACAAACTTCATAGAAATACTGATTTTCAGGCTGCTTCTAGGGGTGGCAATCGGTGCTGATTATGCCATAAGCCCCACCATTATTTCAGAGTTTTCTCCTGCTAGACACCGTGGCAAACTGCTCACCGTAAGCGGAATATCATGGTTCTTCGGAGCAGCTGGTTCTTATGCCATCGGGGCTGTGCTGACTCCGCTGGGGGCAGTATCATGGAGGTACATGTTTGCACTGGGAATAATCCCGGCCATATTGGTGATACTTCTCAGGTTTTCGATACCCGAATCCCCAAGATGGCTTGTTGAGCATGGGAAACCCGAACAGGCAGAGGCTTCCCTCAAGAAAGTGGGAGTGGAAGCGGAACAGGAAACTTCCGGCATAGTGCAAAAGGTGAACTACAGGATACTCTTCCGGAAACCGTATCTTTCAGCAACCATCTTCATTTCAATCTTCTGGTTCTGCCTTGACGCGGCAACATTCGCAATAGCCCTGCAGGGGCCTTCAATCCTGGTAGCCCTTGGCCTGACGGAGAGCTCAGCTGCAGGAACTGCCAGTGTGGTAGCGTTTCTTGCAATAATTGGTGCAGTCATGACTTTCCTGCTAGTGGACAGGGTGGGAAGAAAACCTATCACAATCATAGGTTTCGCTGGGATGGTTGTCACTCTGCTTGGGGCTGCAGTGATCCTTGGCACTTCGAAGAGTATTTTTCTGTTGGTCGCTATGCTGGTTATTTTTGAGATCAGCCAGGAGTTCGGCCCCGGTATTACAAATGCAATATACCCTCAGGAACTGTTTCCCACCAGAGTCAGGGCAACTGCACAGGGATTTGGAACTACAATCAGCAGAATAGGGGCAGTCTTTGGAATCTTCATGTTTTCAATAGTGGCCGGCCCCTTTGGCTACTCCGGTGGCATGGTATTTCTGGCAATAGTGTCAGCGGTGGGACTCATTGTCACTATTGTACTGGGGATTGAGACAAAAGGGAAATCTCTGGAGGATTTGACCGCCGGTTCGTGAGAATTATCTCCCAAGGGCCTTAAGCACGAGATCCGGTCTGTCAGAGGCGATGGAATCCACTCCGGCCTTTATGACTCCCGCGATCTCTTCACTGGTATTTGGTGTCCACACGCTAACGAGGACCCCTCCGTTGTGGCATTTTTCAACATATCCCCTGTTGAGCCCCTCGAAGTGGAAAGAGAGAATATCAGAATTACAGCTCTTTGCCACCTGAAGGGGATCTGCCGGAAACCCAACAAGCAATGCTCCGGTAACGAGATCGGGATAGGCCTCCTTCAGGGCCTTGAGGGTTTCGTGGAAAAAGGAAATGACCACACATCTTGAAATGTATGCCGGGTTGTCGTGGAAAATCCTGGTCAGTGCCTCCAGAGTATCAGGGCTCTTCAGTTCAATTACCAGGGGAACCTTCACTTCTTTCACAACAGACTTGAAATCCGGGATGTGTTCTCCTCCTGAAAGCTCCACTGCCATAACTTCGTCGTATGTCATCTCAGAAACGAGCCTGTCAATGCCTGCCAGCCTGTTTAAATCTGGATCGTGGATAACAATCAGCTCCCCGTCCTTCGTCAGGTGGACATCAACTTCTATGGCGTCCACACCGAGTTCCTGGACCTTCCTGAATGCGGTCATGGTGTTCTCCATGAACAGCCCGGATCCTCCCCTGTGAGCTATTACAACTACTCCTCCAGATTCTTTCATCGATTTCATATGCCATCCTTCTCTAAGTTTGTCCGGTCAGGTTACTGCGGTTTTTCCTGTCCAGGAGACTGATGAATATGCGTTCCTGGAATTAATTTATGTCGGATCAGATAAAATTTATCCTCCGACGGGTAACAGACTATTTCCGGTAAGGCACCGGAGAGGAGACCCAGTGGCATGGATCACCCTCCAGATCATTATTGTAATAAGGCAGCCCGAATTAGAGTGGCGATGACAATTAAGGCTAGCGATCTATTTGTAAAGGCACTTGAGAATGAGGAAGTCAGGTATATTTTCGGTATCCCGGGAGAGGAAAATATAGACTTGATCGACTCGCTGAGCCGATCCGCGATACAATTCATCACCACAAGGCACGAGCAGGGGGCAGCATTCATGGCTGATGTTTATGGAAGGCTCACAGGTGTTCCCGGCGTTTGCCTCTCAACACTTGGGCCAGGCGCTTCAAACCTTGTGACAGGGGTGGCAAACGCCCATCTCGACAAGGTCCCCATAGTAGCCCTCACGGGACAGACTGCCAGATACAAACTCCACAAGGAGTCACACCAGAACGTGGACACCCTGAAACTGTTCTCAGGCATTTCCAAATACAATCAGGCAGTCATACTCCCGGAAACCATTCCTGAAATAGTGAGGAAATCATTTGCACTTGCGGTCAGGGAGACACCGGGCGCTTCACACATCCAGCTCCCGGCAGATGTAGCCGCCGAAATGCTTGAACCCGTAGAGATGTGTGCCATCCCTGAGGAGTTTTCCCAGTGCGTACCAGAAGCAGCACTGAAAAGTGCATCCCGGATCATCAATGCTGCAAAGAACCCGGTCGTTCTTGCTGGAAACGGCGTCATAAGATCAAGATCATGGGAACAGCTGAAACACTTCATCGACCAGACGAATATCCCCATAACAAGCACATTCATGGCGAAAGGGGTTGTGCCCTTTGACCACCCGGGAAACCTCTTTTCGGTGGGAGGTAAACCATATCCCCCGGGACTCAGGCCCCTTCATGCATCAGATCTGATCATAGCAGTTGGCTTTGACCTTGTGGAATACGACCCTGTGACCTGGAACAGCGACAGGGCCAGATCCATAATCAACATACACACATCACCCACCGAACTGGATGAACATTTCCCTGTGTCAGTTGATCTTGTAGGTTCCATAGGCAACACTCTGGAAGAGTTGGCCGGGATGGTGCAGAAGAGGGCGGATTCTACACTGTATGACGGGATAAGGGAGAAAAGGCTCAACGAGATGTCATCCGCAAGCAGGGAAAGTGAAAAACTCCCGAAGGCGGTCATGAGGACCCTTACCAACAAGCTTCCCCGTGATGCCATTGTGATATCGGATGTTGGGCTTCACAAGGTCTGGGTCTCACGCTGGTATCATCCCAAGAGAGCAGGAAAAACGATTATTTTCAATGGATTTGCCTCAATGGGCGCCTCTCTCCCGGGCGCAATAGCCGCAAAACTTGCCTTTCCGGAAGACCCGGTGCTGGCGGTTTCCGGCGATGGAGGATTTCTTATGAACGTCCAGGAGCTTGAGACTGCAAAGAGACTTGGTCTTGGCTTTGCCGTGGTCGTCTTCAATGATGGAAAGTACAGCCTCATAGAAAAGGAGCAGATAGAAAATGGTTTCAAGCCTTCAAGCATAAGTTTCACCAATCCCGATTTTGAACTGCTGGCAAAGAGTTTTGGCGCTTCATACAGGGGATGCGACTCTGAAGAGACCTTCGCTGACGCAGTGGATGCATATCTTGCATCTGGAGACCTGACACTCATAGAAGTGAAACTCAACCCATAATTTCATCCATCTTTTTCAAGCATAAATATTACATTTTCAGTTTGAGGTATGCCTGTCACTGAAAATCTTTTCACACACATAACAAGAATTGAAATCAGCGGAAATTGTTGTTCAATTGTGACAAGCCTGGTGGAAAGAAGTGCACAACGCTCTTTCCAGATCCATTTCAGAAAAGTCCTTGATCTCAGGGATAGTTGTGAAGGTGGAGCAGAATTTCTTAGCGGTAATATTTTAATTGCCTGTGAGTCTGTTTAGCCATGCAGAAATCTGGTGCAGGATTAGTGAAGAACAATTCTGAAGTGGAGAAAATGCCAATGGAAGGTGGAGCAGCCATACGATGGCTCATTACCCACAAGGACGGCGCCCCTAATTTTTCCATGAGGCTCATAACCGTGCCAAGGGGCAGCAATACGCCATTCCACTCACACGACTATGAACATGAGATATATGTGATAGACGGGAAACTGGAAGTCACAATTGGTGACACCAAAAAACAGGCATCAAGGGACGATTTCATCTACATTCCGCCCAATGTTCATCATGGCATGAAGGCAATGGAGGACATGAAGATCATCTGCGTTGTTCCCATTAAAGCGGCCAAAGAAATACTTGGAGAATGAACGGAAACAGTGCCCGTAATCCGGTTCACACTAAACTTAATATTGGATTACAAATAGCCCAGATAATCCAATGACATACGATTACGATGCTATAGTGATAGGTGCAGGAACCGGCGGACTTGCTGCTGGAATAGCACTCAAGCAGGGCGGCGCAAATTATCTGATTCTGGACAAGAAAGATGAGATCGGCCTTCCGGTAAGATCTACCGGGGCAGTCTCCATGGAATGGGTGAAAAGAATTGGCATGCCCACAGATGGAGACATCGTCAGGTCAAACATTAATGCAATAAAATTCCAGACGGACAAAGGGCGCAGCATATCACTGAAGTATGATCACCCGGTTGGACTGGTTTATGATTTTACCACCTATGAAAAATACCTGTCAAAGGATTTTGCCGGCAAACTCAACATCAGGCTTAAAACAAGAGTTACCTCGGTTGAAGGAAACGAGGTAAAAACCGACAGTGAAACACTTACTGCAAAGCACATAGTCATGGCAGCGGGTCCCCAATCCACATTCGGCGAGAAACTGTCCAGGAACAACGTGCTGGTGGCATACGAGGAAATCAGGGAACTGCCAAGGAGAGATGATTATGAAATGATCCTCTGGTTCAGCGATAACGCACCCGGAGGATATTTCTGGGATTTCGCCGACACGGACAATACACGGAAGATCGGTGTCTGTTACTACCCCCTTACAGCCGCCAGGCCCAGGGATGTGCTTGCCGATTTCACTAAGAAATTCCCTGAAGTGGAAGGAAAGATGATAAGCACAATTGCCCACCAGATACCACTGGGACCCCCATTTGAGACAGTTATCAAAGAGAACAGGTATTACGTGGGAGACATGATCAATGCTGTGCTGAACACAACAGCCGGCGGTTTGCAGGGAGCATTCTGGACAGGAATGGAGGCTGGCAAGGCAATCCTGAAAGATGATCCTGCCCAATATCAGAGGGTATGGGACACCGAAATCAAGCCCTGGCTACTGAAGCACCACGATCTCCACAGGCGTATGAACAAGAACGGTGCCAGGTCCATTGGCAGGCTAATGACCATGGCCAAATTCATGCCAAAATCTGTGCAGAAAAAAGTGTTCGGCGGACTCTAAACATCCAGGCCCGGCTCATTTCAGTACCGATTCCTTTGCATAACTGATGAGCTCAAGGATAGAATCAAAGGCATCACCGGAATCGCCCTCCTTCACTATTATTATTGAATCGGTGTAGCTGTTTGTAGTCTCCTCTATGTTTATGCCGGAAAATGCCAGTTTGGAGTAAATAGACATCAGGAACCCGGGAGCATCCATTATTGAGACCGGGCTTTTGAGCACAATAACCGCCAGGCCTGCTTTACGGTCTATGACATTGTGGTGCATTGAATCCGGGAACGAATCTATCTTCCTGTCTTCCATGAGTATGGTTGTGTATTCTGAGCCGGTTGAAATGTAAACAGGATCCGAGCCGTTACGCTCCACCGACTCTCTCAGGATCCTGGCGCTCATGGCGGATGGGACCACGTACTTTGTTATTGCAGTTATCATCTGCAGACTTGTCTGGGAAAGGGCTTCAAGAACCACTGAATCGAATTTCCTGGAGAGATCCCTGTTCCGTTTCAAAGCCGATATAATGGCCTCTGAGTTGATTTTTTCCCCGATATTTGCCTCAATCCTGGGCTTCAGATCCCTTGTAACCGCACTCAGGTTTATGTATCCTCTCTTGAGGGAGGTGGCGAGGAAAACATCATTTGTAACCAGATTTCTGACAATTTTGTTAATACTCAGATCCATTTTAGTCAATTTAACCTAACTCTGACCAAGATTGGTCACAAAGTATTAATAACTCACGATTATGGGCTGCTACTGTAACCGTAACGGTTGGACGAGTATCGGAAAAGCCGGTCGGTTAATTAATGAAACTGTGGTTAAAATGGAAACTGAATGCAAAATGTGTGGTGGAGATATAGCGGTTCCCGGAGATGTTATCCAGGGAGAGATAGTGGCATGCCCGGACTGCGGACTGGAGTTCGAAATTCAGGAAGTAAATTCTGGCAATGTGGTATTGAGGGCGGCGGAAGAGGTCAAGGAAGACTGGGGAGAGTAGGAGCCCCCACATTTTCTATTCGAGCTTGCACTAATTTCACACAGTTATTTCGGAGACCAGGTTTTCATTTTGATATCCGCAGGTATAGTGGGCGCTTCGGGTTATGCTGGTGGCGAACTTCTAAGGCTTCTGCTTCAGCACCCTGATGTAGACATAAAAATTGTGACATCCAAACAGCATAAGGGCGAATACGTCTCAAGGGCACATCCAAACCTCAAGGGGCTGACCAGCCTCAAGTTCTCTGCAGACACTCCAGTAGAGGCGGCAGCCAAAGTCGATCTGCTCTTTCTTGCAGTGCCTCATGGGTCGTCTGCAGGAATCACTCCTTCCATTGTGCAGTCAGGAACAAGAATCATAGACCTGAGTGCGGATTTCAGGCTGAGAGATCCCGAACTGTACCCCGCATGGTATGGGTGGGAGCATCCGGCACCTGACCTGCTTAACAAGTTTGTCTATGGCCTGCCTGAACTTCACAGAACCGAACTGAGGGGCACCAGGAATATTGCAGTTCCGGGATGCCTCGCAAGTTCTTCCATCTACAGCCTGGCACCGCTTGCCAGATCAGGCTTTCTCAATGGCCCGGTGGTGATTGACGGCAAGATAGGTTCTTCCGGTTCCGGCAACAAGGCATCTGCTTCAACCCATTTCTCCGAGCGCTATAATTCCGTGAGGATATACAGCCCGTCGGGCCACAGGCACATAGGGGAGATTGAGCAGGAACTGTCATTGACCGCGGGCCATAAGGTCACTGCAACCATGTCTGCACACTCCGTAAACATGGTGCGGGGGATACTTACTACGGCAAGCGCATTCACGTCAGAGGAAAGAAGCGACATCGACCTCTGGAAGGCTTATCGGGGTTTCTACAAGGGCGAACAGTTTGTCCGTTTCGTAATGGACCAGAACGGACTATACAGGTTCCCCGACCCGAAACTCGTGGTTGGTTCTAATTTCGTAGATCTGGGGTTCCAGATGGATCAACACGTGAACAGGATCGTGGCAATAGGGGCGATTGACAACCTGATCAAGGGAACGGCTGGCAATGCCATCCAGTCGATGAACATTATGATGGGGTTCAAGGAAGGCGAAGCCCTGATGAGTGCCCCCATGAGGCTGGTGTAGCGGATGGTCACAGTCATTAAGGTTGGAGGAAGCCTGTTGAATGACGGAACTGGATCCGAACTTGCCGGCAGCATCATTGGGTTGGGCAGGGGTAGTGCAGTTGTTGTGCACGGTGGCGGGCCGACGGTAACGGCACTTTGCAACGATCTTGGAATTGAACCAAGATTCATAACCTCCCCGGAAGGCATCAGGAGCAGGCTGACAGATTCAGAAACCATTCAGGCCTACGTCATGGCAATGAAGGGTAAAATAAACACGGACATAGTCCTCGCACTGCAACGGCACGGAGTGAATGCCGCTGGCATTTCGGGCATTGATGGCCCGACTCTCATCGCTGAACGCAAGAAGAGGCTTCTCACAATAAATGAGAGGGGGAGGAAAATGTTTGTGGAAGGCGGATACACAGGGAGGATAACCCGGGTCCACACGAAGTTGCTTGACGGGTTAATCAGTGATGGATTTTCTCCCGTTGTGTCCCCAATTGCAATGAGCGGAGAATACGAGCCCCTGAATGTGGATGGAGACAGGGCTGCGTCATCCATAGCAGGGGCACTCAAGGCAGACCGGCTCATACTTCTCACAAACGTTGATGGCGTTATTCTCGACGGAGAAATTGTGACAGGCTTAACGGAAAATGAAATTCCTGTGTTGATGAAGAAAGTCGGGAACGGGATGGACAAGAAACTGATGGCGGCAGGAGAGGCGCTATATTCGGGTTGTCGCGAAGTAATAATTTCCAATGGAAATCTGGCAGACCCGGTGAAAAATGCTTTGGTATCGCCAAATAGAACAGTGATTAGAAGATGATGAAAAACAGCTATTTTGAAGAATTTGAAAACAGGCATCTCGCAGGCACTTACCAGAAGATACCTGTGCTTGCCGCACGTGCAGAAGGTTCGCACTTGTGGGATGCCGAAGGCAAGGAATACCTTGACTTCATGAGTGGATATGGTGTGGCAATTCTAGGCCATTCATTCCCCGCGGTCAGGGATGCAATAAGGAAACAGCTTGATGAAGTATATATAACCCATTCGTCCGTATACAGCCCGGCCAGGGCCTTGTTCCTGAAAGAACTCTCAACGGTTTTGCCATGGAAGTCTTCCCGGGTGTTCCTTTCCAACAGTGGCGCTGAGGCCATTGAGGCAGCGGTCAAGATAGCGCTCAAGGCAACAGGCAGGAAGAAAATAGTCAGTATGGAGAAGGCTTACCACGGGAAGACACTGGCCGCCCTTTCCATCACGCACTCGAACAAATACAGGAAATCTTTCCGGGACCTGCTTTACCCGCATGTTGATTTTGCCAGGTTTGGCGAGACCCATGAACTCCGAAGGATCATAGAGGAGGGAAACGTGGCCGCTGTATTCCTGGAGCCCATCCAGGGAGAGGGGGGCATCAATCTTCCACCTGAAGGGTACTTGAAATCTGTCAGGGAAATGACTGAAGAAAACGGTACACTGCTGGTGCTGGATGAAATACAGTCAGGACTGGGTAGAACAGGCAGAATGTGGGCACACGAACACTGGGGAATCACCCCCGACATTATGACAGTGGGGAAGGGCATAGGAGGTGGCATCCCAATGGGGGTGACAGCAGGAAAAGCGGAATTTGTTGATGCCCTGGAGATAGGCGAGCAGAGTTCAACCACGGGGGGAAACCCGCTTGCATGTGCCGCGGGAACCGCAGTGATAAATGAATTGAGGAACGGCTTCGTGGAAAGGGCGGATGCCATGGGGAAATATATCATGGGGAGAATGGATGAGGAACTTGGAAACCACAGGCTTGTCCTTTCAGCCAGAGGGGTAGGCATGATGCAGGCACTAGAACTGAGGATCAGGTTTCTGCCCATTCTTATGAACATGATTGAAAAGGGGCTTATCACGCTTTATTCAGGGATCAACACCATTCGGATGTTGCCTCCATACATAGTATCGAAGGAGGAAGTGGAGAGTGCAATATCCATCATGAAGGCTTCACTCGACAGACAACTCAGTACGGCAAAGGTGAACTGAATGAACATATCATTGATTTATGACAAGGTAAGATGGGAAGAGAAATCCATCCTCAAGGCAGCCCAGGACAGAAAAATCAACTTAAGCATGGTGGACGTGAAGGCCCTGGACATGGATTTCGAAAGCCAGTTGCCTGAAACATTCGGCGAAATAACGTTGCAGAGAAGCACTTCGTATTACCGGGGGCTTCATTCGACGGCTTTTCTTGAATTCAAGGGCCACAGGGTTGTAAACGATCTTCAGGTTCAGCTTATGGCCGGAAACAAGATGTTCACATCACTTGCTCTGGTCAAGAACGGGGTTCCCACGCCCAGGACTTCAGCGTCTACAAGCCATGACGTTGCAATGAAGCAGTTCTCTGAAAAGTTCGGGGAAAGTGCAGTGCTCAAACCGGTTACGGGAAGCTGGGGGAGAATGATTGCCCTGCTGAACGACAAAGCAGCGGCCATGGCAGTTCTCGAAGACAGGGCGTACATGTACCCCCTATACTCCATTTATTACATGCAGGAGTTCATCAGGCGCCCTCCACGGGATATCCGTGCTTTTGTCGTGGGTGACAGGGTGGTGGGTGCAATCTACCGTTATGAGGCCGATGGAGACTGGCGCACCAACACCGCCATAGGCGCAAGGGCAGAGAAGTGTGAAGTTTCCAATGAACTTGAAAAGATTGTGCTGAAGGCTGCAAGGAGCATAGGAAATGGAATATTCGGTGTGGATGTCATGGAATCCGATAAGGGGTACATGGTCCATGAGGTGAATAGCACCACAGAATTCAAGAATACTGTCAGGGTGGCAAACGCAGATGTTCCAGGTGAGATCATTGACTACCTCCTTGAGGTGGCACGGTGAACCCCGGCCTGGAGGTCTCCCTTGTTGATCTTGTAAAGACATACTCGCCTACTGGCCATGAGGATATCGCAACCGGCAAGTTCTGCGATTACCTCAATGACGCAGGAGCATCATATGTAAGGAAAGATCGGGCTGGAAATGCCATGGGCACCTTGAATGGGTCGGGCCTGAAGGTGACTCTCTGCGGGCACATTGACACTGTTCCCGGAAGATTGCCAGTCCGGCTTGTGGATGGCAAGCTCTTTGGACGCGGTGCTGTTGATGCCAAATCCTCCCTGGTTTCATTGTTGTATGGCGCACTCATTGCCAAAGAAAAGGGATTCGGCGGCAGATTGAATATTGTGGCGGCCGTAGGTGAGGAAGGGCCAGGCAAAGGCATCATGGAAGTGGCATCATCACATGAGAAGGCTGATTATGCAATTCTCGGGGAACCTTCCGGCACCACTGGAATCACTGTGGGATACAGGGGGAGGCTGCTGCTCGAAGCATCCTTCAGGACACCCGCATATCATGCGAGTGCTCCCTGGATGGGTCCCAATGCTGTTGACCTTGCAATGAACTCATGGATTGGCATAAAGGAAACTTATGCAGGCAACAGGGAGTTTTCCCGGGTAAGTGCAGCCCTGACCTCTTTTCATGGAGGGGGTGCAGACAACGTGACTCCATCGAAAGCGTCTTTCAGGATGGACGTGAGATTTCCTCCTTCCGTCAAGAGATCTGAACTATTTGGCAGCTTTGAAAGCATGATCTCCGGTCAGGCAGGCGATAACGACCTGAAGTTGAAGAGCTATGTTGATCCATACGTGGCCAATCTCAAGACCCCATTGGTGCAGGCATTCAAGGATTCGATCATGGGGCTGTCTGGTCAGAAAGCAAGGATGATATTCAAGAGCGGAAGCGGAGACATGAACCATCTGGCAACCAGCTGGAATATTCCCTGCGTCACCTACGGCCCCGGTGATACGCAGCTTTCGCATACGAGAGATGAAGTGATTGGCTTAATCGAAGTGGCAAAGAGTGCAGAGATAGTTGCTGATGCCCTTCTGAAACTTGAGGGCCTTCATCCGGACTGGCAATAGTGCCCGGCTGAAACCGGGCTGGTGCTGGTGTAATATCACGTTGCACTGAGGATTTCATAAGCGGAGACACAAACGTCTTTTTTCAGGATCAGAATGGTCTCATTTGAACACGAGATAAGCTGCAGTATGTTTATTCCCCTTGCATAAAGCTTATGTGTTATCCTCATGACGAATCCCGGTGTCACCTCTATGTCTTTGGGGGAGTATATGTGGATCATGCTCACGTGGCTGTCTATGGAAATTCCATCAGTAACGTGCGGCAATTTCTGGTTCATTTCATCCACGATGTAGACCACGCTGTTTTCAAGAAAAGTTGCTGATATGTACTTGATCTGCAGAATTTTGTTGGATTTAAGGACACTTATCTTGTCCTGAAGCGATATCTTGCTTTTTCTCAGGAGATCATCCGCCCTGTCCTTATGCCCTGATGCAGATTTCCTTTCCCTGATCCTGTTCAGCGCAGCCCTTACGGATATGAGGTTTAGCCCCTCCCTCGAATTGATGATCATCTTCGCAAGCTGGCTCACATTAGCTATGCCCTGATCCAGGGCCAATGACATTTCCGGATTCTCCCGAAGATAGATATTTACAACATCCTCAATGCTCTGTCCTTTCCCGTTGCCCTTTGCCATTTCACTTGGATGCTTTATGTATAATTTAACATTTGTCTACCCATTTTGACATATTTAGCACATAGAATGTCTTAATTGACGCTGAAGTTTATATAAAAATATCAATCAGTCAGCGCTATGAATGGAAGAGCACTGCTGCTTTACTCCGGCGGACTGGATACTTCTGTAATGATCAAATGGTTGCAGGAAAAACTGGGCTATGAAGTCTCAACGCTAACACTGGATGTTGGGCAGGAAAAGAACAATCTCCAGGAAATTGCAAAGAAGGCGAAGAAACTGGGGGCTGTAGAAACCATCACCAGGGATGTTACCGACATATTTGCTGAACAGTATGTTGCCCATGGAATCATGGGTGATGCACTCTATGAGGGAGTATATCCACTTTCAACAAGCCTTGCAAGGCCCCTCATGGCAAAGGAGGCAGTGGATGTTGCCCACTATCTCGATTATGACACCATTGTGCATGGAAGCACTGGCAAGGGAAACGACCAGGTGAGGTTTGAGGTTTCCATAAGGGCTATAGATGATTCATTGAAGGTCATTGCACCCGTAAGGGACATGAACATGAATCGGGACGAGGAGATAGAGTACGCCGTGAAACATGGCATTGAAATCGCCTATGGCGGGAAGTACTCTGTGGACGAGAATCTCTGGGGCAGGTCAGTCGAAGGCTCCACAATAGAAGACATAACCAAGGGAGTTCCATTCGACGCATTCAAATGGGTCATGCCTCCGGAGGAGGCAAAAACTGAACCCGAAACCGTGGCAATATCCTTTGAAAAGGGAATACCGTGTGCGATCAATAATGTAAAGACGGGCCTGAAGGACCTGATCGTGAGGCTGAACTCAATTGCAGGCAACAACGGGATTGGGGCAATAGATATGATTGAAAACAGGGTAGTGGGAATCAAGAGCCACGAGTTTTACGAATGCCCTGCGGCCATCACCCTGATTACTGCACACAAATATCTTGAACAGGCGGTGCTGAATAAGAAAGAGCTAAGTCTCAAGCAGACAGTTGACAATCTGTTCTCGGATTATGTGTATGCAGGTCTCTGGTTCGATCCCGTGATGTCACACATCAACAGCTTCGAGAAGAGCGTGAATGCAAACCTGAATGGTACAGTTTCTCTGAAGTTGTATAAGGGCAACTTGATCCCAATGGGCGTTGAGAGCGATCTTGCAATTTATGACCATGGGCTTTCCAGCTACGGCAAAGGCCAGACGTTTGACCAGGGAAAAGCGCCAGGATTCATCCACATCTTTGGAAATGAGACCATTCTCACACGCAAGGCGAGAGAGAAAGTCGGTTCCCGGACCGAGATAAGGATTCAGTCTTCATGAACAGGATATGGAATGGAGGGCTGTCAGAATCAGGAGGACCGGATCTATCTTCTCTCATGACAGAGGAAGACAATCTGGTTGACTCCAATCTAGTTAAGCATGAGATACTGGGGTTGATGGCTTATCATCTGGAACTGGCAAGAACCCGCATTCTCGACGAGGAGGATACAAGGGAGATCCTGAAAGCACTCCTGAAAAACCTGGATGCTAACCTCTCCATGACAACGGAGTTCGAAGACGTTCACACCCTGGTTGAAGAAAAGGTGAAGCTTGAGACGGAATCCGGAAAGAATCTCAGGATTTTTCTTTCCAGGAATGATCAAAGCCATTATGACATAAGGTCATTCTATCTCGATCAGCTCCTGGTAATTTCCGGCCTGCTCATTGAAACTGCAGGCACACTGAATTCACGCTTTTCAGGAATCGAGGGGTACATGGCAGGTTACACGCACTACAGGCAGGCAATGCCAGTTGCAGTAGCCACCTACTTTGATTATATCAGCGCTTCGCTGCTTAACCTTGCAGAAGAATCACTGTCGCTTTTCGGGAAACTGTCGGAGTACTGTCCCCTGGGATACGGTTCCGGATACGGGACCGCACTTCCGATAAATCGCAAGGCAGTTGCCGTCCGCCTCGGATTCAGGGACACATTCAACAACCCCATGCTGGGCGCTTCCTACAGGGGAGTGGATGAGGTGAACGTGGTGTTCCTGGAGGCCAGAATCATGACTTCCATTTCCAGGTTCGCACAGGATCTCATGACGTTCAGCTCTGACGAGTTCGGTTTTGTTCACCTGCCGTCAGGATTCACAACGGGAAGCTCACTGATGCCAAACAAACGCAATCCAGACTTTCTAGAGATGCTACAGGGATATGCATCAGAATCATTGGGAGTATTGACCTCGTCTCTTTCCATACTCATGAACAAAGGTTCAGGTTATCACAGGGAGTTCCAACTATCCAAGGATAAAGTTGTAACCTACACTCTCAGGCTGGCAGAGATCCTGAAAGCCTTCAGCGAAATGTCAAAAGGACTGGAAATAAACATAGCCGGGGCGGAGGGACTGGTTGACAACTCAGCAAATGCAACAATGGAGGCCTGCAATCTCTTTTCAAAGGGAACACCCTGGAAGGATGCGTATGCAAAAGTCGGACAAACACTTCGTGAGGGTGGGAAGCTGAATTCTTACGAACCGGTTCCACAGCTGTCCACAGAGCCGGGAAGAATAAGGGACCTTGAAACTACTGTGGACAGGTTGAAAAAGGGAAGGGAAGAACTTGCCCTTGAAATTATCGGAGATGTAAAAGCATTTCTTGGTTCTTGAGTCGTATTGGAGTGGTCTTCGCCAATTCTCTCAAGTTATGGTTCCAAAGAAATGCGGGAAATAGTTGACGATGGAAAAATAGTTTGATACTTGAACCCATCCACACCTACGAGGAGTGGTGCATCTCCCTGGTCTTTTCCATTACTATTTCATAATAGCCATCTCTGTCAAAGACCCCGACCAGCCTGTTCCCTGATTTGTTGATCCAAACCGGAGCATCTATTCTGGTCTCAGAATCATACTCATCCGAGGAGTATACCGATATCACTTCGTTGGAGTCTGCGGCATGATAGGCCTTGATAAGTTCCCAGAAAGGTCCGGGACAAAGAATTTCGCGCGCGTCCACAATTCTGTCAGGTTTAATTTCAACGTTCATTTTGAATCACCTACAGCATATCTTTCCCCACACTCTGCACATGGCAGAGATGCAAGGCTACGCTCTTAAATTTAATAGTTACAATGCAAATAATGCGGGCTCCTAACATGTAATGCACCCATTTCAGGCTGAGTTCTCCTTACTGCCATCATCCTTCACATATTTTGCCATGCGCTCAATGCGCCATAAGCGTTCCATTTTTTCAACCTCTTCAGGATTGGGGAAATTCTCAGCTACAGCTTTTATGGCATAGGCATAGTATCCTGATGCATGAGATACAACATACGCGGTTGCCACTGATTGTCCCGATGCTTGTGCTGCAAGCCTTTCAGTTTCAAGCATATCTTTCTTCCCTGCAGCATGTGCCGTAGAGATGCCTTCTTTATCTGAAGTCGCTGGTTCTGACCCAGTTTCTCAGGGTTTTCACTGCGTTTCCCGGTCTTTCATCATCAGGTTACACGTTTGAAAATAAAGGAGGACACGTTCGGGCCAACCTGTGGCTCATGGTGCCAAAGTTTCATTTGGGGCCGGAATGTTCTATGGTCTATGCGTTCAGTGACAGGTATTCCTATCACCCATGAGACTTATGTTTTGATTTCCTGCAGTAATGCAGAAGATTTCAGTCTTTTCATAATGTCTCAACTTCATTTGGGATACCGTGTAATCAAGATTGTGCATTGTTTCCAAGGCACTTATCATCATTCATTTACCAGTTCGCGAACTTCAAATTTGATTGAGATCAAGGAGGGGTCGGCTCCGGAAACAAGATTCTTCAGGTGGGTGTAAACCGTCTTCCATCAAAAATTCCATCGTAATGAAAGTAACTTATGAGGTATCCTCCGAATGCTATCTGCCAGAGAAGTATGGGGTAGAATATCATCCTCTCAATACCTCCCGGGCCTAACAGTGCATTTGAACCAAAGTAACCCGAGATGTATGCTGCAATTGGGATGAGCCCTGACATCAGTGATATTTTTGACAATGATCCTTTCATCATTCTATATGCGACCAGGCAACTGACAGAGCCGAACAGGAAGATCAGGTTCGCTCCGAGGTAATGTGTTATGGGAAAAAGGTTCCAGGGGGAAGTGCCAACAAGCAAAAAGCCCACCCCCGCAGGGTAGAACGCGATTGATCTGATCTTTGAACTACTATTGTGAAAGAGGAGATAGGTGCTCCACAACCACAGGATCCCTACAATTATTACCGCCGAATTCCAGAAAATCTGGGTGGGTACTCCGTTTCCGCCCAGGAAGCTTATTGCCTGGTTCCTGACCGAGTAGTTAGGATAGATTGAGGTGGCTGCTGTGATGGACAGGATTGCAATGCCGCCACCAAGGGCGAATCCAGTTCCAGGGTTGGATTCTCTCTTTGGAGCAGTATTTTCGACAACATGATTCATTTAAATTTTCCTCGGTTTCAAATGCAATGTTACAGAGGCCGAATTTTTGGTAGTTATAAAAATGATTGGTTGTGGAACAAATATTTTGCGGAGTTTCTCTACCAATAGAATTCCTGATAGGCATTTGGCAGGGTCAAAAAGGATAGGTAGGAATCTACTACCAAAGATGGTTATGAAATATTTGAACTATTTAACCCCGGAAAGCTCAAAATCCCACATTTAGAAATTTTTGAATTCATGAATATGGGGGAAATCAAAATTTCCCAAGGATAATGCTTTACATATAATTCCTATTTATCAAATAATGGATGAAACCCACACCTCAAATAGTTTAATAAATGGATTTTAGTGGAAAAGTCAATTCGAATAGGATATTACAAGAGCCCGATAAAATCGTCCACTGTAAGACCAGCCTGTTTGATGATTGCCCTCAAAATACCAGGACCGAGTTCCTTGTGATTTGGAACCGTTATTTTCTTTCCTTCACTGTTCACCAGTGTGATATGACTTCCAGTTTGATGATCGAAAACAAAACCTGCTTTCGATAGTGCCTTTATAACACCCGTGCCTGACAGAACTGGCAACTTAGGCATCCAGTACTACTTCCTCTCCGACATCTTCTGGGATTGGCTCATTATGTTTCCTTAGTGAGCCTATATAGGATTCTATGGCTTCCTTGGCATTTTCGAGTGCCTCCTCCCTGGTTTTACCCTGAGTAAAGCATCCGGGAAGAGCGGGGACGCTTACTACGTAGTAGCCATCTTCATCTCTCTCAAGGATGACGGTGTATTTCACATAGGTCCTATGAAATGTTCAGAAATAAAGATTTCCTATTGAAGGATTATAATTTCAGTCTTTTCCAGAAGGAACTTGTTCCTGATTCGTTTCAAGATATTCGATTACAATTGGTAAAGGATAGGTAGGTATCCGCTATCAAAGATAGTTCATTAATATTTGAATATATAAAGAACCCTGGCCGATTATCCCCTTTCCAATTATATATTAATCGAATTTGTTAGGAAATAAAAGTCAGTTCTCAGTATCTAATCTGTTTTTCTTCCTCAGTTCACTGATATAGTCCATGACCCTGAATGATACCACATTCCAGTAAACTATCTCTCCAGGGGTCATACTTCCATTGCCCGACCTTCCCCATTTGTCTAGTGCTTCTTTCGCCATTGCCAGTTCGCCCAATAGCTCATTGCTCTTGAAGATGGCATATTTCCTTGCCATGAAGCCTCTCACTTCTTCAGGATAATTATCAAATCCGCCAATCAATTGTTCAGACCATATAGCCAATAGACGCTTAACGGCTTCAGGAATGTCTATAATCAGTTCAGTCCTGACACCTTTTCGTCTCTTTCCCCTTGCTGTCAGGTCATTGAGTAGGAACTCCTCCTTATTCTTAACAAGGATTCCCGAATCATCTATATGGGCCAGGGCTTTTGCAAAAGACCTCTCACTAACCCCAAACTCACTGGTTACATGTTCCATGACCGTATGCCTGGTTGCCGGATTGCTCTTCATATTGGCCATAATTACGGTTCTCACAATCGACCTTATCAATGTGAGGTTTTCCAGTCTCCCCATTAATTACACTAATGTTAAACTATTATATAATATATCCGACATGAACGATTTTAACATAGTATTGTTCATACTTGCATTGCTGTTCAGTAGTCATGGTATTACTGATGAAATGGGAGAGCTATGTTAGAAAAATCGGGTCTAGCTATTACATTTCGCTACCTCCCGATTATGTGAAGGCCCATCGGATTGATAAAGACGACTTGCTAACTTTTGTCCTGAATGAAGACGGGAGCTTGACGCTGAAGAGATCGGAGGGCCAAGATGACTGAAACCATCGACATGCGACCCCTGAAAGAAAAAGCATTCTCACTGAAAGACCCGTCATTGAGGGCATTTCGTGAGATGGTAATCAGTCAGCCGGATACATTGAGCAAGGCCGAATACCTAGCAAAGGCGGGAGACTGGCTCAGGTTATTGGAGATAAAAACAGAGTGAAAAATGAAGGAGAGTAATAAATGGGGCAAGCAAATACTACTCAAGGTAATAACGAAACCGACAATATAAATATTCCCGACTTCTCAGACCAGTACAAATTCAGGGATTACGTACGGAGCGAGAAGGACAAAGGAATATCCGTTGATGACCTGAAGTCAAAGATACGCAAGACATGGGCCAAGTCGATGAAAGGAACTGTTGAACCTGAATTTTTCAACATCGTGGACATTGTTTATCATGGCTTCGACCCAGACAAGCTGGATAGAATAGCAAGCGAGGGCTTAGACAAAAAGAAAAAACTGTTTGACTATCTACAAGGTGATTTCTTCAGCAATTCTCAAGGCATTAAATTCTATGTAGAACCTGATGGAATCCCTATTGAAATTGAAAGCGACCAGTTCGATGGGATTCTATCAGATTTGAGGTACAGGAATGAAGGCGAATTACCTTCAAGTGATGAAATCAACAAGGTAAAGAGATATGCCCGATTCCTTGCATCCAAAAGCACTAATGATTTAGGAGTACGTGCCGCAAAGTATGAGGATGGTTTCATTTATGATCCAATCCGGCCCGATGGAATGCTCTATTTCATATCAAGGTCAGGTAATGAGCTAAGGAAACCGGATATTCCCTATACCGTAAGATATTCAGGAATGCTGGAAGCTCCAATACGGGATGGTACACTTCAAGACCATTTGGAGCTAATCCGGCTATGGCATCTTGGCGATAAAGGCGAAATATTGTCATTGGGCCTTGATTTCTCAAGGTTCATTCCTGATATACCTCACGCAATCGAAAGCATAGACGGATCACATGGGGCCGGAAAGACTTCTTACACAGAGACAAAGAGAATGATATTCGATCCAAATGGGGCCCCTACACAGTCATTGAAATTCGATGAAAGAGACCTGTCAATATCGGCAATTCACCAGGGCATGTTAGCCTTTGATAACGTGAATACGGCCATGCCTGATTACATTTCAGACATTGTATGCAGACTTACAACGGGCCAGGGATTCAGAACCAGGGAACTTTACACAAATATGGGTGAAGTGATCCTGAAAATCAAGAAGTCTATACTCATTAACGGCATTAACAGGGCTTCGTATAAGCCGGACTTCATAGACCGTGAATGCCCCATGCATCTTGGTATAATGCCCGAATCAAGAAGGCTAACCGATGCCGAAATCAGGGCAAAGGCAGAAATGCTTATACCAAAAGTGAGGGGATTCATTCTTTCCATAATGCCAGAGGCCGTGACCCTTTATTCACAGGTAGAAGCCGAACTAAAGGGAAAATTGCCCAGGATGGCAGACTTCGTTATATGGGCCGAATGTGGAATCAGGGCCATGGGATTCAAGCCTATGTCTTTCTTTGACGCTTACACTGAAGCCAAACACAGAGAAATAGCCGATGTCGCCATGGATACGCTCCTTGTGAATGCAATTCAGGGATTAATGGCAGGCCAGGATGAATGGATAGGGCCAAGCAAAGACTTACTGATTGACCTTGAGCATCATGTAACCCCTTCTCAGCTAAAGTCTAAGGGATTCCCAAAAGACCCAAGGAGATTGGGAAGGGAACTCAATAGTCTTGAACCGACATTACGTGAGATTGGCATAGTCATTGAAGAACTCTCAGACGGAAAGAGGACAAAACGGATCAGGAAAATAGATCAGGACATAAAAAGTCCTGAATCTAATGTCAGTAATGTCAGTTTACAAATTGAGCCTACAAAAAACGATGTCTCAAAGCTGACATTAGGTACTGACATTAACTTTTCAAAAAAATCTAATGTAAGTGATACTGAGGCAGTAAAACACATCATCCAGAGTGAAACTGACAACACTGACATTAAAAATGGAAACTTTTTACAAGAGTATGCGAGTGTCGAAATCGTACTTAAGGCATTGAAAGATTGGAAGCTTGAGGTAATGGAATACGATAATGTGATGTATTCCCCAGGAACTTGGAAAGCCAAACTGAAGGGCCGTCTTGATTCTCACACAAAAGAACAGCAGGATTTCTTAAATGGTTTCACCGTGAAATTTGCAGGGTCAATTAATGCAGATTTTACATGGATTCATTTTAATGTGAGGTCAAGGCTATGATCCCCCGCTCCCTCATCCTGGAGCTGAAGGGCCATACTGTACAGGTTAAGTACAGGACTTCGGGAAACATGTCGGGAAAGAAGATCCCCAGGACAATGACCGGCACTATCAAGAGCATAGGGATCAGGAATGTCCACGTTGAAAGGGAAT
>OFHI01000003.1_pt1 | contig 99386 bp, 108 predicted proteins | sample 1522021 | NCBI WGS metagenome assembly OFHI01 (sample SAMEA2464839, study PRJEB22497) | soil metagenome | biome: Grassland; feature: Farmland; material: Clay | place: Australia | collected 2013-02-01 | depth 1.4 m | reverse complement strand
GGAGATCATGCAGTACCTTCAGGATAAGAGGGATGCGATCAATCATGCGTTTCTGGCAGCCGGGATTGAGATTGCATACGTTCCGGACGAAACCCTGCATGGGATTGCATAAGGATTTGAGAACGGGATCAGGCCGTAGCTTCCTTTATTCCCTCTTTCCTGACTTTCTTTATTTCTTCAATAAGTTTTGGAACAGCTTTGTAGAGATCTTCCTTTATGAAGTAGTCCGAATACTTGACTATCTCTGCATCAGGATCATTGTTTATTGCAATAATGGTCCCGCTCGCCTTCATTCCCACAATGTGCTGGGCTTTTCCTGAAATCCCTGCTGCAATGTAGATCCTGGGGCGGACAACTCTGCCGGTCTGGCCCACCTGGTGATCCCTGTCTATCCATCCCATGTCAACTGCAGGTCTTGATGAGCCAACGACGCCATGCAGTTCCTGCGCAAGCTGGTCAAGCAGTCCAAAGCCCTTGCTTCCACCGAGCCCGAGGCCGCCAGACACAACAACGTCTGCGGCTGTTATGTCAAAGCCAGATTTTGGCCGGAACTCAACGATCTCCTTTCTTATGAGCGAGGGATCAACCTTGACTTTCTTGATGTTGATTTCGCATGAATTGTTATCCTGCCTCTCGGGAGCCTTGAAAACTCCTGGCCTGGCTGTCGCCATCTGAGGTCTGTGCTTCTTGCATAAAATCTCCGCAAGCGTACTTTCTCCGTAAACCGGCCTGTTTGCAAGCAATGTGCGGTCATTCTCGTCGATGTCGATCACGGTGCAGTCCGCCGTAACTCCTGTTTTGGATTTCACTGCGACTCTAGATGCGAGATCCCTTCCGTTATGGGTTGCCGCCAGAAGGAAGATGTTGGGTTTCTCCTCTGCAATAAATTCCGCCACATATTCCGCATATGGCATTGTCTTGAAATCCTTCAGGTCCGGGGACTCCGCACCAAGCACTTTGTCACAGCCAAAAGAGGCAGCATCCTTTGACAGATCCTTGAGATCATCTCCCATGAGGATGCATACCAGTTTCTCATTGACCTTATGGGCAATTTCTCTGCCGATACCGATCATTTCAGAAGATGACTTCAGTATCTTCCCCTGTCTTGTTTCCAGGTATACAAACACATCCTTGTATTCTTCAGGATGTTCAATGGGAACCGCATTAATAAGTCCGGTCATGCTACTCCTCCTCCTTGAATAAAACCTTGTTCTCAGCCAGTTCCTTCACCATATCACCTATGGTTTCCAGGGTGATTTCCCTGGCTGCCCTCTCTTTCTCCTTTATAGTTTTCATTGATCGTACAATTGTTGGTGAACCTTTCAGGCCGACCCATTCCGGTGGAATTTCCAGTTTCTCGAGATTCCAGACCTCTATGCCCTTCTTCATGGCATCGATCTTTCTTCTAAGGGTCTGGTTGCGCGGGTAGTTTGATCCAAGGAGAACCGTGATCAGCACGGGTGGTTTCGCCTTGACCACTTCAGTTCCGTCTTCGAGTTCCCTTTCTCCCAGGACAAATCCATCCTCGAAATCTACAGCACTTGTATACGTGATCTGCTCAATACCGAGGAATTCCGCTACACCAGGGCCTATGTGGCCAGTGCTTGAATCCGAGGTTTCCTCTCCTGCAAAGATTATGTCATATTTTCCAAGTTTTGTGATTGTTGCTGCAAGTGTGAGGCCTGTGGGGTAAGTATCCGCACCTGCGAATGCCCTGTCGCTGACAAGTACTCCTCTGTCAGCTCCCTTGGCCATGCATTCTATGATTGCGGTTTCTGCCATTGGTGGGCCCATCGATATTATTGTTATGTTTGCGTCTGTCTTGTCCTTGATTCTGAGTGCAGCTTCAAGTGCATTGTCATCAGCAACGTTGAGGACATTTCTTGCCTTCATCCTGTTCAGCGTCTTGGTAACCGGGTCAATCTCCACTTCCTGGCTGTCAGGAACCTGCTTTATCATAACGACTATTTCCAGTGTCATGCTGTTCACCCGAATTTGTATTTTACACCGTGGCCACCCTTGACGTTTGTCCAGGTGACGCTTCCGTGTGCGCACGCTACCGAGCACGTTCCACATTCTACGCAGTCTTCATACTTGAAGTTCAGTTTGCCTTCGATGAGGCTGTAGCATTTTGCAGGACATGCAAAGGTGCAGAAGTGATCCGGGCATGTTTCACATATGTCCGGATTCACAGTAATGTGTGCGTAGCTCTTGTCAATCTTGTAATTAAGAAGTGATAATCTCTCCTCTATCTTCATTTTACATCCTCCTCATCATTCTGTAAGCCTGTATGATCATTTCCGATGTGGAAAGGCCGGATGTTGCCATTGATTCCCTGAGGATCTTCGACATGTGCTTCTTTGGCTTTCCCTCTTCCATGAACACATTCATCATGGTGTTTTCAAGCAACTGGGGTAACTTCTCATGAATCAGCGGACTCCAGGTTATGTCCCCTATTCCACTAAACGTGTTAAGGTCTCTAAGGACATAGCTCTCTCTCAGTCTTGCCTTATACTTGGATAATGTGGCGGAAGAGAAATCTCCGGTGTTCTTCGCATCAATGAATGTGTCGGCAGCCATAACTCCGGAGGCGATTGCATAGTTCATCCCCTGCAGGACCATCCCGTTGCTGAAAGAGAAACCAGCCCCGTCACCGGCAATCATGTAGCCATCTCCATAAAGGTTCTGCACCGACTGCAGGCCCCCTTCCATCACCAGGTGTGCGCTGTATTCCTCCACTCTGCCACCTTCAATCAGGGGAGCGATGAATGGGTGCTGCTTGAACTGTTCAGTAATGTCGAATGAGTATGTCTGGTTGTTCTGCCTGAGATAACCCATTGATATAACTGCGCCAAGGGAAATGCTGTCTTTGTTTGTGTACAGGAAACCGCCGGCGTGTACTCCCCCATCCAGGAAACCTAGAACATACTCACACGCGTATCCGGACTTTCCAGCTAAATTGAATCGATCATTAATTATTGGTTCGGTAAGCTTTATCACTTCTTTGACGCCAATCGCAACATCGTGGTCAGCAAGTGGTTTTCTGAGGCCAGAATCAATAGCTACTCTGGGGTTTGCTCCTTCAGCAAGAATAACTGTATCTGCGGTGATCACGTCCCCATTTTGTTCCACGCCAATGACCTTTCCATTGTCAAATGCAAGCCTGTCAACGGTAACACCGCTTGCAACCATGGCTCCAGAATCCTTCGCTTTCTTTGCGAGGTACTGGTCAAGCTTTGTCCTGAGAACCGTGTATCCTGTTTTCCTGTTCTCAAACTTCTTTGTGCTGAAATCGATGCCTATCTTTGACTCCTTCGTGAGAAAGGCAACAGACTTGGTTTCCACGAACCTCTCTAGAGGAGCAGTCTTTTCCCAGTCAGGTATCACGCTCGCCAGATCGTTGCCCCAGAGTACTCCTCCAGAGACGTTTTTACTACCTGGTGGATCGGACTTTTCCACAAGCAAAACATTCTGTTGATTTGATGCGAGCCTGATGGCTGCCGCAGAGCCTGCAGGACCTGCGCCAACTACGATAGCATCGAATTCACTCATATTATCTGAATTGAAAGTTAATTTATAACTTTTTTCTAATAATGCATATTATCTATTACTGATTCGTCACAATATGACTGGTTTCGATGTTTTGATGACGAATAACAACTGAAAGAGTTATTAGTTTTGAGCCATCCTAAACTACTTGAATATCAGGATTGGAGAACTCTACAACACACTGTATTCCCACTACGGCAACACCGGCTGGTGGCCTGCAGGATCAGCTGATGAGATAATTATTGGGACCATTCTTACCCAGAACACTGCATGGAAAAACGTGGAGATGTCCCTGGAAAAATTGAGAAGTGGTGGGCTGATGGATCTCGGAAAACTGGCAAAGGCAGATCCACAGCACCTTGGAGCCATGATAAGAAGCTCGGGTTTCTATAACCAGAAGTCAAGGAGGCTAATAGATCTATCAAGATCGATCCTTACTGCTTTTGGGAACCTTGAAGAGATGAAGCTTGTTCCACTGGAGGAGCTCCAAAGATTTCTTGCAGCCATTAGCGGGGTGGGCCAGGAAACAATGGATTCCATACTGCTGTATGCACTTGAAAAGCCAGTATTTGTCGTTGATAAGTATACCCTCAGGATTCTGTCGCGTATAGGTTTGAGTGGCAGTGAAACGATAGAAAAGGTCAAAGAGCTGGTGTATAGTGACCTGGGAAAAAATGTGGAATCAATGAAAAACCTGCATGGCATGATAGTCTTTCTTGCCAAGGATTTCTGCAAAACCCGGCCAAAATGTGAGAACTGCCCCATTCTCGCAAAATGCGATCATGGCAGGGCACAGTCTTGATTAGATTGAGAGAATGTTTCCGTATCCGATTAGTCTCCAGCGGTTTGAAATTCTTCTTCCCACTGCCACCCTCTCGCCTATAAATGCTGCAACAGGGTATTTGAGGCTGATCTCAACCTTTCCATCTCTCACGTTGTTAACGAGACCGACGGTGTTGGATGTACCCACTGTAAGCATCAGGTTTTCCTTGGACCTTATTGGGTCAACCTTCTGCTCCTCCTGGAATCCGACCACTCTTTTGAGAAGATTGGAATCTATCGTAAGTGAGAAAATTGTAGGAGGAACCTGCCCCACCTTTCCAACTATCCTTCCTGTGAATGAATCCCCTTTTGTCAGGTACGGATCAAGTTTTGTTCCAACTGCTGCAAGGCCTCCCGGCCTAATCCTGTCGTAGGAACTTTTTCCTGCCATGAGAGTTGTGATTGAAGTTATGACGTTTTCCCAGAGTTGCTTTCCCGACTTGCCGGTCTGAAGCCCGGGGACAATTTCTATCTCATCACCCACAGCGAGTTCTCCCTCCACTAGTGAACCGCCCAGAACGCCTCCTTTAAGATCCTTGGGCAGGCAGCCGGGCCTGTTGACATCGAATGAACGTGCCACATACATCCTTGGTGCAGAAGTGGGGTCGAATTCGGGTGCCGGGATTCTCTCCTCTATTGCCCTGAGCAGGGTATCTATGTTTGAATTGTGATATGCACTGACAGGTATTACAGGAGAATCCTGAGCTACACTTCCCTTGAGGAAGGTTTTGATCTCCTTATAGCTCTCAAGGGCTCTTTCCCTTGTTACAAGATCAATCTTGTTCTGTACAACAATTATGTGCTTTATGCCCATTATCTCAAGCGCAATGAGATGCTCCCTTGTCTGGGGCTGTGGGCATTTTTCGTTTGCTGCAATCACGAGAAGGGCTCCGTTCATGATGGAAGATCCAGAGAGCATTGTTGCCATGAGCGTTTCATGGCCCGGTGCATCCACGAACGACACTACCCTTTCCAGTTTGCAGCTTTCGCCTGATTTCTCTCTTGAAAAGATTTCCTCGCCGTCCGGGCCCTCACACTTATATATGGGGGTCTCAGCATAACCGAGCTTTATGGATATACCTCTCTTGATTTCTTCAGAGTGTATGTCTGTTTTTGTGCCCGTAAGAGCTCTTGTCAACGTGCTCTTCCCATGGTCAACATGACCAACCATTCCTATGTTGACCGACGGCTGAGGGAGTTTTACCATTTTATTCCTTCTTCTCTTCCTCTGCTTCCGGCTTCTCCAGAGGTTCAGGGCCGTATTGTGTTACCTTAAGATTTAGTTGTGAAACGTCAGCGCCGATAATGGAACCACGGAATGTCACTCTCTTTCTGAATCCGTTCTTGGCTCTCTTTCCCTTGTTGTATATTCTCAAGATTCTCTTTCTTCCCGAGATCTGAAGGTCCTGCTTCATCGGGAAACCATCGTTTGTGCTTCCCCCTGTAATCTTAAGCCTGTATCCCGGGAGTTCGAAGAAAATACCGTCAACTTCGTCGCCGATCTTTCTTCCAACCAGAGAGTTTAGGTTCTCCGGTGTGACTTCCTTCTTGTATGTTTTTCCGCTTTTTGTGTCAGCAATAATTGCAACTGAATTTGCCATAGTTACCTCTCTTCATGATGTGATATTAACCTGAACTAGGTTCTTGCTTATACCTATCTCGTTAATAAAAATTGCTTGGGAATGCTGATTTTTGCGAAACAGTGGAATTCAGGATATCCTGCGTCCCCTAAGCGTGTTCGAATAAACAGGTTTGTCCTTGCACAAATCCCTATGGTGATCCTCACGGAAAATCTACACTTAAATATCGGTATTTAATCTGACACCTGAAAAGCTTGATATCTCTTGGCATAGAAGGGACAGCTCACACAATCAGCTGTGGAATAGTGGATGATGACAGAATCCTGAGCAATGCTTCCAGAACTTACCATAACCCGTCAGGCGGCATTCATCCCAGAGAAGCTGCACTTCACCACGCTCAAAACGTTGGGGATGTCATAAGGAAGGCGTTCTCTGATGCTGATTTGAAGCTATCTGACATTGACCTTGTATCATATTCAAGAGGGCCCGGACTGGGGCCGTGCCTTAGAATTGCTGCGACCGCTGCCAGAACTCTGTCGATCAAGGGAACAAAGCCAATTATCGGAGTGAACCACCCTCTCGGCCATGTTGAAATTGGAAGGAAAGTGACGGGGGCCGAAGACCCCATAATGCTATATGTCTCAGGTGGCAATACTCAGGTAATATCCCATTCTGAAGGCAGGTACAGGGTTCTAGGGGAGACCATGGACATCGGACTGGGAAATCTGCTGGACAAACTTGGCCGGGATCTTGGTTTTCCCTTCCCGGGAGGGCCTGAGATAGAGCGCCTGGCAAGGGACGGCAGGAAGCTCCTCGACCTTCCGTATTCCGTCAAGGGTATGGACACATCCTTCTCAGGAATATACACAGCAGCAAAGGAACATCTGAGGAAAGGGGAAAAACCTGAGGATGTATGCTTTAGCGTGCAGGAGTATTCCTTCGCAATGCTTCTGGAGGTCTTGGAGCGGGGGTTGCACCAGACCTCAAAGAAGGAAATACTTCTTGCCGGTGGAGTCGCAAGGAATCAGCGCCTCAGGGAGATGCTCTCTGAACTGTCAGAAAGCCTTGGAATAAAGGCATACCTCACAGCAGACCAGTACTGCATGGACAATGGTGCCATGATAGCCCAGGCCGGATTGAAGATGCATGAGAGCGGATACAGGATAAGGCTGGAGGATACAACTGTTGATCAGCGCTTCAGGATAGATCAGGTGGACGTGCCATGGATAAGGAGTTCGGGGGAGGGCATCCTCGAGAATATGGGGGCTGAATCGGTCATAAGTTTTGACGAGTATTGGGGGCGGGATTCCGTGATAAAGATGAGGATCCCAAAAACATACAGGAATCAGCAACTTGACAACAGGATCAGGCTTGAACGCATAAGGAATGAAGTAAGCCTGATATTGCGATCGAAAGATGCAGGGCTCCCAGTTCCAGCTGTTTATGATGTCGACCTTACAAACTTTTCAGCAACCTATGAAAGAATTAATGGAAAAACACTGCGTAATTTCATTGGATCAAAAGTTGAGCCTTACACCCTGATGGAGAGGCTGGGCGGTTATGTCGGCCTCCTGCATTCCTCAGGGATGACCCATGGTGACCTCACTGCTGCCAACATCCTTGTTTCTGACAATGAAGCACCATACCTGATCGACACAAGCATGGGTAAGGGAGATTCCGAAGTGGAGGATATGGCCGTGGACCTGTACCTGTTCGGGGAGTCACTCAATGCGATTTCGCCTGAACCTGAACAGCTCATGTCAACGTTTAGAACCGGTTACAAGAAACAGTTCGCAAGGTGGAATGAGGTGTTTGATACGGTTATCGAACTTGAAAGGAGGAGAAGGTACGTTTGACGCTTTTTGTCACGAGCAACGAGCACAAATTCAATGAGATAAACAATGTCCTTGGCACACTTGGCTTTGAGATCAGCTGGGGCAGAGTTAAGTACGAAGAAATACAGGCCGACAGCACCGCAGTGATTTCCCTGGACAGTGCAAGAAAACTGGCAGTAAGGCTAAAGGAAGATTTTTTCCTGGAGGATACCGGCCTCTACATAGAATCCCTGAAGGGTTTTCCGGGCCCTTATTCATCCTTTGTTTCCGCGACCGTAGGAAACGAGGGAATCCTGAAGCTGCTCCAGGGAAAGGGAAGAGCCGCCAGGTTTATGACAGTCATAACCTACCACAGCCAGGGTAAGTTCCTGCAATTCGAGGGAGTTCTTGAAGGGACAATTGGAAACTCAATTCTTGGTGAGGGGGGCTTTGGCTTCGATCCTATCTTCATTCCAGAAGGTAGCGACAAGACACTTGCCGAGATGAGTGTGAGTGAAAAGAATTCCATATCCCACAGAACTCGCGCCATTCAAAAGCTCGTTGAGTACTGGAAATCACAGTGAGACCTCAATATTTCATCATTTCCTGGCTACCGATGAAATTAAATAAGTCGGTTTTATGAATTGACGAAACAATGGCAAGCTCTTGGAGAGAATATCAGTCTTATATCTACCTGTTTCTCATGGCACTCGGCGTGGTACTACTCGTGCTCACTGCCAATGACCTGATAGTGAAGAATTATGCCGTGATTGAGTCAGGATTTACATTAACTGTGCTTGGAGCCTGGGAAACCTGGCTGTTCGCACTTGCTTTGATCGTAGCTGCAACCTTTGCCTATTACTTCGCGAAAGTTACCAGCGATACCAGGAAATTCCATGAACTCATCAAAAGTTCAAGTAAACACACTTTTGTGAAGAACCTCAGGACATTGCAGAAGATCGCACGGAACCTTGGCCCGAAGTATGAGGCCATGCTTCAAGAGTCCATGAACAAATGGAAGGTAAAGTGACTCATTGTCTAACGCAGTCACGCAGTTTTTCATAAAAAATAGAGAATTGCAGAATTGAAATCTCCTGCACAGACTGTCCTTTTTGTTTAGAGAAGATCTTTTACAAACTGCGGGAGCTTGAAAGCACCCTCGAGAACATCCTTGTTGAAGTACTTCCCGGATTCTATTTCTGCGACCCTTGGTGAAGGAACATAATCGAGGCCCATTGTAAATGACCAGAAGCCACTGGGATATGTTGGAATGAATGCAGTATAGGGCTTTACTGTCTTGAATACCTTTGTCATACCACTGTGGGCCATCTGCAAGGCCTTGGGCTGATAGAACGGGGAACCCGACTGTGTCACCACCATTCCGCTTTCGGAAAGCACTCCCTTGATTGCCCTGTAGAAATCCTCCATGAAAAGGCCTTCTGCGGGTCCAACCGGGTCCGTGGAGTCGATCACCACAAGATCGAATTTTTCTTTCGTTGTCTTTATGTATTTGACCCCATCCTCAATCCTCAGGTCAACACGCTTGTCGTTGAAGGAACCGTACAGATTCGGGAAGTATTTCTTGCAAACTTCCACGACCTGTGTGTCGATCTCTACGTTGACAATCTCCTTGAAACCTATCTTCAGCAGTTGCCCCGCGGTTCCACCATCACCTCCACCGATGACCAGTGCCTTTTCAGGGACACGGTTGGCAAGGTAGTAAGGGACCATGGTTATCATTTCGTGATAAACGAACTCATCCCTGTCTGTTAACTGAACTGTACCGTCGATGGTGAGCAATTTTCCAAAATCATAGGTGTCAAATACATCAATTCTCTGATAGTCTGTCCTGACAGAGAGAAGTTGATCTTTCACCCTGAACGAAAGCTGCAGATTGTCCGAATACCGTTCTGAGAACCAGTTCTCTATTAACTTCACGATGACTTCAATTGGAAGATTGTATTTAATTCTTTGAGTCTGTCCTGAAATGAACTGGAGAAGCAGTACTGTGTTGATCGCATGATATAAATGCCCCATCTATTGTTGAAGAGTGAAATCCATTATGTCAAAAGTGAAACTGTCATTAACGGATGCATAATTTGAAAAGAATTCGGGCATTTCAACTGAAATCTAGATTTTCTCAAAACTGGAAAAATGCGGGGTTTTGTGGCACCATTATCTCTGGAGCGCAACAAATAAATATTAAAAATAACAAAATTAATATTTCTAAATTTTTATCATAATATTGGGATATCCGAAAAGTGCACAATTTCAGAATTGTACTAAAAGCGCAATACAAATATTTTAATAGAACCAACTATATTATCATAGTGGAGGGATGTCATGGTAGGAATAAGTGAGCTCTCAAAGACAGTATCTAAAAAGACTGGCACAACCCAGAAGGTTGCAAGAAACGTCATCAAGACGTTCTTGGACACTGTTGTCTCCGAAGCAGACAGAAACAGCAAGATAAACCTTGCAGGATTTGGTATCTTCGAGAGAAAGACACAGCAGGCCAGAAAGGCAAGGAACCCCCAAACCAAGAAAATCATCGAGGTTCCTTCCAAAAAGAAATTTGTCTTTAGAGCCTCAAGCAAGATAAAGTACAAGTAATCGTTACTTTGTAAATAATAAAAAATTCTAAATTTTTGAAAATCTTTTCTTTCTTTCCTTTGAAGAGAGGCCGGTAATTTCTTCCATAAGTTTGTTAAATGTTCGCACAGTCTCCATTGAATTGCTGCTTGAAGAATCATTTTCGGTTTCCACGGCCAGGTTCTTTCCTTCCGCGTATAGTTCAATGAACTTGATTCCCGGTATGGAGCAAATAACGTGCCCGTTCTTGATCTCTCCATTGCCCGTAATCTCTTTGGCTTTCTCCAGAAGTGTTTCCGGGGATGTGCTTACCCCTCTCTTTACAGGATATGTTCTTGCCATGTTTTCTGCCTCACGCTACTGTTTTCTTGACTGCTGCCTTTTTCTGGAACTTCTTTGACAACGCCCTGAGATAAATCAGGTTCATGTACTGGGCATCGTGTTCCAGTAGTGGCGAACTAGATATTATTGTCATGTCTGAATCGTAATCGATTAGTGCCTCAGCGAGCGTCTCAAACTTGAGATCACCGTGCTTTATGGCAGTAAGCTTGTCCTCATTGTGATCCTGGTATTCCACACCGGCAAACTCTGTATACAGGTCTCCCTTTGCATACTTGGAGAAATCGCTAATCAGTGCATCAAAATCTTTAACCTCGATGAGAGAGCCCCCATTAATTGAGTGAACGTGCGGAAAATTCAAAATTGGTTCAATGTCCTTGACTTTCTTCGCCAGAGATATGAGTTCCGGAACTGTTCCAAAAATCTCAGATTTCCCTGAAGTTTCTACGCCTATGTAAGGGTAGCCAAGTTCTGGAGAATATTTTGAAGATATGTCGGTGTAAACTTCGGTTGCCTTCTTCAGGCTGTCCTTCTTTGTTCCATTGTAGAAACCCGTGTGGGTTATTACTCTGTGGGCCATCATTGCCTTGCCGATCATCAGTGTCCATTTAAGGTGGTTATGGGACTTGTCTCCCATTTCATCTTCCTGTAGAAGTTCCATGTAATACGGAGCATGCATTGACAATTTCACGTCAAGTTCCTTTGCCAGTTTTCCACCATCAACAAGGTCCTCGTAGTTCCTGGCCATATTCCAGAACAGCTCCTGGACAATATCGTCCTCTTCTATCACCGTGTCGATACCTATTCCAACATAGTTGCCATCTTCATCCTGCCTCAGAACGTCAACAATGATTGATGAATCTATATCCCTGGGATTCAAACCTGCATATTCCAGAGCCGGACTCTCTTCAACGTTGACCCTGAGAAGCTGAACTTCGAGAGCATTTAATCCAAGATTGTGGGCATCTTCAACAGATTCTATAAAAGTTCTCCCCTTGCTGGTGAGAGGTATCCCAGCTATTCCAAACCTTATCATAAAACATAACTCAATGCCCAAACCATATTTAAGTTTATCAACGTTTTAATATGTTGTAAACTTAGGCGGTTACAGCCTTGCACGCCGGATTTACCATCGAATATGTTATATAGCATCATACCATTCAATTTCGATGGTGATTTATCAGAAAAGAGATATTTTCTCAATGATCTCCATTAGAATTTATTCGGGTGATTACAGTGAATGTAGATCCAAATTTAACAAAATACCTAATCAAAGCAAAGATTTCTACGGACGGGGTGGTTGAAAAACCGGATGTGGTTGGCGCCATATTCGGACAAACCGAGGGACTCCTCGGTGACGAACTTGATCTTAGAGACCTTCAGAAAAGTGGAAAAATAGGACGAATCGAAGTCGAAATCGACAGCAAGAAAGGACGTACCGACGGTTATGTACTCATACCATCAGGCCTGGATCAGGTCGAAAGTTCAATTCTTGCAGCTTCTTTGGAAACAATAGACAGGATAGGCCCATGCAAGGCCAAAGTTGAAGTCGAATCCATTGAGGATGTAAGGATCCAGAAAAGGCACAAGATAGTAGAAAGAGCGGAGTCACTTTACAAGAAGATGAGCGAGAGCGGAAAGAGTGTTAGCGAGAGCATCGTAGCATCGGTTCGCGAAGAAGTTGAGAAAGGGGAGATAATCACTTATGGTGAAGATAAGCTTCCAGCAGGGCCTGCAGTCAAGGACTCCGACTCCATCATTGTTGTGGAAGGAAGGAGCGATATACTTAATCTTTTGAGGTACGGCATAAAGAATACAATCGCAGTACAGGGAACAAATATACCGAAGACGGTCCAGAAACTTTCCAGAGAGAGGACTGTTACAGTGTTTCTCGATGGAGACAGAGGAGGAGACCTTATTCTCAAGGAAATGCTACAGGTTGCCGAGATAGATTTCGTTGCCAGAGCACCTCCGGGAACTGAAGTAGAAGAACTAACGTATAAACAGATAGTCAAAGCCCTGAGATACAAGACACCCATTGAACAGTACCTCTCCATGAGAGGAATGTCCGAGGAACTGAAGGAACTTACAGATAAATCCACGGCAGAAATGGGCCAGAAACAGCCAAAGAGGGGTTATGAAGATTCACGGGCTCTGGTCGAGGTCAAAACCTCAAAACAGGAGCATGAAAAGAAGAGCGAGCCTCCCGTAGTACGTGAAAGAGAGGAACCGGAGCCGGAACAGATCCTGGAAGAACCTGAAGATGAACCCGGGAAGGTAAACCTTAACAATCCAAGGTCAATCGAAAGAAAAGGAGCTTCACTTGCAAAGGATAAGATGACTGAGCTCTACGGCAAAGATGGCGTAATGCTGGCATCATACCCCGTTTCTGAAGCAGTTGAAAAGATTGCCGAATCAAACGATGGTGACACGATCATAACCGGTGGCGTGATCTCACAGAGGCTTATCGATGTTGCATTTAAACAGGGCATAAAAAATATCTATGGTGCAAAACTAGGCCACATTACCAAAAAGCCTACCGAAATAAGGGTCATTTCATGGGAGCGTCATACATAAACAACGACTACAGGGATGCAAATGATACATCCCAGGTCTCAATTCCAAACAATCCATTAGACAGGGTCATTGGACAGGATGAAGCTGTCAGGATGGCACAAATTGCCGCCAGACAGAGAAGGCACCTTTTACTTGTAGGGCCACCTGGCGTTGGTAAATCCATGATTGCCCAGGCAATGTCATTTTATCTGCCAAGGCCAAAGCAGGAAATCAGAGTTGTTCACAACCCCCAGTATCCTGAGAGGCCGTTCATAGAAATAAAAAACAGCAACCAGATAATGATTGAAAAGGACGAGCAGAACCAGGTTGAAGGGGAACTTATAGACCCCAGGGATGCTCCAATCAATGTTGCCGAAAGGCTTGGTTACAGATGCCAGAGGTGTGGCACTTATTCCCTTCCAACTGATGCAATCTGCCCAAACTGCAACAACCAGAAGGTCCAGACCACTACGCAGGGCCCATTCGGTGATGTTTTCAATGTCATAGGTGCTGCTTTTGGCGTTCCAAACAATACGGAAAAAGTTACTTCCACAAGACGCGTGGGTGAGAGAGAGGAAGTGATCGTCCACGAGAAATTCGGCGACAAGATCAGAGTCCTTGATGAGAAAACCCTTGAGAGAAGAAGGAAGCTCGAAAAGAAAAGCCCAAGCAAGGTCATAATACCGATAGACAGGAATCCCTTTGTGCTCGCAACAGGAGCCAGCGAAACTGAGCTTCTGGGAGATGTAAGACACGACCCTTATGGCGGACATCCTCAACTCGGAACACTTCCATACGAAAGGGTTATAGCCGGTTCGGTGCACGAAGCACACGAAGGCGTTCTGTTTATTGACGAAATTACCCACCTCGGAAATCTGCAGAGGTTCATCCTCACAGCAATGCAGGAAAGATCTTTTCCCATAACTGGAAGAAATCCCCAGAGCGCCGGCGCCAGCGTGAGGGTGGACAAGGTTCCTGCTGAGTTCATTCTAGTTGCAGCATGCAATATACAGGACCTTCAGTACATACTGAGTCCTCTCAGGTCAAGAATAGTGGGAAGCGGATATGAAATGCTCATGGAGGTTGCCATGCCGGATACCCCGGATAACAGGATAAAATATCTCCAGTTCATAACACAGGAAATAATCTCAGACAGAAAAATTCCCCATATGCTGCTTGACGGAGCTGAAATTATCATCGAAGAGGGATTAAGGAGGGCAAAGGAGATCGACCACAAGGAAAGATCACTTACCCTGAGGCTTAGAGAACTGGGAGGGCTGATAAGGGCTTCCGGAGATATCACTGTTTCTAAAGGCAAGAAGCTCATTGAAAAGGAGGATGTTGTCGAAGCCCTCAAGATGTATCTTCCAGTGGAAGAGAAGATCAAAAAATACTACGGAAACCTAGGGGCAGCAATGTCTTCCGAAAACACACTCTCGCAAAAAAGCGAGAATTACTACATGAATTACCACAATTATCGGGAAGATCGCTCATACGATTGATTCCAGCCAGATATTTTAACAGATATCAGGCAAAAATTTAATTATTGTTCATACTAACTCGATCTGGATTATAAAAATGAAGCTCCAGTATCTTCTTGAGATGAATAACCCCCAGACACACTTTGTTAACATCACTTTGAGCATCGAGGACTTCAATGAGGATTCAGTTCTTGCAACCATGCCCGTTTGGGCTCCTGGCGCATACGAAGTCTGTGATTTTGCAAGGTATGTGAGAAACCTCAAAGCAGTCTCTGGAAACACAGAGCTTGAACTCACAAAGAAAGACAAATCGACTTGGAAGATTAATACCAAGGACGTTCATTCTGTTCAGATTTCTTACGAATATTATGCAAATGAGCTCAGTGTCCACACCAGCCACGTGGATTCCACGCACGCGTACCTGAACGGCGTCAATGCTTTCCTCTATCTTGAGGGATACAAGGATCAGTCAGTGGAACTTCTGATTAAGCCATATGGTGACTGGAAGGTATCCACCGGCCTTGAGAAACTGAGCGAAAACAGGTATCGTGCAATAAATTACGATATACTTGCAGACTCCCCAATTGAGATAGGTACTCACAGAAGCCTCTTTTTCAACGTGGAGGGCAAGGAACACGAGATCGCCCTGTATGGAGAAGGCAATGAGAATGAGGAGAGAATCCGGGAAGATCTCAAGAAGATTGTAGAGGGTTTTCTGAAGATTTTCGGAAAGCTGCCATACAAGAGATACGTGTTCATCTATCACCTCATTAAGGGAGATAACGACGTAATGGGTGGACTGGAGCACCTTAACTCCACAACAATTGACGTTGACAACTTTGTCTTCAGCCCGGAGAAGAAATACCAGAGAGCATTCCTATCTGTAACTTCACACGAGTTTTTCCACCTCTGGAATGTTAAGAGGATCAGGCCGGTTGAGCTTGGGCCATTCAACTACAAGGAGGAGAACTACACAACCATGCTGTGGATGGCGGAAGGTTTCACAAATTATTACGGCGCCCTGATGCTCCAGAGAGCTGGCCTGATGGACAGGAAATCTTACCTGGAGTGTCTGGCAGAGGGAATGAGGTTTCACGACACTATTCCGGGTTCAAAGGTCACTTCGGCCTCGGAATCTTCCTTCGATACCTGGATCAAGCTCTATAAACCAACCCCAAACAACATCAACAGTTACATATCCTATTACCTGAAAGGAGAGCTCCTGGGATTCATGCTCAACGTCAGGATCATAGAGGCAACGAAAGGCGTAAAGTCCCTGGATGACGTTTACAGAACCCTCATGGACAAATTCAACAAGGACGGAAAAGGGTACACTGAAAAGGACATCATTTCAGTAATCAAGGATGTCACGGGACAGGATTTTACTGACTTCTTCCAGACATACATCAGAAAGCCGGGTCACATAGACTTCGCAGAGGAGGTCAAGAAGATCGGGCTGACCCTTAAGCCTGGCTACAAGAAAGTCAACGATAAGAAAGTGAGTGATAAATCATTCCTTGGGATTGGAATCAAGCCCGGAGGCGGAAATTATGTTGTGGACTTCGTACTGGAAGGGTACCCTGCATTCAATGCCGGACTGAACCCGAAGGATGAGCTTGTTGCAGTGGACGGTTTCAAGTTCGGCGACCGTTACCTCAAGGAAATCCGTGAGGATTTAAAGAAAGTCCAGTTTGACAGCTTCTCAGATTACGCCCCTGGCAGCAAGGTCCGCCTGGACTTCTTCCGGAGAGGTCGCCTCATGAATCTGGAAATGCAGATGAGCAAGGCCCCTCCTGAAGTATACGAGATCGTAGAGGATGAGAAGGTTCCTGACGACATTGAATCACTGAGATCAAAATACTTCTCCTCTTAACTTTGATCTACCAAATATTTATAGCTTAAACAAATTAATCCCTGCATGCTACTTATCCTTGAAGAGTACTTCAGAGATCATCCCATAAAGAGAAAAATTGTAGAGGGGCTCTATGAGCGGGGGATCTCCGTGAGCAATGGTAAGTTCTACACGCAAGGCATTGAACTTTCCATAAGTGAAGTGGCCAAGTCCTTCAGGGTGAACAGGAGAACGGTTTATGACACCATAAGGATCATCGAGGAAACCTCTGGTGTCCGTGAGATAATGGCGAAGATTAAGCCTTCTCCAAACCTCGCCGACGTGGCACCCTTGATGGGGGACCAGGTTGTGACGCTCCATATCTGTCCAGGTTATTTCTCAAAGGCCATGTCTTCGCTGATGGAGTCTGTCAAGAGATACGGTTCTTACGTGAAAGAGATCTACGGGAAGAACCAGAACAGGGATGAAATATTCCTCAGGGCCATATTCTACAAGACCGTTCCAAGGAAGATATTTGAAGAACTCACGCAGATAGAAGGCATAGAAAAAATCGTTATCGAGTCCCCAACCTTTGCCAAGGATGAACCCATATGCACCAAGTGCGAGGTGAAGATTTGCCCGAGCAAGCTCTCGTCAGGCATATTTGAGGAGAGTATGGCAGAAGTCTAGTGGCAGTTAATCGCAATTCTTAAATAGTTCAAATAATACTTGTATTTTGTGGAAGACAGGCGAAGTGCCATTGTTAAACACATTTTTGAACTCCTGATGCGTGAAGGATTCAGGGTTTCAGACCCTAATCTGGGAGGTTCGTCCAGCTTTGACCTCATCGCCAAGAGAGAGAAGCTGAAACTCATTATCAAGGTTCTGCAGAATGTTGACACACTTCGCGGGTCAAACGCTTCCGAGATGATAAGAATCTCCAAGCTGACATATGCTGCCCCACTTGTTATAGGAGAAAAGGCCGGTGGAGGCCCCCTGGAGAGGGGCGTGGTCTACTACAGGCACAGAGTGCCGATACTGTCTCCAGACAGCTTCTATGATTATGTGGAGGGAGAATTGCCTTTCATTTCTTCCGGCCCCGGTGGATACTATGCCTCCATTGACGGCGGGAGGCTCCACAGGAGACGTGCTGAACTTGGTTTTTCAATAGGATACCTGTCAAACAAGATCGGTACATCAAGGAGGTCTGTTTCACTCTATGAATCAGGAAGTGCTGTCACCATCGACATATTCCTGAAACTGGAGGAAGTGCTCGGCGAGGACCTGGGCAGGGCCATAGATCTGATTGAGGTTTCAAGATGCCTTGAAATGCCCCTTGAGGATTCCATAATGGAGAGCGAGTTTCTGAAGGAGGTGCTTGGCCTGATGATCAGGCAGGGATTTGACTTCCACCCCGTAAGGAAATCGCCGTTCGATGCAATAATGAAAGAGGAAGTCGAGGAATTTTCACTGATCGGCCTCCTTGAATCGCTGAGCGAGAAGATGGATCGAATAAGCGCAATGAGAAACATCAGTGAAATATTCGAAAATGAATCATTCATAATAAGCAGGCTTAAAACCGATAAAGAACTCCTTGGAGGTTGCCCTGTGATCAATCTGTCAGAACTCAAGGGAATTGATGAGAAGGAGAAGCTCCAGACAATTATTCAAAAGAGAAAGACCGCATAATGATAGTAAGACTTGCAAACCCGAACTTCAAAGGTGAACTCAATATATTTTCAGGAGTCAAGGGGCTGGTCTCCCACGGGAATGAACTCAAGGAGTACCTGGAGAAGAACCGGCCTGAATTGCTTCTCATATCCATATCCAGGGAAGAGGTGAAAGGGCTGGAGGAATTCCTCAAGGCACCCTTTGAGATGAACCTTTCAGATTACGAGATAATCTATGGGGTCCGACTTTCCAGATACGGAGATGTCATGACTCCCCCGCCAATATACACTGAGTCGATCATGTTCTCAACTTCAACCGGCGCAGAAGCACGCGGAATTGACATTAACCAGCCTGAATTTGACAAACTCTACACCGAATCCATGAAAACGAGGCACCTGATCAGGCATTCCATCAGGAAAAAGAGGGTACTGAATCATGATTTTGGAGACACGAACGAGTATGAGTTTGCCGAAAACTGGATAAGAAGAATAAACGCGGTGAAAGGGCTTGCAAGCATTGACAGGGAGAGAGTCCGGACAATGGAGGAACAGATCCTGTCATTTGCAGCGAATGACTTCAGGCAGAATCATCTTGTTATCATTGACCATGAGTTTTTCAAGCCATTGATAGAAAAACTTGAGGCGGACGGCTGGCAGATCAGGAATGCTTGAAATTCTGGAAGATGATGTAAACCTCTTTGCTGGATTCTCTCGAGGCCGCAACCTTTGTTAACTTTGCAAACCTGAAACTCTTCTTCCATGTGTTAATAAACTGCACTGTAAGATCGCCCTGAAACTGCTTCACGAGCACAAACCCGTTTTCCGCAAGGAGAGAGTTTGCCAGTTCCATTACCTCCTGGCATATCAGGTAGGATGAGGAATGGTCTATGTCCCGGTTTCCACTGGTTTTTGTCATGGCATCCGAAACGATCCCGTCGATTTGCTTGATGCCATGACGATCCATTTCATCCTTTATCCGGTCCTTCAGGCTCTTGTCTCCAACCCTGCCCTTTATGAAAATCGTGTTCTCCAGTGGTTCCATTTTGCTTGTGTCCACCGAAATGATAAGAGACTTTGTAATGCTAGTGACTATCTGTGTCCAGCCACCAGGAGAACCTCCTATCTCAAGGATGTTTTGACCTTCCTTGAGGAAATCAAATTTGGTCTGCAGTTCAAGAAGCTTGAATGCGGCCCTGCTTCGATATCTTTCCTTCTTTGCCAGGTAGTAGTACCGGTCCCTGCGGTCAGGCATTTTTACAGTTATTCCCCGATGAATTTCCTGTACTCGCCTGCGGCCATTGATGGGGCTTCCTGCCCTGTTTTCTTGAGCTTCACCATCCAGTGGCTGTAGGAATCCGAGTTGACAAGTTCCGGTTTATCTACCAGTTCCTTGTTGATCTCTACTACCTCTCCTTCCACAGGAGAGAAAACATCCTCGGCTGACTTAACGGACTCTATTGTCAGCAGAACCTCTCCAGCCTTCTTCTTCGATCCAACAGCTGGCAGTTCTATGTACACAATGTCAGTGAGCTGACTCTGGGCATAATCCGATATACCCATGACAACACTTTCGCCATCCGTTTTGAACCACTCGTGAGTCTTGGTAAATTTAAGTTCCTCTGGTACCTTGGACATGCTATCAATATATTTTGTCCATATTTAACAGTTCTATGTTCACTTTGACAGAGAAATCAGCATGGTATCAGGAATTATTCCAAAACCTTGTTTAACAGGAAATCTGTGTCCCCTTCCAGGCAGAGTGGTTGAATGTACTGGAACAACTTCAGCTTCCGGTTCGGAAACTACATGAATCTGATGCACTGAAAACAGCTTTTAGAGTGCATGCTTTATGAGAGACGATGAGGCTTTTCATCGCGTCGTCCATTGAACGGTTTGAAGGATCGGAAAAACTGTTCAAAGACATTGAGCAGGTTGCCTACAGCAAGCCCGTAAAGACGAGAGAACTGCACCTTACTTTCAGGTTTCTTGGGGAGATAAAAGGCAATGACATTGACAAACTCCGGGAATATTTCAGGAAGCTTCAGTGTCACAGGTTTCCCGTTCACATAAAGGGAGTCGGGGCATTCCCAAAACTGGCCAGGGCCAACGTGTTATACCTGAATGTCCAGGAACATGCAGAAATTACAGACAACTGGAAAGCTGTAAATTCCCTGCCCCCTCCCGAGAAAGTGAATAACAGGTTTATTCCCCACATCACTGTTTCGAGGTTCAGAAGGCCTGCGGACTGTGAGGAACTTGCCAGGAAGCATAAAGAAATTGAGTTCCATAAAGAAATAGACAGGATCTCGATGTACAGCAGCATCCTTTCCAGGGAAGGCCCGGTCTATACTGTTATTGAAAGCCTTCAGCTGAAGTAGGTAGTCTTGTCTGATTCTTCGACTTTCTTCTTTGCTGAAAGAAGCTCCTCATCGCTGAACTCTATTGCTATGAGCCCTGAGACGGGTATGAGCCTGAGAAGGCTCTTTTCTCCATCCTGGGGAACACGGAAGCAGATTGCCCCTTCTTCACCGAGAAGGGTGTAGCCTACGAACTCCCCCTCTGTTTCCATGGGTTCCTCTTTGCCGCTGTTAGAGATAACTTTGTACTTTCCACCTTTCTTGATTTCGATCATGTCCATATTCATCAACAACTCTGACAATAGGGATAAGTTAATCTTCGTCTGATCCCCCTCCACGGTTCATAGGCTTTCAAATAAAAAACTTTATCATATGAATTTCGGAGATTTGTCCTTTGACAATTGCCAAATGTGTTCCACAGTTTTTCTGTAGTTGTCCAGTGCCATTTTCACATTGACTTCCACCCAGTTCCAGGCCCTCAGGATATCCCCGGAACGCATCCTGTATTTCTTTGTCTTCCCGTCCTGAATCTCCTCGAGGATGTCCATTGATTTCAGTTTGTTCAAGTGCCTGTAGAGTGTGGTACGACTAGTCTTGAGATATGCCAGAAGTTCCTCGCCAGTCCAGTATCTTTCTGCATTTAGCAGGAAGCAATCCTTGAAGAGCCGAAAATAAGCAGATTTTGAGATAATCTGGAAATCTGTGCTAGGCTTCAGCCTGGGTATGTATCCGATGTCCGATAGGAAATACGCTATGTTTTTGTCTATATCATCGTCAAGGATTCTGGTTGGGGTTGAAACAACTGTCATCTTGAACATTTTAACAGGTCGACTTAACATTACAAAATTAATAAATTTGTGGCAGGGGAAATGGGAAGACTGTGAAAATCGTAACTCAGAAGGAACTGACTATTGACAGCAGACCTGTGGTTACAAATTCAATGGCGATTGACGCAAGCAGGAGACCCATTATTCTTGAGATGAGCAGTGATCCTGTCTTTCCAAGCCGGGAAAAGAGCGGCACGGAAAATCTCAGCACTGCATAAGATATAATTATCACAGTAACGGTGGAAAGAAAGACCATGAACTTGTCTGAGAGGCCTGTGCTTGCATTGTTGAAATAAATGATGGCTGTGGTTATGGTACCCGGGCCCGCCAGTAATGGGGTCCCAATTGGAACAATGCCGATTGCCTCCCTTTCCAGTGATTCGTCTTTCTCCTGTTCAGTGAGCTTTGTGTTAGAAGTCCTGCCCTGGAGCATGTCGAAAGCAACTTTGAAGAGAAGTATGCCTCCGGCGACCTTGAAGTCTGAAATATCTATTCCGAGTATGGAGAAAATGTAAACGCCGATGAGCATGAAACCTATTATCATTCCCCCCGCCACCATAACACTCTTCATCACAACCCGTTTCCTCTCCTCAAGAGTGAAGTTTTCAGTAAGTGCCATGAGTGTGGGCACAGCGCCTATGGGGTTCAGGACAGCAAATATCGCAGCAGCCACGGAAAGATAAAATATGACAAGGTCTACCACCGAACTGTCATGAGACACTTCCCTAAATTACTTTTCGCGTCAGTTCAATATATAGTTTTTCTGAAAGACTGATAAACTAAAGTACTATATTTATATGGACAAAATATAAGGTTCGAATGGTTAATTCCAAGTTTTTGAAGAAGATCATGGTTGTTGGTGAGAAAAGCATCCTCCAGCAACTCACTAGTTTTACTGACAAAGCTGGCATAGCGGCAGGTCTTCTCAAGCAGATGCTGATTATAGACGATGGGAAGAAGGGGGAGATAAATGAGCAGATCAAACAGCTGGAGAAGGACGCTGATGACCTTGCCATGTCCGTGAAACAGCAGATCACGGGGGGAGCAATCAGTTCCAATCTCATGGATAATCTCATGATGCTCGTGGAGACTTGCGATGATCTCCTGGACAAGTCCTACTTCATTAGCAGAGAGATAAAGAGAGTGCACGAGAACGCCCATAAATTTGATGAACCTTCAAAAGAAATGCTCACCAAAGGGTACGACGTGTGCACGAAAATGCTTGAGGTGTCAGTTGTGGCACTGAAAGACGTGCGGGTGCTTCTGGATGCAAAAGACACAAAGGTCATGACAGAGGCACGTAACAGGATTGAAAAGATGGAGGAACAGGTGGACGACCTGAAAGACAATCTTATTGATGATCTCTACAGGGCTTCTGACAATTTACCCTATCTGATCTTCATACACCTTACGGAACTGGTCCATAAACTGGACGACATGCTTGATGATTGTGAAGACATATCTGATCTTGTTCACACCATCGATGTTTCCATAACAAGGTAGCATGTTCTACAGCATCCTAGTTGTTGTGCTGTCGGTCCTTCTCACCGCACTGGTGGCTGGAAACAATATGTCAGCCGCGGTTGGTACACTCATAGGCTCCCGTATTCTCTCAAGAACCGGAGGCATCCTCATTGGAATGATTGGATTCTCTGCTGGCCTTCTCATACAGGGAGAGAGTCTGCACGCAACCGCTCAGAACCTGGTTCCCAGATCTGACGCCCTCATATCCTATGCCCTTCTCGTTGCGCTGGGCATATTTGCGCTTGCAACCTACCTCAGGGTGCCACTTTCCCTCATAATGGCACTCGTGGGCACATCTATAGGTATGTCCATCAAACTTGGTTACTCCTTGAATTCATCCGTGGTGTCCCTCATAGTATTCACCTGGGTTCTTGCTCCTCTTGCCTCGGTTTCGCTTGCGTTCCTGATAAACAGGCTTTTCATCAGAAGCCAGCCTGCGAATGTCTGGAGATTTGCACTCTCCGTCAAGCTTGCACTCATTGTCGTGTCTTTCCTCACCGCATTTACGCTGGGCGCGAATACCCTTGGATTCATAGAACAGGTTTCAGGGTTGAGGGGCATATATGTCATATACCTCATAGGCGGTATCATTTTGGGATCTGTGTTCCTCAGCCGGGGTGTTATAAAAAGGGTGGGACAGGAAATGTACCTCATGAGGTATACAAACGCCTTTGTCTCGCTGATTGTCTCGTCAACACTTGTTGAAGCGGCCACCATATTCGGGATCCCGCTGAGCAATACACAGACTCTCACTTCAAGTGTGTTCGGAACCGGGCTTTCCTACAGGAATAAGCTGATGGAAATGCGCCCTTTCCTGCTCACTGTTGCTACATGGGTTGTGTCACCCGTATTGGGTCTAGTTCTCGGCCTCCTAGTATAGGTTTCGATCGAAGTCAAAAATTGTTTTCCTGGACATCCTGTTCATGTAGGAAAGATACTCCCGCTGGTATCTTCTTCTGTATTCAGTTATATCGGTCAGGTAAGTTACATAAGCCCCCTTTACGCGAAACACCCTTGAACCCACCATCTCCCTCAGGATATCCTGAAATTCCCTCTTGATCACATCCCTCTTTATGCCGATGGAATGCTGATAGGTATCTTCAACCAGATTCTCCATTATGAATCTCCTGCTTAGTGGAGGCTTTATCATCAGCCCACGGGTGAGAAACAGCGACTTCAGGAACATGTCAAGTTCGGGATGGAAGGGGTGCGGGAAGTTTGAAGATACGACACTGCTTATCTCAATGGGCTTGGCCAAGGTATCCCCCAGGCTGTAATTTGTGCCCTTCATGAGTTCACCGCTCTTTGGATCCACCATGATTGAGGAAAATCCCATATCACTGACCTCCCCCGAGTTTTCGAGGCTAATCAGCTTTACCGGCCTCACAGAGGATTCATGAGTCCTGTTGATTTCGTCCGCCATGGAAAGGACTGAGGATCTCTCCGAAGCAGATCTTTCCTGGCCATTGGTGTAGAACATGTAGTCTGCAATGGATGCCGAGGCAGTTTTCCTTCCTGCGAGAATATACCACAGGCTGCCCGAGTGGCCAAATGCTATTGTACCAGTGTTCTTTCCAGGTGACAACTGCAGGGCCGAGAACACCGCACTGATCAGTTTGTGGGATTCCAGCTGGTTCACGAGATCCCTTGAAGCTTCACTGAGTTCGCCAGTCATTGCGGTTTCACCATCCCAAGGGCGTCAAGAAGCCTGATTCCCAGATCGAAGTCCACCTCAGACATGAAATAAATATCAACGCTTCCATCTTTCAGCACGAGATTGCCCCACAGGCCTCCTTGTGAGGAGAAATAGATGCTCCCTCCTGTGGGTTTGAGGTCCATGTCGCTGGAGAACATGGTCTCGAGATATGCCACCAGCTGTTCCCGGTTCTTGAATTCACATTGGACTGCCACAGGATTTGTAGTCGCAGTCCAGTCATCTGACTTCTTGGGAACGAATGCGTTGTCAAGGTTTCGGTAAACAGCCTCGTCCTCGAGTACACCTGAAACTGCATCATATACAAGAATACCGACCTCACGCTGGTAGTTTGTGAAGTTGATCTTCATGCCTATGTCGAAAACGATGCTGCTCTCCCCGTTTGAAAACCCGAGGTATGTGGGGACGATGCCCTGATCGGAAAAGTACTTGCTGTGCATTTCCTCTGATATTGCTGCATCATCCCTGACCGTGACTATGTCTGTGAGTCCTCTTGAAAGAGTGATGTCACTCAATTTGAACCCGTATGATCTCCCGACCTCTATAATCTTCGAGAACGCCGCCCTTGTGGCCCTTACGTTTCTTGCCCCCATGCGCTTAATATACGTGGACAACTGTTTTTCATTTCTTGAAAGGGCAATCCTGAAGCCCTGGCCGAAAGGGACAGTAAGCAACTGTGAATTTGTTGCAGCCGGAACAAGGGAACCTTTGTCTGAACCGGAGTAGACAAGTGCGGCAAAGATGCGCGAACCGCCCCCCGATATCTGAATATTCTGGGCAAAAACCTCAGTGAAATCTTCCCTGTTCAAGCTGGATAAGTATGGTTCCGGAAATAAAATAATCTTTGCATTCTGGTGTTGTTGGAAAGCTGTTCCTTCATGCTCCATGAACCGGCATGATAAAAACCCCCATCCTCCGTATGTAAAATAAAGAGTTAAATCGTCCCAATTCCTGGATATAGCGTGAATAGAATACAGCTTTCAGGGGCCCTTGTTTTCATTGGCGTCTCAACATTTGGGATTCTGCTCCTTATAGCAGAGGCGCTGAGGCCGTCTTATTCAGTATCCCTTGAATACATAAGCTCACTCGGAGTCGGGGCCAATGCAATACTCTTCAACTCTGCAATAATATTCATGGGAGCCCTCATAATAATTTCTGCCCTAAATCTCATCCTTTCGGGCTGGAGGAGCATGTGGGTATGGACAACCGTCATAGCAGGAGTCGGTGCAATGGGTGTTGGCTTATTTCCGAGCGGATCGCCCTACTCACTTCACGTCATATTCTCTGCAGTGGTTTTTGGATTTTCGGGCCTGAGTGCTGTTTTTTTCGTTACAGTAAGAGGCACTCTGCTGAGGATTTTTTCACCGTCATTGGGCGTGATTGTACTTGCTTCCCTGGGACTTTATGCCACAAACCAGTTTCTGTCACTGGGAACAGGAGGGATGGAAAGGATGATCGCTTATCCTGCAATCCTCTGGGCAATGTCCCTTGCAGGATACCTGCTGGGGCATCAAAAATAAAGGCTTTCCCAGGAGGGATTGCCTGGAACATGGATCTTCGTGGAAAACTTTTAGAGGTCCCCATTGGAAAGAAATTCCCTGATGTCTTCCTCACTGTACGGGCCTTCAACAGCAACAGGCAATAACACTGGTTCGTCGCCAATATCCTCGTCCATTTCATCGCTCATGTCCTCAATGTGGACCTCGAATGTGTCGGGGGAGAAGCTTGGCTCCTGTTCGTCCTGATCATCACTCTCGCGGGCATAGACCTCGTCGAACCATATGATGTAATTGTAACCTCCGAAGCTGTAGACCTTCCGATCACCTGAATCCATTATAAGCTGGCTGGTGGAACTTTCCGTGAGGAGGCCGTATATGTAACCTACGAGTATGGCTTCCTGAAATGTTCCCTGACCACCGTATTCCTCATCGCCAAGAGTATGGAATTCGGACATTATTTCGTATAGAAGTCTTGGATCAAGCTTGAGTGTCACCGGCACCTCACTCCTGCTTTGCATGTGGTAGTTACTTTCAATCTTTTCAGTATGTTCTTATGGTTGTAAAACCTATTTGCTAGGTTGTCGTGTCTTTTTCTTTCACTTCCCTTAAATATAGGTATTGCCTAAATGAATTATGCAGATGAAAGCCAAGATGAAAATTCCGGCTTCTCTATGTCTCCGTTGCAGAGGAACCAAGATGCTCTGTGGCCTTTCATACTGCCCTATTTCTGTTAAACATCTCGTCCAGCCAAGCCTTAAAAAAGTGACTGGAAACAATCTTGAAGGCTCCTCCCCGCCCAGCGTTTTCGTTGGAAGATACGGGTATCCCAAAGTCAAGATGTACCCCACGACCCCTCCGGTTCACGGAGATACAGCCAGCTATGAGGATCCCAAGGGGTGGCTTGGTGTTCCAATTGAAAATTTTCTTTCAATGAGGCTCTCCATGATAAGAGGAGGAATTGACGTTACTGTTGCAAATGCTGCCGATCCCGACCGGCTCTTCCAGGAGATACAGCTCATGGCCCTCTCAGAGAAATCCGTGGAAGTGGAGATGATACTTGACGGCAATATATCAGGCAGGGACGTGATCCTTGATGAGCACACGCCTCCAATGGGACCGTCCGCTCCCCTGAAGAGGTTTTCTGTCGATTATTCAAACCCGGGCCTCCATGCTGAAAAGGTCTTTTCGGATACGGACCTTAAGGCAACCGATGCCATGGGATACCTTTATTCCAATGGCCAGGACGTGTCCAGAATATCCAAGATATTGAGCGTTGGAGCCATTGGGGCCAAGAATTCAAGAAAGGCCGTTCCAACCAGGTGGTCAATTACCGCAGTGGACAAGAACCTGTCCGATGACCTTGTTGAGAGGTCAAGGGATTACAGGCAGATAGACAAGTTTCTTGCCTTTGTGCGGGAAGCAGCCGGCAACCTGTTCATGGGCGTCCTTACACCTTCAAACTGGATATATGAGTGGGGAGAATCATGGTTTCCGGGAAGCACATGGAACCAGTGGGGCGATACAGCTCATGTTGAGATAGACTCAGAGGGATACCATGGCAGAAAGGATTATCCGGGAATAGGTGGTTGCTATTATTCAACCAGGCTTGCTGTTGCCGAGAAACTCACTTCCATGCGAAGGAGCGGAGGCGCCATCACCTGGAGAGAGATATACCCTAGCTGGAATCTCCCGGTGGGAGTGTGGTACGTGAGAGAAAACATGAGGAGGCTCTTTGATCAGAGCCCGGCTGAATTTGACACCCTTGACGAGGCCCTTACCTACATTTCAAGCTTCATGAAGGTGCCCCTCCAGAAATGGGTGGCGAAATCATACGTTGTTCCTACACAGAAGTACAACAATCTTGACAGGTTTTTCAATCTTTGACATGAAAATAGTAGAGTATGAGGCAAAGAGTGCAATTTCTAAATCCAGCCTGCCTGAACTGGATTATGCTGTGAATCCATACTCTGGATGCCAGCATCGCTGCATTTACTGCTTCGCCATAGACTTCACAAGAATTGATGAGGCACGGGAAAACTGGGGAAACGTTGTCTATGTGAAGAAGAATTTTGTGGAGCTCCTCGGGAAACAGATAAAGGGCATGAAGAGAGGCATTACAGGAGTGTCCACAATAACGGACGCCTACCAGCCAGTTGAGGCCATATACAAACTCACGAGGCAGTCGGTGAAGATGCTTCTTGAAAATGGTTTCAGGGTGACGGTGCAGACAAAATCTCCCCTCGCTGCAAGAGACATTGATGTCTTCACCCGGCACCGGTCAACACTTGACATTGGAGTTACCTTAACAACCCTTGACCGGGGGAAGGCCCTGGAGATCGAGACTCAGACACCGGCACCCCGGCAACGCGTACGCCTTCTTGAAAAGCTGCATGAAAACGGCCTCAAAACCTGGATATTCATCGGCCCTATCATCCGCGGATTTAATGATTCCTTTGAGGAAATGGAGAGGATATTCGAGATAGCACAGTCTACAGAATCCAGGGTAATCTATGATTTCTATTCCCCTTACAAGAATTCATCCATCTTCATGAAAAAAGAGTTTTCCCTCAGGATGGAGAACCCTTCATTCAATGGATCAAACAGTTGGAAAGACTCTATGCAGAAGTCCATTGAGAACCTTGGCCTGAAACACGGAGTCAGGGTAAACAGCCAGAAAGATGAGTGGAAGGTTGCACGTGGTGAAACCTTCAGGAAGCTCATTTAATCAGGCAAATTGCCTACAGGTAAAGTTTCTTCAGTCGGTCCAGTTCAGCGGGATACTTCTGCAGGAGCCCGGAAAGCTTATCAACCATTGAATCCCTGTCATAACTGAATCTCTTGAACGTGAGATCCCCGGTTTCTGTTTCGAGCATGGCATACATGGGCCTCCAGTTCCCGTCCCTTGGTTGCCCTGAGCTGCCCGGGTTGATGATCCTTCCCCTGTAGAACATGGGGAAATGAGTGTGCCCCACCATTATGAAATCATATTCCTTGAAGTCCGGCTTCTTCCATACCATTTCGGCTTCAGTTGAGAAGAGATAGCCAAAGAGCGGGTTGTTTGGGGAAGCGTGAACCATCAGTACTTTCCTGCCGTCAATATGGGCCACCTCCTGTGTTTTCAGGCCGCCAAGCTTTTTCCTGTCATTGTCGCCGAGAAGTTTCATTGATATCTCAGTTCTTGTAAGTTCACTCAGTTCGTGCATTTCCGGCGCGCAGTGGCAGTCCTCGCCTGTAGCAACTGCATAATCATGGTTACCCTGGACTATGTAATCGGCTTCTTCCATCACTAGATCCATTGTCTCCGCGGGATTTGGCCCATAATCCACAATATCTCCCAGAAAAATTGCCTTGTCATATTTCTCTGTTGACGTTATGTGCCTTATGGCCTCTAGATTTGAATGAATGTCAGAAAAGATTAGGACTTTCATGATTTACTATGGCTTCAAGAATTATTAGTTATCCTATTTAGTATATATAGAGCTCATTTTTTTAGCCGATCATGACATTTCATTTCATGTTCGATCTCAGTGGAAAGAAAGGAATCGTTACCGCTGCAAGTTCAGGAATCGGCGCTGCTGTCGCCCGTGTGATGAGCAAATCAGGAGTTGAACTGCTTATCAGCTCCAGCAATTCCGGAAGGGTTGAAAAAACTGCCGGCAGCATTTCAAAGGAAACTGGAAACAGTGTGTCTTGGGAGAAATGCGACATGAAGAAACCGGAGGATGTGGAGAACCTGGCTGAGCACGCAGTGAGCAGGTTGGGCAAACTTGACTTTCTGGTCATAAACTATGGTGATCCAAGGCTTGCGGATTTCCTGGACCTTGAAGAGAAGGACTGGAATGAATCAATCCAGATGTTCATTGGAGCAACGGTGTCCCTTGTGAGGAAACTCGTCCCCCACATGAACAGCAACGGGGGAAGAATAGTATTCATTACGTCCATGACAACGAGACAGGCCTACGAAGGTTTTTCACTCTCGGGGTCCCTCAGGGCTGCTGTGGTGAACCTTGGAAAAATACTTTCACTTGAACTTGCCCCCAGGGGCCTCACAGTGAACTCCATCTCACAGGGCTATTTCCTCACAGAAAGGCTGAAAGGTGTTCTTGAGCGAAATGCGAAAAAGAATGGAACCTCCCCTGAAACGGAGCTTGAGGCAATAAAGAAAGAGGTTCCGGTAAGACGCATCGGGGAACCTGAAGAGATAGGTTATCTAGTGGCTTTCCTCTGCTCGGATGAAGCTTCTTATATAAACGGAGCTAACGTCCCCATAGATGGCGGGATCACTACTTACCCCTATTAATTCACCTGAATGTCTTTTAAGGCGGGTGAGGTTTACTTGATATGGAGATAAGGGCAATTTTTGATCTTAGTGTCACCCTGAAGTCAGGAATGCCCACCTGGCCCTCTAACACGGAAGTCAGCATTGTGCCGGTGGGTACCGTTGCCAGTGACGGTTATTCAGCAGAACAGTATTCCTCTTTCAGCCATTCAGGAACGCATGTGGATGCGCCTTCACACTTCGTGGACAAAGCAACCACCGTTGATCGGATAGATCTCACGAGGCTTGTCGGGAACGGGTACTGCATAAGGCCGGATTTCAAGGGAACCGGGATCACGGCCGATGATCTGGAGAAAGTCTGGAGGCCGGAATATGAGAACAACATACTGCTCATTCACACAGGCTGGGACAAGAAGAGAGGTTTCAACAGGGAGTTTCAGTATGAGTTCCCTGGACTTGCAACCAGTGCAATTGAATTCTTCAGGAATCACAAGGTCAAGATGATTGGTCTTGACACACTGGGCATAGAACCCTTTGATCACTCAGATTACCATGTTCATAAGGCCCTTCTGGCCCTGGACATCCCGTTTGTCGAGGACATGGCCGGGCTGGATCAGCTTGAACCTGGAAAAAAGTACCTCATAGTTGCCCTTCCACTCAAACTCCACAATGGCAGTGGAGCCATGGCGAGAGTTGTGGCCCTGGACGTGGGATAATCAAGGATGGTAGCATGATAGAAAATATTGATTTTGAGAGCTTCAAGGCCACATTGGCCAAATCCAGGAATCTTGCCGGCCCGCTCCTTACAATATCGGATCCCAGTGTCGTGGAGACCCTTCTTTTCACGAATCCAGACATGATTATAGTTGATATGGAACATTCAGCGATTGACGTGACACAGCTCCAGGCTGTTTGCATTGCTTCAGGGACGATCCCTGTTCTTGCCAGGATCAGAGGTCTTGAAAAAAATGAGATCAAGAAAGTCCTCGATACAGGCGTCCACGGAGTCATAGTTCCAGAAATAGAAACCGCCAGGGAGGCGTCATCTGCAGTCAGGTTCTCCAGATTTGCCCCGGAAGGTAAACGCGGTGCAGGCCCCGGGAGAGCTTCCGGATACGGAAACAGGATAATGGATTACATAAAGGGCAGACCCCTGGTTTTCGTACAGATAGAAACTCTACCTGCTTTTGAGCAGGTTGAAGAGATAGCAGGCGTGGATGGCCTTGACGGACTTTTCATTGGGCCCTTTGATCTTTCCATTGCGCTTCAGATGGAATTTTCGTGGGATAACCCAGAATTCAACTCGGCGGTAAGAAGAATAGTAAAGGCGGCACATGAGAACAACATACTGACCGGGATCTATTCCCCTATGAAAGAGGAAACACTCATCAGGACTGCGAAGGAAGGGTTTAACTTCATAATGCTGGGGATGGACAGGGAAGCAATAGTCTCCGGATACTCCAGTGCCATAAAGAGGCTAAAAACAACCCCCTCCTGACCCCGGTTTCGCTTTGGCTCATGCCCCTATGAGCATGTTTATCAATAAGCTCCAATATTGTACCAAACCAGATGCCAACTCTTAGCCACTCATCATTCATTAAGGGCACTGCCGCGCGATACAACGGCATCAGAGGAAATCTTTTGCTTTCAGCAGAGGGCCTCTGGTTCGTGCCTGACGACGGTGGGACAGAAGTCCACATACCGATTGAGAAGATAATGGACGCAAGTCTTGAAGGTGTGGTCAGGAAAAAAGTGTGTGTTGTGGTGAACGGCTCAAACGAGAGGCACCTTTTTTCTGTTTCAGATTATGAACTGTGGAGGTCTTCCATATCACTTGCCGCAGGCATATACAGGAGAATAATAACCGGAAGCGTTGGAACTGCCCCTGCACCTTCAAGCAACCCGGCAGCCCCTAATGCCCCCGCTCCCAAGCAGCAGTCAAAATCCCCTTCAAAGGCTCCATCACAGCCAAAGACAACCACTTCCAGGAAAAAGAAGGCCCCGTCCGCTGCCCCTGCACCTCAACAGGCCCAGGTTACACAGCAGACTGCAGCCCCAAAGCCTGCAGCTTCTGCGTCAGCCACAGTACCTCCGACAACCCCTGCTCCTTCAAGAACGGCTGTGAGTGGGGCTTACAGCGGACCATGGCCATCCGGGCAGGACTATGAGCAAAGCTTCCAGATGATGAAGCTCAGCCTCAGCCCAAAAGTTGGAAACTTGGCAAAGTGGGAACCCGTCAAGAACCCAAAGACTCCTGGCTGGTACGTCTATGCATCCGGAAATTACGGATCAATCTACAAGATAAAGGATGAAGGTGACAAATTCTTCGCCCTGAAGTGCTTCACCAGGAAGTCTGGCAACCTGAATGAGAGATATCTCAGGATTAGCGACTACCTTTCAAGCAAGGGCAATGGGATCAACTTCCTCGCCCATTTCAGGTACTACGAGGAGGGAATCAAGACAAGGAAGAGCCAGAACTACTTCTTCCCGGTTCTGAAGATGGAATGGATTGACGGCGTTACCTTAAATAAATTCATTCAGTCCAACATAGGCAATCCCAAAATCCTCAGGAAAATTTCACTAAATCTCATGTCGGAGATACAGAAACTCCAGAATGCAGGGATCTCACATGGAGATCTCGCAGGAGATAACATAATTGTCACTTCAGGTGGTGAGGTCAAGCTCGTGGACTATGATGGAATGTTCATACCGGATTTCAAGGGGAAGAAATCGTCAGAAATGGGCCACGCAGACTTTCAGCACCCCGGCAGGACCGCAGATTCCTTCTCCAGCAGGCTCGACAATTTCGCTGCCCTGATCATTCACCTTTCGCTGTCAGCAATAGCCGAAAAACCGGAGCTGTGGGACAAGTATAACGGAAGCGATCCCGACTGCCTTATCATAAGAAAGAAGGACTTCCTCAATCTCAGTGTCTCCCAGGTTTTCAAGGACTTGAAGGGAATGCGCAACAAGAAAGTGAAAAAAATGTGTTCTTTCCTGGAAGATTATCTCTCACATGGGCCTCTGTGGGATGGAGCTAATCCAGGAGTTCTTACTTCACTCTAGAAATATCGAGACCAGTGTGGTATCGTCGTTTCTCATCCTTTTGGAATTTATTTCCCTTGTGAAGAGATCCGTCATTTCAAAACTCGAATCAAGAAGCTCGCTTACCTCTGCAAATTTACCGTATTCCATGAGCCATTTTCCAACCGCATCAGTTGCAAGGAATATGGTTCCACCTGGCCTCAACATCCCTGAGTATTTCTGGATCCTTGGAGGCTTCACCTTGAATTCGAGTGGCATTGGAAATCCTTTTCCACTCCATACGAGCTGGGGAGTGTTGTTGAATTCTTCTGGAGAGCTCAGTGGATAGGAACTATAATCATCGGCACCCTCCCAGTGGAAAAGCACACTGTCTCCCACAGCGAATGATGAGTACCGGAATGCGTCCCCTTCGTGAATGAACTGCAGCCCAACCAGAGTGGTGTATGATCCGGAAACAGATTTATTCTTCAGATACCAAGGAAGGGAATCCCATTTGATTTTACGGTACCATTTTTCCCTGGCTTTCTGGATAAGGTCCATAATGAACTCGTCAGGGTTTCCAAAAAAGTCGTATTTTCCAGATACAGTGCTTTCTGTTACTGCTCTTGCCCAGATATCGGAAAAAATTGAGGCGCTTACTCCGTCTGCAATAGCGAATTTCATAGGTCTTGAGCGGAAGCTGAAGGAGTCTTCGCAATCAGACTCCCTGTTCCCGAGCTTGCTCATCTGGAAGAAGCGCCAGTTTAGTCTCATGAAGATTTACTGAAGGTTATCTGTCGGCGCTCTCGTACCAATGTCCAGAAGTTCCATCAATTCATCCAGGCCAGCGTTGAACACGTAGGCCCTTGAAGTCTCCGAAACCTCAAGCGATCTCTCCTCAGCCAGTGACATGAAGCCTTCCGGCAGGATGCTTGACATCTCGAAGAGTTGCCGGGCAAATTTGTCATTGGATGGCAGAACATCTGTCCCCGAAGGGAACGTGAGGGGTTTTGCCTCCTTGGCTTCGGACAGGTGGCAGTTCCAAACAAGAACATTTCCGTCGGTCGTGGACATTGTCATGAGCTCCTGCGCAAGTTCAAGAGGATCACCATCTGTGGCCGCACCGTCAGATAGGTTGATCACGACAGGCGGGTACGAGTCCTGGTGTTCAGCAATCCAGTCATCTATCCACTCCTTGGCAAGTTTGAATGCTTTCACCATTGGAGTGTTGGAATTTGCCACAGGCTCAAACCACACGGGGAACTCAAATTCACTTTCAACGTCATTTCCTTCCGGATCTGTCAGTGTTTCCTTCCTCGTCTCCATTCTCAGAGGCGTTTCAGCGAGCCTGGATATGGGGACAAGATCCGAGTCCTTCAGGAGAGACTGGGCAGTGTTGGATTCTGCCCCATACCCGATTATGCCGATGTCAAAATAGTCCCTGACACCGTCACTCTTGGTGCATCTGTAGATTAACTCGTAAATCTGCCTGTTTATTGCATCAGCTGCTTCCTGAGATTTTGATCTGAGTGTACCACCCAGTTTGTGGCTCATGGATCTGGACTGGTCAATCAGAAAAATAAACAGTCCAGGATTCCTTCTGCTGATCTCGGCGTTGTATGTCATAGTCAGACGAAGGTTGATGATTTAAAAATCTTTAGGTTCGAACGTGCATTCAAACAAGAAAGCAAGGTCTGATAATTTACGATGTTCAGTGTTTTGCTGTGTCAGGCATTAGTATTCTGCAACACATAGAAAATGATTCAAAAAATAAAAAAAGAAAAAATGGGTTTGGGTATTTTGTTTAGTTATAGAACACGTTCGTTACGTACTTTTCCAGGAACGCCGGGTTGTATCCAGGGCAAGATATTGGGTTGTGATCTCCACCAAAAGATATCTGTCCCGTATTGTTGTAGAGATTGCCTCCTTGGTTCCCGTCTCCAAGCCCGTAATCATGTCCATGGTGTCCATGACTTTTCATGGGCGGCGTATAGTTCCACCAGAAGTTTCCGTTCCAATTGTTCTTGTACGTTGCTCCCGCACCTGAGTATATACTGTAGAATGGACTAATTGCGGTGTTAAGTACAACTACTGAGTTACCGGTTATTGTGTTTCCGGAACTGTATATGGTCATTGCAACAGGCCCATATGGGGATGTCCCGAAGGTTGTTGAAACAGCTATTCCCGCATACCTTGTCTGATTCAGGTTCTGGTCCTGGAAGAAACAGTTGCCATATACAAGGTTCTTACCACTCTGTCCCTGCATGTTGTATATCATCAGGGAGCTGTCCATTGCGCTGAAGTGGTTGCTGGATACCACGTTATGCTGTGAGTTCCAGAGAAGCACGTTAGCCACCGGGAACTCAGTCAGGGTATTGGCAAACCATCCACTAATATTGTTGTTTGTGATTACCGCATTCTGGGCGTTATAGAGGACATATCCAAGCTGGTTTGTAGTATAGGATACTCCAAAGTAGGCCAGTCCGCTGAGTTCGTACGGGTAGATATACTGAACTTCGAAGTTGGGCATATGTGTGGCAACAACATGTGCAGTTGTGCTGTGCAGGAGTACTCCGGAGAACTGCGGGAACAGGTAGTCATTGAATGTTCCGAACAGTGGGCTCAGCATACCTGACTGGGACGGGTTGTTGTACAGTACATACGGGTTGTGGGCTGTCCCAGTTCCGTGAGCCGATATATACTTCAGCTGGGAGTTCCCGAATGCGTAGAGTGGCGTGTAAACACCCATGTAGTTGTCTTGTGACAAATTGTAGTTCTGAGGAGTGCCCGCTGTCATGCCTCCACCCATTGGGTCGTGATTCGCCATCATTATGGAATTGCTGTACGCTCCTGTGGGCAGTGAATAAGAGTATCCGCCTGTCTGAGAGAGGGGTGTCCAGGTTGAGTTGGCGGCATCAAATGTTGAGCCATGGCTCACGAACATGAACGAGTTCGGAGGATTCACCGTTCCAGAGAAGTGGTCAAACGTATTAGTCTGGGATACGTTCCACATTCCGTAAACGAAGGAGGGACCCGCACTCAGGTGTGCCACTGCGTTTGGTGTCCATGTAACTGCTGCACCGGTTGAAGTTTCACCAGTCTCGGAACCAACATTGTATGCGTTTGGCACATTCGCGTAACTTCCGCCATTGAGGTACTTGAGTGTCATGGTGGCATTGATGTTGTAAATCATTGCGGTGCTTCCGCCTCCGGGCCCGCCAATCATTATCTCAGAATCATACGGTATGAATCCCGTTGGTGTAACGTTGTATGAAGTTACATAATAATTGGCCTGGGGAGCTGAGTAACCCGCTGGCTGTCCATAGGTCGAGTTGAACTGAACCTGATCGAATGAACCTGACGCTGCACCACTGGAATCAGACACCGTGTAGTTGAAGAACACCGTGTTGTCTCCATTCATAACAGTTGAGTTCAGGTAGAGTTCAACCGTGAACGGATATGTCACGTAGAATGCCGGTCCAACTGCATAGTAGAACGCCGGGGCCACCAGGTTTCCGCCATACGAACTGAACACGTTAGGGCTCAAGTAGAAAGCCGGGCTTGAGAAGTTCCAGATGTTATCAAGGAACTGTATTGTGTGTGTCCTGGCTGAATAGAACAGTACGTTCTGGTTCCAGAATGTATAGCTTGAGTTTCCGAACAGTGTTACATTGCTGAGTATGGAGTTCAACTGAACGGTAACGCTGTTGGGTCCGTCATCCAGTGCGTAGAATGTGCTGAAGTTGTTGAAGGTCACAGAAGCTGCAAAGCTTGAGGTACTGATGTTGTTCCTCGTAATTATGCCACTGTTGTTTGAAAATCCATAAGTTCCAATTCCCATTGGAGCCGGAGCAGAAGTGTAGCTTGGGCCGTTAACAAGGTTTCCTGTTTTCTGCGGGGCTGCGTTGAAGTTTGGCAGGTAGATATCCTTGTTTGGGATGCCCTTAGCGTGCAAAGCCTGCAGGGTGTTTAAACCCATCTGGCTCGCTGCTGCACTCCCAGTCACTGTTCCCTGGGTAATGGCGCTGGCTTGTGCATTGCTTGTATGTGTGCCGCTGTTTGCCACCTGTGTTCCGCCTGGGAATAAAAATGCGGCGGAAGACAAGATCATGGCAACCGCGACGAGTATCACTAAAATAGACATATATTTCCTATTTGTCATGTGATCTCTAGTGATTACGCCTTTACGATATTTAACTATTTTTTCCCGGATTCGGATCTAGATTTTTAGTTCATCCCGGTGGGCATGAAACGAAAGAAATATTTTGCTGGTTCTTCTTAGACTTATTGTGAAGGCTTTCACCTACATCCTTCTTCAGATACTCACTTCCATTGCCTTTCTGGTTGTTGCAGCACTGAGCACGGGCCAGAATCCATTCATCAGGATCGGATTGGGAATCGCGGGAATTCTGCTTCTTCTGGTTTCCTTCAAGATAATGCATGATGCAATTGGCGATCAGAGTGTTACCGACCTCATGAGCAAACCACATGGCAAGTGACTCATGGAACCGGCCCTGTCAGGTAGCATGATTATTAAGGAACACTCACTACTTGTTATGCTGACACCATGACTGAGGTTGATTATTATCTGCAGGATGAGGAAAAATTCGGTTTCTTCGCATCCCGCTTTTACGGCATGTTCGCCAGAATGGGACCTATGAGGAAGTTTCATGAGTTTGCCCTCCAGAACATAATGTCCAGGAAACCGTCCAGTGTTCTTGACATAGGTTTTGGAACCGGGGACCTGCTGCGCTTGCTTTGCAGTGAGGAGGCGGAAAAGATGGAACTGTTCGGTGTTGAGCCTTCACCACATATGATGAGGGTAGCCTCAAGGAGATTGAGGAAGTGTGCTGGCACGAAAAAAGTGATCCTGTCACAGGGAAGCAGCCGTGATATACCATATGAACAGAATTTTGACATGATATTTTCGTCCCTTTCATTTCACCACTGGAAAGACCCGGAGGATTCCCTGAAAAACATCCTGAACCACCTGTCTCCCAACGGAGTGTTTCTTGTATTTGAATTCGGAAGGGAACTTCTGAAAGGGTACAAGAAAGCCACAGCTTCACATTCCCTTTCACTCACCGATCTGGAGAAATTTTCAGGCATAGCCGGGTATGAAGTCACCGACGATGGTGAGCACAGGTGTGTTGAATTCAGGAAGCCAGCCGAAAAATAAAATGGATTTTATCCACTGAATTCTTACGGTTTCAATGAGAGAAACCGGAACGGTGGATGCCGATAAGTGGATAGCGAGATGGGATCTGCAGCAGAATGCCCATATCAGGAACAGGGAAGAGAGATTTCAGTTCATGTTTAGCATAGTTGAACATGTTGCAGGAAGAACACCAAATATACTGGATCTGGCATGCGGTCCGGGCTCACTGAGTCGAAGGTTTCTTGACCGATTTCCTGGCGGAAGTTCAGTAGCTGTTGATTATGACCCTGTACTGCTTCATTTCGCGAGAAACAGCAAAGGATATGATCATGGAAGAGTGACTTTTGTGGAAGCAAATCTTGCTTCAGACGACTGGTTCCGGAAACTGCCGGTTGGTGAATTCGATGCCATAATGAGTACCACAGCACTTCACTGGCTGCCTGAAAATTCCCTGAAAAAACTCTATAACACAATCTTTGAACTGATAAGGCAGGGAGGCGTTTTCCTCAATGGTGACCATCTTTATCCTGAAGGAGAGCCCCAGTATCTGAAGGATCTTTTCCGTGATATGAGGCATTCTTATGAAGAAAAGGTCTTCTCAAGCGGCGAGGCCCTGAACTGGACAGAATGGTGGGAGAAACTGGCAAAGGAGGAATCCTTGTCTGTGCTGATTGAAGAGAGAACAAGAAGGTACCCGCACTCCGACAGCCATAACCATTCCATCAGCCTTGAAACACACGAACAGTTCCTTCGTGATGCAGGATTCCATGAAGTGGGTGTTGGGTGGCAGGATCTAGACAATAGAGTGTTGATTGCATCAAAAAGATGAGTTTCACGAAATGATTGAGTGAATTCCCTGTGAACTAACTTGTCGCCTGAGGAAGCAAATCTTCCATACAATACAGGTAGTGCGCCTTTTCTGGGGTCAGATCCTTCCTGTCTTTTCCTCCCCAGTACACCTTTTTAAGATTCTTCCTGACTTCACTGCAATATTCCGGCCACTCGACTCCAAGAGACTCGACATATTTTCTTTCTATTCCCATGGCAACCCCGTGGGCCTTTTCCCTGGAAAAACCATCGTCCATGAGCCACTTCTCCGGGAGCTCGTGATGTAGTCCTATGCTTTCAACTGTGCTGACCATCAGTCCACTCACAAAAAGAGTCTTTGGAAAATGCTCATCGAGGAACACCGTGTTTCCATCCATGGAATATCCTCCAGTGAACCTTGGATCATAATCGACATTTAATCCGATGTCTGCGGAACTGCGCCTTTCCTTTACAGCGCCTATCCTGACATTTTCAATGTAGACATTTTCCCCGTCAATCTGGAATACTACGCCCTTCCTGAGAGGGATTCTTGATATTATCTTTACGTATGACGGGGGCCTGTAATTGATTGCAGCAATAAAATATTCCCGTTCAGTAATTTTCTCTTCAGAATAATAACCAACTACCTCAAACTCCTCCATGATCGAATTCATGGGGAGGGGGGATAACTACTTTGCTTCTCAATAATAAATCCGGGTGAAGAGCCTGAATGTAGCCTTTTCCTAAGCGAGCTCCAAAAGAAATTGTGCCAGTTCCTCGGGTTTTGTAACCATTGGAAAATGTCCGGAATCCATCAACCTGTAAGGTCCCATAAGCTCACCCCATTTCCCCTGGATGATCTCATCAACTGGATCTCCGGTCTCTGTGCAGAAAATATGGGCACCTTTTATGGAGTCGAATCGCGTCGATAGGGTGATGGGTTCTTCCGCATATCTTCCTGGCCAGGGTGTCGCTTTTGAGAGCATCCATTCCTTGTCTTTGCCTTTCACGTCGCGACCAATGGAATCCAGAATCTCTTCGGAAAAAGGTAAACCGATAGAATCTGCAGGTAGCTCTCCAAACTCTTCAGAAGGGGTCGAGCCCCCTTGTGGTTCCCTGGTTTTCTTAGGCCAGAATGAATCAAGGTATATTATGGAATGAATCCTTTCAGGGACACGATCCGCTGCTGCCACCACAACCTTCCCGGGGAAACTGTGCCCCACCAGGACAACATCATCCAGGTCGTTGTAGTTGATCACGTTGACGACGTCCTGGATTACTGTTTCTATGCCATACTCTTTTGAGGCAAGATGGCTTCTTTCACCCATGCCTGTGAGTGTAACGGGATATGTTTTATGGCCATTCTCTTCAAGGATCGGAGTCACTTTTTTCCAGACCCATGAACCCAGCCATGCTCCGGGTACAAGTACGTAGTTTAACATGCTTATCATCTAACAAAAAACCTGGATGCTTAATGATTTCTATGCTTCACCTGGAAATGAGCCAAATGAGACTGGCAAGGGCAATTACGGCCCAGGCAGCTTCAAGAGCTGCAGGTTGCCATGCCTTCTTCAGGAATCCTATGATCGCAAGAGCTGTTGATCCCGTAAGGTTTAGGATCTGGTACAATACAAGGTCTCCTGCAAGCCCGAAACTGACCAGGAGATAAGCAGCAAGGATTGCTGTAGTTCCGTACCAGCCATAAATTTCAAGAAGTTTTCGTGAGGTTGAATTCATCAGTAATTTCTCTCTAACTTTTCACCTCTGGATATTTATACATAGTCCGCATTGAAGTGAGTTACCAGTGCCTTTTCAAGTGTTTCCGGAAGTGAGAAGCAAAAGATGAATGGCAATCTGCTGAAATGCTTTACCGTTCTTCTTATGACAGTTGCCATGATTTTCGAATTAAAACAGGTTGATATTCTTCGATCATATCTAGGAAGCCTTCTCCAGAGACTGGTTTCAGGAAAACAGGAGTTGCCGAACCAAAGAAAAATATGTCAGGCAAAAGTTTTTTCTTGAACGCTTCGCTAGCAAAACCTGATCCACAGTCTGACCCTGCAACAAGCTAAGGGTAATGTACGGAAAAAATTACAAGAGGCAATGTAGATGGTTGAAGGAATTGATGCAAGATATTTAGCAAAAGTAGAGAGGATGGACAATCTCATCATTCCTGGCTCAATACTCCTGCTCACAGGATTATTAATGCCGGTTCTTGTTGAAGAATTCAACGATTTCACAGGCAGATTTACTCTGAGTGTACTCAATGTCTTCAATGGAACCTTCTGTATTCTCCTTATTCTGGGAGTGATACTCACTGCATATAGCCTTACCTATAGAAGAAGAGGAGACATCCTGATGCCACTGGCACCAGTGTTCTTTGTTCTTCTCTCAATTGACCTTTTTATCTGGATCTACTTTGCAATTCTGCACTGGGCATCGGGGCCATCAGGGATTTTTATTTTGCCGTTTGCGGCACTGGGCCAGATACCGCTTCTACTGACGCTGTTCTTTGTATCCATGGTCATTATTGCCAGATTTAGCTATTCCAGGGATCCGAGGAAGTCCGGTAAACCCAGATATTGAGAGGAATCATTCAATAATGCCAGATTCGGTCGGCCAAGACTGCCCGCTTCTACCCTAGCATGTACCTTATGTCGTTTGTATCAGACGGGTATGAATAAGGCATCGAAGCCAGTTGACCGCCACTGATTTTATGCCTGATTGCGAGGGAAAATATATTAATCACTTCCTCAGCATTTTCCCCAAGAATATGCGCCCCTACGATACTGCCCGTGTTGTTTTCAACCAGGATCTTGAAGAAAGAATGGCCCACGTTTCTTCTTCTGGAATTGTACCATGAGGACATGTCACCTTTCCTGACCTTAACATCGATATTAGCAGATATTGCCTGATCCTCTGTGATTCCCACCATGGCAAGTGGTGGTGTCGAGAAAACCGTAGTTGGAATTCCCGCATAGTCTGGTCGTGCGTGATTGCCATTTACCATGTTCTCCGCTGCAACTCTGCCTTCAATAACTGCCACAGGAGTCAGCTTTGAGCCGGGGGTATCCGCCGAATCTCCAGCTGAATAGATTTTGTTGTTGGTTGTGCTCTGAAGGTACTCATTCACCTTGATTCCGTTCCTGCTCCACTGAATCCCTGCCCTGTCAAGATTCATTTCACCATCGAATTCTCTTCCTGCTCCATGCACAACCAAATCAGCCTTCAAAATCTCGTTCCCGTTCTTTCCTGACAGGCAAACAGCAAATTCGTCATTGACCTTTTCAATCCTGTCAACTGTGACGCCTGTCTTCACTTCAATTCCTGCGTCGAGCAAGTTCTTTGTGAGTTGGGCGGTTGCATCGCTGTCAAAATTCACAAGAAGCCTGCCAGACCGTTGAATGATTGTTGTTTGGGAACCGGCCTTACGCGCGATCCCCGCGAATTCAACCGATATGTATCCGCCACCTACGAATGCAATTCTATCCGGAAGTTTGGGCAAGTCCATGAAAGTTTCGTTGTCAACAAGATACCCGGCTCCCGGAAAGTCGAAACTCGCAGCCCTTACACCCGATGCAATGAGTATCTTCTTCCCGGTCAACACCTGATTCTCAACTTTCAGAGTGTCTGACGACAAAAAATCCGCCCTTCCATGAAATACGCTTACACCGCTGTCGAGGAGGCTTTTCTCAATATTCTCTGACATAGGGCCGGTGAACGTTCTCTTAAATTCCATAAGATCGGGCCAGTCTATCTCTCCCTGCAACAAGTCTATCCCCGAGCCATCGAGTCTTCTTGCGTACTCCAGCACACTGGTGACACCAAAAATAACCTTCTTTGGATCGCATCCACGCAATGCACATGTCCCGCCTATTGGCTTCTGATCAATAACTGCAACCTTCCAGCCAGCTTCAAGCACCCTGAAGACAGCGGTTGTAGCAGCCGAGCCAGAGCCTATGACAATAAGATCAAATTCAGAATTCATCAAAAATTACGCTCCTTTTCATATGAATAAAAGAAGTCACGATATATAAACGGGTTGAATAGATATTCTATGCATGCTCATCCCGTTATAGCCATGACTCATAGAGGACAGGAGTGCATATTTTTCAGACTTCAGAAAAAAAAGGTTAGCAGCTGTCGCCACAAGTAGTGGAGAAAAAACTACTCTTTGCTGCCATTAGATCTCAATGATGTTTCCTCAAGTCTCAGAAGGTCCGCCCACCGGTCTTCCACACTCTCCTGAATTATCCCTATTTCATCTTCTGTCAGGTGAGAAAACCTGTTCTGGACTCCCAGGTATTCTTTTACCCCAACGGGCTTTGAGGGCCTTGTCAGTTTGAGGTTGCCATCGTTGTACTCATACAGGGGGAACATTCTCGACTGCACTGCGAGCCTTGAGACCTCAACAGTCTTTTCGGGAGAATAGTACCATCCTGTAGGGCACGGAGAGAGTATCTGGATAAACTTTGGCCCATTCACTTTCCTGGCATTGTTTATCTTCCTTATCATATCCTCTGGATATGCAACTGTCGCGGTTGCGACATATGGTACCTTCTGGGCAACCATGAGATCAGCAACTACCTTCTTTTTCTGCTTCTTGAAGTTTCTCTCCTTCCCTATGGGGGTGGTTGTTGTAGATGCGCCAAAGGGAGTGCTTCCGGATCTCTGGACGCCTGTGTTCATGTAACCTTCATTGTCGTACATAATGTAGAACACATTGTGCCCTCGCTCCATGGCACCACTGAGAGACTGCAGGCCAATGTCGGATGTTCCACCATCTCCTGCAAAACCAACCACATTATAGTCTTCCTTTCCAAGGATATCGAGTGCCTCCCTAAGGCCTGATATGGATGCCCCTGTAGCAGCAAATGGTGTGTATACCATGGGTACATCAAGGGTGCGGTTTGGTAATGCGCCGGGTATAACTGCCCAGCAGGATGCGGGGACTGAAACCACAGTCTTCTTGCCCAGAGCTTTCAGGGCAAAACGCATTGACATCGTTGCTCCACAGCCATGGCATGCAGTGTTTCCGGGCTCCATCAGCTCCTGTTTGGGTATGGAAAATGGCAAACTACTCACCCCCTTTCACATTGATCCAGTACTTTCCCGGATCATTATTCTTCATAATGTTGAACATCTCCTCGAAATCCTCTATCTTGACGTCCCTTCCGCCGAGTCCTGCGACGAATCCGTACAGGGGGGCATCCTGTGTTCCATAAAGGGAACTTGAGACCTCCATGTAGGTATTCCCCCCGGTCCCGAATGAAATAGACCTGTCCAGGACACCAACTCCCTTAAGGCCTTTCACCGCCTTCCTGATCTCATCCTCGGGAAACGGCCTGAAGAACCTGATCCTGATGAGACCCACTTTCTTGCCTTTCTCCCTGAGCTTCTTGACCACATATTTTCCGGTGGATGCGAGAGTCCCGGATGCTATAAGCGCATAATCCGCACCATCCATCATGAATTCCTCAATCAGTCCTGAATAATCTCTTCCAAATGCCGATGCAAAATCGCTCGTGACTTCTCTTATGACGTCCCTGGAGGCGGCCATGGAATCCTGCATGTCCTTCTTCATCTCCATGAAAGGCCCGTCTGGAGTTGAGTAGGAACCGTAACCTTTCGGGTTATCCACATCGATCCTGAAACTGAGGTCAAGGTCAGGCAGGAAATCATCAACTGTCTTCTGCTCAGGCACATTGACTGGCTCAGAAGTGTGAGAAAGGACGAAAGCATCCTCCATGCTCATTAGTGGCAACATGATTTTCTGGTTCTCAGAAATCCTGTAACCCATGAGAATTGTATCAAGGGCTTCCTGGTTTGATTCGCAGTAAACCTGCATCCAGCCCGTGTCCTTCTGGTTCATTGTGTCAGACTGGTCGCTCCATATGTTCCAGGGAGGACCCACAGCCCTGTTCACTACGCTCATTACGAGGGGCAGTCTCTGCCCCGCTACCCAATGCAGCATCTCATGCATGTACAGGAGTCCGTGGGAACTGGTGGCAGTGTATGATCTCACCCCCGTCAGTTCGCTAGCAAGCACTGCAGCCATGGCGCTGTGTTCACTCTCCACTTCCACATATCTGGAGTCTAGCTCACGATTTGCTATCATGTCGGCGAGTTTCTCAACAATTGTTGTCTGCGGCGTAATGGGATAAGCAGAAATGAAACGGACCCTCGCGAGCTTGACTCCTACTGCAACAGCTTCGTTTCCGGTCATTATTGCATTGTATTTCTGAACAGTCCTGATCATGTCACTCACCAGCCTCCATTACCATATCGATGGAATTCTGCGGGCATTCGTTTGCACAAATGCCGCATCCCTTGCAGTAATCATACTCTATAACAGGAACTTCCATCCTGGCAATTCTTTCGCTGGGAGAATCGTACTTTCCAATCTCATCGTATGAAATTGCATCATCCGGGCAGAATTTCCAGCATATCATGCAACGGATGCAGCTACTGTAATCTATCACTGGTTTCTGCGTTCTCCAGGAATCTGTCTTGTTAACCCTGGAGGTAGTGTCTGCAATTGGAACCAACACCATTTCCGTCACCCCATCCTCACGGAAGAAAAGGCTTCCTTCACTGCCATAGCATTGATCTCAGGCTTTTTCGGAGAACTGTGCATGGTTGCTTCGACGACACTCTCCAGTGATATCATGCCAGTCGCCTTTGCAAAAGCGCCAAGCATGGCCGTGTTTATTATGGGATTTGCTTTATTCCCCAAACCAAGGGAGACTGCTATTGAAGTTGCATCCACCGTAACGATCTTCTGGGTAAAATCAAACTCGGAAGGCGATTTCCTGGAGTTTATTATGAAAAGGCCATTTTCCTTTACACCCGCAGTAACTCCTGCCGTCCTGAGAACATACGGATCGAGTATGACCACAATGTCCGGGTTGTAAATCTGCGTCTTCAGGAGTATTGGATCTTCGTCAATTCTGGTGAAAGCCGTGACGGGGGCACCTCTCCGCTCAGTGCCGAAGAAAGGAAAGGATATGACATACTTGCCTTCCTCAAACGCGGCCAGAGCGAGAATCTTGGATGCGGTGACTGCACCCTGACCCCCTCTTCCGTGGAATCTTATCTCATACATACAATCACTTTTTAAAAACCCCCATGCCGTATTTATAGGTCATCCTTAACAAATTCAAAGCCTGCAATCTGGACGATAATTGCTCCCAACCGGTAACAAATACCAATATTCAAATATCGATAAAAATAACCAAATCGAAAGGATTATTAATGATCTAACCTGGGGATTTTATAAGGTATTAACCTTAAAAATGCTAAAACCATACTATTGAAACCCGGGAGTAAGATTCCTGCGCATTTGGGGATAAGAATGTTGAAAAAGAGATTCGGTGTTCAATGGTAGACATAAAAGGTGAGGAGAGAATGAAAACAGAGTATGAAATGGAAAAATCCAGCTTGGTGAAATCGCTCGTTCCACTTACATATGTGACTTACAGGAGTGATGATCCCGAGGAAAGGATCAACACAAATGCTATCCTGCTAATGAGAAAGGATCTTTTTGGAGCTTCGGGTTTTCCACTGAAAGTGAAAATCACAATTGAGTATGAAGAAGATTCGCAAATGAAGTGATAATGGCATTTTTCACCATTAGCCGGCGGAATGACTATATCTAACCGCTGGCTAAAGAGTGCAGATGGCTAAGCCTTTGATAAAATGGGCAGGGGGCAAAAGGCAACTCCTGGGAGACTTGATGTCACTTTTTCCGTCTCAGGTCAATACATATTACGAACCATTTTTTGGAGGAGGGGCCCTCTTCTTCGGCTTAAAAAACGAAGGAATGATTTCAAAGGCCGTTATATCGGACCGAAATGCTGAGTTGCATAACCTGTACAGTGTTCTGAAAGAGAAACCTGTGGAACTTCTTGAAGTCCTAAAGGGCTTGAAATACGGAAATTCCAGCAGAGATTTCTATTCGGCAAGGTCACGCTTCAATTCCATGTTACCTGCAGATGATCCTGTGCAGAAAGCAGCTATCCTAATCTTCCTGAACCGCCATTGTTATAACGGCCTGTTCAGGGTCAACTCAAAAGGCGAGTTCAACGTTCCATTTGGAAAATACAGCAATCCCGGGATGCCTGGACCTGGACACATAATGGAAGTTTCGGCTGCACTGGGAGCCACCTCAATAAGGCATTGTGATTTTGAGGAGGCCCTTGAGGAGGCCTCCAATGGTGATTTCGCATACCTGGACCCCCCTTACGCACCGCTGACACGCACATCCAGTTTCACCACCTATGCGCCTTCTGGCTTTGGCATGGATGACCAGAGAAGACTCGCCCGAACCGCAAAGAAACTTGACAGCAGAGGCGTTTCCTTCATGCTGAGCAATTCTGACACCGAAGACATAACAGCCCTCTACGAGGGATTCAACATAAGGAGGGTTAAGGCATCCCGGGCAATCAACTCAAATCCTTCCCAGAGGGGAGGCATAAGTGAGATCATTGTCACGAACTTCTAGTCTGCTCCCGCGGTTGGCGCATTAGTGCCTTCAGAAAGTCTGAAATGCAAATTCCTGTCTTTTGAAATATTAAGTTATCCTCATATAAATAAGGTATTAACGTCTTATAACGAGTACTTCATAGATATCCGATAGAAATGATGCCACTGCAGGAAACCACGCAGGGGATCTATCCTCCTGACTGGTTCAGATATCTCGACACATTCAGTTCGATGCTCAAATCACGTCTTCTTACACACAGACCATTCTTTCTGGCACACGCGATGACATACGGCTGCAATTCAAGATGCCAGAGCTGTACCTACTGGAAGAATATATCAAGAATGAAAGAAGACCTGAACACGGAAGAGGTATTCCAGCTTCTTGACGAGGCATATGATGCAGGAATGAGGGGATACTACATGTTCGGCGGGGAGCCACTCATAAGGAGAGATATTGGAAAGATTGTAGACTACGCCAAGGAAAAGGGCTTTGTGACCGTGATGAACACCAACGGATCAGTCATGGAACAAAAGGCACAGGAACTTCGAAACCTTGACTTTGCCTTTGTCTCGGTTGATTACCATAATGAATACGACGACATCATAAGAGGCAGGGCCGGCACATTCAGGGAAGTCATGAGAGGGATAGAAGCCATCAGGAAGACCGGAGACACCAAGGTAGCCCTTGTTACAACAGTGAGTACACTGAACTTTGAGACCATAATCCCCATGGCGCAGCTTGCCCAGCAGCTTGGAGTGGGCATATCATACAACTCAATAGAGCAGAGCCTGGATTTTGGGCTGACGTCGGAGGAAACTACACCCAATTTTGACATAGGCCTAAGCCCTGAAAAACTGCAGGAATTCTATGAAACACTGCTTAAGGTAAAGCGTGTTGGTTACCCCCTGATGGAGACGGAACTTGTCTTAAGGCACTTTGTGGAAGGCAGGCGCTGGAAATGCCATTTCCCCAAGATGTTTGTATATGTAACGCCGGACAAGAAGATATACAACTGCGACTACGCATACCACTACGACCTGAAGAAGGGGACATTTGATGAATATTTCAGCGGCCCCACATTCCAGGATTATGTGAAGGAGGCAGAATCCTGCAACAAGTGTATCAGGACCTGCGTTCGTGGTTATTCGTATACTTACAACATGTTCCCACGGCAGATTTATGGGCTGGCCGGAGAAGGAAGGCAACTCTTCAACCACATACAATGAATACCATTATCTTTACAGTTTCTGTTGTTGGACAGGCAGAGGCACCGCTTACGGTGCATGCAGCCGTATCACCGTTTGCTATTCTCGCCAATCAGATTCATATCCTTATGAGCCCAGAAACGTCTTTTTGACTTACAGGTTTCTTAAGGTTTTTTCAAGTGAAGTCCGCAATGCTTGTACTGGCCTTCGATTCACATGTATTGTGAAAAGAGTTCCTGTCTTTCACTTGTGAAAATGGATCCGACCACTCCAACCATTGAGTGGAAAATGCCTGCAGCATCTCTTATCCCCAGTTGCTCCAAAGCTTCGCCGACAACTGCAGACTGTTCTTCCATTGTATAAGAAAAAATTCGGATATGGAAGAGTTTCCAGGCGTGGGCGGATCAAGAGCAGGAAAGTTGAATTTTTCCAGCGATTTCTCCGATATCAGAGTGTACCTGTATTTTCTACAGCCTCCCATTCCGGCCGGGAGGAGTGCAGGCTTCTTTGCCCTATGGCCTGAACCTTTGAAAGCGCCTGCCGGAATTCCCCCATAGATATTTATCCTGATTTCTTCGGTTGCGGCACCGGACAGGTATCACACAACTTTGCAACATACACCCGTGGATGTTAAAAATAGCAGGATTCCCGGATTTCACGGGCAATGTACTTCATTCATTCACAGTGGCAGGTTTTTCCAGTCCATCAGATCCTTGTCGTTCAGGGACCTGATTTCAAGTTTTTCAAGAAGGTCAATGAAAAGATCGTCCCTGATCGCATCCTTGTACACTCGATCCTCAGTGTGACGGAAAAGTAGAGACTTGAATGCACCAACTGCGATGACTGTCTGCAATTTCGAAGCCCTGTCCGCGTTGTCTCTTATCTGCCTGGCGTAATTTCTGGAAATGTCCTCCTTCTGAAGATCCTCAAGGAAATCATCCACGGTTTCCTCCAGCCTCTTATTGTGATCTTCTGCCAGAACAATACGGACCTTGTAATCCGGGTCAAAATCAATTGTGTCACCTGATACCTTAAACCAATTGGCTGCGTCTTTTTGAAAGAATACCTTCGCCAGTGCCTCTGCAACTTTCTTCGGGTTGGAGAAGTCAACTCCTGTGGTCAGATCATACGTAACAAGCAAGCCATCCTGGGATATTTTCCGTGATTTCTCTATTACCGGTTCCAGATCAAAATCAGTAGACATGGTAATCTATTACGTGAGTCAGATATAAGTACTTGATGGAGAAGAACAATGAAATTGTATTTCCCACCACCAAAAGGGGCCAATGAAATTCGAATGTGTACTTCCACAACCCTGATGGGAATAATTCAATGTGAAAAAAAGTTATATTTCAGGCTCAGCGAGTGTGACTGCGTTTCCTTTGGACTTCAACTTTCTTGCATTTCCGGCTCTGCCGTTGTCTACGACGATTCTTAGATTTGCCGGGGCCTTAAGAAGATCCCAATGTGAGTTTTGGCCAAATTCATCCTCCAGGTACTGAGCCAGTTCCAGCTTCATGCCCTTTATTTGCATGATGTTCTTTGAGGCTACTCCATTTCTTATCTCATATTCGTACATTTTTCTGCACCTCTAAACATGAATCCCGTCCACGGGGAATTGCATTCTACCGTCCTCTGAAGCCGTCATATGAAGGGAAGAACCTTAATATCATGAAACAGCTAGGATATCATGGAAGCCTGGGAGATCTCTTTCAAGATAAGATATGACTACCCGTTTATCCAGATGTCCGGAAAATATCCGGGGACCAGGATATCAATGTGGTGCGTGTGGGATAGGGAAATGCTGCATGTGCCTCTCGATCATGAAGAGCTGATGGATGAACTTCAGGGATATGTATCAAGCATAGGCCGTGTAGTTGATAACTACAAGAAGACCAATGATGGCATAGTTCTCACAATGAAGTGTACCTGCGACCTTTTTGAGAGCATGTGGAATGTCGTGGAAAGGAACCACTGCGTAGAAGTGCATCCCGCAGTATATCTCGACGGCTGGGGATACTTCAAGGTAATAAGTTTCAGTGAGGATGACACCAAGCAGCTATTCACAGAACTTTCCCAGCTTGGCGAGAATGAACTGATCAAGAAGAAGCTTATCCATATTGATGCAGTCCCTTCGACCGTATGGGTAGAGAGCTTTTTCTCAAAATTGACAGAAAGGCAGATGGAAGCTCTCGTCAAAGCTTTTGATTACGGCTACTACACGTCCCCCAGGGAGATAACCACGGATTCCATAGCCACCAGCCTAGGCATAACCAGATCAACGTACGAGGAACACCTGAGAAAGGCGGAAAACAGGCTCATGGATGCCATGATTCCGTACCTGAAACTTTTCAAATCAAAAGGCAAAAAGCGAGAGGAAATGATAACCCCTGAGATAGAGATAGTTAGCTAGAAGGTAACACCGTCTCTCAATATATTCTGCGCTTCCGCCATTGTTCCTGAATGGACGTGGGATGTCCCCCATCCATGAATTTTGCGCTGTGAGGTCACAAAGAGTGTTCTCTATTCAAACTCAAGATCCTGGAGGGTGCCGTACAGGTTTTCTCCATGCGTTGCAAGTAGTGTTGTGGCGCCTGTGTCTCTGACCAGTTTTGTGAAGACACTTTCGGCTGGAGGATAACGTTCGAGTGGCGGGTTGGCGGGAAACCATTCCGGGGCCAGTTTTATCCCCTTTCCCTGCGTGCCTGTGGCTATATCCCCTACGATCAGTTCCCTTCCCCGGGTCAGGAATGCAAATTCGTCAAACCAGGGAATGGCACTGCCTTCTTTTCCTCTCACGGTTACCCTGAAAGTTCTCAGGCCGGGTTCATCAATTTCTGTGAACTTCTGGCAATCTGTGATTTCCTTTTCCTTCAGGATGGCAGCAGGATCAACATAAGTGGATTTCACCTGATCCGGCACGTAAAGAGTGGCGCCTGTCTTCCTGGCTATGTATTTTGCGCCCCTGGTGTGATCGAGAGTTGTCAGTACAACTGAACTGACTTTTCCGAGTTTTTCAAGTGACTCCAGGAGCCCCGGAACAAGAGGAGGGTCTACTAGAACGCTGCCTTCGTCATTCTGCATGAGGATTCCGTACATCATCCAGTCGCCTTCCGGGTCCGGTGTTCCCCATCTCATTATGTTTCTGCCCACAGGTATGAACATATACTGTATACCTGGAAAGCGAGTATAACGTTTTATCCGCCATATGGGGGTACAAAGGGAAAATGACCCATTTTATGCGTTCCGGCAACTATTGAATGTCCTGACACCTTTTAGTGTTATATTACATTTGGACGAGGCCAATATGTCCAAACCCTTGCCGGAGATCAGAAAAACCGTGATTCTTGAAGCCGCTCCAGAGAAAGTGTGGAATGCTGCCTGTACCTCAAGTTGCATAGCTTCCTGGTGGATGGGGAATACATTTTAACTGGTTGCTGGAAAGGAATTCATCCTGAAGGCAGGACCCTGTGGAGATTCTCCCTGCAGGGTGATAGACGTCGTACCAATGAAGAGGATAAAATCTGATTGGGTTAGGGACTGGTACGTAACCTTTGAGATCAGTTATCCCGGCAACAACCGGACGGAATTTGTGCTCATAAACTCATGGCCGTGGGCTTGCCTGTATATTTTGCAAGGATTCTATATTTCAACAGAGGCTCATACAAATGAATCTATGACTTCTTCATTGAATGGTGATGAAGCAATAAGCGCGATTCCCGAGTTCATGATCCTTTTGCCCACGGAGAATACGACCCTGAGATACTGGTTCAGCAGGCTCGAAGGCAGGAACACCATCATTCTGGCACTATTGCCATGCTTCTTTATGAACATATTATACCTTATTATATACTCAAGATTGGAAGTTGTCCTTATCTCGTTAAGAAGGTCATTCACAACATAGCTCTCTGTCACTTCCGGAGCCGTTCCTGATTCTTCGGTCTTGTAGGAAATCACCTTGATCTTGCCATCTGACATCTGTGTATTTTCGGTCTCTATGAGATCGATATCGTCCCTGACTATATCCTCAGGGACGTTATTGTCATCAAAAGGCGCCTCGAATATCACGATTGAGAGCGGGATGTTCTCATTGAGTTTTGAAAGGATGTTCTTGATTCCTGTTGACTTTCCGAGATAGATCAACCTGACTTTCCCGGAGTTCTCCATGTATCTGGACAGAACATCCGACACCTCCCTGTACACTGAAGAATGGAACCTGAAATCGAATACCATCCATCCACCGGAAACATACATGAAGTTAGAGGCGACCAGGGGCTGGTCAATGAGTTCGGTGAGTATGTTCAGCTCCTTCACGTTGTTTATCTGCTGTTTAACCACATAATTCACGGAGCTTCTGGAGGCATGTATCTTCTCGAGAAAAGCCAGATCTCTCGCATCAATATGTTCGGTGTCGAAGTAAAGTTGCAGGTAGTTGTGATCTCCCTCCCTGAAGGTGTATGCTGGAACATAATTCTTGAAGGACTTGAGAAAAGTGAAGAGTTCGTTGTCCTGTTGCAGAGCGAGAATGCACCTTGTGTCCAGTCCCGGGTCAAGGTCCAATAACGACATTGTGTTACATTAATTCATTCTGGTTTTTTAAATGTTGTGTAGTATTAATTTCCCATAATAATTGTGCAGTTATTACCTGAAATTGAGAATGAAATAATACTTGTTCTAATGGACCCGCTGACTTACAGACGCCCCAGCAGCGAGGGCAGGCTTTCTGCCACATCTATGTAGTTGACGTGGCTTGAACGCGCATTCTGCTTCCAGTGGTGCGCCATTCCCTTGATAAATGCTGCCTCCTGTTTTTTCTCAATTATGTGGTATGTGAATTGTTTAGTCGGTGTGACTTCCATGTGCATGAAAATTGGACCGCAATACCTGGATATGATCTCGTTGTAGAAATCAGAATAGAATTTTGAAACGACCTCGAATTCCACTATCCTTTCAGACTGATCCACTACTGCGTAGGGAGCATTGCCCAGAATCTGCTCCCTGTTCTTCCTGAATATGAGCCTGTCTGTGGAATCATGAACGAAACATTTCGGAATGTAGCTGCCTGTGTTTTGGAACACCCCCTGATTCTGGTTTCGCAGATCCGCAGGGTCGAACTCCCAGACAGTCTTGATCACAATGAAATCTTCAAGGCTGTTTCCACTGTCCCTGTAAAGTCCCAGCAGGTAAGGCAGTTTTTCTTCCTGTGGTCCCGAATAAATAAGTTCCTTCCTGAACAGGTGGTCTTCGGCAAGAAATTCCATAGCAATCCGGCTGATCTGCTTGCTCACCGAACCGTGGTACTCAATGCATATGTATACGTCTCCTCCAATTCTCAGGAGGTTGGGATAGATCCTACATCCGGGGAGGCTGTCGATCTCATTGTAAAAAGGCATGAGGAATGAGGGCAACTCCATTTTCAGGACTCCATTCAGAATGTCTACACTTTCTCCTCCTCCCCAGGTAGAGATGTATTTCTTCAGATGCTCCTTTTCAATCTGGTTCGGCTCAAAACCCAGATTCTGATGAACCAGAAGCTTCCCATTCACTCCTGCAATGAAGAGAAACCCGTCTTTCAACGTGGACTTTATTTCTCTGGTGTTGATTTTCTTTGGAAGCAGATCGTGTATTTTTATGATGGTACATTTAGGAAGTGTTTCAGTGCTGAACATTAGTTTAACCCCTTTTGATGGAAAAAAGTGCGTTATTGTTAGCTTTTGCGTTTATTGATGTGCCTGCCTGCATAATTCTTCGATAGAAATTCAGCCCGAATATGGACTCAACCTGTTCCTTCTCAAGCAAGGTTATCATCCATACGATGGAGGGATAAAGGAGCCCATAAGGGGAGACCTTCTGGCGTGCCAGTGACTCGTCCTCCAGATATTCAACTGGCGAGAGAGTCATCTCCTCATAGACGAGATCTGTATTCTGGAGTGTTCTCAGGAACCATGTTCTTGCGTTACCCAGAAGTTCGTCAGGGGAGAGATCGTAAAAATGATTGGAAGTACTAGCTTCATTGTACTGTAGCTTTACCCTCCTGAGCTGTTCCTCAAGAGACCTCATAAACACCTTTGGATGCATTCTACAAAAAATATTAGTTGATGCACATTATTAAATCATTGCATGTTTTGAATGGTATTGTTTATCCTTTCCAAGAACAACTGCCTCATTTCTCAACAGAAAAACATAGCCTGGAATGCACGAACACTTGAGTGCAATCTCCGATTGATAAAAATACATGAATGCCGTGTTAGATGGAGGGAGTGCCTGAAAATGACGGAGTACAGAATTGGATGTTCGGGCTGGAGTTACAAAACCTGGTCAGGCCCATTTTACCCTTCGGGTGTAAAGGCAGGTGATTTCCTCAGGCTTTATTCCAAGGTATTTGACACCGTGGAGATTGATTCAACGTTTTACAATATCCCACCTGCATCTGTTGTTTCCAACTGGGCCAAAAATGTGCCGGATGGTTTTCTGTTCTCACCAAAAATGCCAGGAACGATAACACATGATAACAGGCTGGCCAATGTGGAGGTGCTGCTGGACAAGTTCCTGGAAAGCATCATGAACCTCGGAGGGAAGCTTGGGATGATCCTTATTCAGCTTCCGCCTTCCTTTTCATATGAAAGAGATCGCGAATCCTTGAGAGGTTTTGTGGAAAATCTCCCAAATGAGTTAAAATTTGCAGTCGAGTTCAGACACCATTCTCTGTTCAGGGAAGACATTTATTCATTGCTTGAGAACAACGGAGTAACACTGGCTTGGTCGGAGATCCCCATGACCGGGAATCCCGGTGTATCAACCACAACCAATGCATACCTCCGGCTAGTTGGCGACAGATCCATAAAGGATGAGGATTTCGGCAAGATACAGAAAAACAGGGATGATGAAATGACCAGATGGTCAGATAAACTCAAATCAGTACGGGATGACGTTGACCTCGCATACATATATTCAAACAACCATTTCCAGGGGTTTGGCCCCGGCACTGTGAATCTATTCAGGGAGAAACTGGGTATTCCAATGATAGATTGGTCTGGCATTCAACAAGAAGGAAACAGAGGTTCGGGACAAAGAACCTTGTTCTAACTGTGGTTGATCCCATGTCCTTATAACCAAGCCAAAAAGTAATTTTATAACCTTCGGAATATTATTAGTTTTTGCAGATGTTGAAAGAAGGGCTTTACGAGCAGGTAATTTCTGAATTGCTTGGAAAGGAGTTGGACTCAAGCCACGACAAGATCATTTCTACGGCAATCATTCAAAGGGATGAGGCCCCAAGATTGCTATCAAAATACATTGCGGATATTGTTGAAAACACTCTAGAAAAGATAAAGGAGAAAGGAAGTAGTGTAAATGAGCAGATTCAGTTTGTAAACAACTTGGTGAATTCCGTCCTTGGCAATTCATCGGAGGATAAAACTGAATCATACGTTGTTGACAAAAGGGCCCAGATGCTTATGGCTTATCTGGAGCACCAAAATAGACTCGTAAACATGGAAAGTGGTGATAACATCATTCGCCCGGATTCCTCACTCCTTTGGAGCTCTCTGTTCACAGGAGCAGTTAATGAACCCAGTATGTACACTGAACTGAAAAAGGAAATCGTTCTGTGTGACGGAATCGATATGCTGGTTTCCTTCATAAAATGGAGCGGTTTGAGACTCATAATCGATGAGCTTCGTTCTTTCACTAGAAGTGGTGGCAAGCTCAGAGTCATCACCACTTCTTACATGGGTGCCACCGATACCAAAGCCATTGAGACACTAAATGAGTTGGACAATACTCAGATCAAGATTTCGTACGATACAAAACGAACGCGATTACACGCTAAGACATACATATTCCATAGGAAAACTGGCTTTTCAACTGCCTATGTCGGATCATCAAATCTGTCTAATGTCGCTATTTCCAGCGGTTTGGAATGGAATGTGAAAGTTGCTGAGAAGGACCTGCCTGAGACAACTGGTAAAATTAACGCAACCTTCGAAAGCTATTGGAATTCGGCAGACTTTGAATTTTACTCTGCTACAGACAAAACGCGTTTTGTGGAAGCCATAAGAGCTGAAAGACGCAATGGAGACCGGGATGATAGCCAGTTCATGTTCGATGTGGTCCCATTTGGATATCAACAAGAGATTCTGGACAAGTTAAGAGCAGAGCGCGAAATACATGGTCGCTATAGAAATCTCATAGTGGCAGCAACCGGAACCGGGAAGACTGTCATATCTGCATTCGATTACAAGAGATTCAGAAGTGAGAGCCTAGGGAGGCCTAACCGATTGTTGTTTATTGCCCATAGAGAAGAGATATTAAAACAAAGTATTGCGTGCTACAGGGGCGTACTAAGAGATCAGAACTTCGGCAACCTGTTCGTAGGGGATAACAGGCCAAAAAGTCTTGAAGATCTTTTCGTTTCCATACAGACATTTAATTCCCAGGAATTGTACAACAACATATCCCCCGATTATTATGACTATATTGTCATTGATGAATTTCACCACGCAGCCGCCACTACCTATCAAAAACTGTTGAGCCACTTCAAACCAAAGGTGTTTCTAGGTCTTACCGCAACACCAGAGAGAATGGACGGTAAGAACGTGGTAGAATACTTTGGAAACCACATAACTGCTGAGATTAGGCTTCCTGAAGCTATTGAGAGAAAGTTACTCTCTTCATTCCAATATTTTGGTGTCTCTGACGTAGTAAACCTCGATAAGTTGAAATGGAGTAAGGGCGGATATGATAACGCAGAGTTGAGTAGACTATACACTGAAGAGAGAGGAGTGGCACTGAACCGGGCTGAATCGATAGTAAATTCGGTAAGAAAATACGTCTCGGACATTGAAGATGTTAAAGGAATAGCATTTTGTGTTTCAGTTGAACATGCAAGATTCATGTCGGAATTCTTCAATAGCCGCGGAATAAGTTCAATCCACCTCACAGGCCAATCATCCAGAGGGGAAAGAGAAGGCGCAAAGGATAGACTTGCCAAAGGCGAGATTCATTTCATTTGTGTTGTCGACATCTATAACGAAGGCGTCGATATTCCAGAGATTAACACAATTCTATTCCTCAGGCCAACCCAAAGCTTAACAGTTTTTCTTCAACAACTTGGAAGAGGACTAAGAATAACGCCAGATAAGGAGTGCCTCACGGTGTTGGACTTCATTGGGCAGGCAAATAGCAATTACAATTTTGAAGAAAAATTCGCCGCTCTTCTCAGCAAGAACGCTAAAGGGGTGCTGAATGAATTGAAGAATGATTTTGTCAATGTGCCCAAGGGATGTTTCATTCAGTTAGAAAAAATAGCCAGAGAACACATTCTTGATAACATAAACAAGTCCATTGGAATGAAAGTAGGAATGATTTCCAGAATAGCAACGTTCGTGGAAGATTCAGGTCTTCCTCTCAACCTGGAAAACTTCGTTGAATATTATCATCTTGAACCTGGCAGGATATACCGCATTGACAACTTTTCAAGATTGTGTGTTTTAGCTGGTGCAAGAGAAAATTTCAGTTCTCCTATCGAGACTATCCTCACCAAAGCATTCCGACGGATAAGCGCAATAGACTCCCGCAGATGGTTGAAATTCCTGCTACGGGTCTTGAGGCATCCGGATGAACTATCATTGGAAAATCTTAGTGCGTTGGAATTGAGAATGCTTAGAATGTTTCATTATACTGTGTGGCAAAAATCTCCAGAGGAACCTGAATTTGGAAGCCTTAAGGACGACGTTGGCACGATAAAGAATAATCACATCTTGTACGATGAGTTAGTCGAGCTGCTGGAGCTAAACCTCGGAAGAATTGATTTCATAGACGAACCTGTGGACCTGGGCCAGGATATCCCACTTGATCTCCACTGTACATATACCCGGGATCAAATCCTTGTTGCAATGGATTACTTAAGGCCCAGGAATGTGCGAGAAGGCGTCAAGTTTCTTCCTGACAAGAACATTGATGTGTTCTTCGTTACCCTTAATAAGTTTGACAAGGACTATTCACAAACCACCATGTACAAAGACTACTCAATAAGTGATATTTTGTTTCACTGGCAGAGTCAGAGCACAACATCGGAAAGTTCAGCAACCGGAAAGCGTTACATTAACCACAAAGCCTTGGGGAACAAAGTTCTGTTGTTTGTGAGGGAAAACAAAGAAGATACACTTGGAGCCTCACCATACACTTATCTGGGACAAGCAGAGTACGTCAGTCATGTCGGAAGTAATCCAATTAACATAGTTTGGAGGTTAGATAAACCTATCCCGGCGAAGTATCTCAGGAAAACAAACAAACTGGTTGTTGCCTGACTTCAGTCCGCCAAGGTTACTGCAACCCCGTATTCAATGAATAGACTTTCTTCCTCAGGTCCTTCCTGTCGGTGTTTGCCCTGATCAGCCCACTCTCGAGCAGGTCAGACAGTGAATTCTGCAACGTCTTCCTGTTTATGCCAGTAAGTTCCATTATTGATGCCTGATCAATTGGCCCATGATTTGCCACAACATAGTACACAAACTTGTTTGATGGCGGTCCCGTGACCTTAACAGTGTTGTCAAGGATGCCAAAAGTGTCTCCCCTCATTCCTCTTCTCTGTGTCTCCAGTGCCGCCACACTATTTATGGAAACATTTCCAAGATTCACAGAAGACCCAAGCCTTATGACCAACTCTACCTGCTGCCTTTCCTGAGGAGCCTCAAACATAAGCTTTTCAGAAGGGGCACCTTCCAGTATTTTGTTGACCCAGTCCCACTTTATCTCCCCCTGATCATCATATATCTCCACACTGCGGCCGGATTCCCTGCCTTCAATTATCACAAAATCAGGTTCGAGGTCAAGGGATTCCCCGACTCTCTGAATGGTTTCGTCAAGGCTCAACTGGTTCCTTGGATTCTTCTTTCCTACCTCAACGTTGAGATGCATTCCATTTGAATGTGCAAATTCAGCAACCCTTTTCTTAAGAAATAGAGGGATATCGAGTACACCTTCACTCAATTCGATTGAGTCAAACCCCGCTTCCCTGATCTCCAGGAGTGTTTCATCCATCTTGCCGCGGCTGACGGCCATCTCAAGCAGAGTCCCGCCAGGCGAAACAGAAACTCCTGAGTCCATATAGCGCGATACGCGCTTCGTCAGATTCTCCCTGCGCAGAAGCATGGGAAGGGTCCATCCGATTTTCACGTACTTCATATAAGGAGAAAGATCAGGGAGTAATTCCCAGTCAACGGGAGTAAGCCTGTCCAGAACCATGGTACTGCCGTTGGGTTTCACATTTTGTCTCGAGTTGAACAGGTCTGAGAGAAATCTGGCTGATGGCATTCCAAAGGATCAGCGGCTTTGAGATTAAATACTTGATTTCTAGGAATATTGCACCCATATTCTCCCAAAACTTCTCATAAACTCTCACTAAAATACCAATTTTTCATGATTGTGAACATGAAAGATTATCAGGATTTCCACACAACCTCAAATTTCTCGGCCGAAGATGCCCTCGAATGGGCCTGGGAAGAGTTTCAGGACGATGTTGTGATGACATCAAGTTTCGGAGCTGAAGACATGGTGATCATGGACATGCTTTTCCGAAGGAAACTGAAGATAAAGATCGCAACCATTGATACAGGCAGGCTTCCGGAGGAGACCTACAAGCTTATGGAAAGGGCCGGGGAGAAGTATGGAATTGCGGTATCTACATATTTTCCTGACTTCTCTGAAGTCGAAAGCATGGTGTCTGAAAAAGGGATCAACCTGTTTTATAAATCACCGGAGAACCGGAAACTGTGCTGCAGCATAAGGAAAGTGCAGCCACTAAACCGGTTGCTTAACGGGAAAAAGGCATGGGTCACTGGCCTCAGGTCTGATCAGACAGAGTTCAGGAAGAACTCAATAGTTGTTGAACTTGACAAGTCAAGGAACATAGTGAAGATAAATCCGCTACTAAACTGGACCAGTGAAGATGTATGGAAATACATAAAGGAGAACAAGGTGCCCTACAACGAACTTCACGACCGGGGATATCCAAGCATAGGATGCGCCCCATGCACTCGTGCTGTCAAACCCGGAGAGAACGAAAGAGCCGGAAGATGGTGGTGGGAAACCGACCTTAAAGAGTGTGGCATTCACATGAATCACGAGTCTCAGCCATTCCCAACCGAAATGGTAATCAAAGGCAGAAGAGGTGATTGAATTGCTGCCGGAACCACATGGAGGGAAGTTGATAACCATACCTGAGTTAGAAAAGGATGATTTTTCGGATTCCGATTCCAGGAACTTTGTGGAAGTCAGCTATGAAACTGCAGTGACCATAACCGATCTAAAGAACGGGATTCTAAGCCCTCTGGACGGTTTTGTCGATGAGGAGAATTACCTCTCCATTCTGGAGAATCAGAGATTGTCTAACGGAATTCCGTGGAGTATACCGCTCCTGTTCACATTGAATGAGAGCCAGGCCAGGAAATTCAGGGAAGGGGATACCGCAATTCTTTCCCTGAACTCCCATCCTGTTGCCAGGTTAAAGATCTCCCAGATTTACGCCATTGACAGGAAACTCCACTCTGAAAGAGTGTTCAAGACTGCATCATTGGAACATCCCGGAGTAACCAAGGTGCAAGAGATGGGAAATGTAGCAGTTGCAGGCAGAATTCTCTCTGCAAACAATGCATTATTGCCATTTCAGGAAGATACAATGTTTCCCGCGGACACAAGGGAAATATTCAGGGCGAGGGGCTGGAAAACTGTGTCAGCATTCCAGACCAGGAACGTCCCCCACAGAGGACATGAACAGATCCAGAGGCTGGCTCTGCGTGAAACTGACGGCCTTTTCATCAATCCGGTAATTGGCAGGAAGAAGAAGGGAGACTACACGGACGAGGCAATTATGAAATCATATTCTGCGCTGATAAATTCCTATTACCCTGCAGGTAAAGTGATCCTGACCCCTCTTCACTATGAAATGATGTATGCTGGCCCGAGAGAAGCTGTGATGCATGCCATAATGAGGAAGAACTACGGATGCAGCCATTTCATTGTGGGAAGAGACCATGCGGGGGTGGGTTCATTCTATGGGCCTTACGAAGCACAGGAGAACCTTAGAAACTTTGATGATCTTGGCATAACCATTGTTCCATTCGAAGAGACTTTTTATTGCAGGAAATGTGAACAGCTGGTGACTGAAAGGGAATGCCCCCATCCGGCATCATTCCAGGAGCACTTCAGTGGGACAAAACTGCGGGAGATCATAAGTTCGGATGGCTTGCCACCGCCTGAAGTAATGAGGATTGAAGTCTACAATGTTATAAAATCAACAAAGAATCCGTTTGTGTAAGGATGGCTTGTTTGATCCAGAAGCAGATCCCTACAGAGAAATTCTTCTATTGGCTGAGACTTGCCGGCATAAGGCGATTATTTCACTCGAGTATGGATTTGCACGTTAACTTTGAATCAGGCTCACTTTGATGCCTGATGCCTCCTGACGGCCATTTCCTTTTTTGAGATAAGTGATGCCAGCCAGAATTGTCTGGATGTGTCTGCATTGGGCTCCACAAAATGTGAGGATGTCCCATCCGCAATATCATCATTTCTACCATTCCTGAGATCAAACACCAAATCAGCATTATCCAGCTTGAAACCCGATTTCCTTTCCATGAGTTCTCTTTTCCTGTCACTTAGAAGATGCTGTTCTGAGTACATGATCGCAACAACGGTGTGGTTCCACAACTCTACCTATCTTTTATTGGGAAAGAAAAAAGGCCAGCGGGAGGTAAGGACCTTGAGTAGATCTGTACTTGCACTGATACCTGTAGCACTGGTCGCTGTCCTGACAATGGGCATGGCCGTGCACACAGGCGCTCCTGCCAGTGGGGTTTCCCTCACAACAATACAGCTCCACACGGCAGTAATAGTGCAGACTTCATCTACATCTTCCACTGGGGTCAACGGCACATGTATCTGGACCACCCTATGGAACGATGCTTCTGGATTCCTTAACACGATCCTGAAAGGCTTTGAAAACCTGATTAACGGTATCTTTGGCGGTATTGGCACATCAATCCAGGAAGTATTTCAGGGATGGGGATACGCAGTCGTTCAGCAGACAGGCATATTTGCCCCTGTTGTAATTGTTGCAATTCTCGCACTGACATTCTTCGTGATGCAGATGTTCCTGCCCTTATACGCTGGAGAGAAAGACGTGGAAGAAGAAGTAGAGGCAGCTTAGTTGAGCATCCTGACCTTTATTTCCCAAATTTTTCAATATTTTTTTAGTTCATTCCTGTCCATCTACGGGCAGTTCTTTGGTTCCCTCTTCACGGACACGGGGGATGCCATTCAGCAACTTGCCCAGAATATGGCCCATCAGCTTGGGTATTTTGGAATTGCAATGCCAATTGTTTTGGTCCTGCCAGTAGGATTCCTTATCATGGCCTTTTATGCAATGCTGATGGTCACAGCCATGATAAACAGCGCATTGGAGTGATTTGATGAGTCTTTGGAGCTTCGTGAACAGTTTCTGGCCCTCAATGGTTTCGGTCTTCTGGAATGGATCCTCCATGATCTACAAGGATACCGTTGGGAATCTACAACATTGCTTGGAAACGTGGCCCTGAGTTCTGCGGAATCCTTTGCGGAACATGCTATCGCAGCTCTCCTTACGATTCTTGCCACTGTCCTGAACAGCATCCTGTCTTTTTACAACTCCATCCTACAGTATGGGGTTATCGGAATGAGCAGTTTGGGCCTGCTTGGTTCCATCTTTGCAGTAATTATGTTGATGGGCACGTTCCTTGGTCCCCTTACCGCAGTAAAAGTGGTTATCAAATTCATCCCTTAAAAATGATTGCAATTAGAAATCTTAAGAGGCGCATTGATGAGATAGCATTATGCCCGGAGCACTATCTCTTTATCTCTCTCCTGTCAAATATCACGATCACTTCTTGTTGCTTTCCGTTTTCCCTTGAATTCCCTTTGGTTTTAAATGATAATTTCTTGAGACCTGGATAGACCAGTAAAAGAAGTGCGATTAAAGACAAGGAAATCACAAAATATGCATAAAGATTAAGAAACTGCAAAATCCTGATTATATCCACCTGTAGAAAGAAATAATCACTGGGGATATGAAATCCAAGGAATGTTGAAAAAACTGGCCATGACATATCGTGGGTTATGGGTATTTTATTATAGAAAAAAGCGGAATCAAGTTGCAGGGCTAAATCAAATGCGAGTATTAGGGTGAAGAAGGCAAATAACGTCCAGAATTTTAGTTTCCTCAATCTATCACCCATAGTATACCGTGAACTGGTTTGGTTCGGTTATGAAATGGTCATAACTAACAGTACTACCAACGTATTGTGTGATTGCAGTAAGTGGAGAGATTAAATTTCCATTGTTAGACGAGGCTATCGTCCAGGTGACATCATTATAGTCCGGCATGGTGAAATGCCCTTGTCCGGGATCTTCTACAATCCACTCAGCGGTGTTCGAGTCTGGAGTGAAACTTATACTCTTCCCCCATTGCTGACCAGTTGTGTGATCTATTATTTCGAAGGTAGAGATTCCATTGCTATAATTAGTCCATACTTGTACAAGGTCGTTGGGATTGAAATGAATATTATTGTTATATACCGGCCCCGCCGGAACAGCCTCGTACCACGGCGTAATGATCTCACTGCCGATAGAGGATACATTTACAGCCACGCCAGCTTGCCACAAATAATTTGTCTGAAATCCTCCTATCCCAGTCCATATACCTATGACATTAGGATCGGTTCCTCCACTGATGTAGGTCGCACTCGGGATATAAAACTCACCTGTTACTTCGGAAGCATTACCTGATTGGACAAAACCAGCCCATGCGTTTGTTATCGCAGTATTATTTAGAACAAGAGATAGGATACCAGAACTGGTGCCGGTGTTGAGATAAGTCTGGGATGCCCCATAGTTGTCTATGGAACCTGAACTGGTTTCCCACTGGAAGAAACTGTAATCGGACGCAATAGAAATTGCCTGAATTTCGTGTGTTGAAGAAGTATCCAATGTGACCGTTTGACCATTTGAATAGGTGCTGCTGTCAATCTGTACCTTAGCTTCCGAATCGAAGATGGCAATTTTATACGTTATAGTAGAGGGGGTGCCTCCACCTCCACCGCCTCCTCCACAATTTGGGCAAGGGGCAGGCTCCTGAGGCGAGGGGGAGGTTGAGGTCTTGATTCTCAACACCCCGAATGAATCAACCGCATTGAATGTGTTGCGAGTATTGCTACTGGCTGTTCCGTGAGACTCAGTCGGATTAGAATAAAGCAAGAATGGCATCACAAAGAAAGCCAAAGCAAGCAAAACAAATATCTTTTTGAAAGTCATTAAAATTTCATGAACGCATTCAATATATCTTTTTTTAACCTTAACTCCGCAACTTTTTAGGGAATATATTCGTACCCAGCTGATCATCCAGCTTTGCGGATGATGCCGGAATCTCCGACATAATCTCCTTTCCTCCGTACTTTATCTTGTACACCCTGGAGAACCGGAGAAGAGCATCCTTCACCGATACCCTGCCGGTGAGATCAGCTGCCCTGATCAGGACAAAGATGCTGAAGTACATGTACAGTGAAATGAATGATACGAAGAAGTACCCTCTGAGGCCGTCCGTGGTATGAAGATATGACTTGTCGTTCTCAAGCTCGTTCTTCATGGCATCGAACGCGACCTCCACCTCTTCCCGTGACTTGTAGAGTTCGTATATCTCCTTCGGATCTGAACGAAGGTTGCTGAGGATTGCAAACTTACCCAGCTTATTGCGTTCCTCCGTGAGATCGGACTGCTTCTTCTCGCCCTCCTCGATCTTCCTTATTATGCTCGTCTCCTCCTCCGCCCTCAGGGATGTGTCCTCATACATATAGAGATATTTTCCGCCCAGATCCTTCATTCCTGAAAGTATGCCCCTCTTGTTGTATATGAAGCTCCTGTCAAGATTCATATCAAAATCTATCACCTTGAAGTTGCGCTTTATTGCAACGACGAGGAATACACCCTTCCTCTTCGGCATCTCGTACGATGCGAGTCCCCGATCGGCGATGATGATGCACTCCCTTATGTCGTACCTGTCCATTATGGAGTCGAAGGCCTTGTAATCCCTCACCGATCCGGGGAGGACCTCCAGTATCACAGGTTTATGCCTCTTCCCTGAGAATACGAGGGCGAAGTTGATCTGATCGAGATGAAGATGCTTCGGGTTGTGGCCTTTCTCTGCAAGATTGATGTTCTCTGATCTTGAGAATATGCTTGACAGATCAAAGAGTATCCTGTCTCCGTTTGTTGTCAGGGACTGGAAGAACCCCGTCTGTGCCACAACATCCGATCCGATGATCCTGAGCTTTTCCGATATTGTGTTCTCAGAGAGTGAGGCATCGATCTGGGTGGAGGCATACAGCTTCTCCCATGCGCTTTTCATCAGCTTCAACGGTCTGGGATCCTGCGCCCTGACCATTGACATTGCCAGGATTTCCTTCCAGTGGTCGGGAAAGCGGCGCTTCAGTTCTGGAACGATGTCTTCTGAGACGGACAGGAGAAGCTCTGAATTTCCGAATTCATATATGGATCTGCGGTTCTTCTCCACCAGGCCATGTTCGTTGATCCTCCCAAGGTACTCGGAGACCCTGACGCGCTTCTTCTTCTCCCTGTCCCACCTGGTTGTGTCCCTGTAGAGATAATAGGAGTTGCCTATCTGTTTCACTTCCACAGGAATGCCACGCTCCTCGCCGATCCTTTTTGCAATCTTCTTGATCTCGGGATCCATATATACATTAATAACGTATACATCAATATAAGGAAATCTGTTACCAGAACTGGTAAAATAAAGCTGACAAAACGATATTACTATTTATACCCTAAAAATTAGAGGAGTTTAGGTTTACACTATGTGCGATTCCAGATGCTCTATGAAGCTTTTTTTCGATCCTAAAAGATTTTATTTGTTTACATTTATAGTTCTAACCTAAATACTCAGGAGAAGCAAATATAAACTATAATCGCGTGATTAAATAATGAAGGGTCTAGGAGTAGCGATTTTGGCAGTAGTAGCCTGTTTGATCGTGATTGTTCCGGCCTCGTCGGCAGCAGTCATGCCGGATCATAATGGACATAACACGTTCACCGCTAATGGGATAACCTTAACGGTGCAAGCTAAGAACACACAGATAAGTGCAGATGGGCAAACATACGGAATATCCTGGGAAATATACATGTTAAATGGCACGTCCCAAGTTCTTGAACAGTTCGGAAGTTACCAGGTGAACAGGATAAACAATTCAGCTCAAAATTCAGTGGTCAAAATTGTGGAAAATAGCGACGTGAAAGCAGCAGAAATCTATTCGTTTGAAGGTCAAAGCGTAGATGCAAGCATAGCTGTTCAGAGCTTCTTAAATGGCTCAGTTACATTCATTGTTGATTTTGTAATGACGATGAATTTCCATCAGCATGTCAGCGCATTCGGCTTTTCTAATCAAAACTTGAATTTGGAGTTTTCGACCAACAAAGTAATCGCACCAATATCCGCGAACGCCTGGGGATTGCAAGATCAGTATGTGAGTATTTCCTGGGAAAATGAAATGCCCATATTCCATTCGGGCGTGATGGAAGCAACCCTTCCCTATAACACAGTCTCTCTCCCATTCGGCCCTTTCGTTCTGCAGACCAATGAAACATACGATATAGATCCAGTGATAACTCCAATGATAATTCCAATCCCACCCGGAGGTGGAGGAGGCGGTGGTTCTGGTGGAACTCCTCCGCAGTTGTCATCCTTTTACATGGATACGAATTATGCGAGTATCGTATATGTGGGAAACCAAATTAAAATGACTGCGAATGTCTACTCTCTTGGTTCAGGTGGAGACACAATAAAATACTATGTTGTAACCGCGCCATATTCCCAATGGGTGTTAATACACCAATCCGGCGTCAGTTCAACGGGTCCAAACGACTTTACCTGGACTGCAACAGGTGGTTCTTATCTTTACTTTGTGGTGGACCTTGAAAATGGCTATGGCGGGATGAGCGAAAGTTCTGGGTCTGCATTCGTCGTATTAAACAATTTCCCGCAATCAGGGAATTCATATTATGCACCAGGCACTTACAATACCGCTCCATTGAAGGACAGTTCAGGGAATATACTGGGGTACACCACCATTGTCATGAGTTCAGTATCAGACAACTTTGGGCAACTATCACAGTCCGGGTCAACATTTGATGCTGGATTTGTCGCAATAAATTCGAGTGTTTCATCTCAAAGCGACTTTACCTACCTAGGCGGGATAAACAGATACACTCAGTACTTCACATGGACAGGGGATTCGAAAGGAGACTCGCCCAGTGCGGTATCATGGCCGGCTTTCTTATTCAAAGGTTTCACTTATCAGGCACCACAGAATGACACATGGACATTGGCGGAAGAAATGCTTTGGAGCGCACTTGTTGCAGCCTTAACCGGAATACCCGGAATAGGCACAGCCGCTATAGCAGCAGGAATCATTCTGGCAGCTCTTGAACCACTTGCGTTTACGAATAATCCCAGCGGTTCGAGTTATCAGTTGACTTCTAACGCAAATAACATCTCTGTATCGTGTGACCTTGGCAATGGAGGCTTTTTTTCGGTGAGTTGGCCAGTTCTCAGGAATTCTGCAAACCAACCGGTTTTCATGCTGGAATTTAACGGCCAATTGAGCTGGTACAACGGCGGTCAGTCTATATCGACGAGCTACACGCAAGACCACCCGCTGGTGAATTATTTTGGATATGGGACCACACTTTGGGTAACGCCAATGACGTATACAACTGCACCAATAGCTTGCAATGTGTTCGAGCCTATATACATAGGGGAGTACTACCAGTGAATTGCGGAGATAAGCTTGTTCTATGAACCATAAAAGAGCTCTGACAGTAATTGTGATACTGGTAATTGCTGGTATCATAATTACTCCTCTTTCCATTATCAATATCAGCCAGCAGGTAATTCAGCCAGAGGTGGACCCTAATGCTTACATTTATCCAAGCGACTATTACGTTTCCCCGGGCTTTGAAGGCGGTGGTGTCTATTACAACTATACCGAAACTGGCTATTGGAATTTGTCCGCCCATGGTTGCATACAAACCTACAGGTATTTCTTTGAGGCATTCAGAATCCCTCAGATTACTGTCATCGACAATAGAACAGTTCAGTTCCTGAGTTATGCACCCTTTGATTTCTGGATGATCCTTGCAAACCAGAGCATAAGCTTCCCATACACCTCAACCTCAATCGCAGTTAACAATATTTCAGTGTCTACTTCAATGGGAAGTCAGGACACAATGACCACCCAGGTGGTATCTGGAAACGGAATTCCTCACCTGTACAGACTCATGAATACCACTGGTATTGAAATTGAAGGCCTTGTTTGGGCCAAGTCCGAATATATTGTCGATTATCCTGGTTTTCACACATTCTATCTCAACTTTACCCTGACTCCTTACGCTGAAATGGGGCCATTTAAATTTTCGGGAGACACGGTTCACATGTCGCTGGAGTGGAACGCAACTGTGGTCCAATAGAAATTTCCTGACATTGAACCTTCATTTTTTATCTCTTTTAGGAATGGTGAGATATGAAAATTGCAACGAGCATTCTTTGCCCTTGGAAAATAACAAGCTTCTCGCAACACAATTTCGATTCTTAAGCCTATTTTGGAGAGTTTTTGATTTTTCAGAGATGTTATCATTTTAAAGTTGAAGAAGTGTTTTGGTGCATTTCAAGGAAAATGAATTCAATAAATTCAGGAACTGGATGGAGACTCGAACCCGGCTCTTCACTGATGTCAAGAAAATACTTGCAAGGAGAGCAGAAAATAAATGCGTTGGAACATCCAAATTTACTATGCTCCTGGAACCATTTAATTGAGTCCAAGGCAAAACAGGAGTGAAATGAATGGAAACAGTTTTGGATGTGGAAAAGGAACCAGAGATTATGCAAGTTGAGGGCAGGAACGACTATTGCCCCCAGTGTGGTGCTGTCATACCTGCAGGAAGCCTTGAGGAACACTTGCTGGAATGCCCAGAATCTGGGAAAACAGTCCAGAAGATAATAATCAGGGAAATTGTCAGGGAAGTTCCAAGATATCCGGATTTTCCTGTCAGATATCCTGACCCGGAAAGGTCAAGGCACAGGACGACAAATGGATACACTATGAGTTCTGGCAACAGGAGATCGTCCCCAACCTCATCTCCGTCGAGAAGAAAATACTCGGCCTGGTCCCGATGAGCAGAAAATAAATACCCTACGCCATATAAATCAATTAAAACCTGGAAGAACAAACTTCTTCCCGGGATAAGGAGTGAAAACAATGGAGGGAAATGGAGTAAACTTTTTCAGACGATTTGAGGACCTTTATCTTGTATGGGTCCAGAGAGGCATTGAGAAAGAGAAGGCACGGAACACCGAACTCCGGGCAAATATCGACAAGCTGCAGGAACCACTCAGGGAGTTAAGACGGGAACTTGGCAAGAGGTCTCTGCTGTTGGATAGGGGCGGGGGCAGGCTATTCATACTTGGGATAGCGTGGGTATTCATCGGCGGAGTCATCTCATCAGTTGCTCACCTTGGAACCAATGGCAGCACGGCAGTGATTGTGATACCATTCTTATCAGTCTATTTTGCAGCAATTTTACAGACGAGGGCAGCAAGGCAGAACAGCCAAAGTCAACAGCCAGAAGACTCCAGAGGCGATGTGGACTCATCCGCACTCAGAGAAATGTCTTCACTCAAGAATATCCTGAAAGCTAACATTGGGGTCCTGTTTGTGAGTGTCCTGATATTGGTAGGCGAGATTATCCTTGCGGGCCCGATCTATGCCCTTGTCACCCTGATAATAATGATGGGAGCTTCATATCTATGGCTCACAAGGTTCCACACACCGCAGTATATCCACATACTGCTGGTGAAGATTAAGCCTTCAAAGAAAGGCAGAGGCAGCCCAGTTGTAGTTGGCTATCTGCACATCCCCGTCCACATGTTCCGGTTTGTGGAAACAGAGGGAGTAGCACCGTCAATCAATGACCTGAGATATGGCCCCGGAGTCTACATGGCTGAGGACGTGGAATACGATGATTACGGATTCCCCAAGAAGATTCACTTCACCTGGATGCAGTTTCCGGAACTGGAATTCATGCTGAAGAAAGAAGTCTACAGCATACTCAAGGAATACACAGAGAGGCTTGTGCTCATATCCGATAAGCAGACAGAGCTTGGAAAGTTCCTTTCAATAGCTGCTGCAAGGGAAATGACAGAGAAGAGATTCCAGACCATCAATGATGCCAAGGTGTCAGACTACGAGGATCTTGAGAGACAGAAACAGAACCTCTTTAAAGGGCTTACAAGGCTGCTTGACGAGAACAAAGCCACCCTGATGGGTTCAAGTGGATTGGGTTCTGAAGAAAGCGAAGATGGATACGGAGAGGGCTATGGCGAGGAACCAGTCGAACCAACACAGTAAATCCGATTCACCACCTGCAGGCAGGAAACACATCAACAAGTCCTACAACGTGGAACGCCCGGAGTTCTGGGAGCAGGAACTTGAGATGAGGGATCTGGAATTCCAGAACCCCGCACTCAAGAATCTCCCCTATTTTCAGGAACTCAGGCAGAACTTCAGGGAACGTTCTGACCGAGAAGAAAGGGAACCAAGGATTTCCGTTTCAAAGGCTATCTCAATGGTCAGGGAACCCCCTGTAGAAATAGACCCCATCAAGGAGATTCCAACCCATCTGGACGCAACAAGCAGGTCTTTCGTGGAGAGTGTTCTGGAAGAGGGCCCGATGAGACTCAGGTATGTGCCTGACGGGAAATCCAAGCCCATTGCCTGGACTCCATTTGTCTATCTGGGGGATAGTCGTTCATATGCACGCATTGTGCCGTCCACCGCCAGATTTGGCTCTATGCCTGCATTCGACAGGCAGGTGATCACTTCCAGGGGAGTCTATGTGAAGAGGCTCTGGAATTACTTCATCCTCAGATACCACCCACTGATAACTGCAGCTTATCTTGGAAAGTCCAGGTCAGGCAGCGCTTCTCAAGCATGAACGACTACCTGGTATACCTGGACGTGTCTGCAAGTATGAATTGGGGTGCATTTCAGGTTGATGGTATGAATGTGCCAAATATCAGTTATGCGGCAGGTTGCGTAATCGCAATGACAATGCACCTGGCAAAGAATGGGGCAAAGCTGACACTGAAGCCTTTCGGGTCCACCGTATATGAGGAGATCAATGACAAGATTGAGATCATAAAGACATGCTTGAAACTCCAGGCAAATGATGGAACCAATCTACAGAAAGTGTTTGAAGACAGTTTCCAGTACAGAGACCGCAAGATTGTGATTATCAGTGACGGAATAGACAACATACAGGATGAAGCGGTCTTAAAGAGAGTTGCAAGGAACGATGTGAGCGCAATCCTGCTCAACACAGAAGCTCCGCAGCTTGAGAAATATGTAAAAGTTAACAAGGTTGACAGCTTTAGCGGCAACTTTTTGATGAAGGTGTAAAAATGGTAGAACAACAGGAAACCGAAACGGTTGAGAATAAAGAGGAAGAGGAAACAGACAGCTCTACAGAGTCGGGGCAGAACACTACTGAAACTATCAGCGTTTCAAAAGAGGACTTCGTTGATGCCGAGGAAGAGGACGAGACTGAGAAAACCACTGAGGGAAATGTAACTTCTGCGGAAGATGACGGATCAGGCGATCCAGAGGACAAGGATGACAGGTCAGGAAGTGATGGGGGATCCAAGCCCAGGAGGAGCAAAGGCAGGCCCAGAAGAAAGTTCGACATCAAGTTGAAGATCCCTGACCTTGACCAGGACGATCAGGGGGAGAGCTACAAGGACCTGATGATAACGGAACTGAAGTTCAAGGGCATCTTTGATGCAGTGTCCAATACAGAGGACAGGGTGGTTGCCAAGGTATTCAGGCTCAGCCAGGCCCAGAGAAACGAATTGCAGAGTATCAGGAAAGACCTCTACAGCACATTCAGGAAGCTCAGGAGCTTCAAGGTGGACAAGAAGTATGTCATCCCCAAGAGCAGGCTTCCTGAACTTGAACAGGCATTCCAGGATAAGAAGCACGACTTTGAGGCCACAAGGATTGCCATCTTCAAGACTCTCAGGCAGGACTGGCAGACCATTGTTAATGATATAAAGAAAGCCTATCCTGACCTGCCTATTGATTTCGGACAGGTTGGCAAGATGAAACCTGAAGACACGGACTTCCTGTCAATGGATTACACAATCAGGTCCCTTGATAACTGGCTTGGTGAGATGGACGGCCTGAAGCAGTCATTCGCCAAGGGGAATGTCACAGAAGAGGAGATTGCCAAAAGAATCGACAAGCAGAAGGGTCGAATCGTCCAGAGTGTCAGGTCACAGTATGAAGAGAGTATGAAAGACCTGCACACCACCATTGACAAACTCAAGAAAGCAGTCAAGAAGAGTGCAAAGGCTGACCGTATTGAGAAACTGAAATCCAGGGCAGACAAGGCAGTTTCCAATATGACCAGTATGGCGAAGCTGATTGGCGAAGAGGACGCATTTATGCTTGACCTTGAAGCTATGCAGGAAACCCTTTCTGATGACCTGATTGGAGATAACTAATTCTCCACTGCATCTTTTTTTCTCTGATTTTTTTCAAAGGTTTCCTTTCTTTTTAATTTTCCCAATTTTTCCAGTTCCCTAAAACCATCGCGCACATCAGGGAAAGACCAAAGATAGTTGACATGTTTGCATGAAGTCGAATTATCCTGTTCGCACCAAAGGTCATAGGTCCCGCCCTCCGATCTTCCGTAAACAGCAAACACCTGGTTCGTCTTGCCCCGGAAACCCACTTCCTCAACAAGCATATGGTCACCAAGTGCGTTTAAATGGACCAGTGCCTTGAGATCCTTAAATCTGCTGTCTTCAGATGGGAAAATAAAACGTGGGATCTTGAAGTCGGGGGATTCCTCCTGGGCTTTCTGGGCCAAGTCATTGCTTGCACCGGGGCCATAGATTTCTTTTTCAATGTCGCTTATCTGCTCCAATTTATGTAGCACAATGCGGCCTTTCGGAGTCAGTGAAAGAAAGACCCTTTTTCCCTTTACCAATACAGTGTCCTGAACGATCACTCCGGATTTTACAAGCTTGTCAACCAGAATCATCATCGTGCCCGGAGATGGGATGACATCCAGCAGGTCTGTTTTAAGTACGTGCTCCTTTTCATTGATCAACCTTAGAACTGGTAAAACATGTTTGCTGTTTGGTATTTCCGCTGCCAAAGATTTCACTCCTGAATTTATAATCATTTATTTTATAAAAAATAGATCACGAAATACTGGCTTATATCTCCACACACTAATTGGTTCGGTTCCATAATTACTTATTCTGTAAAGTATAATACCATTCATTTAAGTGCGTTTTATTCAGTCATACTCCAGTGAGCATCTATCTATTGTGAACAAATCAAATTCTCCCTTATATAGATTCACCATAAATATTCTATTTAGAACTATTGATTTTATGGTCGAAGTAAAAACTGAATGTTTATATGCACTATATTCTTATGCTTGAAATAAGGAGTGAAAGCTATTGGAGCACAAGAGAGTGAAATTAGTTCAGGGAAGAGAGGTTCTGGGAATCACCCCACTCCAGGTCCTGATAGACAAGGAGTGCAAGGATTTCCTGGACGCTCATCCTGAACTCTCTAAGACCAAACTTTTGAGAGAAAGGATTGAACAGGTCAGTATAGAGATAGGAGAACCGTTGCCCAGGTTGCAAAGGAGTGAAGCAAACCGGAAAGCAACGCTTGGACTGTTGGCATGAGATCCGTTTCCCAATAGCGCGAACAAAGAGAGGGAAAAAATGGAGCAAACAGGAGAAATCAGGGGGTCTTTGGAGTGAAGAACCCTGAATTTGTTAGTTGGCTGATTGGACATGGAGATTCGATCAGCACAGCAGAGAGAAGAGAGCGCAGGATTAGGACCTTGCAAAAGCTTGGTATTAATCTGGAAGAACCAGATATGGCTCAGATTTATAAGTATCTGGAAACAAGGTTGAGAACTGGGTTGAAGAAAAAATCACTCAGACTAGAGATGTATGATCTTCAGCACTGGTACAGGTTCAAGGGCATGGAAATCAAGCTTCCCATTATGAAGAAAGAACCTGACCCAGATCCGTTCATCCCGACTGAAGATGAGATCCAAAGGATGAGGCTGTTCTGTCAGTCAAGGAACGACAAGTATACCTGGAAGCGCAATCAACTCATCATAGACCTGCTCGTATCAACAGGAATGAGGGCAGGCGAACTTATTCGCGTAAACCTTGAGGACATTAAGGCAGGTCCAAGCTTGTATGTAAGGTCAGAAAAAGGGGAAAAAGACAGGCTCGTTCCGCTACCTGACAAGGTATCGGCAGAAGTCGAAGAGTATATCAAGAACTACAGGTATAAGAGCGACCCAAAGGCTCTAATTACCACTCGGACAGGCAGGTATAACTACACCAAACTTAGAGCATTGGTGAAATCAGTTGGTCGGAAAAGCGGTGTTCCAGCCGTTCATCCGCATTGTTTCAGGCATTATTACGCCACAGCCTTGATAAAACTGGGTGTGGACGTTAGACGGGTTCAAATCCTGTTGGGTCATGCCCGCATTGACACCACTACAAGGTATACTCACCTGTCTCAGAAAGAGGTTGGGGAAGAGGTAAAATCCGCTGTCGAGGAACTGTTTAAGTTCAATCGGCAAAAGACGAAACAGGTTCAAATCCATGTGGGGGCAGGTCATGAGGTAGTGGGAGCACTGGGATTTGAACCCAGATCCACGGGTCTCTTCCGGTTCATAGTTCCAGTCACTCATCATAAATCAGGTGACCCGTAGTTAATCATAACCTGACTGGAGCCCGTCAGGATACCTGCCTACCCCATGCTCCCATGTTACCGCGCTTACTCCAATAGAAACAATACCGGGGAGACCAAATTTGTCAGGCAAGATTGATTCTAATTTGTAATACGGGTTAATGTGTATATTTTAAGATTATAAATAGATATTTCAAAGGCTTACCTTTTTTAAGTTGCCTAATCTCAGGTATTTTTTCAAGAATTTTCTTCTTCCTGTGAGATTTAAATGCGCCTACAAATGCTTGGCATACGGGATTAATATGATGCATCGCATAATCGAACTGAGAATCAAACATGGTTTCAATTCCTTCCTCAGGTTTATTGGAGTTGGAATCTTGCCGTTTCTTCTCCTCATTTCTTCAGCCTTTAGTACTGCGTTTCGTACAGCATCACGCATATCGTGGGGATATCGAATGACCATCGGAGAGGGTTCATAATGCCAGGAGATGGTACGCCTATAACCAGTTGATTTCCAGGCATGCGATGCAGGCATTTAAGATCATAAAATCTTTAAGAAACAAGTGTTTTTCTGTTTCCGGTTGAAATGAGCAAATGAGAATTCTAAGAAATTATAACTCAACCCTTGTTAAAAGCTGAACACCCACAAATATAACGGTTTTAAACAGATTTCATTAATCAATAAAGCGGTAAAAGGTGAGAATTTACTGTCAGAGCAAAAAGCCCGATCTGACAGTATGTATGAGAAAGGCTTACGACTTGTTTGCCCTTCTCTGTCTCTTCAGCCTTCGGATTCTCTTCTTTCTCCACTTCCAGCGCATCTTACCGCGCTTTTTCCAGTCTCTTGAACTTCTCTTCAACGTAACACCTCTAATATCGTGCGATCATTCATCCCATATATTATGCAATGAAGGATTGTGAGTTTTCCCATATCTGTTGCTTTTATATGAATGTTACAGGCATGCTCTGGCCGGCAACATCTTGCAAAGGCTGTTTAACAATTGGTCTATAATTTAACCTAATGTTTATTTACACGCGCAAAATGATCAACAGTGCCAGAAGAGGTTGAAAAGTATCTGAAAAATTTTCTCAAGGCAATGCCTTCTGAAGACCTTTATTTCGAGGCTATACACGAAATCATAAAGGACCTTGTGAAGGAATACATCAAGAGGAAGATCAACCAGAACGAGTCGATCAAGACTGAGATCATGGCGATCCTTGAAAAGTTCCTTGAGAGTAAATTCAAGGAATACGACGCGATGGCGAGAATGGCTAAGGTAACTGCTGAGATAGGCCTTATTACTGCTCCCACAAACATAAAGGATGAAGCTGTCTCAGACCTTGTGAACACATTCAGGAAAGAGATAGAGGAAATTATAAAAAAGACCTTCTGAACCCCGATTTTCCCGGATCATTTCTTCTCAAAATTCTTCAAAACAGTAGTCTTGGAGTTGAGATCAAACATGGTAAGAATTGACGGATTGGGTGCGAAATTCATCATCTTCTGGTAATCAGTCTGAGACTGCCAAGTGGATGAGTTAACGTATCTCACTCCCCTGTAATTCCCTAGGTAGTGCGAGTGTATGTGCCCCGTTATGAAGATATCCGGAACTTCCTCGATAACATGATAATCATTGGGTGACGGAATCAGTGGGGTCTTGCCCCCATATTTGGGTGCAAGGTGTCTTCTCCTGAGAATCTCTTCGATCGCCTTTCCTATGGAAGTATAATTTGCCCCCGGGACAAGTTCCACCATATCGTTAAGGGACATGCCATGGTAGAGGAGAACATTCTTGCCTTCAAGCTTTAATGTGTAAGGGTTGGGAAGCATAACTGCGTTTTCAGGGAATATCTCTTCCACCTTTCCGGAGAAGTTCGGCTGCGGCTCGGCCAGCCTCACCACATCGTGGTTGCCAGGCATAATAAATATCTCAATATCATCGGGAATCTCACGAAGGTATTCCCCCAGTTTCTCATACTGTTCCAGAGGATTGATGATCTCAAGATCCTCCTCCTGCCCTGGGTAGACCCCAATTCCGTCCACAACGTCACCACTCAGGATGAGGTACTTTAGTTGCTCGGCCTCCTCGTTTGAACTCTTGATCCAGTTGACCATCCTCTGGAAATCGTCTTTCCTGAACGTCTTGGATCCAACGTGAATGTCAGAAAGTGAAGCCACAAAGATTGGGGCCTTTTTTGTCTCTTCAATGACTTTGTACGGAATGTCTGGCCTTACTACCTCATTGGGGAATATGACCGGTTCTCCGGGTCCCCTGCTCACCGAACCCACGATGCCAATGACCTCGTCCTGGAGTATAAGCTCACCAGCTAGGCCCCTGTCCTTCATCATGATGGCCTGAATCTGGTCATCCATGTCTTCAATGGTTATTCTCTTGTGGCCGTTTTTTGTCGTGTCCACTGAAGATACCATGCCGATAACCTTCACCTCGCCAGTCGCCCTCTTGGCCGACTTGATGTCGACGGACCCCCTCATGGTCCCTGAAAGCGACACTATCTTGCTCAGTTTCTGGTATCGGCTCACGAACATCTGCCGGAAGTCCTCTACAGAACTGTTTACCCTTATATCGGGTAGCTGGACTTCATAAGTGTTTCTATGGATTCTTGATTCTCCGCGGATAAGCTTCAAAACGGATTTTTCATCTATATATCCGGCATCTGCAAGTTCCGGAGAAACCAGCCGGGGGATAAGCTGTCCCATGCTTCTCTCCAGTATCATGTTGAGTGCCTCAGGAGAGATTAGAAGACCATGTTTGTGGAAATAATCAAGGATGCTCACACGATTCTGGAAAAGGGTTTCAGTCATGGTACCGATGTAATCGCCTTTCCGATATTTTAGAGTTCGGTAAGATTCTGCAATACAAGAAAAACACAATAAATGTTTATTCCAGAATTAAATTGGGGGGTGTGTCTAGAGCGACAGATTCACTGGCATTCATGGCAATGGCGTCATTCTGGGCCCTTAATTATCCACTTGTGAAATTTGCCTATGCATACCAGTCTCCAATGTCGATCCTCTTCTTCAGGATATTCTTTGCAGGGGTTTTCTCCTTCGCCCTCTTCTGGAAGAGGATAAGGTTTCCCAGGGACCTGAAGACCAACCTGAGCCTGACACTTCTGGGATTTTTAAATATTGTATTCTTCATGGGTTTCTGGTTCATGGGGGAACAGACGGAAAGCTCAGCACTCTCCTCCATCATAGTTTACACCTATCCTGTCATTTCCATTGCATTCTCTGCAATATTCCTTAAGGAGAAACTTGCACCTTTGAGGATCCTGGGAACCCTGATTGGATTTGTGGGCATGGTCCTCATATTTGTGGAACAGCTGTCCATAAAACCGGGGATAGGATTGTTCTTCCTCATTGCCGCGGCAATCAGCTGGGCCCTGGGCACCATATACTTCAAGAAATACCTGCTTCATGTCGGCAATTATACAGTGAATTCACTCCAGTTCCTCTACACCATGCCATTCGTGTTTGTCTTCAACCTTGGAATCGGCGCATTCAACTTCAGTGCAATCACGTGGCAGTTCCTTGCAATTGTTATCTACATGGGTTCCTTGAGCACCTCAGTCGCATACTTCATATTCCTCCACCTCTACTCAAAATACTCGGTTTCTTCAATTTCTTCTTACTTCTTTGCGGTCCCTGCACTTTCAATAGTGTTCAGCTTCTTTATCCTGAAGGAGAATAACACTCTGTTCATGTATGCAGGTTTTGCATTAATAAGCCTGGGAATATACCTGAGCTCCCGCCAGATCAGGAAGGTTCAGGAAATTAATCGGAGCCTTAACAACACAAATAAATAAGCCCTGCATGATAGCGTCTAGGTCAATGGCAACACTCGGAGAACTCTGCACGACGATCAACTCGTGCAAGAAATGTGATCTCTATTTTTCAAGAAAGAATCCAGTGTGTGGTTTCGGGAATGCTGAACCAAAGATCATGATACTTGGAGAGGCACCGGGTGCAAAGGAGGATGAACTGGGAAAACCCTTCGTCGGGCGCAGTGGCAAACTGCTTGACAAAGCCCTGGAGTATGCCGGCATCCTCAGGCACGAGATATACATCTCAAATTCAGTGAAATGCAGGCCGAAAATAGGAAGGGCCCCCAAAGTTATTGAAATCAAGAAATGCTCAGATTTCCTGAAGCAGGAGATAAGCATGATCAGACCAAGAATGATAGTTCCAATGGGAAACGCCGCAATAAAATCCGTCGGGCATATTTTCGGCATAAGTTTCGGAAGAATATCAGAGGTTCAGGGCAGCTTCCTCTATTTCGACGGCAGCTATTTCGCCCCTCAGTTCCATCCTGCAGCAATACTCAGGGACCCCAAGAAACTGGAGAAATTCAAGGATAACTTCCAGGCCGTGGCGTCATTGGTAAAGGACCTTGCATTAAGGGATCACGAAGAAATTGTGGAAGATTATAAAATAAGAAAAATTTAGTTTTTTATTTGATTTATCTTGCTCCACGCCGTCTCACATACATGAGCACAATTGCACCGCCAACCATCACCGCAGCGATCACGTAGATCAATACGGGACTCCCGGCAGGAGGATTTCCAATGACGATGGAGTCATTTGTTGCCTGGTCATAACCAGGTGCAGATATTGAGTAGGACGGGTCCAGAGTGTAGGTGAGGCTGAAGTTGTAGCCGGAATTGGAGCCATTGTAATGCAGGTCAACGGTCTTACCTGCATTCATCGAGAAAGTTGTGGTGTTTGCCGCCGAATCGTATGACCTGTTCCACTGTACAAGCGATTTTGAGAAGGCCGTCAAGTTCACTGTGCTGACAGAACTGCTGCTGAAATACCCCCCTGGTAATTTTGCATTGTTAACGTCCGTCCCGTTAACGCTCAATCCCTGGTCAGTGCTGAAGTTCCTCCACGAGAGATTTGCAGAATTATTGCTGAATACTCCTCCTATAACCATGTGTATAACAAGGGATGTGTTGGCGTATACCATCACCATTCCATTTGAGGTGGAGTTATCGATCACACTCTGGTATCCGAGGGAGAGATCGATCAGTTTTGCAGATGGGTCCCTCTCTGAAAGGCTCTTGTTGAGGACTGAAAATGCCACTGAGGATATGCCCTGGGATGTGGAATTGATTGTAATGTTCTTCTCGGATGATGATGTAAGGACGTCTTTCAGAAGTGTCTGTCCTATGAAGCTTGAATTGGTAGCAGATATTGTCAGGCTTGAGTTGATGTACGCATCCACTGTTGCCTCATTGTTTGCCGGGTTCAGAACGACCGTCACTGTTGAAGCGTGGCTCACCGGAACAAGCACGGACAGCCCGATCACTGCAACAAGAAACAATGCCAGTGTAGTTTTGCTGTTCATCTGTAACCCAAATCCGAATTATGGAATATAAAGTTGAATGGTACAATCATGCCGATTATACCTGGTAAAGCTGGTAATTGGGGGGTTCGCTGGTGATTCTGATATCGTGAGGGTGACTTTCCTTGAGCCCGCTTGAGCTGATCTTCACGAAGCGCGAATTTTTCCTGAGATCTTCGATGTTTCTTGCTCCCACGTATCCCATTCCGGACTTGATTCCTCCAATGAGCTGGAAAAGCACTTCCTCGGTTTTTCCCCTGAATGGAACAACTCCCTCGACTCCCTCTGCAACGAACTTTGTTGCACCAAGCTTTCCGTACCTGTCTGAAATTCCGGTCTGTATAGCGCCAATGGAACCCATCCCCCTGTATGACTTGTATTTCCTTCCATTGAGAATTATCTCCGCACCCGGGCTTTCCTCTGTGCCTGCAAAAAGTGAGCCAAGCATTACTGTGTTTGCCCCTGCTGCGAAGGCCTTTACAATGTCTCCTGAAAACCTGACTCCGCCGTCCGCTATAACTGGGATCCCGTGGCCGTTTGCGACCTCGGCTACATCTGATACGGCGGTCAGTTGGGGTACGCCAATACCTGCAATGATACGTGTGGTACAGATAGAGCCTGGTCCGATTCCCACTCTGAAGCCATCCACCCCGATGGATATGAGATCCTCTGCGGCCTCTGCTGTGGCTATATTCCCGGCTACGATATCAACAGATACTTCCTTCCTCATCTTCTTGAGCGAGTTCAGAACATTTTCATTGTGCGCATGGGCTGTATCCACAACTATGACGTCAACGCCCTCTTTCTCAAGCGTAAGTGCCCTGTCCACATCAAATGGGCCAACTGCTGCCCCCACAATGAGTTTTCCTGCCTTGTCCCTGCTCGCGTCTGGAAACTTCTGCCTTGTTGTAATGTCCTTCGCGGTGATCAGACCCACCACTCTCCCTGAATTGTCCACCAGTGGCAGTTTCTCTATCCTGCTTTTGTAAAGTATTTCCAGCGCCTCGTCTATGTCGATGTTGTCATGGGCTGAGATGACCTTCCTGACCATTATGTCCTCAACAGTCTTCTTCTCCTTTCCGGCAAACTCGAGATCCCTTTTTGTGACTATTCCAACCAGTTTTTCACCTGCAACTACAGGGAGGCCACCTATATTCTTTGTCTTCATAATGTTCCGAAGTTCTGGTATTGGTGTTTCAGGTGCAACTGTGTGAACATCCCTGATAATGATTGATTCCTCTCTTTTCACCTTCTTTACAAATCCTGCCTGCTGGTTCACGGATACATTCCTATGAAGGATGCCCAAGGCTCCCTGGCGTGCCATTGAGATTGCCATTTCGGTTTCAGTGACTGTATCCATGGGAGAGCTTACCATGGGCAGTTTGACATCTATGTGCCTTGAAAACCTGGAAGAAACATCAACTTCGCGTGGTTCAACAGAAGTTCTTGACGGGATCAGGAGAACGTCATCGTAGGTGTAACCCTGCCTAATGTTCTCAAACTTATCCTTAAACATGTTGACATAAGGGCAATCGCATAAATAAACATGTTCAGGTAATGGAGTGTGGGACACTATTCAAGTTCAGTTTCTCCCTTTGATTTTGTGATTATGACATAAACTCTCTTCCCGAGATATCTCCTTGGCACATCTGCCTTCGCTGATGTTCCCTGTTTTGTGACCGTCCTTTCCAGTATACCTTCTATTTCATCGTCGGTAATGCTCAGCTTATTCCCCAACACGAACACCTTCCTGCTCACATGTGGTAAATGTGTGACTGATTATAAAGATGTCTATAGACATTCTTATATTCACATAAACCATATGGTATTGCAATGGCGAAGATCAGCAGCGACGACATTCAATACAAGCTGGAAGAGATCAACAGCATTCTTGGAAAAAAGTACAGGCTTGATCATCCAAAAGAGAAGAGGGACTGGAGAACCTATGAACAGGAGTTCTCCCTGCGTATCAAGACAGCAATGAAGGATCTTGAACCCCTGATACATGAAGCTGTATCAACCATTCGGGTTGTTCGTGGCCCTGGACATCCACATGCCCTGAGCCTGGAACAGAGGGTCAAGATCCTGTTGATAAAGCAGCTTGTGGGTGAATCGAACAGAATGTTCAGCAACATGCTCGACATGTTCTCCATGATCTCAGGCATCGACATATCATACAAGACAGTCGAACGGTTGTATTCTGATGAAGAGGTCATAATGGCTGTGCACAATCTCCATGTGATCATCCTACGCAGGAAAGGCATAAATGGATCGGATGCAACAGGCGACGGCACAGGTTATTCACTGACGGTGAAGAAGAACTACGAATCTCACGCCCAGAGGCTGAAGGATCTTGCCAAGGAGAATCCCAAAGAGGCCAACATGAATGGCAAAAAGGAGGGGAAGAGCCATAAGAAGCGCCTCTTCGCATATTCATTTGCCCTCATGGACCTGAAGACAAGGATGTATATTGCATTCGGTTCATCCATGAAATCCGAGAAAGAGGCGTATGACAGGGCAATGCATCTACTTTCATCGGTGGGAATAGGGATGGATTCAGTGCGATTGGACAGGTACTATTCATCACCCGCACACGTTGACAGGCTTGGCAATACCAAGGTTTTCATAATACCAAAGAAGAATGCCACCCTTAATGGATCGTGGAAATGGAAGAACATCATGAAAGAATTCGTTGAGGATACCATGAAATATCTGGAGCAATATCATCAGAGGAGCAACTCTGAATCAGGATTTGCAGCCGACAAGAAGATGCTTGGATGGAATGTGGCACAGAGAAGGGATGACCGCATTGATAATGCATTATTCTGCACCGGTGTGTGGCACAATCTGTTCAACATGGGCCGGTCTTAGAATAGTGTCCCACACTCCAGGTAATGGGTAGCCAGTGTCATTCCTGAGCATGGAGAACTACTGTTTTGACGCAATGGATGAATGATACCTTGAGAGAAAATCGATGGTGTTGTTTACTCCCCTGTTAAAGTCATACCTGATCGTCCTGAAGTACTGCCTCAGGATCTCAGCTGGAAGGCCAAGTTTCTCACTGTCAACTTCAACGCAGCTTTCGGTGTGGGCGGGTGAATCCCTGATGGCGATTTCCAGGTTCTCTGCCTCCTTTGTGCAGTCTGTGCCCTTCCTCTTAACGGTTACGCTGAAGACGGACATGAGCGAGAATATTGAACTGAACTGAAATCCTATGTCCCATATGATCCTGAGTGTGGTTCCGTACACACGCAATGCCTCATCCCCAATGACGAGTGCGTATTCAGCCTCATCCAGAAGAGCCTCTGCCTCCCTCTCACTGCTCCATACAAACTCATAGTCAATGTTTATTTTCTGGAGTATGAGTTCAAGATAAACTGCGGTGGTTCTAGTGTGCTCCGTAATCGCGATTCTCATGGATTTCTTTAATCGTCCCGTTCTGGAAACGAGCAGAGTTGACATAGTACCTTTCATGGAATGAATTGTGGCACTCTCAACAAGTTCAAGGGCATCCCTGTTCTCGAAGTACTCAAACAGCGAGATCATTCCGCAACCAATTTCTCCCTTCAGAATGGATGCAAGGAGATTCTTCGGGGTATCCCTTAACACCAGATCCTTTTCCGGAAAAGCAGAGTAAAGGGGATCACTGTGGGTGAAATTGATGAGGCCAATCATTACTGCTCGGGAAATGGCGAGGACTCTTAAAATAATACGTCAAAAAGGGGGATAAGTTGCTGTCCGAAACCTATCCGTATCTCTTTATCCTGTAGAACGTGTCCCTTTGTGCCGGGATCTTTCCGATCTGCCTGACGAGATCGTTTAACTCCTCAATTGAGGCACCTTCTCTCCTGTCGGTGGCACCGAAGATCTTCTCGCTGAATGCCGTGCCCACAAGATCGCTGCCTCCGCCATTCAGGGCGATCTGTGCCATCTCCTTGCCGATTGCTACCCAGTATACACTTATATTGGCCAGATCCTGGCCGCCGAGTATACGTGCCAGTGCAATCACCTTTAGATCCAGTTCCCCCGATGCGGGCATCTTAACCCTGCCACTCTTCTGTAGCGGAGTGTTGTCAGGGCTGAATTTAAGCGGAATGAAAGAAAGAAAGCCGGGAACTTCCCTCTGGTTATCCCTTAGCCTGATGATGTGATCCACTATGTTTTCAAGCTTCTCCACGTGTCCGTAGGTCATCGTTGAGTTTCCAGGTATTCCCATGCCGTGAATGATCTTTGCATCCTCCAGCCATTTCTCTCCTGATATCTTCTGCTTTGTGGTTATTATCTTTCTCACGCCAGCATCGAAAATCTCAGCACCCCCTCCGGTATGGGCGTCCATGCCTGCTTCCCTGAACCTTTCCACAACTTCGGCCAGGGAGTTTCCAGTTGTCCTGGCTATAAAATCTATCTCCGGGATTGTCAGGGCTTTGAGTGTGACATCAGGCATGTGCTTCTTCACAGTCCTGAATAATTCCTCATAATACTCCAGTGGGAGATCGGAATTGAAGCCGCCCACTATGTGTATCTCCGTGGCTTCCTGCTCCTTTGCCTTTGCAAGGTCCATTGTGATCTGTTCTACGGTTAGTTCGTATCCCCTGTCTGTCCTGCCCTTCATTGCCATCGGGACATAGAACGCACAGATAGGGCAGCTTGCAGTGCAGTAGTTTGAGTAGTTTATGTTGTACGAAACGGCATAGGTTACCGTGTCTCCCACTTGTTTTGAGGTCAGCTTGTTGGCAAGCCTCATCATCTGTGGTAGTTCCAGTTCATTAGCAAGATTCATGGCCTCCTTGAATTTAAGAGGGTAATTCTGGTCCAGAAATTCCTTCCAGTATTCAACGGGGTACTCAAGAGACCTTTCCATGCGTCTAAGATTTCTAACGGCTAGATAACTATTTTCATTCGATATGCCAGGATGCATGGATTGCAGAAATTAGGAACATTCAGGTCACCTTGCGTTTCAATATGTGTTCCCTGATTCGCCTGACCCTGTCCTTGGTTGACGGGTGATCCATGTTCCAGTATTTTGAGAGATCACCGGGAGTAAGATTGAGTTTGGTTATCTTCTCGAGTGCAGAGATAAGGTGCTCGCCGTTCACCATATCGGAGGCTATGAGATCTGCCTCTGTCTCGTAATGCCTCTGTATGGCTGGCAGAAGGTATACGGAAGCAAGCAGGATTATGAAGAAACCAACTCCTGGAAAGACGAATGCAAGTATGGGATGCAGCCCTATGTCAACCGGCAGGATGAGCATATTGCCGGCAACAACGGTGATCAGCCAGGCTGTAATTGCATTCTTCAGGACGTGCTTCTGCTTGGCATGTGCAAATTCGTGGGCAATTACTGCCACATTCTCTTCAGGTGTGAGATTGGCCAGAAGATAGTTGGAAATGAAAACCGAGTATTTCCTGGCACCCACCTGGCCGGCGTTTGCTATCTTGAACTTGTCAAGGTCCATCACGAAGATGTCAAGCTTTCCCGTGCCCAGTTTGCCGGAGAGTTCCTCTGCCTGCTGCTTCAGGTACGGATCCTCAAGAGGCTTGGATATTCTCTTGAGCCTTGAGGAGGGAAGATTGGAGAGAAGAAAGATCAGACCAATAACGAAAAGGACGTTGATCGTTACTACCCGGACAGCAGGGTCCAGTCTGTAGAAGAAGTCTATGAGAAATATGAATATGGGAAGTGATATGCTGACCAGTGCATATGACAGGGTGTTTCCCAGCACATAACGCGGGAACGGAGCCTCAATCTCCCTGTACCTCTTTTCAATGATGTACTTGTACGATGAAAGCGCTATCAGAACTGAGATCTGCACCGCCACAAGGATGATGTAGTCGATTATCCTGATTCCAAAGAGCAGGGCGAACAGTGGCGGAAGGAAGGCCACCATTGAGGAAATCTGGTTTACCGTCGTCATCAATCTGAAGTATCTTCTCTCCTTCTCCCCTATGTATTCTTCCATTATGCTGTTATCACCTTTTTTCAAGTTTTTCCCGGTACAGGTGGCCTGCTGGGTCAATTCCGCATGATTTCATCTGTCTACTGGCGCCTTCTCCCTCAGTATCTTCATAAAAGCCCGCATCCATTCCGGATGGTCTGGCCATGCTCTTGCCGAAATCAGGTTCCCGTCGATCACCGCTGCCTCATCTCTGAATGTCCCGCCCGCTGCTGCCACATCAGGTGCCAGTGCCGGGTATGCCGCGGTTACCCTTCCCTTGAGAACACCAGCGCTTGCCAGCGCAAGAGGAGCATGGCACAGTTCGGCCACAGGGGCATCCCGGTCAAAGAAATGCTTTACAATCCTGGAAAAATCCGTATCGTTCCTGATGTACTCCGGTGCTCTCCCTCCCGGTATTACAAGAGCCACATAGTCACCTGGTTTCACTTCCCTGAAAGATAGATCTGCCTTGACCAGATAGCCTGGTTTTTCCGTATATGTGTCAAATCCGGGAACGAAATCGTGAACCACAGTCTGTATCACCTTCTTTTCCGGAGCGGCGATGTGCACCTCATAACCCTCTTCACGGAGCCTCTGGTACGGATACAGCACTTCCAGCGACTCTCCTGCATCTCCTGTCAGAATCAAAACTTTTGGCAAAATATTCACCTCGCGTTATACTACTGAATAAGATCATAAGAACATTACTTAACCGTGACTGCTAAGATAGTTTACTCAAGATGTATAACTTCCCTGCCTGCAGTATACTTTATGTTACAGAAAGTTAATTAATGCCATGGGGCTAGAAACCTGCCTTGAAAATCAATTCCGTTAAAATTGGAGTCGCGACTAAGAATGGTGCCTGTTTTCTGACCTCTGATGAGGAAAGAAGCCACTGGGATGCAAGTACACCATTTCTCGTCGGGGAGAGCGTGAACCGGATAATAATGGACAGAGAGGGTGAGCTGTTTGCTGCCACTCTGACTGAAGGCGTATTCAAGTCAGCCGACGGTGGGAAGAGCTGGAATCCGTCATCCAGGGGACTTAATGTCAGGAAGGTATGGACCCTGGAAAATGACCCGCACGAAGCTGGAACAATCTACGCGGGAACGCAATACGGCCATCTTTTCAGGACCACTGATTCTGGTAACAGCTGGGAGGAGGTCGTGGGTCTCCACAAAGCCCCTCAGAGGGATAAATGGGGTGTGGACTGGGGGTACGGAACCACGGGCCTCACCATACACACAGTGAAGCTTGACCCGGCAAAGAAAGGGAGAATTTACATCATAGCCTCAGGAACGGGTGCGTACAGGAGTGATGATGCAGGTGAAACGTGGGATCTTATCAAGAACGGAATAAACGGTGCCTGCCCAATCGGTGCGGATGAAAATCCTTACTCAAGGCCGGGAAGCACACCGGACGAGAGACTTGAAGAGCACCTGGATCAGGTCCATTCCTGTTTCCACAAGCTGGCCCTTTCCTCGAATCCGGGAACCATTTTTCAGCAAAACCACTGTGGAGTCTATCTTTCCAGGGACTATGGAAACCTCTGGAAGGATATCAGCCCTGACAGGAAAACGAGGTTCGGGTTCCCTGTTGACATTGTGGAGAACAGGAATAGCAATGCTTTCGTGATTCCTGTTCCATTGAATGAAGAAATCTGCAAGGAACACAACGTGTGCATACGCGGACAGCTTTCCGTCTACAGAACTGGTGACTTTGGAGAAACTTGGGAAAAGCTTGAAAAAGGCCTTCCATCCGGTGTTCATACAAATGTGTTGAGAGACGCATTCTCCCACGGTTCACTTGCCAGCCCTGGAGTGTATTTCGGCACCACCACAGGGGAGGTTTATGGGTCGACCGATCTTGGTGAAACATGGAACCTGCTGGCAAAAGGACTGGGCAGAATACAGGGCATCACGGCTTTCGTCGCATGACTGTGGAAATACACTGAAAACATATTTCTCCCTTATGCATGGGGTTCGTCCTGTATATTTTTGCAGTGGCGAATTTCATGCCTAATCCAAAGGGTTATTATTATTAAACAAATGAGCCGCTATGCTTCAGCAGGCTGATGCACTAGAAGATATTTACCTGAAAGTGCTGTCAGGTGAGACCCCTGACAGGGACGATATAATCTTCATGTATGAAGAGGCTGACCTGAACGCGCTGGGAGAGGTTGCGAGAAATCTGGCAGCCAAGATCTCGGGCAGGTATGTCTCCTTTGTTTCCAATATGATACTCAACTACACCAACGTATGCAACGTTAGATGTAATTTTTGCGCCTTCTACAGAACAGGTACTGAAGCAGACTCATACACGCTCAGCAAAGACGAAGTAATTCAGAAGATCCAGCACCATTACGATAATTTCGGGATAAGACAGCTGCTCATTCAGGGAGGCGTCAACCCGTCACTTCCCCTGACCTACTATACGGAACTTTTCTCTGCCATAAGGGACCGTTTTCCGGGCCTTGGCATCCACGGGTTGTCAACCTCAGAGATTTCCTTCATTTCAAGGAAGGAGCACATCAGCATCTCGGAAACCATTTCAAGGCTCTCAGAGAGTGGCCTTGAGAGCATACCCGGAGCCGGAGCAGAAATCTTCTCAGCTGATGTCAGGAAAATCCTCGGCAGGCCGCTCAACAGTGGCGAAGACTGGCTGAGGGTCATGGAAGAGGCGCACAAGCTTGGTGTCCACAGTTCCGCAACAATGATGTTCGGGCACGTGGAGGAGTCAAGGCACAAGGCTGATCACCTTCTTTCGCTGGTTAGCCTGCAGAAGAAATACAACGGATTCATGAGCTTTACGCCGTGGAATTTCGAGCCGGGAAACACCGAGCTACAGAAAAAGGGCATAGTAAAATACCGTGCAGGCGGAGCAGAGGTTCTCAGGAATATTGCCATATCAAGAATAGTCCTTAACAATTCCATACCCGTTATCCAGAGTTCCTGGCTTACGAATGGCATGCAGATGGGCCAGATGGCGGTCCTTTTCGGTGCCAATGACTGGGGAGGAACAATATATGATGAGAAAGTCATACCTGCGACCGGCAAGAAGGTTGGAAACCTCAGGAAGGAGCTTATAGTCAACAGCCTGAACCAGATTGGCATGACACCGGTTGAAAGGGACAATCTCTACAGAGTGATCAGGTATTACGACCAGTGAAGTATCCAGAGAACTCCTTTCAGGAATCCATGGATACGTAACAGACACGCCCGGAATACCGGGAAGGCTTAAAGAAGAGATCGGGGATTTCATTGTTGAGGAGATACCGCAGGACGTTCCCCGAGTGGAATCTGGGAAGTATACTATCATCAAGGTGAAGCTGAAGAACTGGGATACCAACAGATTTCTTGTCTACCTGTCAAAGTACCTGCACATCAGCAAGAAAAGGATCACTTATTGCGGAACAAAGGACAAGAGAGGGATTACAACCCAGTATTTCTGCCTGAATCACCAGTTTGAACCAGGTTCGATCACAATATCTGACGTGGAAATTCTCGACTCCTTCAGAACCGACACAATGCTCACCCTGGGAGACCTCAGAGGAAACCGTTTCATCATAAACCTGAGAGCAGGAGAGGAGTACGTCCAGTCCATTATGGACACGCACGGGCAGATAATGTCCAGGGGAGGATTCCCCAACTTCTTTGGAATCCAGAGATTCGGTACACTCAGGACAAACACACACAGGATCGGAAAACTCATGATCCAGGGCGAGTACGAGAAGGCTGCCATGACTTACCTGTATGATCCTGAATTTGACAATGAGGAGTTCCGCGTTAACTTCTCGCGGCACAATGACCCGAGAATAGCGTTAAGAGAATTTCCTGAAAGGCTGTCATTTGAGAGGTCACTTCTCGGATATCTAGAGCAGCATGGCAACTTGAAAGAGGCATTCTCCGTGCTCCCCAGAAACCTCTCCATAATGTTTGTCCACGCATATCAGTCCTATCTCTTCAACAGGATACTTTCAGGACGCATTGAAAAGCTTGTAAACCCTGCCGAACCACAGATCGGGGACGTGGTTCTAAGCATTGATGAAATGTTCAATGCCAGAAAAGATAACGAGATCGGCGTAAACAGGCTGAACCGGGCCAGATTAGCGGATATGGTTATCAAGGACCAGGTCAGGCCCAGCATCCCGCTCATCGGTTATGAATCAGAACTATCCAGAGGGCTCGAGGGAGAGCTGGAGGCAAAAGTCATGGAGGACGAAAAGATCGCGCCATCCATGTTCAGGATCCAGGGATATGCAGACCTGTCGTCTAAGGGCGAGAGAAGGATCGTTTCAGCTAAGCCTCTGGATTTCCGGGTTTCTGATTCCGGCATAATTGAGTTCAGCCTTGGAAAGGGCATATACGCCACATCGATGATTCGTGAATTTCTGAAAGACAGCAATGCCTGAATACCGGAACATGTATAATGTGGCCTGTTGCTGAGACCATCCTATGGCTTCAGAATGGGGTGTTGTTTTAAAAAACAAAAGGCTGGACTATATCAGTCCGACCTTCTGGAGTTCTTTCTTTACTTTTATAACGGCCTGCTCGATCTCACTTTCTTCCTTTGCACCGGTACAGACCACTTTTCCTGAACCGAAGAGAAGGAGTACAACCTTGGGTTCCTCGACTCTGTAAACGAGTCCTGGGAATTGTTCCGGCTCATATTCGACATTCTCGAGGCCGAGTGACATTGCTATGTCTGTAAGGTTGAGATCGGCTTCCAGATCGTAGACTGCAACAATGTTCTGAACGACGATTTCAGGATTGTCGTAGACTTCGATCCCTGCTTTCTTCAACTTCTGAATGATTGTCTCAATTGTAAGCCTGACATTGGCAAGATTCTTTGCGCCTGTACAGTTTACTTTTCCGCTTCTGAAGATGAGTACAGCTGTCTTTGGGTCATGCAGCCTGTAGATAAGTCCGGGGAATTGTTCGGGTTCATATTCTGATCCGTCAAGAGCAAGTGCTATTCTGCTTAAGTCAAGGTGTTCAGCAAGTGAAGTGGATGCGACAATATTCTCTATGGAGATTTTTTCTCTCTCACTCATAATTAACCCTTTCTTCACTATATATAAAGGGTATTTAAATGTGTTTTTATAGTACTGAATTTTTGGTACCATTGACAGGCTGTAGCACTAACGGAGAATGAAAACGGGCGAAATTATACATATATATTAAGGAGTCACTGATTTATTGGATCTCGCCTTATTTTTCTCATGAGTTCAGGGAATGACGGGAATGATAACGAAATCCATATTTTTCATCCCAGGGTGATTCTTGCTTGCTTCGATGGTTCAGAGCATTCAGCAAGGGCACTGAATGCAGCCCTATCCATGGCCTCAAGATACGAAGCCATGCTTCTGATCGCACATGCAATACCTTTCCCGCAAGGCATCCGCGGCCGTGGAGAAATCACCATAGAATGGGATAAATTTGAGAAATCTGAACAGAAGAGAATAGAAGAGGCGCTGAAACCATGGAGAAAAATTGCAGAAGACATGGGTGTCACTGTCGAAGTAAGTTTCCTCCATGGCATAATTTCCACAGCAGAGTCTCTCCTTCAGGAGGCTGAGAAGAAGAGTTCAGATATAATAATAGGTTCCCGCGGTCTCGGCGGATTCCGCGGATTGACTCAGGGAAGCGTGTCACAGGCCATTGCGGCACACTCAAAAGTTCCTGTTATGATCGTAAAATGAAGATTTCAGGGATTACCCCATGTTCAGGGCTTCTTTTGCTTCATCTGTCATCATTTCGGGGTTCCATGGTGGGTCCCAGACGAGTTCGACATCTGCTGCCTCCACGTTTTCAAGGTTTTCCACGACCCTTTGAGCCTCAGAGAGGATCCACGGGGTCACAGGGCAGGTTGGTGCAGTCATGGTCATCCTTATGTAAACTCTGTCTTCATTGATCTCGATACTGTAAATCAGGCCTAGATTAACTATATCCATGCCTATCTCCGGATCTGAAACTTCCTTTAGCTGTTCCAGAATCTCTTCCTTAGTAACCATAAGTATCTGATGTATCTATTGATGTCTAATACTTAACAATTTTGTGGCTCGCACCTGTCATGAAACCTTCTGTCTGAACAAAATTCTGCTTATTATGTAAATAGAATTATTTATGACTTATGGGTTCTAAACTTGTTTCCCTTGAACACGCCATACCTCACATGATTCATTTCGGTGGTGGTTTTTTGCAATGGCTTTTCTTTTGCCCTTCATGGACGGAACGGGATCATAGCAACCCATGGGGCAATCGCCGGGATTTGGTTTATTATAGCTGCCCCTGCAATGCTCTTTTGCCGTGCAATAATGAAAAGGGATGGCGGCAAATTTGATCTGAGGATTGCAGTTGTGATCTACGTACTTGGTGCCAATCCTTTTTACTGTTGGAACCCATAATAGCCGGCATTGGATACTATGCCAGCCTGATCATTGCGCCAGCTTAACTGATCATCATCCTGCCGCCCATTTATGCAAGGTACGGGGGCAAATATACAAGACCTAAAAAAGAAGTGCCCGACTATGAAGCGTTTACTCAATCCCTCAAGTACTTGCTTTCCTGAATTGACGATGAACCTCCTGAAGTCTTTGTACGCATTTCTTTCCGCACCATTGGGTCAGGTTTCCAGTGACACACAGACATGCCGGTGGAAAGAACAAGCATTTCAGATGATGCTGGAGAAATATTTGATGAAAATGAAATTGATGCCGCCTTGCTCAAGATGTACTTTGAAATAAAGGATTAGTCAGCGGAACGGTTTGTATACACGATCAATGTCTCAGTTATGTTATGTGTTGATTCGATCATCCTGTTACCGTCTATTGTCAGCCTTGTTGGCAGTGGCGAGTAAAAAAGGAGATAGCTTCTGATGAGAAAGCTGCCAGGATACTGGGAGATTCATCCAGCCTTCGTTCATTCATAACAAAATCTGCGGGAAACTACAGATTCCCGCCGTTTGCATCTGTAAGCAGGATGGAAAGGGTGCTGGCGCAACAGTAGAAAATTACATAGAAAAGAGTGGAGAAACTTGAAAGCGGGCAGAATTCGCAATAGATTATGGTTTCCTGTCCAGTCCGAAGAATTCTGCGCTCATTCTTGGTATGAATGCATTCCGTATGCATTCCGTTATGAGATCGCTTCTCTTGAGCGAGCCTTTTGAAAACTCGCCTATGACTCCGCCTTTCTTTCCGATATCAGGGGTACCGTAAAGTTTCCGGTAGGCGTCTGATTCATTCATGCCCTCCTTCATCAGAGAGACCATGTCCTCCGGGAGCTCGAACCCGCTGCTCGTCCCCAGTGTTACCCTTGAGTACCTGTCCACGACCACGCATACATGTTTTTCAACACACTTTCCAGAAACAGGATCTCTCCATACGCCCGATTCTATCCCGACCCCGTAGTCTCTGTCTGAAAGAGCCTCCATTGCCCGCCTTGTGGCCAGCCTGTTAGTCTCATCACCAAATGGCTGGTCACTATCAAGGGTGTAATCCGACTTCTGTTCAACACAGTAATTCTTCATGAGGTGCCCCATGTAGCGTTGCACGGACTCCCTTTTAAGATTGTTCTTCGTGGCGATGCCTATCCTCACGGGGGTGATTCGTGTACCTGATGCCCTGATTTCACCTGTTATGATCCTCGTGGAACTCATTGGGAAGAGGTCCTCGGCGGGTACAATGGGGACAGTTATGATCTCCATTGGATTCAGGCCGTTCTTTTTCCTTTTTTCGTTTATGGCCATTGCACTGGACTTGGTCTCCCGGGAAACTATAATTGCTCCGTAATCAGGATTGGTTTCTGTGTTACCCGATCTTGTGCCAAGTGGAACTATTTCAAAATCCTGCCCAAGCTTTGACATGTACCTTGTGAGCGCCCTCTTCCTCCGGGAATATGAGTATCCTTTGTACGTCTTGTTGTGCTTGAGATACTCATCCGTTGTGAGGCCCAGAATGACTCTGTTACCTGTGTCAAAAGCTGCCTTCAGCATGAGCTTGTGACCTTTGTGTAGTCTGGAGAATGTACCACCAAGCACAGTTATCATAATTATTGTAAGGTATTGGCAAAGAGATAAAGAATTAATTGCCGTTTTGCCAGTGCATTCATGGGCAAAATCGCCTGGAATTTAATGTAAAATGGTTTATCGGGACTCTACGAGCCCCATCTTCTTATGGATGATGCTCCCAAGCTTCTCGATCCCCCTTGTTATCTGGTCTTCCTCTGAGAATGTGAAGTTCAGCCTCATGCTGCTTCCCTGCATCTTTGCGGGGGAGAAGGCATTTCCACTGACATATGCCACGCCGTTCTTCACCGCGTCCATCAACATGTCAGTGGTGTTGATCTTGCTGTCAACTGTTGCCCAGAGAAACATTCCTCCATCGGGCTTTGACCAGCTGGAAGACTCGGGGAAATACTGATGAAGGGCTTTCAGCATTGCGTCTCTCTTCCTTCTGTACAACTCCACTGTCTTGGGTATCTGCTGCTTTATGATTCCCCTCTTGAGATACTGCCAGGCGACATATTGCGAAAAAGTGCTTGAAGAAAGGTCGAGTGCCTGTTTCAGGAGATTGGCCTTATTTATGAACTCTTCAGGGCCTATTGTGTACCCCATCCTCAGGCCGGGGCACATGACTTTGGAAAAGGTGCCGAGGTATATCACCTGGGAATCCTTGTCCAGTGCACTCAGCATGGGCAATTTGCTTCCCGAGTATCTCAGTTCACCGTATGGGTTATCCTCCACCAGTGGTATCTGGTACTGGTTTGAGATTTCGATCAGGTGTTTCCTGCGTTCCAGGCTCATGGTGATGCCTGTGGGGTTCTGGAATGTTGGAATTGTGTAAATGAATTTTGGCTTGCGTCCTTCAGCGATAAGTTTCTTGATCTCCAGTTCAGCGAGATCTGTTTTCATTCCGTCATTGTCCATGGGGATGGAGTGCATTTCAGCCTTGTTTGCATCGAATGCCGAGATTGCGCCAACGTAGGTTGGTTCCTCTGTTATGATCGGTTCGCCTGGGTTGACAAGAATTTTTGCCAGCTCATAGAGTCCCTGCTGCGACCCTGATGTTACGATAATCTGTTGATCTGAAGGTTTAAAATTCTCGGTATCCTGGACAAATTTGCCTATCTCCGCCTTTAGTTCAGGCAAACCTCCTGTGTTGCCGTACTGCAATGCAAGGTTGCCATATTCGCTCAGGACGTCGTTCATGATCTCCCTGATATCGCCCATAGGGAACGTCAGGGGATTGGGCATGCCACCGCCAAATGATATGAAGTCTTTGGCTGATGCATACTTCAAGAGTTCACGGATCTCAGACGGCCTGATATTTTTTAGTGAATCTGAAAATCTTAGCTCCATGGATACCAATTTGCTATCCTAAAAATGTTTATAAACATGATGAGCCACAGAGTGACACGGAACGCCTGTATAAGTGGCTTTGTGGGAACTAATAAAGGTTATTCTTCACATATCACAATGGGTCTTTATAGTGCCATGAATTATTAAAAACTTGGGTGAATTAAATGGTATTTGTTGACGATCTCGCAATAGAGTTGTTTGCTATGTCACTTGTGGGAGTTGTGTCCATCTACATGACTGGTGCGGCTTTTGTGAACTACAGAAGGAATGGAACTAAGGACATTGAGGAAGTTCTAAAGCCGGGAGTTTTTCCCCTTGGACTTCTCGGTGCTTTCATTTTCATCATGGGCCTGTACGGGGAAATGGTCTGGCCATTGCCCGGAAGCTATAACATCCTGTTTGGCGATCCATTCATACTGCTGGGAATCGTAATCCTTTCAATAGCGGTTGCTCTTGGATTAAAGCAGAAACTCCAGTATGTTGGTGTCATGGCTTTCTTCGCAGGAGTCATAGCTATATACTACGGTGCACACGCTTACCTTCAGGGAATGACAAGCGAGCCTCTGGCAATGTTTGGCATGTACATAGCATTTGGACTTACTGGTGTCTTCACTTTCCCGGCCACACTAATATATGACCTGTTCCCGTCCAGAAAGGGAGAACCATCAGGCCTCTGGACAATACTTCTGGTCGTATTCTGGATAGGGCTGATAGTGTCTGCATTCCTGTCTGCCTTCATAGCATTGTCTGCAGTCCCGCAACACCTCATAAGCGCACCATAAACTCTTTTTCTTCCCTTTCTTTTTTTTATACAACTTTGATGTTTTGTCCATCATGGAAATACGAAATTAGTATACATTATGACAAAAAGCCAAATTTCGCATATGTGCAGTAGGATTTTTTAGCAAAAAATATAAGAAAAAGCTCCTAATCAAATGCGCAGGTATGCATGGATCGCGTCACTTGGAAAATCGGTGTTGCCGGAATTAAAGGGTCCGGAAAGACCTCTTTGATCTCTAGAATTGTTTATGGCAGTGATGGATCCAGCGGTCCGATCAAGGCACTCTTCAGGAAACGCCTTAATCTTGAATACAAGGACAGTAAAATCGTTGCTGATCTGCTCTTTCAGGAGATAAACGACGATACAGATGCGGAGAAGATGCTTCCAAGTTCAAACCTTATCATTGTGTCTGCAGACATTCTTTCCAGGGATGGGCTTGACTACGCAAACGACGTAATCCGGTACGCCAAGAACTTTGAAAGAAAGCCGCCCATTGTGCTTGTTGGAACCAAAACAGATCTGCGGTATGAAGCAGAAATCTGGAGCAATGATTTTGAGAAACTCGCAAAAAAGCTTGATGTACCGTTTTTCCTGGTTTCTGCCAAGACTGGAGACCATATCAATGATCTATTGGACCATGTTGTGGAACTGATGTTAGAGAGATTTTATGCAAAAAAACAAAGCCCCTAGCAGGGCAATATGCACTGACATCGTTTTTTCAATACTGCAGGAAAGGAGCCCGAGCTACCTTCTGAATAAATACAAGCTTGGCAGGATTCAGGCGGGAGTGCTCATCCTTAACCCGTTTGAATGCCTGTTTCTCTTTCTTAAGGGGAAAATCAGGGCGGAGAATTCCTCACTGAACCAACTGGACAGATTGCTGGAAAGGCTTGGCGTGGTGGATCAGTTCCTTGACATCTTCATAGTGTACAACATATTGAAGAACAGGGGATTCTATGTCAAGATGGAGGAAAATTCCCTGTTTTACAGGAGAACCCCACGCTCTGAATACAATGGACCGGTCAGGGTCATCAGGGAATCAGAGGCCATAGAATTCAGCGAGATGATCAGAAACGGCAGTTGCATTTATGCAGCTCTCGACGACGATAATGACGTGACCATATTCATATCCGAACTGTGGGAGGAGACTGGAATAAACGAATTTCAACCTGTGTCACAACCCGAGCTGAGCCGGTTGAACAATGTCTATCTTGTGGGTGCCTCACAGGTGCCGGAATGGTTTGGGACTGCTCTTGGTGATGCGAAACTGCTTAACAGGCTTGAAGCGAATTACCTGATGCACGCTGAAGAAGATCAATCTGAAGATTATGCTGTGCAGGCTATCTTCAATGATCTTATTGCAAGGAAGTTCATCGTGAAGACTGGTTTCAAGTATGGGGCAAATTTCAGGATTTATTCCAGGACAGTGGAGGAACACGCTGATTTCCTTGTACATCTTATTGATGAACATGAACAGTGGTACAAGATAAGCAGGGCAGTCAGGGTGGCTCAGGGTGTCAGGAAAGAAATGATATTTTCCGGAATTTCTGAAAAAAGTCCGGCATATGTAAAATTGAAAAGGGTGAGAGACCCCTTTAGCTCAAGTGAGTGACATCCTCCCACGACTAAAGCCGTGGGCTTCCTGCTTCCCCGATCCGAGGTGCCCTTTCGGGTAGTGCTCCAATCTCCACAGGCGTAACTTCGGGAGTGTCCCTCCCTACCCTCTTTATTCCAAGGTTGAGGATGTTGATTGCGGCATTGAAATCCCTGTCGATCTCATAGCCGCAATGAACGCACTTATATATCCTTTCGGACAGCTTCAATGCTTCTTTCCTGCATCCACACCGGGAACAGAGCTTCGAGGTGTTACCAGTACCACTTCCCTGCCGGCACTTTCAGCCTTGTAGGTCGTGTATTGCACCAGTTTATTCCATGAAGC